>VYLD01000376.1_pt1 | contig 13658 bp, 9 predicted proteins | sample 5114401 | NCBI WGS metagenome assembly VYLD01 (sample SAMN12291783, study PRJNA351875) | freshwater metagenome | isolation source: freshwater lake | place: USA: Michigan, Gull Lake | collected 2013-08-08 | reverse complement strand
GACCGCCGGGGGAGGCACCGCGGGCGGCGGCGGTGGGGCAGCGGGGGGGACGGCGGGAGGAGTTGGCGGCACGGGTGGCGCGGGTGGCGGAGCGCCGACCTGCTCCAACTGCAATGGATGTTGTGAGGGCGGTGCGTGCCGTGGTGGCAACACCTTCACGGCGTGTGGAATTGGCGGGGCTGCGTGTCAAAACTGCCAATCACAGAACAAGGCTTGCAACCCCTCGGGTCAATGCGTGACCTTCACCTGTCCAGGGTGTCTGCTCGATGGAGGGGCCTGCGCCCCAGGCACCTCGAGCCTCGCCTGCGGCAGTGACGCGGGGGTGTGTCAGATCTGTGCGGCAACCCAGTCGTGCTTCAACGGCGCGTGCGTGACGCCGACCAGCTGCGGCCCTTCCAACTGCACTGGCTGCTGCGACGGCACCATGTGTCTGACGGCGGCGCAGTCGAACCAGAAGTGCGGCATGGGTGGCAACGCGTGTTCGATCTGTGGCGGTGGCCTCCAATGCGTCGCGCAGCAGTGCATGAGCGGCGCGGGCGGTGGCTCGGGGGCGGGAGGGGGCAGCGGCTCGACCGGCGGTGGCTTCGGTGTCGGCGGAGGGGCGGTCCTGCCGTGTCAGGTGACGTGCCTGCAGGGCTGCTGCGACGCCAGCGGCATGTGCAAGGTCGGAGACGCGAGGAACGAATGCGGGTCGCTCGGGAATATGTGCCGCGCCTGCACCGGCTTCAGCATTTGTTTCCCCAACATCGCGACCGGCGGTGGCTTCTGCAGCTGAGGCGAGCACCGAGGGCAGCGGCAGGGAAGGCGATGCAGGCCCCGGAGCCGTCAAGGCACCGCCGGCGTGATGACGCGCCCATCGAAGCGCCACGGTGGCTGCGTGTCGCAGGGGACCCGCGTCGCCCGACACGAGAAGGCCATCAGGTGCATGGTTGCCCATTCGGCGTCGCTCCCTGAGCAGTCCTGCACCTCGCAGTTCGTCGCATCGGTCGGAAAGGTGAGCCGCTGAATGGACCACACGTGTTGCTGCACGGCGGTCAAGGGCACCTCCTTTGGGCAGAAGACGCACCAGCCGAGCGGTCCCACCCCCAGCGCCGCGCTGAGCGCGGCCAGGGCACCCTTCGGCACCCCGCTCAGCACCGTGCCGACGACCAGCGCGGCGCCGGCCATGCCGAAGTGCACGTACCAGGTGTTCTTCTGGGTCGAGACGGTGAAGGCCAGCAGAATGCTGAACCACAAGGCGAGGCCGAGCCCTCCCAGTTGAAACGGCAGCGTCGAGAAGAGGTGCACCCGGCGCCGGGCGACGAGGGCGATGACCAACAGCACCAGCGCGATGGCGCCCGACAGGTACCAGTCCCTGATCACCGGTGCGTAGTAGCGCGGGTCTCGTTCGACGTTCTGCCGGCCCTTGACGAACGACGCGACGACCTGGTCGGTGAAGTACCTCGGGAAGAACGCCTCGGCGTGGTTGGCCCGGCGCCAGGCCTCGAACACCGCCACGGCCGCGAGCGTGAAGAGCCCGGCGATGGCCGCGACGGCCAGGGCGCGCCGCCAGGTCGTTCATCGAAGGACGACCAGGAGCCCGAGCGGCACGAGCAGCGCCAGGATGGGCGGCCCCTTCATCAAGAACCCAGCGGCCATCGCGAGCCCGAAGCCGACCATCGCCGCGCGCGGTCGATGGTCGAGCGCGGTGAGCGCCGCCAGCCCTCCCGCCGCGGCGGCCGTCAGGGGCATCTCGATGACGGGCACCTGCGACTCGTGCAGAAAGCCGGGGAAGGTCGCCAGCCCGATCATGCACCACGCGCCGGTGGCCCAGGCGGGTGGCTCGCCGAACCGCGAGGCCCAGCGACCGGCCAGGCCCGCCAGCAGCAGCGCGAGCGACGCCCAGCAGCGCGCCACGAAGACGGCGGTCTGTGGGGTGCTCCCAAAGAAGCGAAACGCCAGGCCCTCGACCCAGAACGTCAAAGGGGGTGCTCGAAGAACGCGCCCCCCTCGAGGGTGAGGCTGAACCAATCGCGCCACGGTCGGTCTGCGAACTCGCGGGCTAGGCGCGCGTAACAGCCGGAATCAGCCGCGACCAGGAGGGGTGGGCCTGGCCGGCCCCAGACCAGCGCGAGTCCAAACGCGAGCGCGGTCCACCAGCAGACGAGCGGGGCGTGGCGCCTCATGACGGCGAGGTGGGGTCAGGCATGGCCCTCAGCCTCGGCAGCCCTCGCCAGCGCGATGAGGCAGACCGCCGTGGTGTGCGCCTGCTCACGCTGATCGGTCACGCCCTCTTCGACGAAGCACCCGTCGGCCCGCTGCGCGCTCGCCAGCTGCTGAAGCAACGCTGACGACACCTCGCGGCCACCGGCTTGGAGGCAGAACAGGGCCTCGGCGCCGGCGTCGAGCTCGCCCATCACCAGGCGCAGCATGACCGACCGCTGCAGCTCGTCGAGGGCGTGGCTGGCCGAGTCGAGATCGAGGGCGTCGCGCAGGTAGCTGGTGGCGAAGAGCAGCTGGTGGGTGCGCCAGTAGGTGCGCTCGACCCCCTGAAGGCCTTCCGGCTCGGGAATGGTCACCTCGACGCCGAGGCTGACGCCCAGCTCGGCCAGCACCCACGCGGTCACCGCGGACGTCGACTGAATTCGCTGCACACACGCCTGCAGGGCGAGCGGGTCGATGGGCTTCAGCTCGAGCCCGTGCAGCGCCCGGAAGTACTGCGCGTCGAGGCGGGCCATGGCCACCTCCCACGGGACGTCGTCGTCCAGGTCGGTCGGCAACGCACTCAAGGCCTTCAGGGCCGCGTCGAGGTCGGCCTGCAGCACGTGCCGTGAAAAGAAGCCGGGCGCGTGGCCAGACAGGCAGTGCAGCGTCACCGCTCGATCGGCTGCGTGCGCCTCGAGCGTCGAGTCGGTCAGCGACAGGAACGCCGCCAGCGCGCGATCAGCGGCAGTGCTCAGCGCCAGCTCGTTCACCGGCTGGTCGGCCGACGGGGCCACGTGCCCTGCCGCTCGACTCATCGGGGCTTCTCGACCGTCGCCTTCTGCTTCTCGAAGAACGCGACCGCCGAGGGCCGTTGGCGGGCCCGCCAGGCGATGCACAGGTCGATGCCTTCCATGGCCTGCGCGAAGCTGCGGGGGCCTCCGAGGTACTTCGTCGACCGGCCGTCGAAGAACGCCCTCACGTCGTCGCGCTTCGACTCGTCACACACTCCAGCCGCGAGCCAGACCAGGCCGGCGCCGGCGTCTTTGGGCAGCTTCGCGATGATGGCGTCCCAGTTGGCCTTGAGGAACTCGAGGGCCTGCGCACGGGTGCGAAAGTCTCCCGCGGCGCCCCAGAGCAGCCGCATCGCCTCGCGGGTATCGAAGGTGTCGGTGAGCACCAGCGGCAGCTGACCCCTCACCAAGGCCGCGTCGCTGAACTCCGCCAGGGCCCCGAGCAGCCGCCCGCGGTCGGCGCGATCGGCCTCGACCTTCGCGGCGTCGAGCAGCTTCGTGTGCAGCGCCGGGTCGCCGGTCTCGCTCGCCAGCATCAACACGGTGTCGAGCACGTCCGGGTGAATGCCCTTGCGGTCCTTCAGCCACGCCTCGGTCAGCCCCTTCGCCTGCTGCTGCAGGGCGACGTCCTTGCCGTTCCAGCCCAGGGTGCCGATGAGCCCGGGCCGCAACAGCCGGGTGTCTTCGTCTTCGTCGGGCTTCGGCGCCAGGCCCAGCGCCTTCTGCTTGACGCCGAACAGCTGTCGAACCCAGGCCTCGTGTCTGGGGCGCAGGGCCTCGGGCAACAGCTCCCCTCCGGGGATCGAGGCGAGGCCCAGCGCGTACCCCAGCACGTACCGATCGGTCGCCTTCGAGGCCAGCTCGGCGACCTCGAGCGCCTGCGACAGGTCGACGTCTCCCGAGCGCACCAGCGACGACACATCGCCGAGCAGCCCGGCCCGCTCGGGGAGCGTCAGCTTCACGCCGGCCTTCTTGAAGACCTCGGTCAGCGACGTCTTTCCCGCCAGCGCCGCGCGGTAGTACCCGTCGTACCCGTCGTTGGGCAGCAGCCAGTCGGGGCACCGGCCCTTCGCTGCGTCGAGCACCAGCTCGGCCTTCTTCTCGGTGAGCAGCGTGCAGGCGCGGTCGACCTTGCCGTTCACTGAAAAGCGCACGCACACCGGCACCTGCCACTGCTGGGCGGCATCGCCGGTCGAGCCCACCGGCAACGAGCGCTTCTGCTCCAGGGCCACCACCACCGGGGCCTTCGGGCCCGGGCAGGTGAGCGAGAAGGTGATCAGCGGGGCTCCGGGTTGGTCGAGGAAGGTGCGAAACGGCGTGGCCACGTCTTTCCCGGCGGCCTCTGAGATGGCGCCCAGAAAGTCGGTCGCGGTGGCGTTGCCGAAGGCGTACTTCGACAGGTACGCGCGCACGCCCTTCTGAAACACCTCGCGTCCCACGTACGCCTCGAACATGCCGATGACCGACGCGCCTTTGCTGTAGGTGATGCCGTCGAAGGCGTTGGCGATGTCGTCGTTGCTGACGATGGGCTGGCGAATGCGCCGCGAGCTCACCAGGGAATCTGCCCCCAGCGCCGAGTGCCTGCGGTTCACCTGCGCCACGTCCTGCCCCCAGGTGGGCTGCCACTTCTCGAGGATGCGGGGCGTCATCCACGTGGCGAACGCCTCGTTGAGCCAGAGATCGTCCCAGAAGGCCATGGTCACCAGATCGCCGAACCACTGGTGCGCCAGCTCGTGGGTGCAGACGCCCGCGAAGCTGCGCTGCCGCCCGGGCGTGTCCACCTCGGGCTTGGAGAGGATCAGCTGGTGCCCGTAGGTGACCAGGCCCGGGTTTTCCATGGCGCCGATGCCCACCGGCAGCGAGATCTGATCGAGCTTCTCGTACGGGTACGGCGTGCCGAACCACCCCTCGAGCTGCTCGAGGATGGGGCCGCTGACCTTCGCGGCGAACGCTGCTTCGCCGGTCTGGCCCTTCGGCACCACGATGCGCACCGGGGTCTTCTTCTGCCCGTGTTGCCCCGCGTCGACGAACTCGAAGGGGCCCACCGCGAAGGCGACGAGGTAGCTGGGCAGCGGCAGCGTCTTCTTGAACCGCACCACCTTCAGCCCACCCTCGACGGGCGTCTCGGACAGCACGGGGTTGTTGGCGAGCGCCACGTCACCTTGACGGACGGTGAGAGAGAGCTCCCAGGGCACCTTGAACTGCGGCTCGTCGAAGTGCGGGAAGGCGCGCCGCGCGTCGATGGGCTCGAAGGTGGTGTACGCGTACCACTCGTCACCTTCTTTGAGCTGAAACAGCCCGTCGTTGTCTTTGCGAGAGAGGGCGCCTGTCCAGCTCACGGTGAGCGTGTGCTGCCCCACGGGGACGGTCCTCGAAGGCACGATGGCCAGGAAGTGTTCACCGAAGACCTCGGTGGTGGCGGTGATGGTCTGGTCTCCGACGCGCACGGTCGCGGCGGTGGGCTTCAGGTCGGTGGCGTTGAGCCAGATCACCTCGAGGGGTCGGTCGACCACCAGCGTGGCGGTGATGGTGCCCGAGAAGGTGTCCTTGCCGGGGATCACGGTCAGCGCCAGCTGGTAGCCGGTGGGCCGTGCTCCGTCGGGCAGGCGGACCGTCGGCGGCACCAGCTTCGGTCGCGGCGCTTGTGTCGCGGCGGCGACCGGCTGGGGCGTCGGGGCGGGCATTGGAGTGGTGACACAACCGGCCGCGACAGAGACGAGCAGGACAGAGGCAGAGAGGCGCATGAGGCCGTTCACCCTATGTCAGGCCCTTCGGGTTTCACCCGCAGGAACGTCAACGACCGCCGTCGACCCCAGCATCCAGGGCGGGGCTCACGGCCACACACCGCGCCGCCACACACCGGGTTGGTGCAGCAGCGCCCTGGGCACAGGGGCCCGGAGCAGGTCGACAGGTGACCGCCGCGCAGAAGGTCGAGAGCTCGTCGAAGGCCTCGATCGAGAACGCGGCCTGTGCCTCTCGCCGGACCGGCAGCGACGGGCACCTCCCGTAGTTGAGGCAGTTGGGGGGAAACCGAAACGAGGCGCAGTCGTCGTCGTTGGCGCAGGACGACGCGGCCGCGTGCATTCTCGCGAGGCGGCAGCGCAGCCGCTCTGCCTCGGGGCAGGATCCTCCGTCGACCTCATCGCACCCGTCGGTGCCCGCTTCGGCCGCAATGGGGGCCCCTGCGGTCGTGCAGCCCATCGCGAGCCACAGGACCAGGCCACCTGCGCCCGCGAGCCTCGGGAAGTGCCCTGCCCTCACCCTCACTGCTGGACCCACGTCACCCGCACCGGGGCTGTGGGCGTCGGCGAAGTCACTGCAGGTTGAAGCGTGCTGCGATCGCTCGCGCGCGTCACGTCGGTCACGAAGAAGAAGGTCGCGCTCTGGCTGTTGGAGGTGAACATGACGCGCACCCTGATCCCTCCAGAATGGCTCGCAAGTTATTGGATTTATTAATTTTAAGCTGATCAGGGTGCGGCCACAAGTCGTTGAAGCCGCACCGAAACCGCACCCTTTTCTGATCGGCGTTTTTTAGGTCTCGCACGCCTTCAGACGGCGCCGGCCTTTGAGTTGGACTGGTCGAACCCGAACAGCCTGTCGACTTGCCGAGGCTCGATGCCAGGCGCTTCGGTCTCGCCGCTGCGGCACGACGACAGAGCCCGCGGCGTCAAACGGCCCGGTCTTGCAGCCACCCTCGCGGCAGGCGAGGAACCCTGGGACGAGTCGGCGAGGAACGAGCTCAGGTGCGTGGGCCCGGCCCTTCGTCGCGACGCGGCGCATTCTGCCCTGTGGTGGTGCGCCCGTCGAATCCGTGCGCCCGTCACGCTGAACGGACGGGTCATTTTTCTTCTCGCCGCGGTTGCCCCGGGGAAAACGATTGCTACCCTTGAAGGTAACCGCTGCGTGACCCACGCCTTCGGCCACGCAGTTCCCCGCAGGTCCCCGCTAGAAAGAAAGTCCCTCATGTCCGACGAGAAGAAGAAGGGCGTTGGCGCTCAGACGATGCCGGCCGCCATGCAGCCGCCCGGCACCATCAACAAAGACGACATTCCCGCTGTGCTGCCCATTCTGCCGCTGCGCAACTCGGTGTTCTTCCCCGGCGGCGTGCTGCCCCTCGCCGTGGGCCGCCAGAAGACCATCGCCCTCATCAAAGACGCAGTGCGCGACGATCAGGTGATCGGCGTGGTCACTCAGCGCAAGGCGGAAGAAGAAGACCCCGGCGCGACCGACCTCTACAACATGGGCACCGTCGCCCGCATCGTGAAGCTGCTGAAGATGGGGGAAGACAACTACTCCCTCGTGGTGCAGGGCCTGGCGCGCTTCCGCGTGCTCGAGCTGGTGCAGGAATCGCCGTACCTCAAGGCGCGCATCGAGCCGGTGGAGGACAAGACCTCGCCTGACAACGTCGAGATCGAGGCGCTCACCATCAACTTGAAGAAGCTGGCGCGCGAGGTCATCGAGATGATGCCCGAGCTGCCGGCGGCGGCGACCGAGCTGGTCGAGTCGATCACCCACCCTGGCCACCTGGCCGATCTGATCGCCGCCAACGTCGACGTGCCCATCGAAGAGAAGCAGGCGGTGCTCGAGACGGTCGATCTGAAGGCCCGCATGAAGCTGGTGCTCGAGCTGCTCAACCGCAAGCGCGAGATCCTCAAGCTCTCGAACAAGATCGACAGCGCCGTGAAGGGCGAGATGTCGAAGACTCAGCGCGAGTACTACCTGCGCCAGCAGCTCAAGGCGATCAAGGAAGAGCTGGGCGAGATCGGGGAAGACGAGGAAGAGCTCGACGAGCTCGCCGAGCGCATCAAGAAGGCCCAGCTGCCGCCAGACGTCGAGAAGGTCGCCAACAAGGAGCTCAACCGGCTCAAGACCATTCCCGCCGCGTCGAGCGAGTACACGGTGGCCCGCACCTACCTCGACTGGATCGCCGATCTGCCGTGGAACAAGATCACCGAGGACAACCTCGACATCGAGAACGCGCGCAAGCAGCTCAACAACGATCACTTCGGCATCGATCGGGTGAAGAAGCGCATCCTCGAGTACCTGGCGGTGCGGAAGCTGAAGAACGACATGCGCGGGCCGATTTTGTGCCTGGTGGGGCCTCCGGGCGTCGGCAAGACCTCGCTGGGTCAGTCCATCGCCAAGGCCGTCGGTCGCAAGTTCGTACGCCTGGCGCTCGGCGGCGTGCGTGACGAGGCCGAGGTTCGTGGCCACCGTCGCACGTACGTGGGCGCCCTGCCCGGCCGGTTCATTCAGCAGATGAAGAAGGCCGGCAGCCGCAACCCGATCATGTTGCTGGACGAGATCGACAAGCTCGGCGCCGACTTCCGCGGAGACCCGTCGGCGGCGCTGCTCGAGGTGCTCGACCCCGAACAGAACCACACCTTCTCGGACCACTACCTCGACGTGCCGTTCGATCTGTCGAAGGTGATGTTCATCGCCACCGCCAACCGCCTCGACACCATTCCGCCGCCGCTGCGCGACCGCATGGAGATCATCGAGATGAGCAGCTACACCTTCCTCGAGAAGGAGCAGATCGCCCGCAACCACCTCATCCCCAAACAGGTGAAGGATCACGGCATCACCGCGGATCACTTCGAGCTGACCAAGGACGGGCTGGACAAGGTGATCACCAGCTACGCCATCGAGCCGGGTGTGCGACAGCTGGAGCGGAAGATCGCCGAGCTGGCCCGCGCGGTGGCCGTCGACGTGGCCTCGGACCGCAAGGACAAGCAGGTCATCAACGCCGAGCGCGTGGAGACCATCCTGGGGCCCAAGCGTCACGAGCTGAACGTGGCCGAGCACACCTCGCAGACCGGCGTGTCGGTCGGCCTGTATTACACGCCGCTGGGCTTCGGAGACATTCTGTTCATCGAGGCCACCAAGATGCCCGGCAAGGGGTCGGTCACCCTCACCGGTCAGCTCGGCGACGTGATGAAGGAGTCGGCCACCACCGCCTTCTCGTGGCTGCGGGCCAACGCCGAGCGCATGGGGCTGAACGCCGCCTCGTTCGAGAAGGTCGACATGCACCTGCACTTCCCCGACGGCGCGACGCCGAAAGACGGGCCGTCGGCAGGCATCGCCATCATCTCGGCCATGACGTCGCTGTACACCGGCATCGCGGTGCGCTCGGACACGGCCATGACCGGTGAGATCACGCTGCGCGGCATCATCGGCCCGGTGGGCGGCATTCGCGAGAAGGTGCTGGGCGCGCACCGCGCTGGCATCAAGCGGGTGGTGATGAGCGAGAAGAACAAGAAGGACCTGATCGAGGTGCCCGAGGTGGTGCGCAACGAGCTGCAGTTCTTCTTCGTCACCCGCATCGACGAGGTGCTCGACACCGTGCTCGAGAAGACCCCCTTCGGGCCGGCGCCCATCAAGCCGGCCGAGGTGCCGAACCCCGAGATTCGGGCGTAAGGCCTTCAGGCTCGACGTGATTTGAAGCGGCCGGCCTCTTCCATCGTGGAAGGGCCGGCCGTCTTCGTTTCAAGCGCGCTGGCGCGCACGGGCTCAGCGCCGCGACGGCTGGACGCTGCGCCGGGGCTTCACAGAGCCTTGCGAGCCAGAAGTCCTTCGTCAACCCAGCAAGCTCTGGAGCACCTGCCGCATCTCGGCCGGTCGCAGGGGCTTGGTGAGGCACCCCGCGAAGCCCAGGGGCCCGAGCTCGCGATGGCTGTCGGCGTCGATGGTCGCCGAGAGCGCCACCACCGGCACCCGGGCGCCCGGCCCTTCAAGCGCGCGAATGGCCGAGAGCGCCCCCACGCCGTCGAGCAGCGGCATCTGCAGGTCCATCAACACGACGCTGACGCCGCCGGCCTTCACGCGCTCGACCACTGCGGCGCCGTCGTGCACCACCTCGTGCGACACCTTGAAGCGCGCGAGGCGGCGGCGAATCAACAGCGCGTTGACGGCGTTGTCTTCGGCCACCAGCACCAGGCCCGGCCCCAGCGGCGTCTCGACAGGCGCCTCGGGCGCTGGCCCAGGCGTGGGCTCGAGCGCCGCATACGGCAGCGCGAACGAGAACCGGGTGCCCTGACCCAGCTCGCTGTGCACCTCGAGCGTCGCGCCATGCAGCTCGACCAACTGCTTGCTGATGGCGAGACCCAGCCCCGTGCCGCCAAAGCGCCGCGAGATGTCGTCTCCTGCCTGACTGAAGGCCTCGAAGAGCCGCGGGACGTGCTCGGGCGCGATGCCGATGCCGGTGTCTTCCACCGCGAAGTGCAGGCTGGCTTCGGCCGCGCGCGCCACGCGCACCGTCACGCCGCCGCGCTGGGTGAACTTGAGCGCGTTGCCGATGAGGTTGGTCAGAATCTGCTGCAGCTTGAGCCCATCGCCCGAGACCGTTGGCGGCACCTCGGGCTCGACGTGCGCCTTCAGTGAAAGCCCCTTGGCGGCCGCGGTGACCTGCAACAGCTCGAGCACCTCGCGCACCGACTCGCGCACGTCGAGCGGCCCGGCGACGACGGCCAGCTTCCCCGCCTCGGCCTTGCCAAAGTCGAGCAGCGCGTTGACCAGCGACAGCAGCCGCTGTGACGACGCGCGCAGCACCTCGAGGTGGTGTCGGCGCTCGTGGGCGTGCGCCGCGTCGTCGAGCAGCTCGGTCATGCCCAACATGGCCTGCAGCGGTGTTCGAATCTCGTGGCTGAGCACCGAGATGAAGTCGCCGCGCTCCTTCGCCGCCCGTTCAGCCCGGGTGCGCGCCGCGCGCAGCTCGTTCTCGAAGGCCCGGCGTTCGCGCGCGTCGAGCACCGTGTACGTCGTGGATTGCAGCTGACCTGTGGCGTCGCGCTGCTGCGACGCAGCGAACAGCACCGGCGTCGCCTGGCCATCGCTGCGGCGCAGGTCGAGGGCGATTTCGCGCACGAAGCCCTGCAGCTCGAGCAGCGGCAGCAGGTGCGTCTCGAAGTACATCTGCCCCGGGTACCGTGAAGAGCGTCGCGATCTTGCGGCCCAGCAGCGCGTCGTGCTGAAGCCCGGTCTGCTCGCACAGGGCGCGATTGACCGACGTCAGCCGGCCGTCGGGTGCGGCCACCGCCAGCCCGCAGGGCGCCTCATCGAAGAGCGACATCACGCCGCGAGGAAGGTGCGCATCGCCGCCGTCACTTCGGCGGGCGCGCTCAGGTTCGGGCAGTGACCCGTGGCGTCCAACATCACCAACTGGCTGCCGACGATGTGCTGGTTGACGTAGTAGCCGACTGCGACGGGGGCGATGACGTCGTCACGGCATTGGAGGGTCTGCGTCGGCACCGTCGTGCGCGACAGGTCGTCGCGGCTGTCAGACAGGAAAGTGACGCGCGCGAAGTGCGCCGCGATGGCGGGGTCGGTGCGACAGAAGCTCGCGGTGAGCTCTTGCCCCAGCGCGGGCCGGTCGGCGTTGCCCATGATGACGGGCGCCATGCTGGCCGACCAGCCGAGGTAGTTGTGCTCGAGCGAGGCGAGCAACCCGTCGATGTCGGCCTGGCTGAAGCCGCCCTTGTAGTCACCGTCGTCGAGGTAGCGCGGCGAAGGGCCGACGAGCACCAAGCGGCCGATGCGCTGGGGCGCGTCGGCAGCAGCCAGCACGCCAATCATGGCGCTCACCGAGTGGCCCACGAAGACCGCGTCATGCACGTCGAGGGCGTTCAAGACCTCGATGACGTCGCCGGCGTACCCGGCAAGGTCCTTCAGACGGTTTCGGTCGAAGGCCGTGTGGTCTGACTGCCCGTAGCCGACGTGGTCGAACAAAATGACCCGGTGAGTCGCCTCGAACCCAGGCGCCACATGTCGCCACATGTGTTGGTCGCACCCGTAACCATGTGCAAAGACGATTGTGTGGGGCCCAGATCCACGAACCACAACGTTGCTCCTTCGGAGCACATCCATGGTTCCCCTGAACTACTCAGTCACCGTACCGGTTGACTCGCAGTTCGAGGCCGGCGACCACCCGTGTCCACCTCAATGGTGTCGTTGTGCTTCGCCGACATGATGTCGGCGCTCGTGCCGTCAACGAGCGTCTTCACCGCGCTGGCCTGGCGGCTCTGCTTCTCTCATCTCGCGCACCACCCGAGGTTGTTCTTGAAGAGGCCTGGGCAGCAGTCGGCGGTCGACGAGGCGGCGCCGAGGTAGGGCACGCACGAGGTGCGGCACCGCTGCCAGTCGTTGGTCGCACCGGAGCCGCAGACGGGCGCGCTGGAGCAGCACTCCGAGCGCGTGTTGCAGAAGTCGCCGAGGGGCTTGCACGCAGGTGGCGCAGCGCATCGACCCGAGGCATTGCAGGTGAGGCCCGTGCAACAGGTCGCTCCCGCACCGCACGTCCCGCCAGTGCCCACACACGGCTGCACACAGACGCCAGAGGTGTTCCGCACCAGGCCAGAGCAGCACTCGGAAGAGCTGCGGGCGGTCACCCCATTGCCCGCGCAGGTCGAGCGGCACGCGAGGACCGACGTGGTGGTGGTGCCCACGCAGAACGGGGCGCTCGAGCAACATGGCGTCGTCGTGGAACCGCACGCGGTGCCAGCCGACAGGCAGGTTGGCGCGACGCCGCAAGAGCCGCCCAGACAGGACAAGCCCGTGCAGCAGGGGCTCGACGTCGTGCAGAAGTCGCCGTTGAGCCCGCACGTCGGGCCGCTCGAGCAGACGCCGCTCGAACAGCTCAGGCCCGTGCAACACGGCGACGACGTCGAGCAGGACTGGCCCGAGCTTCGACAGACGGGGCCGCTCGAACAGACGCCACCGCTACAAGCCAGCCCCGCGCAGCATGGTGAAGAGGTGGAGCAGGTCTGGCCCGAGCTTCGACAGACGGGGCCGCTCGAACAGACGCCACCGCTACAAGCCAGGCCCGCGCAGCAGGGTGACGAAGTGGAGCAGGTCTGGCCCGAGCTGCGACAGACGGGTCCGCTCGAACAAACGCCACCGCTACAAGCCAGGCCCGCGCAGCACGGTGACGAGGTGGAGCAGGTCTGGCCCGAGCTGCGACAGACGGGGCCGCTCGAACAGACGCCACCACTACAAGCCAGCCCCGCGCAGCACTGCGACGTCGAGGAGCACGAGTCGCCCGAGGGTCGGCAGGTGGTCGGGAAGCGGCACTGCCCGCTGACGCAGCTGAGGCCGGACGAGGTGCAGCACTGGGAGGTCACCGTGCACGACGCAAAGAGCTGGCCGCAGTTGGTCTGCTGGGTCTGACAGAGGTTGTTCGCGTTGCAGATGAGGCCCGAGCAGCACTCGTCGCCGAAGATGCAGCCCGTGCCCGAAGCACCGCAGGTGCCAGGCGAGCAGCGGCCCAGAGAGCAGATGTTGCCGGAACAGCAGTCGCTGTGGGCGGAGCAGGTTCCATTCGTCGGCGTGCAGGAGGACCCTCCACTGCACACGCCGCTGAGGCAGCGCAGGGGGCTGACGCAGTCGCCGTTTTGGCCGCATCGCACGCCGGCCTGGCCCGGTGTTCCCTGGCAGGTGGGGGCTGCGCCTGCCGAGGTGCCGCGACAATAGTTCGAGCTGCTGCAGCAATCGGTGGACAGCGTGCAGCTCTGGCCGGTGCAGGTTCCGGTGCCGCCGCAGTCGGCGGTGGTCCAGGCCCAGGTGCCCGCCGAAGCAGTGCAGGTGCCGTCATTGGAGCCGCTCTGCGAGCCGGTCCGGCAGCTCCCGTTACACCACCCGCAGGTATTCGCCGCGGTACAGGCACCGCAGGTGCCAGAGGTGTTGCACGGG
>VYLD01000375.1_pt1 | contig 13702 bp, 11 predicted proteins | sample 5114401 | NCBI WGS metagenome assembly VYLD01 (sample SAMN12291783, study PRJNA351875) | freshwater metagenome | isolation source: freshwater lake | place: USA: Michigan, Gull Lake | collected 2013-08-08 | reverse complement strand
CGGCCTGCGGCTCGGCCTTGACCGGCACCGCGCGCCGACGCGCCTGCACCGCGGGCCGGTCGGTCCAGGTGCGCAGCGGGCCGACGTCCAGGTGGACGAAGTTCGCCCGCGGATAGAAGCCGACGCCGCCCAGCTGTCCGGTCATCGCCGCGCGATAGACGGTCCGGGTCGACTGGCCCGGAATGCGCAGATCGAGGGCGCGGCCGCTGCTGTGGAAGCTGTTGACGGCGACGTTGCCCGGCGACGCCTCGTACATGACGTCGTTCGTCTCCGGCGTCCGGTAGCCTGACAGGAGATGGATCTCCCCGCGATAGCCCATCCGCTGGGTCACCTCGCGCAGGCGGTCGTACAGGCGGGGATCGATCGGGTGGATTTCGCCGGAGCGATGATCGCGCATGAGCCGGTCGAGGGCCGTCAGCGCGTCCGGCACGTAACGCCCGTCGGCCCAGTACTCCACACCCCGCAGACTCTCGCCGGTGTTCGTGTTGATGACGTCCAGGACACGGGGCGGGGCCGGGGCGATTCGGTTGTTCGCGCGCACGATGCCGGGCGCCGCGATCAGGCCCGCGAGGCCGGCGCCGAGACCGAGGAGATGCCGACGCGATAATCCCGCAAATCCCGGATCGTCGCCGTTCAGGTCCGCCATCGCTCCCCCAAACCCGCTTCGGCGGTGGACGGACCCGCCGGGGGGCCGTCATACGCCGTTCGTCTGTTCCGGGTTTTCCGTAACAAAGTTGAGTCGCGATGGAAAGGGTTACTTCGCTCGCGGTGCCTCTTTTTCTGCCGCCATCGTCAGCGCCGGGTCATGACCTCGCCGGTGCGGGGGTCGATGTCCACCGTCATGCGCTCGCCCGTGACGGTCCGGACCTCCGCCTCGTATCCGGCACCCGCCCGCCGGAATGACTCGAGCGCCGCGAAGCCGAGGCCGCCGAAGCGGTTGAGCAGCGCGGTGCGCGCCGCCTCGTCGTCGCGGCGTCCCGCCGTCGGCCGCAGGGCATCGGTGGACCCGGTTCCGAGAGGCCCCGTGGTGGTGGCGCCGCTCGACGGCGCGGCGGTCGACCGCGGCATCGCGTTGCCGGGGGCGGGACGGTCCATCACCACGCCGGGCGGAACCGTGGCGTCGGTCTGCGCGGCGAGGGGACCGGCGACGAGCGCCGGCAGGGCGAGGGCGAGCGCCAGGGCGGCGAAGGGACGGTGGATACGGATGGTCATCGGACGGCCTCCCGGTTGCGGGCGGATGAACCGCGGTCGTTTTGATGAACGTCCGGAACCGGCCCGGGTTCAACGGCCGGACACGCGGCGGTCGGCGGGAACCGGCGTCCGCTCCCGTCCGTTCACACCCCCGCCGGCCGGGAACGGCCGCCTGCTGCATGGGAGAGGGACGATGCTCTACTGGGCCGCCGTGTTCTTCGTCGTGGCGCTGGTCGCCGCGCTTTTCGGGTTCGGCGGGATCGCCTCGGCCTCGGCCGGGATCGCGCAGATCCTGTTCTTCCTGTTCCTGGTGCTGTTCGTCGTGAGCGTGATCGCCGGCGTCGTGCGCCGGCGGTGACGGGCGGGCTGCGGCGGTTTCGCGCGTGACAGCGGCCCCGGCTCCCGATTACTGATGGGCGCAGACCCAACCGGCTGAGGCGACCGCCATGCCCGACATCCTCTGGCTCGTGCTGATCGCGGGCATCGTCGCGTTCTTCTTCTGGCAGACGATGAAGACTTGATCGGCGGACCATCCGACGACGATGCGACGGGCGGCCTCGGGGCCGCCCGTCGTCGTTCGGGGATCGGGCCGGTCAGGCGGCCTTGCGGATCGCGAGCCGGCCCCAGACCTCGCGGAGCGCGTCGGTCAACCGTCCGACGTCGGCGTCGTCGTGGAGCGGGGTCGGCGTGATGCGCAGACGCTCGGTGCCACGCGGCACGGTCGGATAGTTGATCGGCTGGATGTAGATGCCGTGCCGTTCCAGCAGGTCGTCGGACGCCATCTTGCACAGGCGGGGGTCGCCGACGAGAAGCGGAACGATGTGGCTCTCGCTCGCCATCACGGGCAGGCCGGCCGCCGACAGGCGCGCCTTGACCTGCGCCGCGCGGTCCTGATGGCGGGCGCGCAGGTCGTCGTGGACCTTCAGGTACTCGACGCTGGCGAGCGCACCCGCGGCGAGAACCGGCGAGAGCGACGTGGTGAAGATGAAGCCGGGCGCGTGGCTGCGCACCACGTCGACGAGTGCCGCCGAGCCCGCGATGTAGCCGCCCATGACGCCGAACGCCTTGCCCAGCGTTCCCTCGATCACGGTGAGCCGGTGGGCCACGCCGTCCCGCTCGGACACCCCGCCGCCGCGCAGCCCGTACATGCCGACGGCGTGCACCTCGTCGAGATAGGTCATGGCGCCGTGGCGATCGGCGACGTCGCAGATCTCGGCGATGGGCGCGATGTCGCCGTCCATCGAATAGACGCTCTCGAACGCCACGATCTTCGGCCGCGCCGGATCGACGCGCCGCAGCAGATCCTCGAGGTGGGCGGGATCGTTGTGGCGGAAGATTTGCTTCTCCGCCCCGCTGTGCCGGATCCCCTCGATCATCGAGGCGTGGTTCAGCGCGTCGGAGAAGATCACCGCCCGCGGCAGGACGCGGCCCAGCGTGGACAGCGTCGCCTCGTTGGAGATGTAGCCGGAGGTGAAGAGGAGGGCCGCCTCCTTGGCGTGCAGGTCGGCCAGCGACGCCTCCAGCAGCACGTGCCAGCGGTTGGTGCCCGAGATGTTGCGCGTGCCGCCGGCGCCCGCACCGCAGGCATCGACCGCCGCCTTCATCGCCTCGCGCACCGCCGCGTTCTGGCCCATGCCGAGATAGTCGTTGGAGCACCAGACGGTGATCTCGCGCGCGCCGTCCGGCCCGTGCCAGACGGCACGCGGGAAGGCGCCCGCGGTCCGCATCAGGTCGGCGAAGACCCGGTACCGTCCCTCGCGTTTCAGTCCGGCGATGCTGTCCCGGAAGATGGCCTCGTAATCCATCGTCACCTGCTGGGGGCCGTGGTCCGTTCGGGCCGTTCCACGGTCGAGGGGCATGAGCATGCCGTCCACCTTTAGTGCCTTCGTCCGGTTCGCGCAAAGCCAGAGCGGCCCTCGAGGACCGTCGGGACATCGTGACGCGAGCGAGATGGAAGCGACGTTGATCTGGATCAGCGGCTTGCGACGAAAGCCCGCGGTCCCGCCGGCCCGATCGTTGCGGTCGCGATCCAACCGCCTTGTGGGCGTCGCCGAGGCGATGCTAGAACCGCGACTCGTCCGTGACATGTCCGCGGCGCATGGGTGCATGCGCCGGGGGCGGTCCGACCAGCGATAAACAGGGAGAGGTTTCGGAATGACCAAGCGGATCGCGCTCATCGCCTTGTCGGCGACGGTCGCTATGGGCGTCGCGATGGCGGCGGCCGAGGCGAAGCCGTTCCGGTACTCGACGGCCCAGGACATCCTCGGCCTCGACCCGGCGATCAACAATCATGGCCCGACCAACGCCATGAAGTCGAACGTCTATGAGGCGCTGGTGTACCGGTCGGCCCCCGGGCCGCTGGAGCCGGGTCTGGCGACCGACTGGCAGCAGGTCTCGCCGACGCTGTGGAAGTTCAACCTGCGCCGGGGCGTCAAGTTCCACGGCGGCCAGGACTTCGACGCCGACGACGTGGTCTTCACCTGGAAGCGGCTGTCCCAGCAGACGGCCGAGATGCAGTACACGATCCGGTCGATCAAGGAGGTTCGCAAGGTCGACAGCCATGCGATCGAGATCGAGACGACGGGTCCCGATCCGACCCTGCTGGCGAACCTCGCCTACGCCTTCATCATGGACGAGGGCTGGACGACGCAGAACGGCGGCGAGCGCGTGGTCGCCGGCGCGCAGGCGTCCACCTTCGTCAACCTGAACGCCAACGGCACCGGACCCTTCCGCGTCGTCGAGCGCGTGCCCGACACCCGCACGGTGGTCGAGCCGAACCCGAACTGGTGGGGCAAGCACGAGCACGGCATCACCCGGGCGACCTTCACGCCGATCGCCAACCCGGCGACGCGCGTGGCGGCGCTTCTGTCGGGCGAGCTCGACCTGATGTACCACGTGCCGCTGCAGGACATCGACCGGATCGGCCAGACCCAGGGCATCCGCGTGATGCCGGGCGGTACGGCCCGCGTCATCTTCCTCGGCTTCGACCACCGGCGCGACGAGATGCTCGACATGCCGGGCACGGGCAAGAACCCGCTGAAGGACGTCCGCGTCCGTCAGGCCCTCTATCAGGCGATCAACATCGAGGCGATCCGGCGCACCACGATGCGCAACTCCTCGACGCCGAACGCGCTGATGATCGCGCCCTCGGTCGAGGGCTTCTCGGCCGACCAGAACGTCCGGGCGCCCTTCGACCAGGCGGCGGCCCGCCGCCTCCTGGCCGAGGCCGGCTATCCGAACGGCTTTCCGCTGACGCTGAACTGCCCGAACAACCGCTACGTCAACGACGAGGCGATCTGCCAGAACGTCGTGACGATGTTCACCCAGGTCGGCATCCAGGCGCGGCTGAACGCCATGCCCATGCCCCAGCACGTGAACACGGCGGGTCCGACCGGCGGCTACAATTCCAGCATGTACATGCTGGGCTGGACGCCCGCGACCCTCGACGCGGCGAACCCGCTGGGCGAACTCCTCAGCTTCAACGAGCAGACCCGCCTCGGACTGGCGAACAACTGGGGCCGCTACTCGAACCCGCGGGTCGAAGCCCTCACCCAGCAGGTTCTCGTGGAGCCCGACACGACCAAGCGCCGCGCCCTGATCCGGGAGGCGATGCAGATCGTGAAGGACGACGTCGCCTACATCCCGCTGCACCTCGAGCCGCAGGTCTTCGGCATCCGCGACACGGTCGCCGACTACCAGCTGCGCGCGCTGGAGGACGTCGATCTCCGGTCGGTGAAGATGCGCTGACCGAACGGTTCCTGTAGACAAGCCCCGACCCCGGGACCACGGTTCCGGGGTCGGTCCTTTTTCGCTGCACGCCGGTCCCCTATGCTCGCCTTCGTCGTCCGCCGCCTGTTCGGCGCCATCATCGTGATGCTGTCGGTCAGCGCGATCTCGTTCACGCTGTTCAACTTCGTGGGCGATCCCGTGAACAGCATGGTCGGCCAGGACGCGACCATGGAGCAGCGGCAGTTCATCCGCACGCAGCTCGGCCTCGACGATCCTGCGCCGGTCCAGTTCGTCCGCTTCGTCGGCCGCGCCGTGCAGGGCGATTTCGGCATGTCCTACCGGCTCGGCATGCCGGTGGAACGCCTGATCGCGGAGCGGCTGCCGGCGACCCTCGAACTCGTGTTCGTCGCCGCGATGATCGCGCTGGTCACGGCGATCCCGCTCGGCGTCTACACCGGGCTCTACCGGCACAGTCCGCTGTCGAAGGTGTTCCTGACGCTCTCTCTCCTCGGCGTCTCTTTGCCGACCTTCCTGATCGGCATCCTCCTGATCCTGATCTTCGCCGTCTGGCTCGGCTGGCTGCCGGCGTTCGGGCGCGGGCAGGTGGTCAAGCTCGGCTGGTGGTCGACCGGCTTCCTGACGCCGCAGGGCCGCGCCGCGCTGATCCTGCCGGCGGTCACGCTTTCGTTGTTCCAGCTCACCCTCATCATGCGCCTCATCCGGGCGGAGATGATGGAGGTGCTGCGCACCGACTACATCAAGTTCGCCCGTGCCCGCGGGCTGTCGAACCGGGCGGTGAACTTCGGCCACGCGCTGAAGAACACGCTGGTTCCGGTCATCACCATCACCGGCCTCCAGATCGGCTCGCTGATCGCCTTCGCGATCGTGACCGAGACGGTGTTCCAGTGGCCCGGCATGGGCTTCCTCTTCCTCCAGGCGATCCAGTTCGTGGACATCCCCGTGATGGCGGCCTACCTCGTCCTCGTCGCGTTCGTGTTCGTCGCGATCAACCTCGTCGTCGACCTCCTCTACTACGCCGTCGATCCCCGCCTCAGGATCGAGCGTTCGACGGGAGCCGGCAAATGACCGCGCATCCGCACCAGCCCGCCGCCCGGCTGTCGACCGCCGGCCGCCTGTTCGACGATTTCCGTCGGTTCCTCGACGGCGACGTCATGCACAGCTTCCGCCGCTCGCCCATCGTCATGGCGGCGGCGGCGATCACCCTGGCCTTCTTCGTCGGCTCGTTCGGCGCGCCGTGGGTGGCACCGCACAACACCTTCGACATCGCGACGCTGGACCTGATGAACGCCTTCCTCGCGCCATCCTGGATGGACGGCGGGCAGGCGGAGTTCCTTCTGGGCACCGACGGGCAGGGGCGCGACATCCTGTCGGCCATCCTGTTCGGAATGCGCGTGTCGCTGACCGTCGGCGTCTGCTCGGTGCTGTTCGCGATGGTGGTCGGCATCCTGCTGGGCCTGCTCGCCGGGTTCGTCGGCGGGAAGGTCGACGCGATCATCATGCGCGTGGCCGACGTGCAGCTCTCGCTGCCGGCCATCCTCATCGTGCTGATGATCGACGGCTTCGCGCGCTCGCTGCTGCCGCGCAGCGTCCACGAGGAGATGGCGATCTACGTCGTCATCTTCGCGATCGGCATCTCCAACTGGGTGCAGTTCGCCCGCACCGTCCGCGGCTCGACCATGGTGGAGAAGAGCAAGGACTACGTGTCCGCCGCCCGCATCATCGGCCTCCACCCCTTCCTCATCATGCTCCGCCACGTGCTCCCGAACGTCCTGGGTCCGGTGCTTGTCATCGGCACGATCGGCCTGGCGCTCGCCATCCTGACGGAGGCGACCCTGTCGTTCCTCGGCGTCGGCGTGCCGCCGACCCAGCCGTCGCTGGGCACGCTGATCCGGGTGGGGAACGAGTTCCTGTTCTCCGGCGAATGGTGGATGACGATCTTCCCCGGCGCGGCGCTGGTGCTGCTCGCACTTTCGGTGAACCTGCTGGGCGACTGGCTGCGCGACGCGCTGAACCCCAAGCTCCGGTGAGGGCCGGCGCGAGGCGGGGAAGTCCCTTCGCGGTTCATGGTTGAATTCCGCAGCGCCCTGTGGTGCTTGCGGCGATCGCCCAAGGGGTCATCCCGGACGGCGCAAGAAGCGATCGACGACGGACAGAGGAGAGCGAGAATGAAGCGTGGATTGGTCTGTGCCGGTGCGGCCTTGGCCGTCGGCCTTTCGGGTGCTGTCGAGGCGAAGACGCTGCGCTGGGCGCCGCAGGGCGACGCGGCGACGATGGACCCGCATTCCCACAACGCCGGTCCGACGACCGATCTGACGGCCCAGATCTACGAGGCGCTCCTCCAGCGCGATCCGCAGCTTCGGATCCTCCCGCAGCTGGCGACCGAGTACCAGAGCACCTCGCCGACCACCTGGCGCTTCAAGCTGCGGGCGGGCGTGAAGTTCCACAACGGCAATGCCTTTAACGCCGACGACGTGGTCTTCTCGGTCGAGCGGGCGATGGCCGACAGCTCCCAGTACAAGACCTTCACCAATTCCGTCGTCCGCGCGGTCAAGGTCGATGACCTGACGGTCGACATCGTCACCGACAAGCCGAACCCCCTGATCCCGGCCCAGTTCACCGAGGTCCGGATCATGGACAAGGAGTGGTCGGAGGCGAACAACGCGACCAAGCCGCAGAACTTCAACGCCCGCGAAGAGACCTTCACCGTCCGCAACGCGAACGGCACCGGCCCCTACGTTCTCGGCAGCCGCCAGCCCGACGTGCGTACGGTGCTGACCCGCTACGCCGACTGGTGGGGCTGGAAGGATCTTCCGCGCTCCAACGTGACCGAGGTGGTCGTCACCCCGATCTCGAACGCGGCCACGCGGCTGGCGGCGCTGCTGTCCGGCGAGATCGACGCCACCCCGAACGTGCCGGTGCAGGACGTGGAGCGTCTGCGTCGCTCGCAGGGCGTGAAGCTGCTCCAGACCAACGAGGTCCGGGTCATCTTCCTCGGCTTCGACATGGGCCGGCCCGAGCTTCTCTACTCCGACGTGAAGGGCAAGAACCCCTTCGCCGACCTGAACGTCCGCCGCGCGGTCGCCTATGCGGTCGACGTCGAGGCGATCCGCACCCGCGTCATGCGCGGCCTGTCGGTGAACACCTGGCAGATGATCTCGCCCGGCGTGGCCCAGTTCGACGCCTCGCTCGACGCGATCCGCCCGAAGGCGAACATCGCCGAGGCGAAGCGCTACATGGCGGCCGCCGGCTATCCGAACGGCTTTTCGGTCACGATGGACTGCCCGAACAACCGCTACATCAACGACGAGCAGATCTGTCAGGCGGTCGTGGGCATGCTGGCCCAGATCGGCATCCGCGTGACGCTGAACGCCATGCCGCTCGCCACCTACTTCCCCAAGATCGGCAACCGCGACACCAGCTTCTTCCTCCTGGGCTGGGGCGTGCCGACCTATGACGCCCACTACACGCTGCAGCTCCTGCTGCAGACGACGGACGGGACGGCGAACGGCCAGTGGAACTACACCGGCTATTCGAGCGCCCGCTTCGACGCGCTGGTCAACCGCATGACCACCGAGCTGGACACCAAGGCCCGCGACGCGATGGCCAAGGAGGCGCTCCAGATCGCGCAGAACGACCTGCCGTACGTCCCGCTGCACCATCAGGTGCTGGTGTGGGGCCTGCGCCAGCCGGTCGACATGCCGATCACGCCGAACAACCAGCCGCGCTTCCAGTGGGCGACCGTCCGCTGACCGGACGGGACGGGGCGGCCTCCGGGCCGCCCCGCACGCCTCATCCCGTGTCCGGGACTGAATTCCGATGATCGCCTTCATCCTGCGCCGGCTGATGCAGGCCGTCCTCGTCATGCTGACGGTGGCGCTCATCTCCTTCGCGCTGTTCAACTTCGCCGGCGATCCGATCAACAACATGGTCGGGCAGGACGTCTCGCTGGCCGACCGCGAGCGCCTGCGCGAGGCGCTCGGCCTCAATCAGCCCTTCTGGATCCAGTTCGGGATCTTCCTCCAGAACGCGGTGCAGGGCGACTTCGGCCTGTCCTACCGCCTCGGCCGTCCGGTGGAGGATCTGATCGTCGAACGTCTGCCGGCGACGCTGGAGCTCTCGCTCACCGCCGCGGCGCTCGCCGTCTTCATCGGCATCCCGATGGGTGTCTACACCGGGCTATACCGCGACACCTGGCTCGCGCGCGTGTTCCTCACGGCGTCGCTCGCGGGCGTCTCGCTGCCGACGTTCCTCATCGGCATCCTCCTGATCCTGGTCTTCTCGGTCGAACTGAACGTGCTGCCCTCCTTCGGGCGCGGCGAGACGGTCGAGATCGGCTGGTGGACCACCGGGTTCCTCACCTGGAGCGGCATCAAGGCGCTGATCCTGCCCTCGATCACGCTCTGCCTCTTCCAGCTCACGCTGATCATGCGGCTGGTGCGGGCGGAGATGATGGAGGTGCTGCGCACCGACTACATCAAGTTCGCCCGCGCCCGCGGCCTGCCGGACCGCAAGGTCCACTTCGGCCACGCGCTGAAGAACACGCTGGTGCCGGTCATCACCGTCATCGGCCTGCAGTTCGGTTCGATCGTGGCCTTCGCCATCATCACCGAGACGGTGTTCCAGTGGCCGGGCATGGGCCTCCTGTTCATCCAGGCGGTCAACTTCGTCGACATCCCGATCCTTGCCGCCTACCTCGTGCTGATCGCGCTGTTTTTCGTGGTCATCAACCTCGTCGTCGATCTCCTCTACTACTTCGTCGATCCGCGCCTGCGCGTCGACCGGACGGCCGCGGGCGGGGAGGCGACGCCGTGACCGCGCCCGCCGCCCCCGGATCGACGCCCGGCCTCCTGCGCCGGATCTTCGACAGCGACCTCTGGTACAGCTTCACCCGCTCGTGGATCACGATGGGATCGGGGCTCTGCGTCCTCGTCCTGGTCGTCGCCGCCCTCGGCGCGCCGGTGCTGGCACCCCACGACACCTTCGATCCCGGGACGCTGAAGCTGATGGACGCCTTCACCCCGCCGGTGTGGATCGAGGGCGGGAACCCGACCTACCTGATCGGCACCGACAACCAGGGCCGGGACATGCTGTCGACCATCATGTTCGGCATGCGGATCTCGCTGCTCGTCGGCTTCGCGGCGGTTCTGTTCTCGCTCGTGCTCGGCGTCGGGCTGGGGCTCGTGGCGGGCTATGTCGGCGGCACGATCGACGCGCTGATCATGCGCATCGCCGACATCAAGCTGGCGTTCCCGGCGATCCTGATCGCGCTCCTGGTCGATGGCGTGTCGCGGGCGGCGCTGCCGCGCGACATGCACGACCAGCTGGCCCTCTATGTGGTGGTCTTCGCCATCGGCGTGTCCAACTGGGTCAGCTACGCGCGCACCGTCCGCGGCACGGTGATGGTCGAGCGCGGCAAGGACTACGTGCAGGCGGCCCGCGTCATCGGCATCCATCCGGCGGTCATCATGGTCCGTCACGTGCTGCCGAACGTGATGGGTCCGGTGCTGGTCATCGCGACCCTGGGGCTGGCGCTCGCCATCCTCACCGAGGCGACGCTCTCGTTCCTCGGCGTCGGCGTGCCGCCGACCCAGCCGTCGCTCGGCACGCTGATCCGCAACGGCAACGACTATCTCTTTTCCGGGGAATGGTGGATCGCTATCTTTCCCGGCTTGACGCTCGTCGCCCTGGCCCTGTCGGTGAACCTGCTGGGGGACTGGCTGCGCGACGCCCTCAACCCGAAACTCCGCTGAGCCCGATGCCGAACCATCTGCTCGAGGTCGACCGCCTGAAGGTCGTCTTCCCGACCCGGCGGGGCACGCTCGTCGCCGTCGACGACGTCTCGTTCCACATCGACCAGGGCGAGGTGCTCGGCGTCGTCGGCGAGAGCGGGGCGGGAAAGTCGCTGACCGGCGCCGCCATCATCGGCCTGCTGGAACCGCCGGGGCGGATCGCGGGGGGCGAGATCCGGCTCGACGGGCGGCGGATTGACAACCTTCCCTATTCGCAGCTGCGCCGCATCCGGGGCAAGGAGATCGGGGCCGTCTTCCAGGATCCGCTCACGAGCCTCAACCCGCTCTACACCATCGGCAAGCAGCTGACCGAGACGATCGAGACGCACACCGACATGACGCCGACCAAGGCGCGTGAGCGGGCGGTGCAGCTGCTGAAGGACGTCGGCATCCCGGCGGCGGAGAGGCGGATCGAGAGCTATCCTCACCAGTTCTCGGGCGGGATGCGGCAGCGCGTGGTGATCGCGCTGGCGCTGTGCGCGAACCCGCGCATCGTCATCGCCGACGAGCCGACGACGGCGCTCGACGTCTCGATCCAGGCCCAGATCATCGCGTTGCTCAAGCGCCTGTGCAAGGAGCACGGGACGGCGGTCATGCTGGTCACCCACGACATGGGCGTGATCGCCGAGACGGCCGACCGGGTCGCCGTGATGTATGCCGGGCGGGTGGCCGAGATCGGCCCCGTCCGCGAGGTCATCAAGCAGCCCAAGCACCCCTACACGATCGGCCTGATGGGGGCGATCCCCGCGATCGGCCACGGGACGGAGCGGCTGACCCAGATCGAGGGCGCCATGCCGCGCCTGACCGACATCCCGAAGGGCTGCGCCTTCAACCCGCGCTGCCCGAAGGTCTTTGACCGCTGCCGGTCGGAGCGGCCGGACCTGTTGCCGACCGCGACCTCGCTCGCCTCCTGCTGGCTCTACGACGATCTGCGCGCGCCCGCGCGGGAAGCCGCCCATGTCTGAGACCGCCGCCCGCCCGCTGGTCGAGGTCCAGGACCTCGCCCGCTACTTCGACGTCTCCAAGCCGCTGCTCAACCGCCTGATCGAGGGCGGGAAGCGCCAGATCCTGCGGGCGGTCGACGGCGTCTCGTTCGACATCCCCAAGGGACGGACCTTCGCCCTCGTCGGCGAGAGCGGATGCGGCAAGTCCACGGTGGCCCGCTGCGTCGTCGGCCTCTATCCGCTCACCCGCGGGAAGATGATCTTCGAGGGCGTCGACATCGCCTCGATGCGGACGCGCGAGGCGATGCGGCCGTTCCGCCGCCGTCTCCAGATGATCTTCCAGGACCCCTACGCCAGCCTCAATCCGCGCTGGCGGGTGCGCGACATCGTCGCCGAGCCGATCCGGGCGCACGCGATCCTGTCGGGCCGCGAGGCGATCGACGCGCGGGTCGACGAACTGCTCACCCAGGTGAAGCTGAACCCGCGCGACGGCGAGAAGTATCCGCACGAGTTCTCGGGCGGCCAGCGCCAGCGCATCTCGATCGCCCGCGCGCTCGCCTCGAACCCCGAGTTCCTCGTCTGCGACGAGCCGACCTCGGCCCTCGACGTCTCGGTGCAGGCCCAGATCCTGAACCTGATGAAGGACCTTCAGCGCGACCTCGGCCTGACCTACCTGTTCATCAGCCACAACCTCGCGGTCGTCCACCACATGTCGGACGAGGTGGGGGTCATGTATCTCGGCCGGCTGGTCGAGCGGGCGCCGTCGAAGGAGCTGTTCCGCTTCCCCCGGCACCCCTACACGCAGATGCTCCTGGACACGATCCCGGACATCGACATGACCGGCCGCCAGCGCCAGCCGGTGGCGGGCGAGGTGCCGAATCCGATCGATCCGCCGGCGGGCTGTCCGTTCAACCCGCGCTGTGCCTTTGCCAACGACCGCTGCCGCACCGAGGTGCCGGTCGCGAAGAAGGCGGGCGAGGCGCAGGTCGCCTGCCACGGCATCGAGGAGGGGCGGGTCCCCGTGATCGAGCGGGTGCCGGCCCCGGTCGCGGCCTGATCCTGACCGGACGATAGGAGCGGCGCGCCTTGCGCCGGCATCGCGTCCGGCCCGCATCCGTGGCAGTATACATCTCCACGGCAACCGGCGGACGTCCCGGAGTATCCCCATGATCGTCGTCTTCGGCTCCCTCAACATGGATCTCATCCTCGAGGTCCCGTCGCTCCCGCGGCCGGGGGAGACCGTGCTGACCCCCGGCTACGTGGCGAAGCCGGGCGGCAAGGGTCTGAACCAGGCGGTCGCCGCGGCCCGCGCCGGCGCTTCGGTCGCCCTCTACGGGGCGGTGGGCGACGACGGCTTCGGCCGTTCGCTGCGGTCGGTCCTCGAGCACGAGGGCGTCGACGGGTCGGGCGTGGGCACGGTCGCCCACCCGACGGGGTTCGCGATGATCTGCGTCGATCCGACGGGCGAGAACTTCATCGCGGTCGCCAGCGGCGCCAACCTCGCGCCCACGGCCGACGCCGTGCCGGACGCGCGGCTGGGTCCGTCGACGACCCTCGTCGTCCAGCTCGAGGTGCCCGTCGAGGAGACGAGCGCGCTGCTGCGCCGGGCGAAGGCGCGCGGCGCGCGCTCCGTCCTGAGCCTCGCCCCCTACGCGCCGGTCCCGCGCGAGATGATCGCGGACGCGTCGGTCGTTCTGCTCAACGAACTGGAACTGGCCGACCTCACCGCCGGCGAGGGGCTCCGGACCGACGCCGCCGACCGCTGGGCCCTCGGCCTCGCGGCGGAGATGGGGACCGACGTCGTCGTCACCCTCGGCGGGGCCGGGGCGATCGCCGCCACCCCGGCGGGCGACCTTTGGTCGGTCGATGCGCTCGCGATCGATCCGGTCGATACGACGGGTGCCGGCGACTGTTTTGCCGGGAACCTCGCCGCAGCACTCGACGCCGGGTGCGACCTGCCGACCGCGCTGCACCGCGCCGCCGTCGCGGCCGGCATCGCCTGCCTCGCGCTCGGGGCGCAGGAAGGCC
>VYLD01000374.1_pt1 | contig 13706 bp, 9 predicted proteins | sample 5114401 | NCBI WGS metagenome assembly VYLD01 (sample SAMN12291783, study PRJNA351875) | freshwater metagenome | isolation source: freshwater lake | place: USA: Michigan, Gull Lake | collected 2013-08-08 | reverse complement strand
CTCGGTGGCAACGGCGGCAACGGTGGCTTCGGCGGGGCGGGCGGCCTGGGCGGCGCCGGCGGCTTCGGCGGCACCGCCATGCGCTGGAGCAGCAGCAACGGCGGCAAAGGCGGCGAAGGGGGGAACGGCGGGCCCGGCGGCGGAGGAGGAGGCGGCGCGGGCGGCCCTTCGTACGGCGTGCTGGGCTTCAACCTCGACGCGCAGGGCTTCGCGTCGGCCAACACCTTCCTCGTCGCGGCCAGCATCGACACGGGCGGGCAGGGGGGCGTGTGCGGCTCTTCACCGGGGCCGACCACCTCGACGGGCGGCACCGGCGTGCGGGGCGCCTTCGCCGACCTGCTCTCGCTGCGGGCCTGTAGCGCCGGCTGCCCGGGCGGCACCACCTGCGATGGGAACCAGGTCTGCGTGCCGAACTGAACGCCGCCGTCCGTCAGCGAAAAACCTGACGTACCGCCCTTGCGCCGGGGCGGTCGGATCGGCTCACACTCGGCCCTTCCGATGCGAGTTCAAGATGCGGGGGTCGACCGGGTCGTTCGGCAGTTCGAGGCGCGCGGGCGCCCCATCAACGACACCGAGGTGTTGACCCTGCTCGCCGAGCTGGCCGATCGCACGCCGTCCGAGTCGGCGGCGATGCTGAAGGCGCTGAGCCGCGAGGGCATCACCCGGGCCGAGCAGTTTGCGCTGGTGAAGGACGGCCTCGACCCCGACGAGCTGCAGGACCTGAAGAGCGTGCTCGATGAGTCGTTCGCCCGCTTCTCGCCGGCCGCGCGGAACCTGCTCGAGGCGTTGGTGGGGCGGGCTCCACTGAACCTCGCCGCGCCGCTGTTGCAGCTCGACCGCGCCGCTTCGAACGGGCTGAGCGGCCTTTCGGCGCCGGGCGCTGTGCTCGAGGCGATCAACCTCAGCACTGCCGCCACGGGGCTGGGCCGCGTCACCGACACCGTCGAGCTGGGCCGCGCCGATGAGCGGGGCCGCTTTCAGGTCTTCATGGGCGAGGTGCAGCAGGGCGATCAGGTGCGGGTGCGCGCGCGCTCGCCCGATGGCCAGGCCACCGACTGGTTCACCGTCGCCGCCAACGAGCAGGGCCAGGTCGATCGCCGCGCCGCGTTCGTCAACCTCAAGCGGGTGCTGCTGCGCTCGTCGCCCGACGGCACGGTCAGCGTGCTGCCCGCCTCGAAAGACCTGCCCTTCACCGAGCCCTTCGCCACGGTGCGCTTCAAGAACGAGCGCACCGCCGAGTTCGTCGATGTGACCATGGGTGACTTCGCGACCCTCACCGCTCCGGTGGTGCTCGCAGGTCAGCCCGGTGACGTGATCAGCGTGGCGGTGAGCGACGGCGGCGGCAACACCGACCTGTCGTTCGTCTCGGGCTCGCTGACGGCGCCAGGGGTGGCCCCGAGGGGGAACCTGGTCGACCCTGCGCCGCTGAGGCGCGATGGGCAGCCGGCCACCTTTCGCGCTGACGGGGTGCTCTTCGTCGACGGGGCGTCGGCGCGCGACCCGAAGCAGGGGCAGATCGGCAACTGCTACGTGCCCGCCGGGCTGGCCGCGGTGGCGAACGCCAACCCCGAGGCGATCGCCGAGCTGATCACCGCCAACGACGACGGCTCGGTCACGGTGCGGTTCTTCGACCCGGTGACCTTCGAGCCGCAGGAGATCGTGGTGGACCGCGACCTGTACGGCAGCGGTGATCGCCCCCGCTACGGCAGCTTCACCCAACGCGACGGCGCGGGTCATGGCGAGGCGTGGTTCTCGTTGGTCGAGAAGGCCTACGCCCAGTGGAAGGGCGGCTACGAGGTGGTCGCCGCCGGTGGCAGCGTCGGCCGCCTGCAGGCCGAGGTGCTGGGGCGCCCGAACGTCGAGCACTGGTTGTCAGGCGCTTCACCGGCTGAGGTGTTTGGGCGCGTGCAGCAGGGCACCCGCGAAGGGCGGGCGATGGCGGCGGGCACCTTCGGCACCGCCGATGCCGCGCGGTACACGGGAACCGGAATCCACGCCAACCACGCCTACACGGTGCTGGGCGCGAGCGAAGAGCACGGGCGTCAGCTGATCACCCTGCGCAACCCCTGGGCGAGCGGTGAGCCCACGGGCGACGGAGTCGATGACGGCGTCTTCGAGCTGCCGGTGGAAGACTTCGTGCGCCTCTTCCAGGTGCTGAACGTCTGCTGACTACTTCCAGGTGATCGCGAAGGTGGCGCCGGCTTCGTCCCGCTGCAGCGCCTCGACGCTGACCTCTTTGCCACCTGAGATCTCGACCCCTCGGCGCACCAGGCCTTTGTAGAAGTTCGTCGAGGCGACCTTGCTGCACCACAGCTGATAGGTGCCGTCTTCGAGCACGGTCAGCTTCGTCTCGGTGTAGTTGTTGCCGGTGCGCAGGTTGCGGGCCATGCGCTCGAGCATTCGTCTGGGGCCGATCACCCGCATCGCCGCCAGCAGCGCCTTGCCGACCAGGGTCTCGGCGTAGCCCTCGAGCAGCTGCCGGCCCATGGCCTCGTGGCGCGCGGCCTCGGTGCCGTTGGGCAGCACCAGCAGCGAGCCCAGGTCCATCGCCTTGACCCAGGTCTCGAAGGGGTAGGCGGGCAAGAGCTGATGGTCGAAGTCGACGGCGATGGCCTTGAACTGGGCCTTCGCGGCCGGGGTCAGCCGCGGCCCCAGCGCGCGGGCGAGGCCTTCGAACGTTTGTGCAAAGACGAGCGCCTCAGCCATCGGGTGCGTTCATGTAGTCACGCCCCGAAAGCCTGTCGCCTTTTTCCTCGACCGGCCCGTCATTGAGTCGCCACGCCACCGGTCGGCGCGTCTCGTACCTCGAAGCGCATCTCGTCGGCGGTGGCCTGAACCTCGGGCGCGTACATGGCCTCGACGCGGGCTGGGAGGGCCGAGAACCTGCCCGGCACCTCGGCGCGCAGCTCGTACGACAGCCTGGTGGTGCCGACCTTCAGCTCAGTCAGGAACATGGCCACGCGGTCGGTGCGCAGCTCGGCGTGCGCGCACGCGTAGCCGCAAACCTCCGGGCCCGAGCGGGTCTGCACGGCCTCGAAGCCCGCAGGTTTGAGATCTTCGAGCATCACGAACTCGACGGCCTTGTTGGCGGTGATCTCCACATCCACCCGCACCCGCACGCCTGACTCGACGGGCATGCCGTACTCGGTGGGCGCGGCGGCCTTCTCGGCGCTGGGTCTGCCGAGCAGCGTGTAGGTGCGCGCCACCTTCACGTCGCCGCCCACGCCCTTGATGAAGTCGTTCTGGTTGAACACATCCCAGGTCGCGGCCCAGTAGCCGGTACCGCCGCCATCGCGCTTCACGGTGATCACGTTCTTGCCCGCCTTGAAGTCGCCGTCGGCGAACACCAGCGCGGGCACGTCGAGGCCGCCCTTCGAGTACTTCACCTTCTTCACCTCTTTGCCGTTGATCAGCACCGTGAAGCTGCCCTGCTGGGTGGGGGCCTTCTCGCGGCGGGCGAGATCGGACAGCGCGTAGACGGCGAAGGCGGTGTCCCTGGTGGTTCGCCACTTGCCCCCGTTGCGACGCAAGACGAGAAAGTCGGTGAGGGCGCCCACGTCCTTCGAGCCCTCGCTCCAGCGGGACATGGCCATCAACGTGTAGGCGGTGGCCTCGATGGCGGCCGAGGTGCTCCAGGCGTCGTTGACCTCGCCGACCGCAGCGTCTTTTCGGGCCTCGGCGGTCTTCACCACGTCGTCGAGGTTCTCGACGGCCACGCGGGCGCGGGGGTCTTTCGCGGTGAGCAGGGCGAGGGCGACCAGGGCCCGGCCGCGAGGCAACATGCGGGTGCGGCGCACGAAGAGTTGGTCGAGCACTGCCTTCGGCACCGGCCCCGACTGGGCCAGCGCGTACACCGCGAAGCCGTGGGTGTCGGGCACGTCGAGGGCCTCGCCGAGGTGGTCCAGCAGGTAGGTGCGTCCCCGGCTGATCAGGCTCGCGTCGACGGCCACCCCTGCGTCCTTCGACAGCCCCAGCGCGTAGACGACGTACGCCGTCATCCACAGGTTGGTGTGATCGGCCTGCCACCAGCCCCAGCCGCCGTCGCCGTGTTGAAACGAGGCGAGGCGCTCGAGGCCCTTCTGCACCATGTCATCGAGGTTGGGCGGCAGGCGCTCGGGGGGCAGCGACAGGTCCTTCGCCGCCTTGCGGGCGATGACCGCGGGCACGAAGCGAGACAACGTCTGCTCCACGCAGCCGTAGGGGTACTGCGCGAGGTACGGCAGGCCGTCGAGCATCACCGCCAGCAGCGAAGGCGAGAGGTTCAGCTCGAGGCGGGTGAGGCCTGCTTTTCGTTTCTGCGGCAGCTCGACCTCGACGGTGAACGAGTCCGACAGGCGCCCGGCGAAGAACTGCCGCTGGGCCGAGCCGTGCACGAGGGACGGCAGGGTGAGCTGGACGGCGTCGGCCGACGCGCCCGACCTGACCTGCGCACGGACGACATGATCGCCCAGCTCGACGACCTTGAAGCGGGCGTCGAAGCGCACCACCTGCTCTGGCGCCACCGTGAGCGTCTTCTTCGTCTCGCCGAGCGGCTTGAAGCCCCCAGCGGTGAGCGTCACCTCGACGGGGCCGGCCTTCGGCAGGTGGCTCTCGATGACCGCGGACAGCACCACTTCGTCGCCCTCGATGAAGAACCGTGGAGTCTGCAGGCGCACCATCAGTGGGCGGGCGGTGCGCAGGGTGCCGGCGCCGCGGCCCAGGGTGGGCCCTTCCGTCACCACGGTGGCCACGGCCTTCCATGAGGTGAGCGAATCGGTGACCTTCACCTGGTGGGTGAGCGGCTTGTCGAGGGCTCCCACCAGCGAGGGGTACCAGCCGGCCGAGCTGCCGAAGTCGGTGCGGGCCTTGACCGGGGCCGGGTCCGGCGCTGCGTCCTTGTTGGCGTCGTCTGCCGCGACCGTCTTCGCCTCCCTGGACAAGGCGCGCCGAGGCGCCTCGGCGGCCAGCTCGGAATCTTCGAGGGCTTTGGGTGACGCCCCGGCCATGTCTGCGAACGATTCTGCGGCAGGTGACGCCGGAGCACCGCCAGCCTGCGGTTCTTGACCGTTCTGGCCCAGGCGGTCAAACGGCTGCGGCGCGGGCCGTTTGCGGTAGCTGCGCCAATCGGTCGAGCGCGAGGTGCGCACGTACAGGTTCCGCAGTCGTTTGCCGAAGAAGGTCAAGAAGTCGGTGCGCTCGGGCTCGATGGCGAACAGCGCTTCGTCCACCACGGTCAGCGCGGTCTCGCTGGCGACCGGCGGCCCCTTCCCGACGCGAACGCTCACCGGCACCGAGGCCCCCGGCTCTGCCACTGCGCGATCGAACGAGACCTCGAGTGGCACCTCGACCTCTGAGCCCTTCACGGCGATGCCGCGCTGTTGCTGCAGCGGGTCTCCGTTCTCGTAGCGCGACAGGGTGACCCAGGCGTTGGGCGCCAGCGCTCCGCTGATGGGCAGCTCGACGTACCGCGAGCGCCCCTTCATCTCGATCACCCGGCTGAAGACGAGCAGGTCATGTTCCAGGGTGAGCCAGACGTGGCCTCCCGGTGACGGCGTGACGATCAGCGCGCGCAGGGTCTGCCCGGCCGCGAGCGGCGCCTTGTCGGTGAGCAGCTGGAAGCCCGGGCCCGGGGGCGGCATGGGTCTGGTGTCCGAGGTGAGCCAGAGATCGGTGGTGGCCAGCGCGGGCTCGTCTGGTCTGGCGTCGGCGTCGAAGATCTCGGCGCGCACGGTGCCCAGCGCGTCGGCGTCGAGCTGCGCCAGGCCTTTGCCGTCGACGATGCGGGTGCGCGCCTCGGCGATCTTCGACAGCGCGCCGGTGTTGGGGTCGACGATGCGCGAGAGGCGCACCACCACGTCGGGCGACATGGGGCGGCCGTTGGCGTCTTCCGAGCGCAGGCGCAGGGTGACCTTCTCGCCGGGCCGGTAGAGGAAGTGATCGGACCGCACGTCGACGAAGAAGCGGCGGCTCGACACCTTGATCGAGCCTGCGCCCTGCACCTCGCGTCGGGACGCGTCGGTGACGAAGACCTGTGCCGAGATCTGCAGGTCCTGGCCCGCAGGCGTTGCAGGAATGGAAAGCTCGGCGGTGCCATCGGCGCCGGTCTTGAACACCAGCGTCTGGGTCGAGCGTGGGCCGTACGGTCCCCGGTATCGACCGCGCCGGTACGGTCGTTCGTCGTCGAAGCCGCTGTATTGGTCTGGCTGGGAAGTGGTCTCTTCATCGGGCCATCGGCCGAACTGGTGTTGCCAGGGCGAGGTGGTGACGATGGCGCGGCCCGAGGCGGCCGGGAGCGGCCCGCCGGAGTAGTACTTCGCGGTCACCTTCAGCGTCACGGGCTCGCCGGGCCTGGGGCTGCCCACCGGGCTGACCGACACGATGGCCTCGGGTGGTTTGTATTCCTCGACGCGAAACGACTTCGAGGTCTGTTGGTACGAGGTGTTCTGGTTCTCGACGTACACGCCGTACGCCCCGAGGGCGGCGGTCTTCGGCAAGGGCACCACGAAGTTCGCGGTGCCGAAGGCGTTGGTGGTGAGCGAGGGCCTGGCGAGCTCTTTCCCAGTGGGGTCACGCACCACCACCACCGCCGTTCGGTTGGCGATGGGCACGGAAGGGCCGCCTTCGCGAGAGCGCAGGAAGAGCTTGAGGCCCACCGTCTCGCCGGGCTTGTAGAGCGGCCGGTCGGTCATCACGTAGGCGAGGTCCTGCCGGTTCCACGAGGCCCAGGATGCGTTGCCGGCTTCCGAGTACGCGAGCTGCTGGCCGCTCCTGGCCCAGACGAAGAAGTTGGTGTTGGTGTTGGGCAGTGGGAAGGTGGCGAGGCCGTCGGCGTTGGCGCGGGCGGTCTGTCGGGTGCGGGACGAGCCCTGAAACAGCGTCACCTCGGCGTTGGCCTGCGCCGCGCCGGTCTCGACGTCGGTGACGAAGACCTGAATCTGGTGGCGGTCGCTCTTGGTGACGACGGCGGTCTGGGTGAGCAGCGCGAGGTCGGCGGCGGTCTGGCCCTCGCCCGAGGCTTCGATGATGAACAAGCCGGGTGAGGGCAGCTCGAGCTCGAAGGACTTGTTGCCGGGCGCGTACGCCGTCTTCACCTCGAACGTCTCGGACCAGGTGCGCTCGACGGTCGAGCCCGGGCGGAGGCCGCTCACCGAGGCGGAGGCCAGGTTGCTGTCGTTGGAAAAAGGATCAGCGCGGCGCAGCGTCCAGGTCACCTTCTTCACGTTTCGCCAGCTGACCTGCACCGGCAGCTTCAGGCCCGGCAAGGTGATCTGGTACGCGCTGACCGAGAGGGTCGGGCGTCGAACGTTCTCTGCGGCGTACTTCGCGTCCGAGAACCGGTTCGAGGTGGTGGAGGAGAAGCGCTTGACGATGCCGTCGTAGATGACGAGCGCCTCGGTGTAGCGCTCACGCCCCTCGCGTTGCTGGCCGAGCGCCAATAGCGCGTCGTCAGCCCACGAGGTCGAGCCGCCGCCGAGCTCGGTCAGCTCGCTCTCTCCCTTGCTCAACGTGTCGTTGGCTCGCAGCCAGACCTGCGCGCGAATGAAGCGGGCATGGGCGCTGTCCTCGGGACTCCTGGAGGCCTGCAGCACGACCTCGGTGAGGCGGTTGGCAACGGTGGGGTTGTATTGGGCTTGCTCGAGGGCGCGCAGGGCTCCGGCGACCAGCAGGGCGCGCGCTTCGTTCGCCTGCCGACCTTCGCCGCTCATGGCTTGTTGCAGCAGGGGAATGGCTGCCTCGAACTGCCGCGAGCCCTGTTGGGTGAGGGTCCACATGGCCCAGGCGCGGGCGAAGTCCTTTTCGCCGGTGTCGGCGAAGCGGGTCAGCTCGGCGCTGCCGTCTCGTTGTCCGACCCTCCAGCAGGTGAACGCGCGCTTGACCGTCGCCTCGCGGGCCAGCGGTGACTGCGGGCTCGCCTTGAGGAAGCTCGAGAACGCGTCGCAGGCCTTCGAGAAGCTCTGCTCGGTGAGGTATTTGTTGCCGGAGTCGAACGTCGCGTCCTGCGCTGCGGCGGTGACGCTCACGAGGGCGAGGCAGAGAGAGAAGGCGCGCATGCAGGGGGAACCTGGAAAGAGGGGGGATCCACGTTGAGGACGCGGGCGACGACGGGAGTGTTCCACGAGCGGCGGAAAAGGCCCGAACGCGTTGTCGTCGCGCGGTGGGTTCGGGAAAAGACGCTTCGGACGCTGGGGAGGGGCCGTATGGTTCCGCGCACCGTGCTGAAGCGAGAGACGAGGCGAGAGGGGTTTCGGCAGGCGCACGAGCTCGACGCGATGGTGGCGAACACCGAGCTGACGCTGATCAGCGTGGGGCAGGGGGTGGCGCTGTACTTCCTGGCCGACAACGCGAAGAGCGTGTTGGGGACGCCGCTCTGGGACCTGTTTCCGCGCGTGGCCTCGGCGTTCTTGATCGTCGCCATCGTGTGGTCGCGGTCGTTGATTCACGCGTTCACCACCATTCGGTGGCCGCTGAACCTGGTGCACACCTGGTTGTATTTCGGCGTCACGGTGGTGCAGGCGTCGCTGTGCGCGCAGCTGGCCGAGCCGGTGCGGTGGTGGGGCTTGTCGACGGTGCTGGCGGTGTTCGTGTGGGTGATGTTCGTGGTCGAGCGGCGCCTGTACGTCGATCGCCGCGCCGACAGCTCGGGCCCGGTGGGGAAGCAGCTGCTCGATCTGCTCGAGGCCGAGCACGTGTTGAACTTGAGGGTGCTCGCGCCGGGCATGGTGGTGGCCTTCGGTGGAGTGTTCGCGGCGAGGGTGAAGTGGCCTGACCAGCTCGCCCCGTGGAGCCTGGGGCTCGACCTGGTGCAGGCGCTGGTGCTGCTCGGGTACCTCGTACACGTGTTCCTGCTCTATCGGCGGTCGAGGGTGCTCATCGTCGAGGCGCGCACGGAGTGGCAGGGGTGAGTGGAGTTCGAGCCCTTTGAAAACAGTCTGAATGACCGCACAGCGAAGAGTCCGGCGAACGCTGGCCCGCCTCCGAAGTCGGTCATGATCTTGCCGCCGTCAGGCTCATCGCGCGGCCAATTCGAGGGGTACCTGAACGAGTTCGAACGAGCGTTCCTGCAGAAGGGACTTCGCGTGGTCTCGTCGGCGGTGACCGGGCGGGTCGTTCAGGAGCGAAAGAGCGAGAGCGCCGCACAGCTCTCAGACGTCGAACGGGCCCTCATTCTTGCGCGCGAAACCGGCGCCGATGCGCTGCTTCAGGTGGGGAGTCTCGAATCGATCGGCCCGTCGAAGTTGCGGTGGTTCTGCAGCACGTTGATGGACGGTGAACTGGCGGAGTGCGACGCGAAGACCTACGCGTCGAGTCCGTTTGGCCGAGCGATCAGCGGGACTCAGTGGCGATTGCAGGGTCGGCTCATCGATGTTCGGAACGGTGAGGTTCTCGCCTCGATCGAGTTCACGACTGCCGTTGTCGACCACTTGACTGCGAATCTTCGTGACGACGGCAATCGCGAGCAGAAGCGTGAATCAGAGTGTCGGCCGTGTTCTCGCGACTCGTTCTGGTGCACTCGGTGTTCCCGGGCCACCGACGTGGCGATTCAGGCGCTGATCTCGGCGGCCGCTGCGACCGCATCGACCCAACCAACCTCGGCCATGCCGACTCAGAAGCAGGGCAACGCCACCGAGCTTTGACCTGGGAGGCATGGGTCCTTCGGCCAGTCTCATGCACGACAGCGCACCGAGGACTCCTCTTGGTGCAACGAACGCCACGCCGAGCCTGCACACCGTGCTGAGGGCTGCACACTCGAATCACCGGAACCTGCTGGGATGACGTTCGACCCGTGATGGCGGGGCCCTTGCGAGGGGTCCTGCTCACCATGAACCTCTTCCCCGGACGTATCGCGCTTGTTCGTCACCTCGGCCTCTACAACGCGTTCCACCAGCACCACGGCAATCAGCTGGTCCACACGCTTGCCTCGCCCTTCGTCTACCTCTCGGCGCTGGTGCTCATGCAGGTGCTGCTGCCTGTGGTGCTGATTCCCTTCGTGTTCGTCTCGCTCGGCCTGATGGCGCTCGCCGACTGGCGCGCGACGCTGGTGTACGGCCTCGGTGTCGCCGCCGCGTGCGCGGCCGCCATCGCGCTCAGTCACGTGGTGCCTGCGGTGCCGTTGGTGCTCGCAGCGCTCGCCGTGCAGGGCCTCGCGTGGGCGTCACTCATCTTCATTGGCCACGGCCTCTACGAGCCGCCCATCGTCGTCGACGGCCAGCCCGTCAGCACCGGCGTGTACTTTCACCGTGGCTACAACCGGGCGCGCGACCTCGGCGCGCAGCCGAACGCCTTCGATGTCTTCCTGCAGTTCAGCATCGCGCCGCTCGCGCACACGAATGACATGCTGTTCTCCCTGGGTCTGCGCGAGGAGTTGAGGAACGCGGTGCTCGCAGAGCGCACAACGGTGATTGAACGTCTGGCCGCAGGGTGCTCGCCGTTGGAATCGACTGGGGCGCGCCCGATGACGGCTTGATGACGCTTCACCGCGACGCTCAAGGTCTGTGGAGCGGACGCCGTCATGCTGGCGACCATCGAGCGGGCGATGACCTCTGAGGTGTACGGCCACCTGGACCTCAACGATATGCGCGCGGGCGTCGAAGCTGTACTTCAAGCCCCTCGAGCAGCTCCTTGGCTCGAGGTCGTTCCCCCTCGGGGTCAACGATACGTCCGAGGGCTGCGTTCTGAACTCCGTGGCGCGCCGTTGGTGCGGAACGGTGAACACCCCATCTCGAACACGCGCACGCGCCGCGAGAAACCCGACGCATCACGCACGGTTTTCTCGAGTGGGCCCAGCAGGATTCGAACCTGCAACCAAGCGGTTATGAGCCGCCAGCTCTACCGTTGAGCTATAGGCCCGGCAGTCACGGCCATCGTTACCTGCGCGGCGCCATCGAGAAAAGCCTCGCGACGCGCCGGGGGGACGAAAAGGGCTCCCAGTTCCGGACATGAAGGGCAAGCTGACGCTCGTGCCCCGCCGCACCCGCGCCAGCCGCGACACCTACCACCACGGAGATCTGCGCAACGCGCTCGTCACCGCCGCCGTCGAGCTGGTGGAAGGCTCGAGCCCCGAAGAGCTCACCCTGCGTGAGGTGTCCCGCCGGGTCGGCGTCAACCACCGCGCCGCCTACCGCCACTTCGCCGACAAGGCCGCCCTGCTCGCCGCCGTCGCGGAAGATGGCTACCAGGGCCTGCTCACCGCCATGGAGCTCGCCTTGAGCTCGCTGCGCAACGCCTCGGCTTCGGAGCGCCTGATGGGCCTGGCCGTCGCGTACGTCACCTTCGCCGTCGATCAACCCGCCCGCTACCGCATCATGTTCGGCCGACGCCTCAACGAAGACGGCCGCTTCCCCGCGCTCGAAGACATGGTGGCCCGCGCCTACAGCGTGCTCGCCGGAGAGATTCGCGCCGGTCAGGTGAAAGGCCAGCTCGTCGAGCGCCCGGTGCGCGAGTGCGTGTTCGGCTTCTGGTCCCTCGCCCACGGCTTCGCCAGCCTCGCCATCGTGCGCCGCCTGAAGGTGAAGCGCTCGTTGCTCGACAGCTGGGCCCGCGAGGTCTTCGCGCCCTACGTCGCCGGCTTGTCACCGTGACCACTCCTGGGGTTGCCGAGCGCCGCCTCGACGCGTTATGTCTCCAGCGGAGACACTTCAGGAGGTCTTCACATGGCGGTCCCCGTTCGTGTCACCGCAGCTGATGGTTACGCCCTGGGCGCGCAGCGGTACGGCGATCAGTCCCCCGGGCCGTTCGTGGTCATCAACAGCGCCACCGGCGTGAAGCAGGGGTTCTACGCGCGCTTCGCGTCGTGGCTGTCGCTGCAGGGCTTCACGGTGCTCACCTGGGACTACCGAGGCATCGGCGAGTCGAGGCCGGCGAAGGTGCGGGGCTTCCAGGCCCGCATGCGTGACTGGGGTCAGCTCGATCTCGAGGGGGTGCTCACCTTTGCCGACAAGGAGCGCGGCTCGCGGCCGTTGGTGGTCGTCGGGCATTCCATCGGCGGGCAGTTGCTGGGTTTCGCGGCCTCGAACGGCCTCATCGAGCGCGTGGTGACGGTCGGCTCACAGAGCGGCTCGTTGCGACACTTCCGCGGCGCTGGGCGGCTCAAGCTGGCCGCCACCTGGTACGGCGTGTTGCCGCTGGTGGGCACCGCCCTCGGCTACATTCCCGGTCAGCTCGGCATCGGCGAAGACCTGCCCGCGGGCATCGCGCTGGAGTGGGCCCGCTGGGGTCGCCACCCCGACTTCTTCCTCAATGACGGGATCTCGAGAGACGGCTTCGAGCGCCTGCGGGCCCCGGTGCGGGCCATCAGCCTGTGGGACGACGGGTACGCGCCGGCGCCGGCGGTCGACTGGCTGCACGGGCTGTATTCCTCCGCGGCCGTCGAGCGCGTACACCTCACCGCGCGCGACGTGGGCGCGAAGTCGATCGGGCACTTCGGGTTCTTCCGCTCGGCGTTCGAGCAGGCGCTGTGGCCGCAGGTCGCGTCGTTCCTGTCGGCTTCAGCCGCGCTGCGTCCGGTACGCGCCCTCTCGTGACCTCGACCCCTTCACGCTCGAGCAGCGGCTGCTGCGTGGCGATCATCTGCGGCGCGAGGTGCCCGTCGGCCCGCACCACTCGCCACCACGGAAGCTCATCGAGCGCGTGAAGGGCCTGCACGACGGCCCTCGCCGCTCCCGGTTTGCCAGCAAGCGTCGCGACCAACGAGTAGCTGGCGGTGCGCCCCTGGGGAATCGCCCGCACCACCTTCGCCACCGCTGACTGCCACGGACTGAGCTCGCGGCGGGGGCTGGCCATGGTCGGGTCTTCGCCCTGGACCGAGCCGGTCGCAACCACGCTGCCGATGGAAAACTGGCTGTTGTCGCACGCTGTCGCACACTTCGTCGGTGGTGACCGGCTTCCGCCCGCTCTGGTGCCTTTTGCCCGCTGCGCTGGCCAGCGCGTGCGTCACCACGTCTGCGACCGGCTCGCTGGTCTCGGCGTCGCATCGCGAACCCGACCTGGTCACCGCGGGAAACTCGACCCGCCACCGCGTGGAGAAGGGCCAGACGCTGTACCGCATCGCGAAGACGTACGGCCTGACGGTGGATCAACTGATGACCGCCAACCACATCGACGACCCACGCGAGCTGAAGGTGGGGGAAGACCTGGTCATCCCCGGCGCCAGCAAGCCGAAGTCGCAGGTGGTGCAGGTCGACTCGCCTGAGCCGATCGCCGCTCCACGGCCGCCCAGCGCGACGCCCGAGAAGAAGCCCGCACGGGTGCTGAAGGTTGGCCGAACCAACGGGCCGCTCTCGTGGCCCCTGCGCGGCGTGCTGTACGCGCGCTTCGGTCGCAAGGGCAAAGAGCCCCACGATGGCATCGACCTGGCAGCCCCGGCTGGAGCCGCCGTGCAGACTGCGGCCCCGGGCGTGGTGCTCTACGCCGGAGAACAACGGGGCTACGGGTTGATCGTCATCGTCGAGCACGAGGGCGGGTTGGTGACGCTGTACGCGCACAACCGCGACGTTCGGGTGAAGACCGCCCAGAAGGTGCGCGAAGGCCAGGTCGTCGCCACGGTGGGGGACTCTGGCCGCACCAGCGGGCCCCACCTGCACTTCGAGGTTCGCAAAGACGGCGTGCCCATCGACCCGCTCGAGGTGCTCGGGCCCGTGCCGGCCGCGTCGTCGAGCTCAGCGATCTCGGCGCAGCGCTGACGTCGACACCCACGCGGGCCCGTATTCCGGCGAGGCGTGAGCGGTGAC
>VYLD01000371.1_pt1 | contig 13746 bp, 12 predicted proteins | sample 5114401 | NCBI WGS metagenome assembly VYLD01 (sample SAMN12291783, study PRJNA351875) | freshwater metagenome | isolation source: freshwater lake | place: USA: Michigan, Gull Lake | collected 2013-08-08 | reverse complement strand
TTCTTCGCGCGACCCATCACGACCCCCAAACCGAAAGAGATCGCGCCCCCATGATCCTCTCTGCTTCATTCGTCAACCAAGGAATGGATCCCGCTCAGCGGGATCCTGTTTAAATGAGCGGACGCGTCCAACGCGTCGAGATCACCCCGGCGGCGGCCGAGTTGCTTCGGTCGCTGCTGGTGGAACACGGGCCCCTCACCTTTCACCAGTCGGGCGGGTGCTGCGATGGCAGCGCTCCCATGTGCTACCCGGCGAAGGACTTTCGCATCGGGCAGCGCGACGTGCTGTTGGGTGAGGTCGAAGGGGTTCCGTTCTTCATCGGCGCGCAGCAGTTCGAGTATTGGCAGCACACGCACCTGACGGTCGACGCGGTGCCAGGGCGCGGCGCGGGGTTCTCGGTCGAGGGCCCCCGCGGGCAGCGCTTTATCATTCGCAGCCGGGTCTTCACCGATGAAGAATACGGTCGGCAGCAGGCCGAGCCGCCGCTGCATCGGGGGCCGCTCTGAAGAAGGGGTGAGGGTCGCGCTACCAGCGTGGCGCGACCCGCATCTGCGCCGGCAGCTCGTTGGGCACCACGGGCAGCAGCAGCAGCTTCACGAAGTTGAACGCCAGGGCCACCGAGCAGCCCGCGCGTCTGACCAGGTTCAAGAGACCGCCCGCCTTCTTCGCGCGAATGGCCTGCTCGGCCAGCTGGTGCATGCGCTGAAGGCCCGCGCGGTACCAGGGCCCGTCGGTGTCGAGGGTGAGCGGGAAGACCTGGCGGCTGATCTCCGAGGTGATGCGAAACACCTGGGCGTCGTAGGTCGTCGACTCGAGGCCTATCGCCTGGTGCAAGAGCGGCCGGGTGTGATCGCGCACGTACATGGTGGTGTAGACCGCGTTGAGAAAGAAGCGGATCCACCAGGTGTTGAGGCCGCGCAGCAGGTGCGGGTTGGCGCGCAAGATGAGCGCGAACGACTCTCCGTGGCGGAACTCGTCGTTGCACCAGCGCTCGAACCACCGAAAAATCGGGTGGAAGCGCTTCTCGGGGTGCGCCTCGAGCTGCCGGAAGATGCTGATGTATCGCGCGTAGCCGATCTTCTCGGACAGGTAGACCGCGTAGAAGATGAACTTCGGGCTGAAGTACCTGGTGGGCTTGGTCTTCTTCAGCGCGTGCAGGTCGACGGCGAGGCCGAAGTCCTTCAGTGACTGGTTGATGAAGTTGGCGTGCCGCGACTCATCGCGGGTCAGGTACGTCATCAGCTGTTTGATGTCGGGGTTGGTCACCCGCTCGCGAATCTCGTTGTACAGCACGCAACCCGAGTACTCCGAGGTCACCGAGGTGACGAGGAAGTCGAGGAATTCCTGCTGCAGCGCGGGCTCGAGCTGTTGAATCTGCGCCGTGAAGTCGGCGGTGCGCTTGAAGTGGTCGTGGTTGTTGTCGCCCTCGTACTCCTTCATCATCACGTCCCACTCGGCGCGAACCGGCGAGACGTCGAGGCGGTCCATCGCGGCGTAGTCGGTGGTGTAGAACTGGGGGCTCAAGACAGTGTCGCGCTTCGCCCGCGCGGTGGCGTCGGCGGCGGAGTCGATGCGTTCGACCAGGGAGTCGGCGAGGGTGGTGGCGCTCATGGGGGTGCGCCGCGCAGTGCACGAATTGATCCCAACCCCATTTCCCCGGGGCGGGCCGGCGCGAGCGACGCAAACCGTGCGCGAACTGACGGCACCACGCCAGGACTGCCGATGGAGCCGTCTTGACCCGCAGCTGCGAGCGACCGGCCACTGATCGCCTCGAGCTTCGTGCGGAGGTCGCGCAGCCTGACCTCTCAGCCGCGCTTGATGTCCAGGGCGGCTCGAATCTTCAGAGCCAACTCGGCGTGACTGAAAGGCTTCTGCAAGAAGACTGCGCCTGCGTCCGAGACACCCTTCTCAACCAGCAGGTCGGCGGCGTACCGCGACATGAACACCACGGGCAGCGAGGGGCGCTGCCGCGCGGCTCGGCGAAAGAGCTCAGGGCCGTCGAGACCCGGCAACAGCACATCGGTGAGCAGCAGGCCGAACTGCGCGCCGGCTTCGATCAGCGCGAGTGCCTCGTCACCCCGCCCAGCCACCTGGACGGCGTAGTCGAGCATCTCGAGCAGGCGGCGGGTGGTGCGCGACGCCAACTCGTCGTCCTCGACGAGGAGAATGGTCTCGGCGCGGCCTCGCTGCAGACTGCCCGGCTTCGCCACTGCGGGCGTGCCCGGGCTGCCGCTTGGCAGATGAATGAAGAACGTGGTGCCCTCGCCGGGCTTCGAGCGCACGCGAATGAAGCCGCCGTTCTGTCGAACGATGCCATACACCATGGCGAGGCCGAGGCCGGTGCCCACCCCGATTGGCTTGGTGGTGAAGAACGGTTCGAAGATGCGGTTGAGCACGGCCTCATCCATGCCGATGCCGACGTCCTGCACCAGAATCTGTGCATGGGGGCCAGGTCGCGCCTCGGGTTCTTCGCGACGGGTGGCCTCGTCGACCTGCACCTGGCGAAGCTCGATGCGGAGGCGCCCGCCCCCTGGCATCGCGTCGCGTCCGTTGAGCACCAGGTTGAGCAGCACCTGCTCGAGTTGAGTCCGGTCGCAATGGACGAACAGTGGCGAGGGAGCACCGACCACCTGCAACTCGACGTTCTCGCCGATGAGTCGGCGCAGCATGCGGGCGTTCGCGTCCACCAGCACATTGAGGTCCACGTCCTGGCGGACGATGGGCTGCTGGCGGCTGAACGCCAGCAACTGCCTGGTCAGCCCGGCGCCCCGCAGGATCGATTCACGGAGATCAGCGAGGTCGGGGGCGTTGGGGTGGTTGGGCCCGAGCTCGGCAGCGAGCAGCTCGGCGATGCAACCGATACCGGTGAGCACGTTGTTGAAGTCGTGCGCGATGCCCCCTGCGAGTTGACCAACGGCCTCCAGCTTGCCCGACTGCGCCAACTTCAGCTCCATCGTCTGAAGCTGGTTCTCGACCCGGCGGGCCATCGCCTGGGCTTCCTTCTCTCTGGTGATCTCGCGGGTCAGCACCGACGCGTGGGTGACCACGTCGCCTTGCCGAATCGGGCCAACCAGCGAGGAGTACCACTTGCCCAGGCTGGGCACGTGAACCTCGTACGACGACGGCTTGCCGTGCTCGAACGCGGCGTCGAAGGCTGCCCTCATCACCGCGTGATCGCTCTTCGAGACGAAGTCGAAAGGGGTGGCCTTCCCGATGAGGTCTTCCTTCTTCAGGCCGGGCGCGACGAAGTTGACGAACGTGTACTTGTGGTCCCGGTCGACGACGATCACGAAGTCGAACGGGTTCTCGACGATCGACCGCCAGCGTTGCTCGGACTCCGACAGCAGCCGCTGACTCTCGAGCAGCTGCTGCTCTGCCACGACCCGCTGGGTCATGTCCTGGGCGATGCCGAACAGCAGCCGCGGCCGCCCCTCGGCATCGCGCGACATCACCGATTCCCAGCTGTGCAGCCAGCGCCACGAGCCTTCGGCGGAGCGAACCCGGTACTCGATCTCGACGACCTGCCCATCGAGGACGTTGGACATGGCCAGGTGGTGCTCCATGACCCGCGGCAGGTCCTCCGGGTCGATGATGGTCGCCAGCAGGTGCTCGCCCTGGAAGCGATCTGCTCGGCGGAGTAGCCCAGCAAGTCTGCCATCGCGCGATTGGTGAAGACGTTGCGGTGCTCGAACAAGTCGTAAAAATAGACCAGGCCCGGAAGGTTCGTGGCGAGGCGCTCGACGCCATTGGCAGCGTTGAACACCTCAGCGAGCGTCGGGAGCTGGGACTGGGACATTCGGAGATCCCCTCCAAAGACCAGAAGCCAAGCATGAAAGAAACGCAAGAATCAGGAAGAACAAGCCGGCAGAATCGGGAGGAGTCAGGTGGCCGAGGGGAGCGCCGAGCGACACGTGGCGACGCCCCAAGGTGAAGCGCCTCGTCATGGTGCGGCGTCGCGCGCTCGGAGCCGTCGTCACCCATCGTCAGCGTTCGCGCTCCACGGACACGCCGCTGAGCTTGCCACAGCGCCTGTCGAACCATGGGCCCCCGAGCGCCTCACGCTCTGAGACGAAAACTCCAGTGGCTCAAGTAGAGTGCTGCGACAGAGTGGCTCACAAACGTTCGTCAATTCAGGCTTTTTCGATGCGATGTTGGGGCCCTTTGGGCCATGATGAAGGCGTGCGCGTTCATCAGCTGTTTCTGGGTGTGTCCTTGAGTCTGGTGGGGTGTGCCTCGGTCACCAACGTTCAGCGGGCCGATACGTTGGGGAAGGGCAACTTTCAGGTCGGCATCGAGCCCGGGGTCCAGGGCGCGGCGTCGTCTGGGTTGTTCGTGCCGTACCCACACCTCGACGGCTCGTTTCGGTTCGGTGTCACCGATGGCGTCGACCTGGGCGTGCGCGCCGGGTGGTCCTTCCTGGAGTTGCAGGGCAAGTTCCTCGTCACCCGTCCGGGAGACCCGAAGTACGCCGTGTCCATCGCGCCGACGGTGGGCGGCATCTTCCTGGGCGTCGGGGGAGCCGGTGCCAGCGCGAGCGTGGGCCTGTTGAACTTCGGGTTGCCAATGCTGATCGGCTTCAAGTTCGGCCTTCACGAGCTGATCCTCGGGCCCCGGCTGCAGGGGTACTATCTCTTCGGCTCCGGTGGGAGCTCGAGCGGCAGCGCGACAGGCCTCCTGATTCTCGCGGGTGGCGCGTCAGTCGGGTTTGCGTTCGCGGTATCAGAGACGCTGGCCATCCTGCCCGAGTTCGGTCTGGTGGTGCCCTTCCTCGGAGCCGCGGGTGTCAGCGGCGGCTCGACGTCGACCGGTGCGCTGGGCGGGGCCGGCGGCGTCATCGGGCAATTCAAGGTGGGTATTCTGATTGGTAAGCAACGCGAGCCGATCGACGAGAACGCCGAAGACTCGAGTTCGCCGCCGCCGCCACCTGCGGTCGAGGGTCCTCCTCCGCCGCCGTTGCCGCGGTGAGCGTCCCCTTCATAAAGTTGGCATTCTGGGTGCCCACTCTCGGAGCACCCGTCAGTGACTGGGATCAAACGCTCGCGCGATGCTGATCAGGCGCTCCTCGACGACGCGCCTTCGCCTGTCTTCGGCCGCGCAAAGAACGCCTGGTCGCCCAACGCCTGGCCGGCCAGCCCTTCCTTCACCACCCGCACGTAGAAGTCCTTCAGGGTGTCGGCGCCGGTCGACGGCGTCATCGCCGCGTCGTAGCGGCCCGTCTTCGGGTCGAGCACCAGCATCGACTCGGTGGCGTAGTAGCGGCCGATGCGCGCGAACTCGGCCTTGTCCTTCAGCGGAGGAATCACCGCGCCCAGCGCGCTCAACACCCCGACGATGACGTCCATCAGCCCCACCGGCACCTTGCGGTAGCGCGGCGGGCGCCCACAGGCCTCGAACAGCAGCTGCGCCTGGTCGAGGGGGGTGATGGCAGGGCCGGGGCCTCCGATGGGCAGCACGGCGTTCTGCTTCTGCGGGTCGGTCAGGCAGTCGGCCAGAAAGCGCGCCAGGTCGGCCTCGCTGATGGGCGTACAGGCCGTCAACCGGCCATCGCCGAACAGCGCGAAGGGTTGGCCGGCCTTCACCTTTTCGACCTGCCCCGACAACGACTTGAAGAACGCCGTCGGCCTCACGATGGAAAACGTCAGCCCCGACTCGATGAGCGCCTGCTCGAACTTCAGCTTGGCGTGCTGAAACGCGAGCAATGGCTTCTGCACGCAGATGGCCGAGAGCAACACGAAGTGCCTCGCCCCAGCAGCCTTCAGCGCCTCGAGCACGTTCAGGTTCGCCTGGTGCTCGATGCGCCAGGCGTCCTTCACGCCGCCGGTGCGCGTCGCCAGACATGACACCACCGCGTCGAACCGCTCGCCCCGCACACCGTCACGCACGATGGACGCGGGGTCGGTCACCTCGCCCACCCGCACCTCGGCGCCCGCGAAGACGTCGCTGGTCGGCGGCGCGCGCAGCAGGCACACCACCTGATGGCCCCGGCGCACCAGCTCCTTCACGACCTGCTGCCCGATGTAGCCCGAGCCGCCCACCACGAAGACACGCAAGGCCACGGAGCCGCTCGAGGTCGTCATCAGGCCGCGCTTCTTGCCATGAGAGTCGTTGGCCGTGGAACGCCATCGTTTCGCAGAGGCGCCTCACCACGAAAACCTGAGGAGCTTCCCCGCGAGGTGGTCCGAACCTGCCGACTTCGCTGAGGTGTCAGGCTGGTCCCGGCCTTGCCTGACGGGCGACCATGCGCTCGCGTATTCTGGCCCTGTTGTTCTTCGTCGCCTGCGGCCAGGACGACCAACCGCTGCCTGTCCCAGGCCCACCAGGCCCTCGGCTCACCCTCAACGACGTCTCGTTCCTCTTCCCGCTGCCGGCGGTCGGCGCGACGTCTGAGCTGCTGGGACTGTCAGGTGCCGAGCTGGTCCCTGTTGGCGTCTTGAGTGGCTTGCCAGAGCTCGTCGAGGGCGTGCCGCAGGCCCAGGTGTTGAGCGAGCTGAAGGTGGTGTCTGCGCGCATCGACCCGTGTTTTCCGGGGACCGCGCCCCCCGCCGCCGCGACGTGCGTGAAGCAGGTGCGGCTGGTGGTGCAGCCGGTCTTCACCGCGCCCGAGGGAGTCACCACCCGCGACGCCACCCTGCACCTCTTCTACACGCTCAGCGACGCTGCCTTCGGCCAGGCCGTGCAGCGCCTCTTCGTGCTCGACTCCCTCGCTGCCGCGACCACCGACGGACCCCTCGACGTGCACCCGGTGCTGAAGCAGCAGGGCCTGGCCGGGCCGTACGCCGACACCCTGCGTTCGCTGCTGCTGGACGCCTGCTCGCCCCAGACCTTGACCCGCGTGGCCTTCATGTCCGTCGACCAACAGGGCTCGACCTGGAGATTCGGCGCCTTCAACGTGGTCAACGGCGCGCTCGTCGAAGACCTCATTCCCCGCATGCCGATGCTCAAGGTTCAGGCCTTCCAGGAGGTCGGCTCGAGCACCTTCCGCAACGGCTCGCTGATCCCCGCGGCGGCGAACGACAGCTTGTCGGTGCTGCTCAGCGAGCGCGAGATGCGCCTCACCGATGAGCGCAGCCTGAACAAGGCGCTCACCTCGGCGCTGCGCATCGAGCACCCCGAGCGCACCTCGCCGAAGACCATCGACTGCGCCAGCTGCCACGTGGCCAGCCGCGCCCGCCGCAACGCCGAGGCCTTTCACCGCCTCGACTCCAGCGGCCACGTCGACCGGTTCACCGCCCCGGGCTTCGACTTGACCCGCGTCGACGCCGTCAACGACGACCCGAAGGCCCTGCGCGCGTTCGGCTACCTCGGCCGCGCGTCGGCGTTCAGCCAGCGCACCATCAACGAGAGCGCCGCGGTGGCCCTGGCCCTCGAGGCGTTGCGGCCCCGGTAGCGCAGGGACCTCGTCGTGACGGCCGCCCGGCAGATCTGCCAGAGTGTGCCGCATGCGCTGGAAGCTCGCCTGGGTCGTCGTCGCGGTCACCTCGTTCTCGGCGCTCGCCCAGTCGCCCTGCGAGTCGAAGTGCAACCAGCAGGCGTCCGAGTGCCTCAAGGCCTGCAGCGGCGACCCGAAGGAGGCCTCGAAGCCCGACCACGCCCAGAAGCTGCTCGCGTGCCTCAGCCAGTGCGACGTGCAGGCGAAGCCGTGCCGCGAGAGCTGCAAGAAATGACGACGGGAGCTCCAGCGCTCGAGGCCACCATGCGCGCGTGTGTGCAGGCGGCCATCTTCCTCGCGTCGGCAGACGGCAAGGTCGAAGAGGCCGAGGTCGAGGCCCTCATCGACGCCCTGCGCGCCATCCTCTCGACCTCGGTGAAGGGTGAGCGCATCGAGAAGTTCTCGAGCGTGGCCTGGCTCATCGACGAGGCGCGGCTGGCCCGGCGGCTGCTCGCCACGAACGGTGAGGCGGCTTACTTGAAGGCGCTGGCTGGCAGCGTCGACGACACCGGCGCGCAGCAGGTGTTGCAGGTGGCCGTGCAGGTCGCCGATGGGCAGGTGAAGGACATCGAACACCTCGCCCTGGGCCGCCTCGCCGCCGCCCTGAAGCTGCCGCCGCCTACCCCGCGCCCAGCTTGATGGCCCGGGCGTCGAGCGCGTACTTCTTCACCAGGCGCTCGACCGACTTGCGGTGCAGCCCCGATTCCCGTGCGGCCCGAGAGATATTGCCATCACACCGCTTGAGCACCTGCAGCAGATACTCGCGCTCGAAGTTCTCGAGCAGCTGCTCCTTGGCGTCTTTGAAAGACAAATGCTCGTTGAACGGCAACGGCTGTTCTTTGTGTTGTCCTTGAATGCGCGGCGGCAGGTGTGAGACGTCGATCTCTTCGCCTTCGCTGAAGGTCAGCACGTGCGAGATGACGTTCATCAGCTCGCGAATGTTGCCCGGCCAGGTGTAGTTCTGCAGCACCGCCATCGCCGGAGGCATCACCCGCTTGCGCCCGTGCCGCGTCATGATGTCCGGGTCGGCCAGGGCCTTGCGAATGATGTGGGGAATGTCTTCTCTGCGCTGACGCAGCGGCGGCAGCTGGATGTTGATGACGGACAAACGGAAATACAGGTCTTCCCGGAAATTGCCGTTGGCGATCTCCTTCACCAGGTCGCGGTTCGTGGCGGCGATGACGCGCACGTCGATCTCGATGACGTCGTTGCCGCCCACCCGCCGCACCTCGCGGTTCTCGAGCACCCGCAGCAGCTTGGGCTGCAGGTCCGTGCGCAGCTCGCCCAGCTCGTCGAGGAAGATGGTGCCCCCGCTGGCCCGCTCGAAGGCGCCCGGGCGGGACGAGATGGCGCCGGTGAAGGCTCCCTTCTCGTGGCCGAACAGCTCGGACTCGATGAGGTTGGGCGGAATGGCGCCGCAGTCGAGCACCACCATGGGGCCGCGTTTGCGGGCCGACAGCTGGTGAATGGCGCGGGCGACCAGCTCTTTGCCGGTGCCGGTCTCGCCCTGAATGATGACCGACACGTCCATGGGGGCGATCTTCTTCAGCAGGCCGAAGATCTGCCGCATCTTCACCGACTGCCCCACCATGCCCTCGAGCTCGCCGTCGCGGTCTGGCTCGACAGTCAGCTCTTCGTCGATGGGCGAGAACGTCACCACCGTCTGCCCCGCCCGCACCTGGCTGCCCGTCGACAGGTACGCGCGCTCGACGCGCCGCCCGTCGAGGAAGGTGCCGTTGGTCGAGTTGAGGTCGATGACCAGGTACCCGCGCTCGGTGTACTGAACCTCGAAGTGGTGCCGGCTGGCGGCGCGGTCTTCGCCGATGACGAGGTCGTTCGACGAGTGAGCGCCCACCCGCAGGCGCTCTTTGTCGGTGACCATCTCTTTACCCAGCTCAGGCCCCGCGGTGATGCTCAAGCGGCACTTGCGCACCTTCAGGGTGGTGCGGTTCTCGACCACCAGGGTGTGGGTGGTGGTGATGTAGGGCTCTTCGAACGGGTCCAGCGACCCCACCTCGCCGGGGTTGGTGAGGATCTCGTCCTGCCCGTCGTGCCTGGGTCGGTTCGACATCGTGGGCCGTGACGCTACTCCCTTCGACCCTGCTTTCGTTGAGCGTCTTCAGGTAGAAACTTGCCACCTTCCCATGGCGGCCTCGAGAAACCCCTTCGACGACGAAGAGCGCACGGTCACCGGTGAGCCCTTCAACATTCCCGCGCGGCCCCAGAAGCCCGCGCCACCGCCTGCGGGCGGGAAGCCGGCGCCTCTCAAGCCCTCGGGCACGCCGACGGTGACGATGGAAAAGGTGGGACGCACGGGCGCGCCGGCCCCGAAGGTCGCCGTCCCCGCCGTCATCCCTCCCGTCACCACGCCCAAAGGGCGCTTCGCTTCGGGCTTCGGGGAAGACACGACGAAGCGGTTCGACGCGGCGGTGGGGCGAGACCGGCCTGCCTTGACGCCACGACCTGCCACCCTGTCGCAGCTCGAGCTGCAGGCGGTCGCCGACCGCATCGACGGCAGTCGTCCCTCACCATCGGTCGAGATCCCCGCCGCCCGGCTGGCGCCGCTCGAATTCGAGGCCAGAAGCTTCCCCGGAGACCGCAACCCTGTCTTGACCCGCGCGGTGCTCGACCAGTTTGCGCCCGAGACGAACGCCCGCTACCAGGTCGGCGAGGGTGGCCACGTCTTCGTGTGGGACTTCACCAGCGCCATGGGCTGCCCGACACCCCGCTGGAAGGGCACGCTCGAGCTGACCATGGCGCAGGTCGGCGCGTGGTTCCGGTCCTTGAGCACCGACGCCGGGTGGATTCGCCTCAGCCCCAGCCGCGCTGCCGAGCTGGCCCTCACCGGGGCCGTGGTCATCGCGCTGCCCAAAGGCAGCCCGCAGGTGCTGCTGGCGGTCGCGCGCCCTGATGAACTCGATGAAGACGGGAGCCCGTTGCTGGCGACCGCCTGCAGCCGCCAGCGGGGCAACAAGCTGACCGTGCGACTGGCGTTCGGCCAACGCCACGCGGACTATTTCTATCACCCGTGACGGTCGGGCCTCGCGTCAACGCTTCGAGCCATCGATGAGCGGGCTCTGGTCCACCGCCAGCCCCTGCAGCATCGCCGCCTCGGCGGACCGCAGGGCCTGCTGCCCCTCGAAGCCGCGGAACGCCACCGTTCGCCCGGGCCTCAGCTGCGACAGCTCGTAGAGCTCGAGATAGGCGGTCAGCACCTCGGGCGTCTTCTTCAACGTCTCGAGCGCGGCGCCGATGGCCAGCGGGTACTGGGCGCGGGCTTCAGCGACCAGCGTGGCGACCTCTCGCGAGGTGTCGGCCTCGAGCTGCGCGACCTCGAGCCGGCCGGTGGCCTCGATCTCGGCGGTGGCGCGCTCGAGGCGGGCCGCGATGGTCTTGGACAGCTCGGTCGCGACCTCGGGCAACAGCTCGATCTGCTGAATGAAGGCGCTGTCGATGCTCAGCCCCCAGCGCTCGGCTTCCCGCGCGATGTCGGCGCGCAGCCGCTCGCCCAGCTCCTGCCGGTCCTGCAGCACCTGCTGGAAGTCGCTCTTGCCGAGAATCGAGATGGCAGCGTGCGCGACCACGCTCTGCAGCGCCTTGTCCCAGTCGGTGACGGCGAACTGCGACTTCATCGAGTCGACCAGGTGCAGCTCGACCCACAGGTCGACGAGCATGGTGGTGCCCCGGCTGTCGTTGACGTGAATGCCCTTGTACGAGCGGAAGTCGCGCGCCTTCGAGACGTGCTGCACCTTCACCCAGGGGAACAGGGCGATGGGCAGCACGTGCAGCCCCGGGCGCGAGAGCTTCTGGGTGAACTTGCCGAAGACCGTCACCAGCGCCACCTGGCGGTCATCGACGCTGACGGTCATCGCGCGGAACAGCGCGGACAGCAGCGCCAGTGCGCCCGCGCCGACGCCGAAACCCAACAGCAGCTGCAGCGTGTCCTGCGAGGTCATCGGGCCTCTCCATCATTGAGGTAGAGCAGCCGGGCTTCGGCCAGCACCTCGGCCTTGCGTCGGCGCACGTAGTCGCCGAGCACCTGCCGCTGGTGCAGCACCCCGAGGGCGCGGCCCAGCGTGTCGAGCTCGTCCGCGGCGGCCTGCGCTCGCGCCTTCGCGATGGCGACGCCCTGTCTGGCCTCGAGCACCCGCTGCCGGCACTCGCTCTCGGCCCGGTAGTGGTGCGCCTCGGCCGCCGAGCGCGCCTGCATCACCGCGTTGAGGGCGTCGCGCAGCTCGTCGGGCGGCAGAATGTCGGTGAGGTCGACGGCGTTGAAGTCCACGCCATGCTCGTCGCCGATGCGCGCCTTGCAGAAGTCGGCGATGCGCGTCGAGAGCAGGCCGCGTTCCCGGCGAATGAGCGCGTAGCTGCCCGCTTCCTGCGGCAGAGCCTCGGCCACCGAGTGCGCCGGCGGCGCCGCGCTCGCCTGCACGTTGGCCAGCTCGTTGCGCAGCAGACAGGTGAACAGCGTCGAGAGGTGCTCGAGGGGCCGTTGCAGGCCGAAGAGGAACTGCTCGAGCATGGCGCGGTTGGGCTGGTACCTGAGCGCCGCGTCGAGGCGCAGCACGGTGCCGTCGGCGGCCATGGTGCGAATCGCGCCTTCGCCGGCCAGCTCGATCTTCTGCTCCATCATCGAGACCAGCACCACCGTCTCCCAGGGCCACTTGAAGTGCAGCCCCGGCCCGCGCGTCGCCAGCGCGCCGCCAGCGTCGCGCTCGGCCGCGCCGAACCTGATGATGATGCCCACCTGGCCTTCGGGCACCCGGACAGCCGAGGAGCGCAGGCTCCACAGCACCGCGGCGCAGAAGCCGATGACGAGACCAGTGATGAACATGCTGGGGTGCTCCCTTGGTGGCCGTGGCCTGCTTCTCTAGAAGCGGTCTCCCGAGGCGAGCGACCACGGCTCGTCCCAGGTGTTGCGGGCCCGGTCGGCGGCGGCAGGCACCGACCGACCGGTCTCGAGCGCCACGCGATACGCCGCGGCCAGCCCGCGGTTCACGTCGACGACGTCTTCGTTGAAGTGGTGCTGCGCCTCGTTCACCAGCGGCAGGCCGTCGACCTTGTCCAGCGTGTCGATGATGGACCCATGCGGCACGAACCGGCCGTCGGGCACGGTGACGCCCACCACCACCGCGCCGATGCCGATGAAGCAGCGGCTGCCGACCACCGCGTCATGCACCACCGCCTTGAAGCCGATGAAGGTGTCGTCGCCCACATAGCAGGGCCCGTGCACCAGCGCGTCGTGCGCCATGGACACGTTACGGCCGACGTAGATGGCCCAGCGCTCGCCCGCGACCTCGACGTGTTTGTCCTTCAAGGCGTGCAGCACCACGCCGTCTTGAATGTTGGAATTGTCGCCGATGAAGAACGGCGTGCCTTCATCGGCGCGCACCGATGAGCCGGCGGCGAGGTGCACGTTGTCGCCCAGCACCACATGGCCGATGACCGACGCCTGGGGGTGCACGTACGCGGTGGGCGCGACCTGTGGCCGGTGTCGCACGTGCGAGAGCCACTCGGCGGCTGACGCGGGCGCTTCGGCGTGCGGGCGGCGCACCCCCGCGTCGACCCGCGTCACCACCGCGCGAATGCCCGGCTCGAGCTCTTTCTCGATGAGGGCGAGCTCGGCCGCTTCGCCGCGGTGCAGGAAGCGCGAGACGCCGTGCACTGCCAGGCCCGCCGCCAGCCCCACCATGAGGTGCCCGCTCACCGTGCCAACCGCCGCCAGCACGAAGGCGATGGCCTCGAGCTTCTCTTCCTTCACCAGCGTGAGCAGCGTGCCCACCTCGATGAGGCGAACGCCCACCACGCACAGCAGGCCGGCGAGGGCTGCCAGCGGCGTCCTGGCGATCTCGGTGCTGAGCAGCAGCACCGCGCCACCCAGAACGACGCCGTGGAGCAGCGCCGCCAGCCGCGTCTGGCCCCCGGCCTGAACGTTGACGCCCGAGCGCACCACCACCCCCGACACCGGCATGCCCTGGAGCAGGCCGACGACGGTGTTGGCGAGGCCCTGGCCGAAGAGCTCGAGCGACGGGTGGTGCTTCGGCCGCTCGGGCGCCATGCGGTCGATGGCGCTGGCCGACAGCAGGGACTCGACGCCGGCCAACAACGCGAGCGGCAGGGTCGCCAGGAACAGGTCGAGCCACTGGTCATCGTGCACCGTGGGCACCAGCAGCGACGGCAGCCGGTTGGGCACTTCACCGACGCGGGTGATGTCCCAGCCCAGGTAGTTCGAGACGAAGGTGACAGCCGCGATGGCCACCAGCGCCCCTGGGAAGCGCTTGAACTGACGCGTGCCCACCACGAAGAGCGCGACGAAG
>VYLD01000370.1_pt1 | contig 13752 bp, 15 predicted proteins | sample 5114401 | NCBI WGS metagenome assembly VYLD01 (sample SAMN12291783, study PRJNA351875) | freshwater metagenome | isolation source: freshwater lake | place: USA: Michigan, Gull Lake | collected 2013-08-08 | reverse complement strand
CGGGTGGCTCGGCTGGCGGTGCGGCGGGTGGCTCGGCTGGCGGTGCGGCGGGTGGCTCGTCTGGCGGTGCGACGGGCGGGAGCGGCGCTTCGGGCGGCGGCACCGCGAGCTCTGCAGGCGGCCTGGCATCCGTCGCAGGCGGCGGTGGTGGCGGAGGAACGGCGGCTCCAGGGTGCGGCAGCTGCAACAGCGCGAGCGGCCTCTGCCTCGTCGCGCTCGGTGTCTGGCTCAGCCGTCGCCGCGTCAGGCGCTGAACGCTGCGCATCGCAATGGGTTGGGTCCCGATGAGACATGCTCCCTGTGGGAGGCCCTCGGTCTGTCTCTTCGTCGAAGCGCAATGGGTGTTGGAAGACTCGCGACCGCGGTACCGTGAGCCGCAGTGCCTCTCTGGCTGAAGATCACGCTGTCGACCATCGGTGGCCTGCTGGTGATGGCCACGCTGCCGGTGGCTGTCGTCTGGCTGGTCCAACCGGACCATTTTCGAATCACCCGCACCCGCACGCTCGCGGCCCCGAAACAGGCCGTCCACGCTCAGCTGGTGGACCTGCGCCGGTTCGACGCGTGGCAGGTCAAGAATGAGGACCCCACCGATCCACCCACGCTCACCTTTTCTGCCCCTCCACGAGGGCGGGGCGCGTGGCTCGAACGAAAGCAACGCAGCGGCTCGTATCGGCTCACGGTCTCGGTGGTGACTGACGATCGAATCGAGCTGAGCGGAGTGGGCGAGACCCGCATGGGCACCGGGCGTTCCACCGTGACGTTCGTCTTGCACCAGACCTCGGCGGGCTCGACCGACGTGGAGTACTCGCTCGAAGGCGAGCTGAACGCCGTGACCCGTCTGTTCTGGGCTGCGGCGCACGTCGAGCCGCGCATCGGGTTCGACATGGAGGCGGCCCTGATGAACCTCGAGCGAGCCTCGACCCCAGCGGAGCCGTAGCGACTCCAACAACCCTTCGGTTCAGGCCTTTTCGCAATGCGGCTTTGACCTCACGACGCAACGGCATCAAACGCTCTCCCACGCATGGACCTCTCGACCTACCCGCAGCTCACCAACCCGCAATGCCCCTGGAGCACGCTGAGGACCTGGGGGGGCCTGCCCAACGTCAAGTGGTGCGAGGAGACGTTGTGTGGGTGGATCTCGGAGCCGGCCAACACGTGGTCGAACGTGCCGTTTCTGGTCACCGCGGCGGTCTTGTGGTGGTTCACCCGGAAGGAGACGTCTCGCACCGAGCGCTTCTGGCCGGTGGCAGCGTTTCTGGTCGGCGTAAGCTCGCTCGTCTACCACGCGTCGGTCACCTTCGTGCTTCAGGTGTTCGACTTCTTCGGCATGTACTGCTTCTTCGCGCTGGTGGTGCTGCTGAACCTGGTGCGGCTGGGGGTCGTCGCGAAGCAGCGACTCTTCGCCGTGCTGTGGGCTTCCGTCGCAAGCCTGACGGTCCTGACGGTGGTGATCGCGAAGCTGTCGCTGCCGGTGCAGGGCATCATCGTGGTGCTGCTGGTGGGGACGGTGGTGACCGAAGCCGGGGCGTTCATGAAGCAGCGGGGGCAGCTGCGCTGGTTTGGCTCGGCGCTGGCCTTCATCGCGGTCGCTGCGGTGTTCTCGGGCTCAGACGTCTCGCGGCGCTGGTGCGACCCCAGCGACCACCTGCTTCAGGGCCATGCCATCTGGCACGTGTTCAACGCGGTCGGCATCGGGCTGGCGTATCTGCACTATCGCCAGTTTCGAGCGCTCTTCCCCTGAACCCAGGGTCAGGCGGCGCCGTCCATCGCAGCGCGGGAGCGCTCGGGCTGCTGCGGTGGAGCTGAACAGCTCCGACTCTGGTCGGCTCGCCGTGGCGTGCATGTCGCGCAGGGCTTTTCACCATCACGCCGGTCGGCGGCATTGACTGTGCCGGCGCGGCTCATCCTCGCCGACCCGCGCGTCTTGAGCCTCGACGCGGCTGGCTCAGCTCATGCGGTAGGGGGCTTCTTGCCCAGGTCGCTCGCGAACTGCTGAGCCAGCTGCTGGTGTTTGGCGTCGTCCAGGCGCTCGACGAGCAGCTTCTCGGCGATCTGCAGCGACAGCCTGACGGCCTCGCCCTTGATCTCGGCGACAGCCTTGACCCGCTCTTCGTCGATGGTGCGGCGGGCGTCGAGCTTCAGGTCATCGGCCTCTTTGCGCGCCTTCGCCATCAGCTCGTCGCGGAACTTCTCGAGGTCAGCCTGGGTCTTGCGGACCTGCTCGGCGGCCTCCTGGCGCGCCTGGGCCACGGCGCTCTTCTGCTCAGCCAGCAGCTTCTCGGCCTCGGCGCGTTCCCGCTTGGCCGACTCGATGGCGTTGACGATGTTCTTCTCGCGCGCCTCGACGCTGGTGAGCAGCGGCCCCCACGCCACCTTGCGCAGCACCAGCAGCACCACGATGAAGGTGATCCACGTCCAGATGATGAGGCCGGGCTTGACGTCGGTGAAGCTCGAGGCGAGCACGAGGGCGTTCATGGGCAGCTCTTGATGGGGGTCAAAGGGAAAGCGAAAGATGGGTGATGCTCCCGCGCCGGGGCTGTCCTGGCTTGCCCCGACGCGAGTGTGAGCCAACCTGCTGCTTTACGACTTGAGCGCGAGCAGGATGCAGATGACGAGCGCGAAGAAGGTCGCGCCTTCGATGAGGCCGGCGGCGACGATCATCGCGCCGCGAATGTCACCACCAGCCGAGGGCTGACGGGCGATGCCTTCCATCGCGGAGCCGGCGAGGCGGCCGATGCCCAGGCCAGCGCCGATGATGGCCAGACCAGCGCCGATACCTGCAGAGAAAAACGCGAGTGCGATTGACGTCATGTTCGTTGTCCAACTTTCGGGTTCAAAGCTCACTTATCGGGGGAGCCGTTTGTGTTGCCCCATCGGGTACGACCTCCAGCACGGCACCAGCGCCGTGGGGTTCTTTTGAAAAATCAGTGCGCGTGGTCGTGGCCTTCGCCGTGGTGATGACCCAACGCGACGCTCTGGCCGATGAACAGCGCCGTGAGCAGCGTGAAGATGTACGCCTGCAGAATCGCGACGAACAGCTCGAGCAGGTACAGGCCCGTGGCCAGCGGCACCGAGACCACCGCGGCGCCGATGTTCACCACGAAGATCAGCGACAAGATGAAGAACAGCACCATGTGGCCGGCGAGCATGTTGGCGAAGAGACGAACCAGCAGCGCGAAGGGCTTGGTGAAGAGGCCGAGGAACTCGACCACGAACATCAGCGGCTTCATGGCCAGGGGGACATCGCCGAAGAGGTGCGCGAAGAACCCCACGATGCCCGCCGACCGAATGCCCGCCACCTGGGTGACGATGAAGGTGATGACGGCGAGCGCGATGGTGATGGCCAGCACCGAGGTGCCGGTGAAGAACCCGGGGATCAGGCCCAGGTAGTTGATGGCCATGATGAAGAAGAACACCGTGACCAGGTAGGGCGTGTACTTCGGGCCTTCTTCTTTGCCGATGTTCGCGACCGCGATCTCGTCGCGCACGAACAGCACCAGGGCCTCGATGACGTTGGCGAACAGGCCGCGCGGCACGCCGTTCTGGTCCCGGCCGCGGCCGAGGAACAGCACCAGCCCCAGCAGCGCCATGGCGACCCACACCATCAAGATGGACTTGGTGGGCCGCAGGTCCCAGCAGCCATCGCCGAAGCGCTGCACGCTCGAGAAGGCCGCCATCGACGCAGCGACCGGCAGGCTGCACGCGCCCGGCGTGCGCTCGATGTAGAGGCCCTGCCCCGGCTCTTTGCCGAACAGCTCGGCGATGTGAATGGCCGGCAGGTGCACGAAGGGCAGCTCGAACTCGAACTCGGTGTCGTCGGCGACGTGGTGAAGGATGAACTCCGAGGCCTCGGTGGCCTTGTCCTTCGGGGGGCCTTCGTGCTCGCCGTGCTCCGACGCCGCGGCGACCAGCGCCAGCAGCCCTGCCACCAGCGTCAGCCCGATGAACCGCTTCATGACTTTGCCTCCAGGGTGCCTGCGCGCCGGTTGGCGGCGAGCACGAACCACATCTCGACCATTTGCTGCAACAGGTAGCACGCGAAGAAGGCCAACACGTACGCGATGGGCTCGAGGCCCTGCCGTTTGCACGCGAACGCGCCCACCAGCACCGCGCTCAGGCGCAGCAGCAACGCGCCGACCTGCGCCGCCAGCACGTGCTTCACCGACGCCGTGGCCCGAAGTGCCTCGCCGGGGGCAACAGCCTGCTGGCCAGGCGCCCCAGCCGCCTTCAGGAACAGCGCGACCAGGCCGAAGAACGTACCCACCGCGAGGCCGAGCAGCGCGCCCACCTGCGCGTTGGGCTCCAGCGCCAGCGCGAACACCACCCCGACGCCGAGCAGGCCCGCGACGATCACCAGCACCACGCTCGTCATCACGGTCGCTCTCACGGCTTCTTCTCCAACAGCTTCATGGACGCGCGCACGAACGCCACGCCTCCGAGGACACTGCCCAACAACCCGCCCACCAACACCCCGTAACCCGTCGTCGAGCCGGTCGCCCGGTCGACCCCAAACCCTGCTCCGACACCCACCAGCGCCGCGCCGAGGAACTGCGACGATGCGTTCAACCATGGCGCCGCTGCGCGGTAGGCCCGCGCGACCGCCGACGCCTGCTCCGAGGGACTGCTCAAACCGCCGCGCGCGTAGCAGAGCCACTCTGGGGCGGCAAAGAGAAAACCTGGGGCCCGACACCTGCCCGCACACGCCTGCTCAAGATCTGAGTAGACCGCGCGGCGTGTACATCCCTCCGCACCCCAGGCCGCTGTCACCGGTGGCGGGCCTCGTTCGCACCGCTTGGCGAGGCGATCGCAACCTGCTCAGCCTGTTGCCCAGAGAGGCCTACCAGATGGACGTGGGGCCCCTGGGCTACTCGCGGCGGCAGATTCTCATCGTGAACAAGCCCGAGCTGGTGCGGGAGATCATGAACGACACCGGGGCGCGGTACCCCAAGAGCGACCTGATGGTCGACGCCCTCGAGCCGTTGGTAGGCGACAGCATCTTCGTCTCGAACGGAGAGCGATGGCGGCAACAACGGCAGCTGATTGACCCCAGCTTCAGCCACATTCGCCTCAACCGGGCCTTCACCTCGATGGCCGCGGCGGTCGACGACTACGAAGGCCACCTCGACGGCCTGGCGACGCGCGCCGAGACATTCTCGCTCGACCTGGCGATGAGCCACCTCACCGCCGACATCATCACCCGCACGGTGTTCTCGACGACGCTTTTGTCCCAGACCGCTCAAGACGTGTTCGTGGACTTCACCGAGTTCGAGCGCAGCGTGGCGCAGGTCGAGCTCTTCCGGCTCATCTTCGACAAGGCCTGGGCAAAGGTGCCCCAGAAGCCCAGCGCGTTGCAGGCCTGCCAGCGCATTCGCAAACACCTGGGTGACCTGGTCGACACGCACCTGGGCCCTGACGCCGGCCAATATGACGACATCGCCTCGAGCGTCAGCGCCGCGAAAGATCCGCAGACCGGCAAGGGCTTCTCGCGGGAAGAGCTGATCGACCAGCTGGGCGTGTTCTTCCTCGCGGGCCACGAGACGACCGCCAGCGCGCTCACCTGGATCTTCTTCATTCTGGGCACCCAGAAACAGGTGCTGGCCCGCATGCGCGCCGAGGTCGACGCGGTGGCGGGGTCGGGGCCGGTGGAGTTCGAGCACGCCAAGCGGCTGCCCTTCATTCGCAACGTCTTCCGCGAGACGCTGCGGTTGTACCCGCCGCTCACCTTCATGCCGCGCGTCGCGGCCGAGGCCACCACCATCGGCACGGTGAAGGCGAAGAAGGGCGCGCTCATCATGCTGTCTCCGTGGACGATGCACCGCCACGAGGGCCTGTGGAAGAACGCCACCGCGTTCGACCCCGACCGCTTCAGCCCTGAGCGCGAACACGAGCTGACCCCCGGCGCCTACATGCCCTTCGGGCAGGGCCACCGGGTGTGCGTCGGCGCGGCCTTCGCGGCCCTCGAGAGCGCGCTCATCATGGCCAGGCTGGTGCGGCGGTACGACTTCGAGGTGTTCGACGCCGAGGCCGTGCAGCCGGCGGCGCGGCTCACCACCAGGCCGGCGCAGCAGATTCAGTGCCGGGTGAGCCGCCGGGCCCGCGCGGAGTCTTGATCTCAACCCGTCTTCGCCCGCGCCTCGATGACCGCCGTCACACCGGTCGACGGGCACGCTCTCTTCTCCTCATGCAGGACGGTCATGCACGAGCGGAGATCCCTCGAGGTCCGTGAAACACGAATCGTCCGGGCGCTGGCCCGCGCGTCGACCCGACGCCACCTGACGCCCTTCTTCCGGCGCGCCACCACCACTTCCGAAGCAGGCCGCGAGGCCGGAGAGTCGCTGCGCACCTTCTCCAACAAGACCTGCCGTCGGCACGGCCTCAGGAGTCTGCGGTCGCTCGACCGCGCATCGTCAGCTTCGTCGGGGCAAAGAGCACCCGCGTTCGTGCAGAGGGCTCGGCGTGGTTGATGGGGCGCTCACCATCGACACGGATGCGGAAGAAGCCGTTGGCACCCAGCACGAAGAAACCGGCGCCGACGACGGCCAGCGTCGCGGCTCCAATCAGGTTGGTGGCGAGGGAGCGCTTCGGCGTGATGAACGTGGCCCCGCGAGAGGAACGCAGCCTGGCGCCCGGCGCGTCTCCGAGCCCGCAGGTTGGTGAGGTTTGGAGAGCAGGAGATCAACCGTCTGCTCACCGCGACAGGCGTGTGTCGGGCAGCTTCTTCTCCAGCGCTTTCAGCTCCGCCGCGCTGAGCGCGTTCTTCTTCAGGTTGAGCAGCCGCAGCGTGTGCTTCTGTTTGAGCACGGGAGCCACGGCCGCCGCGGTGAGCTTGTTCGCCCGCAGACTCACGTCCTTGAGTGTGCTGATCAGCGGAGCGGACAACACTGCCATCCCCAGCGTCGGTGATGCGCGTGTACGTGAGGTCGAGCACCTCGAGTTGCGGGGCCTGCATCGCGGCGACGAGCTTCGCGCCATCGACCCCCAGCCCCACGTTGCTCAGGTCGAGCGACTTCAAGCGTGGCCACGACCAACCGAGCAGCGTGGCGAGCTGACCCTTGGCGAACTTCGCGCCATCGAGCGCGAGCACCTCGAGCGTCGGGGCGCAGCGCTTCAAGACGCCCAGCAACTCCTCCGAGATGACCGCCCCCGAGAGGCCCAGCGTACCGAGGTTCGGCGGGAGCGCTTTCACCAGCGCCGTGCTGTCTCCGCTCCATCGCACGGCACGAAGCGTCGGCGGCAGCTTCACCTGCGTGATGCGCTCCGAATCGAACCACAGCGACTCGACCTTCGAGCAGCGAGACAGGTCGAGCGTGAGCGGCTGCTCCGGCTTCATCGAGAGCCGCAGTCGTACGAGCGACGAAGCCGTCTGGAGCGCAGGGAGCACCGACTCCGCGACGTCGCCCTCTGCCTCCAGGCGCTCGAGCTGTGCGAGCTGCGGGACGGGCGCGACCGCGTCACCGCGAAGCTCGAGCTCTTCCAACAGCGGCGCCTTCTGAAACAGCGACGCCAGGTCGTCGCGGTGCTGCACGGTGAGCCGGCACGACGAGACGAAGCCACGGCGCAGCTTCACGTGGGAGAGCGCGTACGAGTCGTGCTCCCGCAGCCACTTCTCGAGCGGGCCGAACCACTCCTCCCGATGCGCGTCGAGCAGCTCGGCCTCGCGCACCTTCGCGGCCTTCACGTCTTTGGGTGCGAGCTTCCCCGAGGCGAGGCGGCACTGGAGCACGATGAACTCGCCGCGCGGGTCGTCGTTCTCGGTCAGCCAGTCGGCGTACACGAGGCGCGGGGCGTCTTCCCACGGAGCGTTCACCATCGCGTCGAAGCGCGGGTTCTTCGTCATGACGCGCGAGCCGAGCACACCGTCGACGATACGCGCAGAGCTCTTTCTGCCGCATCCCGCACCCGGTCACTTCATCCACGAATCGGGTCTCGTCAGAGCGGCCGCTCGAACACCCGGTACGTCTTGATGCGTTTGCCTCCGGCAGCCTGCACCAAACGCGTGAGCAGCCTGTCGTCCTTCGGCATCCACCCGACCTCGACGGTGGTGTAGCCAAGCCGCACCGCGCCCAGGAACGTCTCGTGCGCCAGCAGCGCGTCGATGCCCCGGCGGCAGAAGCCCGACTTGATGCCCAGCAGCAGCACCTTGAGCCGCTGCAGCTTGCGCGCGGCCCACAACATGCCCGCGAGCCCCAAAGGGGAACAGCACGCCCGCGGCCTCTTTCAGGCCGAGTTCGTGTCGGGCACCGTGATGCAGAAGGCGACGGGCTCGTTGTTCACCTCGGCGACGAGACACAGCTCGGGCCTGGTGACCCTCGGACGAGATCAGCCAGCCTTCGCCCGCGCCTCGATGACCGCCGGCACGCCGGTCTCTCCGTACCACTCGATGTCATAGGTCGACGCCTCGCCAAGGCTGGTCTTGTTGAAAATGGCGTACGAGAGAATGCGCCACGCGGTCAGCGGCATGGTGAGGAAGGGCAGCGGGTCTTTCCAGTCCCACACCACGTCGCGAGCCTGCGTGAGGAAGCGGAAGTTCTTCCTGAAGCTCGGCGAGAAGACCGACTTCTGCGTCTCGGTGAGCGTCGGGTAGAACTGCTGGCTCAAGCGGTTCTGACGAAACGGGGCCGGGCGTGGCCCCTCACGCTGAAGGATCGCCGAGGCGATGAACGCCGACTCGACGAAGTGGGCGCCGCTGGTGACGCGCGGGTTGCATTCGATGGCGAAGGCGGTGCCCTGCGCGTCGACCACGAAGTCGAACGAGATGAAGCCGTCGTGCTTCCGCGCCGCCACGAAGGCCTCGACCCACTGGCTGATGCCCGGGTGCTCGACGCGCTCGAAGCACACCGACACGGTGCCCGACATCACCGCGCCCTGGTACACGGCGGTCACCAGCACCTGGCCCTCGCGCGCGATGGAGAAGGTGCTCATCACCTGCCCTGCGATGAACTGCTGCACCACCGCGGGCTCGCCGAGGACCGGCAGGGGGTCGCCCTTCTTCAGCAACTGCACGCCTCGCCCCGAGCACGAGAAGCGGGGCTTCACCACGAAGTCCTGCGTGGCGCTCAGCTCGCGGGCTTTCGGGTCGGTCAAGGCGAAGGTGCGCGGCACCGTCAGGCCTGCTGCCTCGGCCAGCTCGATGAAGCGCTGCTTGTCGTGCAGGGCCAGCAGCACCGGTTGGTCGGGGCAGAACATGCGCACCCCGCTGGGCAACCGCGCTTTGAGCGCCGCGGCGTGCATCGTCTCTTCCGACACCGGCACCACCAGCGAGACCTGCTCGTCGACGACGATGCGCAACAGCTCGTCGAGGTAGGCCTTCGCGTCGGTGACCGGCGGAGTAACCTGATAGCAGCGCGCCACCTGGTTCGAGACGCGGCTCAGGTGCCAGCGGTGCGGCTCGGCGATGATGACGCGGTACCCGGCCGAGGCGAACGCGCGCACCAGCTCCATGGCCTTGGGCAGTCTTCCTAAGGTGAGCAGGACGGTCTGGGGCATGGTGTCGAACGGTGCTCTTTCGGAAACCCCGCGCACGGAGACAAGCGGAATCGTGCGGAAGGGACGCCCAACGGGCGCGGGGTGCAAGGGCCCTCGCTCGCCCGCCGCTCAGGGGCCACGAGAGGGCACGCTCAAGCCGCGTGGCGCTTTCTTCACCACACTGCTAGACCGCCGCGCGTGTTCGACCTGATCCTCGTCGGTGGCGGCCTCGCGAACGGCCTGCTCGCGTTTCGGTTGCTCCAGACGCGCCCTGAGCTGAGCGTGGTGGTGCTCGAGGCCGGCCCCACGCTTGGCGGAAACCACACCTGGAGCTTTCACGGCTCGGACGTCTCGAAAGAGCAGCTGGAGTGGCTGTGGGTACTGGCCTCGAAGAGCTGGCCGTCGCACGACGTCATCTTCAACTGGGGCTCGCGACGCATCGGCGGCGGCTACCACTCGATTCGCAGCGAAGACTTTCACCACAAGCTGGCGACGCTGCTGAAGGACCGGCTGCGCGTGAACACCCGGGTGACCGACCTGTCGGCGACCGCGGTCACGCTGGCCACCGGAGAGACGCTCGAGGCGAAGGCCGTCATCGACGGGCGCGGCTTCAGCTCGGCGCCGACGTGGCCCTGCGGGTACCAGAAGTTCCTCGGGCTCGATGTCGAGCTCGCCACGCCTCACGGCCTCGAGGTGCCCCTCATCATGGACGGGCGCGTCGAGCAGCACGGCGCCTTTCGCTTCGTCTACCTGCTGCCCTGGACCGAAACGCGAGTGCTGGTGGAAGACACCTACTACGCCGACGACCAGCACGTCGACCTGCCGGCCATGCGCGAGCGAATCACGAAGTACCTGGCCGAGCGGGGCCTTTCGGTGACGAAGGTGCACCGCGAAGAGCACGGCGTGCTGCCGATTCCCCTCAGCGGCGCAGCGCCGACCTTCGATCGGCCCACCATCGGCGTCGCTGCCGGTCTTTTCCACGCGGCCACCGGCTACTCGGTGCCCATGGCAGCAGACCTCGCACATCGGCTGGCCGAACGGCCGTCCTTCGAGGCGAACGAGCTGACCGAGTGGCTGGCGCACTACGCGCGCAACCACTGGAGCACGCAGGGCTTCTTCCGGCTGCTCAACCGCATGTTGTTCCGCGGCGCGGTGCCCGACGAGCGGGTGCGAATCTTCGAGTCGTTCTACCGGCACAACGACGAGCTGATCGGCCGGTTCTATCGGGGCCAGTTGGGCCGCGTCGACGTCATCAAGGTGCTGGCGCGAGGCGCTCCGACGGTGCCGTTCCCGCCGGCTTTCCGCGCCGCGATGAGCTGGTAGCGCCTTCCGCGCTGCGATGAGCTGGTAGCGCCTTCCGCGCTGCGATGAGCTGGTAGCGCCTTCCGCGCTGCGATGAGCTGGTAGCGCCTTCCGCGCCGCGATGAGCTGGTAGCGCGTTCCGCGTCGACCTGCCCTCGTCGCGCGTTCCATCGCGGTGACGGGCGAGCTTCACCTTGCCGGCGGGGGGCTCGAATCGAGATGATGCGAACCCCTCAGGCCCGCCTGCGCACATTGTAGGCAACTTCCTTCACTCCACGGACGACACCCGCCCATGCCACGAATTCCTTCGACGCCCACCGTTCGCACCTTCACCGAGACCTGGAGCGCCGACTTCAAGGAAGCCGTCACCCGCGCCGCCGGGAAGAACGGCAAGCTGTCGCTCGCCGAAGCAAAGAAGCTCGCCGCCAGCACCTCGCCGGACAAGATGTTCGCGGACACCGCCATTACGCTGCTCAAGCTGACTGGCAAGGCCGAGACCGTCGACGCGCTGGCGACGTCAGCGAAGGCCTACGCGCAGCGCGCCGCCCAGGTCGCCGCCGGCCCTGATGGGAAGCTCTCGCTGGCCGACGGCCAGAAGCTGTCGAAGGACCTGGTCGAAGACTTCTTCATGCTCCGCGGGAAGCCGGTGCCGGCCGAGCCCACCACCCCGGTGACGCCTCCCGTCACGCCGCCCTCGAGCCCGCCGCTCACCACCGCGCAGCTGCAGGCGAAGCTCGAGCTGGCGGTCGACGGCCTGTGGATGCCGAGCGAGTCCGACGCGCGCCTGAAGTTCGTCTCGGGTGGGCCGCTCAACGGGGCCGCCATCACGCCAGCGCTCCTTCGCGAGAGGCTGGGCGCCCAGCACGACGCGCTGTGGCCGCAGGTGATGGGCGGAGGCCCCACCCTGGCCGGCCGCACCCGGGTCGAGACCCGCAGCGCAGGCGCCCTGCTGTCGAAGCTGTCGAAGAGCATGGACCCGGGCGAGCCCCGCGCCGACGCCTCGGCGGCCCGCTTCGCCGCGCTGAAGACCGAGCTTCTGGCCAACCTCACCGACCTCACCGTGGTTCGTTTCGGCAGCCGCAACATCTCGACGTTCATCGTCGGGCGCACGAAGACCGGAGAGCTCGCCGGCCTGCTCACCGGTCAGGTCGAGACCTGATTCCTCTGGAAGCGGGGTCGTTCGAGCGCGGAAGCATCACCGGTCCAGCCGAGCCCGGCCATCACCCAGCCAGCTTCGGGAACGCTTCCCGGTCGTGGCCCGACAGCCCGCGCTCGCAAGCGCTGAAACCGGCTCGGCGCGTCACCGGCCAGGCGAGACGCACGCCGGCAGCGGCTGCACCACGAGGTACGCCCTCGCCGCCGCTTCGAACGCCTCGACCGACGTGACCTGCGCGAAGTCGACGCCGTCGAGGAACGCACGCGAATGCCGCGCCAGCGCCTCGCCGCAGCGCTGGGCGGCCGCCGTCAGCAGCACCTGCCTGGCGTCGACCACCGACTTCCACGCCGAGTCCCGTCCGGTCAACGCCGAGGCCTGCACCGACTCCTTCGCGAACTCGGCGTTCCGCTGGCGCAGCGTCACCACCTTCACCACGCCGTCGACGGTCATCAAGTCCAACATGTCGATGTCGAAGAGCACCCGCGCCTCGGGCGTCGACGGCGTGGGAAAGTCTCGTTTGCAGAACCCGGTCATGAACCGCGGCGCCTGAAACTCGGGGTTTTCTCCAAGCGGCCCCATGTGTTGCTCGATGGCCTGGGCGACGCGCTCGGTGTGAGTCTTTGAAAAACCCAGACCAGAAAGCTCCCGGCGGGCCAGCGCCGCAGCCTGGGTGTGATGGGTACAGAGGCGCTCGAAGGGGCTGCCTTCACCGTCTTCCTTGGTGGCGTCGTGCAGCAGCGCGGCGGTCTGCACCACCTCGAGGTCGGCGCCTTCGGCCCGGGCAAACGCTGGCGCGAGCGCGAAGAGACGCAACACGTGCCGATGGTTGGGCCCGTCGGCCCGCAGGTGCCGCAGCAGCACCTGCTCGAGGTCTGGCCTGACGGTTCCCCGACGACCGCTCGCGCACGACGACAACACCAGCACTGCCAGGACCCAGACCCGCGTCATGTTCGGGACCATGCCAAACAACAGGTCAGCGCACCCATCGAAGAAGTCCGACGACGCGCCCATCGCCAGCGCGGCGAACAGGCTTTGGCGTACGGGCTGAGGTCGGCTCTTGCCGGTGATAGACCCGCGCCATGAGTCTGCCCATCGAGCCCTCTGCCGCAGCGCTGGCGTGCCCGAGGTGCAAGACCCGGCTCGCTTTGGGGCCCGAGGTGGTGACCTGTGCCCAATAATGCGGCCTGCGCCTGGTGTTTCGGGCCGGCCCCCTGGTCGACGGCTTGCTGGTGGTGAAGCCAGCCCCCGCAGGGACGAAGGACCTCACGCTGAAGTCACCGGGGGCGGTGGTCAGCGAGGTGGTCATCTTGAAGCACGACAGCCTCGGCAGCGGCACCCTCGACCCCATCGTGGGCGCGTTCGCCTCGGGCGGCCTCGAGCTGAAGTTCGAGTACATCGCCACCATCGCCGCCTGGCGGCAGGTCGACGTGGTGCAGGTCATCCTCTTCGCGCTCGTCGCGCTCCCCGTCGGCCTCGTCGGCGCAGGCTTCATCATCGGCAGCGACGGGCAACCGGCCGGGCTGGTCTTCGGAGGCGCTCTGGTGGCGCTCTGCGCAGTCCAGGCCGTGAGCACCTTCAGGACGCGGGCCCTGCGGCTGCGGGTGGTGGGGCTGCGAGACAAGACCATCGACGTCAAGGTGGTCGGCAAGCGCAAGGCTCGTCAGCGGCTCGTCGATGCGCTGCTCGAACGAACGGGCCTGAAGCCCGCTGTCATTCCCTAACGAGGCTTCGCCTCAGACCGACGAGTTTTATGGTGGTGAGTTGAGGCGCTGAGGAAGAGAACGGGCTCCGAGTCGATCGTACAACTTGAGCGCGGTATTCTGCGTTCG
>VYLD01000368.1_pt1 | contig 13798 bp, 11 predicted proteins | sample 5114401 | NCBI WGS metagenome assembly VYLD01 (sample SAMN12291783, study PRJNA351875) | freshwater metagenome | isolation source: freshwater lake | place: USA: Michigan, Gull Lake | collected 2013-08-08 | reverse complement strand
CCCCAGGCCGCGCGGCCCGCAGTTGCCATCACTGCCGCACCAGTGAGGCGCCCACCGCCTCCTGAGGAGCGCACGGTGGTGGGCCAGATGCCCAAGGACGATGATGAGGTCGACTTCACCAGCCTCATCGACAAGCTGGGTGAGTAGCCGGTCAGCAATGAGCTGAGTCGAGCGGGGCTCCTGTTCCCACCGCACTGGGACCGGTGATCGACATCGACGCGTGCTGGGCCGCGGCCGGAACCTTCACCGCGGTGGGACCTCGAGGAAGCTCGCCGCGTCGCCCACCCGACACGGCCACCTCGACCGCTCGTGTCGAGGTCAGCCCGCAGGGCAACGGCAGCCGCGTCTTCCGGGGGTCAAGAACTCTCGCGAGGCGCGATGTTCTCCATCGAGCAGCCGGTGGCGATGGACAACCTCAGCGCACGGACGGCCGCCAGGGGCACCTGAGGGTCTTCGTCTGGTGGTTTGCTGTCCCGGCAGCGCATGCGGCTGGGCGCCGGCGTGCTGTTGACAGCTTCGACTCGTACGCCAGCTCCCTGTCCGCGGAGCCCACCATCGTGCCGGGTTTCACCCCTGGCGGGTGACGGCGGCGGCCGACGGCGCGCGACGGAGCAGCGCCGAAAACAGGTACGCGTAGACCGCGCTGCCCACCACCAGCGCGAAGCCGATCTTGAACCAGATGGGGAGCCGCGGCGGGTGGATCTGCGAGATCGTGCCCTCGATCAGTCCCGCCAGCACGAAGAGCGCGATGGTGCCCAGCACCAGCCTCACCGCGACCATGGCCTCTCGCTGCAGCGCCACCCGCCGCGCCAGGCCTTGAGGTGCGACCATGCCGCGCGCGATGGCGAGGCCGGCCGCGCCCGCCAGACAGATCGCCGTGATCTCGGGGATGCCGTGCGGCAGGATCCACGCCCAGAACCACCACAGCTGGCCCTTCGCCGCGTAGACCCAGGCCAGGGAGCCGAGCAGCACCCCGTTGCCGAACAGCAACACCGCCGTCCCCACGCCTGCGGTGAGGCCCAGCGCGAAGGCGAAGAAGGCCACTCCGATGTTGTTGCGCATCAAGAAGGCCGAGAACGCTGCCTGCTGGCCCACGTCGGCCCCATCGTTCTTCGCTTCGTCTTCGACCCGTTTGGTGGGGTCCAGCTTCTGGTGCTGGCCCGGCACCAGGTACGGCACGGCGTCCGGGTCGAACATCATCCCGGTCCACCCGAAGCCGGCGCCCGCCAGGAACAGCAGCGTCGAGGTGACCAACAGCCGCCACTCGGTCAGCACCAGGGCGGGGAACGTGTGCGTGATGAAGCGCGCGATCTCCCGTGGCCGCACCCGACGGCCCGGGTAGGTGGTGGCGTAGGCGCGGCCGACGAGATCGTTGAGGTACCCGCTCACGTCAGCCGCCCCCGCTCTCGAGCGCACCCAGAGCAGATCGGACGAGGCGCCGCGGTAGAGCCGCGACAGCGCCCTGGCGTCATCGAGCCCCAGCGACTTCAAGCCGGTGCGCTCGGCGCGATCGAGCAGCCGCTCGAGGGCTTCCCAACGAGGGCGTTTCAGATCGACGAACTCGTTCAGCTCCATGGTGCCGAGCAGCGTAGCGCACCGGGGCTCAGCAGGAGGCGTCGCTCAACAAGTGCCCCGCCGCACCCAACCGCTCGGAAGCCGCTCGCGCGGCTGGTACGAGGCTGTTGGTTGCGAAAGACTGTCGTCCTCGTTCATGGCCGCCGACGACCGCTTGCAGCTCGATGGCCACCACCGCGTGCTCACGCCTGAGTACGTCGAGTTCGACTTCGTTCTCGCGGGCCTGTTGACGCGCGCCCTGGCGTGGGCAGTCGACACCGTGGTGACGGTGATGCTCTCGGTGGCGGTGGTGCTGCTGCCGTTCTTCTCGCTGTACATCGGCGCCGCGCTCGCCGTGGTGGGCGTCGCGATCTTCATCGCCCGGGCCCTCGACACCCAGAAGGGCTCGGCGGTCGCGCCGTCCATCGTGTTGCCGGCGTCGCTGCTCGCCGCCGGAGCGCTGCTGGGCCTCGGCGGCCTGGCGATGAACCTCACCTCACCCGAGCTGGGCTTCGCGCTGGTCTTCATCCTCTATTTCCTCATCGACTGGGGCTACGCGATCTTCCTCGAGGGCCTGTGGAGCGGCCAGACGGTCGGCAAGAAGCTGTTCGGCCTGCGGGTGATTCAAGAGAGCGGCGTGCGCCTGGGGTTTCTGCAGGCGGTATTGCGCAACCTCGCGCGCCCGGTCGACCGGCTGCCGCTCTTCTACCTGGTGGGTGGCCTGTCGGCGCTCTTCACCTCGTCCCAGCAGCGCCTCGGCGATCTGCTCGCAGGCACGGTGGTGGTGAAAGAGCGACGCCTCAAGATCCCCTCCTCGTTGTCGCGACCCGAGGGCGACACCGCCCTGCTGGGAGACCCGGACTTCCGCGCGCGCGTCGCCAAGGTGTCAGCGGAAGAAGAGACGGTGCTGTTCTCGGCGGCGATGCGTCGCGAAGAGCTGGGCATCGAGGCGCGCCTCAACCTCTTCTCCACGCTCTCCATGCGGCTTCAGGACGATCTGGGCTTCTTCAAGCCGCCGCACCTGTCCGACGAGAAGCTGGTGTTGCTGGTGACCGCGTCGCTCGCCGCGCGACGGGCAGAGAAGTCGAAGAGCCCGAAGGTCAACCGCCGCTCGCCAGCCGTTCCTCGGTGACGACGCTTCAGAAGTACGTCGACACGGTCAGCGAGAAGCCCAGGTTGAAGCGCTGGGGTGCGTTGAGCGCGATGAACCAATCGAAGAACCCTCGGGGCTGCAGCGAGACGCTCTCACCGACGAAGAACTCGACGCCGGCGCCGGCGCCCGGCCCCGCCAGCACGTTGCTGCCGACGTCGACCAACCCGGTGTTGGTGGGGCGAATCACGTACAGCCCAGACAGGTGCAGCGACACGAACGGCCTGATGCTCTCTTCGAGGAACAAATACCGAACCCCGAACTGCGCGCCCGTCGCCACCACCAGCCCGGCGCCGCTCGCCGTGGGAGCCCCGATCTTCACGTTCGCCAGCGCCACCGGGATCCGCACGTACACGTCGAAGCCGTTCTCTGCGTAGAAGTTGCCCTCGAGCCAGAGGGGAATGGCGAAGTCGGGCACCGAGCTGTCATCGGTGAGAATTCGCATGTACCCGACGCCGAGGCCCACGCCGAGGTTGGCGAAGCTGGTCGCCTGAGCCGTCGTCCCCATCGCCATCGCGAGCAGCAACCCGATCTTCAGCGCGTGTCTCATGTCGGCGCGCAGCCTACCGTGGAAGCTGCTAAATTCAGAGACGTTGTGGTGACGCCAGTCGTTGCCCCACGTGGGCGGACTCTCTACAGTCCCGCTTCACCATGACGTGGCGCCTTCTCGTTGCCTCTCTGGGGCTCTTCATCGCTGGCTGTGTCACCACGCCGCCGCCCCACCCCCGGGCGCTCGAGTGCAACAACCTGTGCACCGAGTACCTGTCGCAGGGCGATCTCACCCGCGCCGAGGTGCAGTGCGATCTCGGCATTCAGTTCTCTCCGCAGTACGCCGATCTGTGGGTCAACAAGGGCCTCATCGCGCTCAAGCGCAGCCAGAAAGACGTCGCCAAAGAGCTCTTCATCAAGGCCCTGCGCCTCAACCAGGACCAGGCGCAGGCCTACAACAACCTCGGCTACATCTACCTGGGCGAGGTGCAGTACGGGAAAGCCCACGACAACTTCCAGCGCGCCCTCAAGGTGAACCCCGACTACACCGAGGCCCGCTACAACCTGGCGCTCGCCTTCAAGGGGCTGAAGCAGGAAGACAAGGCGAAAAAAGAGCTGCGCACCATCATCGAGGTCAACCCGCAGCTCGCCGACCCCTACATGCAGCTGGGCACCATGGCCCTCGACGACGGCAACCTCGAGACGGCCACCGAAGAGTTCATCAAGGCGACCCAGCTGGACCCGCAGTTCGCGGACGCGTGGCTGCAGCTCGGCAACACCCACATGGAAAACGGGAAGCCCTGCGACGCGAAGGATGCCTTCAGCTCGTGCATCGAGTCCGACGGGGGCAACGCGCTGTGCCGCAACAACATCATCATCGCCGAGAAGAAGTGCCAGCTGCAGAGCAAGGCCCTCGACGACGTGAAGCAGCGCGCGGCCGGGCAGAAGACGCCCGAGAGCGAGTACTCCGCGGCCCTGCAGTACCGCGAGAAGGGCCTCGTGAACGACGAAGAGCGCGCCTACCTGCGGTGCGTGAAGTACGACGGCAAGTTCGCGCTGTGCCACTTCGGGCTGTTCGAGATCTTCAAGAGCCGCAGCGACGAGAAGAAGGCCACCACGGCGTGCAAGAACTTCCTCAAGTTCGCCAACGAGACCGAGTTCCAGTCGCAGGTCGCCACCTGCCAGCAGTACGTGCGTGACTGATTCACCAGGAGTCTCGAGCTCGCACCATGGGAGTCCGCCTGACCGTCAAACGGCGCGCTGAGGCCGGTGGAGCCGAGAAGCCCCACGTGGTCACCCTCGCCGAGGACGTGATCACCCTCGGCCGCGACGATCAGTGTCAGGTCGTGCTCGCCCAGTCTGCGGTGTCGCGCAGCCACGCCCGCATCAGCCGCGACGGCGCGCTCTTCTTCCTGGAAGATCTCGGCTCGAGCTTCGGCACGCTGCTCAACGGCGCCAGGCTGAAGAAGAACGAGAAGCAGCTCTTGCGAAACGGCGACCTGATCGCCATCGCCCAGTTCGACGTGGTGTTCGATCGGGTGGCCGAGGTGTCCGAGGGCTCGGGCAACACCATGTTCGTCAGCCGCAACCTCGTCAAAGACGTGATGAAGGGGCTGCAGAGCGGCGGCGAGCAACCCTACTTCCGGGTGATGAACGGGCCGCGCGAGAGCCACCGCATCGAGATCGGCGACGCGCAGGAATACGTCTTCGGCCGCGACGACACCGCCGACATCGTGCTGCAGGACGACCTGGTGTCTCGCCGCCACGCGCGCGTGCGCCGCGATTGGTCGGGCACCCACGTCGAAGATCTCGAGAGCCGCAACGGCATCAAGGTCAACAAGAAGAAGGTGAAGAAGGTCACCTTGAAAGATCGCGACGAGCTCGAGATCGGCGGCGTGAAGCTGCTCTTCCTCGACCCCTCCGAGGTGCGCGAGACGCCGGTGGTGGTGTCGACCAACGACGACGAAGGCACCCAGAGCGTCAAGGAAGCGTCGTCCGCAAGCCCCGCGCCTGAGCCCGACCCCGAGCCTCAGCCCGAGCCTGAGCCTCCTCAGGCCGAGGACCCTGTCCCTGAGCCAGATGGAGACCCGCAGGTCGGTGACGAGCCCATGGCCACTGACCCATCGGCCGCGGCTCACTCGTTCGCCCCTGACGACGACGCCCCGGCGAGCGGCGCGGGGAAGCTGATCGACTTCTCCAACAAGCAGACCCTGATCGCCCTGGGCGCGGTGGCGCTGGTGGTGTTGATCGCGATCGTGCTGGTGGTGCTGGTGTTCGTCGCCTGACGCAACGCTTCAGCGCGTCACGGTGAAGGGGGCGGTGATGGCGCCCAGCAGCTCATTGCTGGTGGCGTCGCGCAGCTTCACCGAGAGCTGAACGGTGCTCTCCCGATTGACGTTCTGGAAGTACACGAAGCCGTTCACCTGGCCATCGTCGTCGAGCGCGCCTTCGGGCAACGCGTGCTGCAGCATGTCCTGGGTCGGCAGGGCTGTGGGCCACCCCGAGCGGTACTGGTTGTAGTACCCGGCGTTCCACCCCCATGACGACCAGAGGGGCAAGCCGACGTAGAAGGGCGAATAATACGGCGCCACGGAGTACCGGCGCACGTGAATGCGCGGCATGAAGGGCGGCGCGCTGGGGCGGCCGACCGGCACGGCCGGGTGGTAGTCGACGAACGAGTACCCAGGCGGTGCCGTGTCGACCGCGCTTCGCCCCGCCATCGCGAACGGAGGCAGGGCTGCGTAGTGCGTGCCCGTGGAGCCCAACAGCTCGAAGTCTTCGTAGGCGAGCCGCAGGGTGTGCCCGCTCTTGTTGACCAGGGTGATCGAGAGCGGCGTGACGTACTCCGAGAGCTGGTACGGGTCGCCTTTCCACGAGGCGTCAGCCCAGAGCTGCACCCCAGCCAGCTCTCCGAACGCCATCAACCGGGTCCCTGATTCGACCGACGACCCGCTCGGAATGAGCGAGGGCATCAGACACCCGGACCCCAACAGGCACAGCAACGGCAGCACTTTGCGTGAGTTCATGAAGCCTCCAGCCGAGACCTCACTGAACGTTCCGTGCCAGCGCCCCTGGGAGTCTGAGTCGCCCCCCCTGCGCCCCGAACTCGTCGACGAGGCGGGCCCCTTCAGATGCTCAGGCGCAGCAGCACGCCGGCCTGGCCGATCGCCGGCGTGAACGACGCGGCCGAGGGGATCTGGCTCACCAGCGCCTCGGGGATCTGGAAGCGCAGCTCGCCCCCCTTCTGCCCGTAGAACACCGCGCCGAACACCTGCACATTCAAGTACGACAGCACCCGGAAGATCACGTCGACGCGCGCCAGCCCCGACACGTCGTTCAGGTTCAAGATGTTGGTGGCGCTGACGGTGATCCACGGGAACTCGGGCAGGCCAGGCGCCGACGCGATCAACGCGAAGTAGTGGCGACCGCCGTACAGCGAGATCTGCTGCACCGGGTCTGGCGTGAGCCGATAGACGCCCTGCGCGATGAAGAGCCCCGCCTGGTACTCGACCGGGTTGCTGTAGCCCGCGGGGTTGTAGAAGTACTCGGCGGCGAGCACGCCGAAGTTCTTGTCGGTGTAGTTGAACTGCCACGACAGGCCGCCCGTGACCTGCGCCAGAAAGCCCGTGCCGCGGCCGATCGACACGTCGAACTTCGCCAGCTCTTCCGAGTAGGCGGTGTTGAAGTCTTCCCCCAGCACCGAGCGCACCCCGGCGGTCTGCGCCGCGTCGAGGAACTGCTGGAACTTCGTGTCCGCCGGAGCCCGGGTGATCACGAAGTCGCGCGCGTCGCGAATCGCCACTTCGCCGTACACGTCGATGGGGCCGATGGGCAGCGACAGATCGACCGCGTACCGTGGCCGTCTCCCCTTCTGCCAGATTCCGCCGATGCCGAGCTCGGCCTGCCACACCACGAACTCCGCCCGCACTGCTCCGCCCAGATTGCCCAGGGTGAGCTGGTTGTTGCCGACCCCGATGTTGTCGAAGAGCCCGTACGCGTAGAAGTTCCACCCCAGCTTTTCGATCGGCACGTGCACCTTCACCATGTTGACGCCGAGGCGAACGTCGAACGGGTTGAAGGGGTCTCGCGGCTGGCTGTTCAAGTAGTCGGTGGGGAACCACACCCGCGCGGTGCCCCAGCGCACCTTCTGGCGGCCGACCGTGAGGTACACGGTGCGCGCGATGTCGAACCGCAGCCAGAGCTGATCGAGCAGCACGCTGGGGTTGGCCTGCGTCGCGGCGGTGGTGCCGATCGAGCTCACCCCTGGAAGGGTGAACGTCCCCATGCCCATGGTGGGCATGGTCATCATGGTGGTGGTGGTCGACGCGTTCGAGGCGACCGCTGCCGGCCGCGAGGGATCGTATTGGAGCCGCGCGACCGCGAACGCGCGCAGCCGATCGGTGGGGCGACCATCGATGAAGGCCTCGAGCAGCATCGGCAGGCTGACCGGCTCCTGCTCGAACTTGGTGCCTTCACCCAGCAGCACCTGGCCGAACATGTTCAGGTTGGCGCCGATCTTCAAAGGGTCGCTCTTCACCTCGTCGGTGTCGAACTTGCTCTTGCTGGTGCCGGTCAGCTCGGTGAGGTCCCGGTCCGATGCGCCGCCGTCGAGGGCGGGCGTGAGGCTGGTCTGCGTCGGAGCGTCGCTCCCGAACATCGCCGCCTCGTCCGGCCGCCCGGCGTCGACGGCGTCTTCACCGCCGAACATCGAGCTCTCGTCAGGCCGGCTCTGCGCCAGTGACAGCACCGGCGCGCAGCACAGCGCGACCAACCACCCCCGAAAGACCGTCATGGCTGGTTTCCTTCAGCGGCTCTTCGACTCGAGCCAGGCCTTGGTGAACATGTTCTGATCGAGCAGGTTGAGATCGACGGTCTTGAAGAGCACCAGCGTGGAGTTCGACTTCTCGATCTCGTCGAAGATGCGGATCTCACCGGGGAACCACAGCTCGGCCTTCTTCGACTCCGAGTACAGCTTCTGCCACTTGGGGTAGTACGAGGTGCGCGCCAGCTTGCCGGACAGCGCGAACTCCTGCCGCTTGAGGATGTTGTGGGTCGTCTTGTCGATCCACATTTTCAGCACCGGGTATGCGACGTCGATGCCCTCTTTCACCTTGAGGTCCATCACGATGGTCTCGAACTTTCCCAACTTCTCTTCACCCACGAAGCTGGGCTCGAACTCGTCAGCCAGGCGCGACTCGTCGAAGTCGCTGCGCCGGGTGTTGGTGCCGCCGATGCGCTCGCGCTCGGTGGTGCGGTCCCACTTCCCGGTGCCGGGGTCGAAGGTCCACAGGTTCTTGTCGAGCCGCAGAATGCCCTTGCCCTCTTCGCTCTTGGGCTTCGAGAACAGCAGCATCAGCTTGTCGTCGGCGTCGCGGCGGTACACCAGCAGCTCGCGCACCACGTCGGCTTTGTCCTTCTCCTTCTGCTCCAGGTACAGCAGGGCCTTGTAGTCACCGCCGTTGCGCTGGCGATCGTCGATCTCCTTGAGCAGGCCGACCAGCTCGTCCTTCGTCAACGCGAAGGCAGGCACGGCGGTGAGGAACACCAACAACCCGACGACGGCAGCGCGCATGTGTGGTTACCCGACGTGTGACATCGCAGAGATCGGCTTGAGCCGCGCCGCGAGGAAAGAGGGAATGACGGAGATCAGGGTGATGGCGCCGGTGATGAAGACCACGGCGAAGACCACCCAACCGACGGTGGGGGTGACGATCAGCTTCTCGCTCATCAGCATCATCTGAGCGCCTTTGGGCAGCTTGATGGCCGCGCCGTTGAGGGCCGCCGAGGTCGCCAGACCGAGCACTACGCCGACGCCGGTGCCGATGAGGCCCATCAAGAAGCCCTCGGTGACGAACATCGCCAGCACGCTGCTGCGCTGCATGCCCACCGCGCGCAGGGTGCCGATCTCGCGGGTGCGCTCGCGAATCGAGATCCACATCACGTTCATGATGCCGACCGCGATGATCGCCACCAGCACCGAGATCAGGGTGGTGCCGGCGACGGTCAAGATGGTGACGAACCACTGCACGAAGCTGGTCTCGTCTTCCCAGTTGGTGATGTCGAGCTTCTGCCCGGTCCATGACTCGCGGTTGACGCCGTCGAACTTGGCGAAGAAGGGCCGGGGGTCGTTGTCCATGATCTCGAAGCCGGCCGCGGCGAACGACTTGCGCAGGCGTTCCTGCACCGCGCGAACGTCTTTGAGGTCCTTCAGGTAGAGCTGCAGGGCTCCGGTGGTCTCGTCGTTGAGCTGGTACAGCTTGCGCAGGCCCTGGTCGTTCATGAAGGTGTTCCAGCTCGACATCAGCCCCACGTTGGCGGCGATGGCCACCACGGTCACGTCGATGGTGTTGTTGGTGCCCTTGAAGGTCGGCGCCGAGAAGGTGAGCCGATCACCGACCTTCACGTCGAGCTTGCGGGCCTGCTCTTCGAAGATCAGCAGGCCGTCGGGGTTCTTCAGCCCCTCGAGCGAGCCGCTCTTGAGCTGAATCACCTTCACGAAGCCGGGCTCGTTGACCACGTCGATGCCGCCAATGCCCGCCTGAATGGACCCGGTGTCGCTGATCAGCTTGGCCCACCCCCTGCCCCGCTGGACCACGTAGTCGAGCTCGGGCACGTCCTTCTTGACGATCTCGGTGAGCTTCGCGAACTGGGTAACCACTGGCGCCGAGCCGCTGGCCGTCGACTTGTAGAAGCCGGCGACGTTCACGTGGCCGCTCATCAGCGTGGTGGCCGAGACCAGCAGCGTCGTGCGGGTGCCGACGATGATGCCCGAGAGCGCCACCAGCAGCGCGGTCACCACCGCCACGGCGGCGCCGAGCAGAAGCGTGCGCGTGCGGTGCTGCAGCAGGCTGCGAAAGGCGATCAGCCACAAGATGGGGTCGAAGAGGCTCATGGGTTACTCGTCGGCCTGCATCGCGCGGAGCGGAGACACCCGCGTGGCGATGACGGCCGGGAAGAGGGTTGAGATGACCGTGACCAGCAGGATGATGACCATCGCCACCGCCATGTTGGCCGCTGAGACGTCAGGTAACAGCCGCGGGCCGGAGAAGAAGAAGTAGACGACGTCGTTCGGTGCGGCGATGCCGTTGCTGTGGAACACGCCCATCAGCGCGGCGCCCAGCAGAATTCCCACGCCACCGAACACCACCCCCAACACGACGGACTCGGTCAGCACCATGGTCAGCACCAGGGAGCGCTGCGCCCCGATGGCCCGCATGGTGCCGATCATCTGCGTGCGCTGCAGCGTTGCCATGATCATGGCGTTGTTGATGATCACCATCGCGATGCCGAAGATGAAGAACACCGCGAGGAACAAGATGGCGCCGAAGAAGGTGATGATCTGCCCGAGAATTCCCGAGGCCTGCTGCCACGAGATGGCCTTCACCTCGAGGTGCTGCTCTTCAGCCACACGGCTGATCTCAGTGATGGTCTCCTTGATGCGTTTGGGGTCCTTCACGATCACGGCAGCGTTGAGCACCACGCCGCCGTTGATCTCGGCCTCGGTGTAGACGCGCTTGACCAGGTCGTCCTGGCGCAGTCGCCGCCCGGCCCCGGTGAAGGTCTTGTCTTCGTCAATGATGCCCGCCGTCGCTTCGGCCACCACGGTGTTGCCTTCGCCGAAGAGCTCGTCTTCGGCGTTGTCGCGGGTGACCTGTTTGGCGCCGGTGTCCTTCTGCAGCTGCTTGAGCTCTTCAGCCTTGTCGACGGTGAGGTAGCCGTAGAGATCACGAAAGCTCATCAGGTCCATCAAGCTGGTGTTGCCGGCCAGCGGTGACTTCTCGAGGCCGCTGAAGCCGAACGTTCCGTAGACCTTGACGTTGACCGCCTGAATGGATCCGCCCCGCCCGAAGGCCTTGATGGTGAGGGTGTCGCCCACCCGCACCCGGTACAGATCCACGTACGGCGCCAGCTCCCGGTAGAAGTACGCGTGCCGTTCATCGAGGGTCGCGTCGCTGGTGTCGAAGAAGCTCGAGAGCAGGTTCGACAAGTCGGGCTCGGTGCTCTTGAGGAACGCCTGCAGCTTGGCAGTGACCTCGGCGGTCTGAAGGGCGTCGAGCTGCAACACGATGTCGCGGGTCTGTGCCCGGTTCTCCTTGACGAAGCGCTTCAGCTCATCGTCGGTGGCGATCAGGCGGCCCACGGCCCGGGCGTCACGCAGCTTGTCGAGGCGCCGCGCGTTCTTCAGCTTCATCTGATCTTCATAGAAGAGCTTCGCGATGAGGAAGCCCCGGTGACCTTTGGGCACCGCGGTGCCGTCGATGATCTGCATGCGATCGAACGACTCCTGGAAGCGATCGAGATCGGTGCCCAGGTACCTCAGGAAGGCCAGCTGCGCGTCGGTGACCTGCGGCGCGATCTTGTTCTCGAGGAACTCGAGAGACCCCATCACGTCGGTGTCGAAGTCGGCCCAGAAGGCGTCGCTGGCGACCCTGTCGAGCGACTTCACCACCTCGGGGTCGATGGCCTGGTCCTGCAAGATGGCCAGGGCCTTCTTCTGATCGGACTGCAGCACGTGAATGATCTGCCGCACGTGGGCCCGGGTGGCGGTGATCTGCGCGTCGAGCTCGGCGCGGCTCAAGGCCTTGAGCTTCTCGTCGTCAGACAGCCCGTCGCGCGCTTTGTAGAGGTTGCGCAGCTTCTCGAGCGTCAGGTCGACGATGTTGCCCGCGGTGATCGCCGCGCCTGAGGTGCCCATCGGCACCACTTCCTTCACGTTCTCGAGCTTCTCGAGCACCTCTTTGATGCGGGGGAAGTCGTTGACCGCCGAGATGTCGGGGTCTCCACCGATGCCGGCGAACAGCGTCAGCTCGTCCTTCGACTTCGACGAATAGATCTGAATGTGCCCCGACACCGAGCCGATGACCGACCGGGCCATCGACTCATTGATGCTGTCGAACAGGCCCCCGACCACCACGAACAAGAACGTGCCGACGAGGATCAGGCCGCCGATGATCAGGTTGATGGGGCTGGCGAGCAGATTGCGATACGCGATCTGCACCAGCATCGTGAAGCGACTCACGCCACAGCCCCGGCGGGCGCAGCTGCTGCCTGCCCGGCCGGCGCTTCCCCTTGATCGAGCGCGTGGGCAACGGCCTCCTTCGCGCTCTCGCGGCCCAGCATCTTCCCGTCGGCCAGCCGAATCACGGCGTTGGCGTGTTGCATCACCTTGTGGTCGTGGGTCGAGAAGATGAAGGTGGTGCCCTTCTGCTCGTTCAGCGACTTCATCAGGTCGATGATCGCGTTGCCCGTCGCAGAGTCGAGGTTGGCGGTGGGCTCGTCGGCGAGCACGATGAGCGGGTCGGTCACCAGCGCTCGCGCCACCGCCACGCGCTGCCGTTGGCCACCCGACAGCTCGCTGGGGCGATGTTTGGCGTGGGTCTCGAGGCCGACCTGCTTGAGCAGCGTCATCACCTTGTCGCGGCGCTCGGCGGTGCCCAGCTTGCGCTGCAGCAGCAGGGGAAACTCGATGTTCTGAAACACCGTCAACACCGACACGAGGTTGAAGGACTGGAAGATGAAGCCGATGGTGTTCAGCCGCAGGTCGGTCAGCTCCCGCTCAGACAGCTTCGCGGTGTCTTTCCCCGCGACCTCGACCACGCCGCGGGTCGCGGTGTCGACGCACCCGATCAGGTTGAGCAGCGTCGTCTTGCCCGAGCCCGACGGCCCCGCGATCGACAGGAACTCACCCTTGAGCACCTCGAGCGAGACGCCGCGCAGCGCCTGCACCACCGTCTGCCCCAGCTGGTATTCCTTGACGACCTCGCGGATGGAGACGATCGCGTTCGTGCTCATGCAGGTGGCCTAGCGCGTCGCGCGGAACACGGCATGAAGAATTGCGAAGTCGTTCGTTGCCGCGCCGGCACACTTCCTCTAGTTTTTGCCAAAGAGGGAGCGCCCGTGCCGACTGACATCAGCGAAGAAGCAATCGCCGAGAAACTCGCAGATCTCGAGGTCGCGTGGGCCGGCCGCCCCAACCTCTTCTCGAAGGAAATTGCCAATCGCGACGTGAAGACGCTCACCGAGCGCCTGCGCGATGCGTTGCCAGCGGTGCGCGGCGACGCGGCGGAAGCGCTGGGTCAACTCGAGGAGCTGTCGGCGGTGGCCGCGCTCAAGCAGCTGCTGCGTGACCCCGAGGCCAGCGTGCAGCGCTCGGCCGCCATCGCCCTGGTCTCGCTCGGCAACGAAGACCTGGCGAAGGAGTTCATCAAGAACCTGCTCGACCCCAGCGCCAAGGTGGTGGCGGGCGCGGCGACGGCCCTTGGCCTGGCTCGGTACAGGCCCGCGGTCCCCTATCTGCTCAAGGCCTACCGAACGGAACACCCGCGCATCGCCGCAGCGATCGCGACCGCCCTTGGCCAGCTTGGCGACAAACAGGCCACCCCATGGCTGATCACCGCCATGAAGTCAGGCCTGTCGCCGGTGGAAGCCGCGGCGGCCCTCGGAGATCTGGCTGACGCTTCCGCGACCCGCGCCTTGAGCGAAGCGCTGACGCATGAGCTCCCGGCGTTGCGCGCAGCCGCTGCCCGCTCGCTCGGCCGTCTGGCCCGGGGCGGCACCATCGACTTCGTCCTCAAGGACCAGGCCCAGGCCTCGTTGCACAAGCTC
>VYLD01000678.1_pt1 | contig 13876 bp, 16 predicted proteins | sample 5114401 | NCBI WGS metagenome assembly VYLD01 (sample SAMN12291783, study PRJNA351875) | freshwater metagenome | isolation source: freshwater lake | place: USA: Michigan, Gull Lake | collected 2013-08-08 | reverse complement strand
GCTCGACCAGGTGTCGACCAGCACCACCACGCTCATCGACGCCAGCGCCGGCGCGGCGGCCTGAATCAGACAGTCATCGACCGACCACCCCAGCGCGCCCTCGCCCAGCACCAGCACCGAGGGCAGCACCTCGTGCTTCGCCATCGCAGCCAGCGACGGGAAGGCGCGCACCTCGAGGCCCTCCAACACGGGAGCCTGCTGACGATCGAGCCACGCCACCACCGCGTCGACCCCTGTGGCGCTCACCGGGCTCAGTTGACGGTGAACAACCGTTGAAAGTTGGCCAGCTTCAGCACCTCGCTCGGCTGGCCGGCGCCGCTGCGAATCTGCACGCGCGAGGCGTCTTCGCCCACCTTCTCGCGCAGCAGCAGCAGCATGCCCAGGGCCGAGCTGTCGAGGTACTCGGCCTGGCTCAGGTCGACCACGTACCGGTTGGGCACGGGCCCCGCCACCGCGGCCTGAAATTCCTTGTAGCAGGTGAAGTTGAATCGCCCGGTGATGCGCACCGTGAGCACGCCCTCGGACCCTCTGGTCACGTCAATCATCGCTCTCGCCTTCCTCGTGTTGAGACCTGCCCTAGAACAGCTCGACCGTGCCGGCGTCGAGCGACGTCTGCTTCACCACGCACGCCGCACCCAGGGTCGGCTCGAGCGAGACCATCAACTGCTCGACCGAAGGCCCGATGGGCACGGTGTTCTGCGCGAGCAGGGTGAGCCACAGCGTGCGCACGGCCTCGAGGCGAACGCGCGAGCCGTCGAGGATCTGCGCGAGCAGGTCTTCGAACTGCAGCGCCCGCACGGTGTCGGCGATGTGCACCTCGACCTCGGCCAGCCGGCTCGACACCCGCGTGTTGGTCGCCGTCAGGCTCTCGAGGGCCTTGAGCACCTGCTGCTGCGCCTCGAGGGCGCCGTTCATGTCGTGGCTCGCCAGCTGGCCGACGACGGCGCGGGTCTCGTTGAGGCGCACCGAGGTCTGGGAGACCAGCTCGCGAATGAGCGCCGAGAAGCTCGCCGCGTCTTCGGCCAGCGACTTCACCTCGTCGGCGACCACCCGGAAGGTGCGGCCCGACTCCCCGGAGCGGTAGGCCTCGATGCGCGCGTTGAGGGCGATGAAGCGCGTCTCTTTGGCGAGCGACTCCACCCGGTCGACGTTCTGCACCACCTCGTCGATGTTGGCGCCCATGACTTCGACCCGCTGCACCAGCTTCATGCTCGATGCGCTCACCTGCACCAGGTCGTCGATGAAGCGGCCGACGATGCCGTTCATGTGCGTGATGAAGCCCCCGCTGCCGCCCTGCCCCTGCAGCATGGTCGCGACGCCCTTCAGCTCGGCGTGCTGCGCCTGCAGCTGCTCCCGAAACCCCTCGAAGGTGCGGGTGAAGCCGGCGACGCCGTCTCTCAAGAGAGAGCGCGCGCGCGCGAGGTCGTCGACGACTCCCGTCAGCGATTGACCCACCAGTTGGCTCAGCGTGTCCGTGGTGCTCATCGAGGCCTCCCTTACCGGCAAGGCGTCACTTCACGCGCGATGCCAGCGCCCGGACGTCACGTCGCTGACGCGGGGACGCGGCGTCAGCCGTGGAAGACGCGGCTGGCGACGATCAACCCGCCACGCACGTCGAAGGCCTCGGCCACCGGCAGCGCCGCTTCGTTGGGAGCGTGCCGCAGGTACTCGAGCACCACCCGCTCGCCGTTGGCCGTGAGCGCCACCAGCTGGTACCGCAACCCTGGCAGCCGTTTCATCGCAGAGGCCCACCACTCGCGCAGGGCGGGCTTGCCCACCAGCTGGCCGTGGGTCTCGGGGTGCAGCACCCTCAGCTTCGGCGAGGTGTGGGTGCAGTCGTCGGCGTAGAGCGAGACGAGCCGGTCGACGTCGTGCGCGTTGAAGGCCTCGAGCCAGGCGTGGCCGAGCTGCTCGGGGGTCACGGACCACCGTCGGGGCTGCCACCATCGACGCCTGCGTCGGTCGCGGTGGAGGCCGGCGGCGCAAAGAACGCCGGCTCGATGGCGAGGGGCAGCGCGAGGGTGGGGCTGCTGGCAGTGAGGCTCTGTCGGTAGACCTGATCCGCCCCGCCCTCGTCCGACGAGAAGGCGATGGTCTGGGCATCGATCCACGTGGGGCTCGAGTCGTTGACCGTGGCCGGCGGGCTGCGCAGGCGGGTGACGGTGCGACTGGCGAGCGTGAGCAGGAAGATGCGGGTGGCGTTGCTGCTGACCCGCCCATCGAAGATCGCGCGCGTGCCGTCGGGAGACACCACCAGGCGCCCCGCAATGGCCAGCGCTTCGTTGCCGAGGGTGTTGGTGATGCCGGTGGTCTGCCCGGTCGCGACGTTCACCCGCTCGACCTGGGTCTGCATGAGGCCCGCGTTACCCGTCGAGACCAGCAGCGACTGCCCGTCGGGGAACCAGGTGGGCGAGCCGTAGGCCAGCGCGCCGCCGCCGATGAGCCTGGTGAAGTTACTGCCGTCGACGTTGACCAGGCCGATGCTCGAGCTGACCTGGTTCTCGTCATAGGCGAAGGCGATGCGGGTGCCGTCGGGTGAGAAGGCGGGCGTGCGCAGGTTCTGTTGGTTGGGGGTGCTGCGCAGCACCGTCGACGGAGTGCCGCCGCTGACCGCCACGGTGACCAGCTCGCTGTCCTGGCCGACCTTGCGCGAGAAGACCAGCACCCGCCCGTCGCGGGAGAATGAGGGCGTCGAGACTCCGCCGGTGGTGGTGAGCTGCGATGGCGCGTTGACGTCGCGTTCATCGGTGAGCAGCAGGTTGCGGTCGTCGCGCCGCACCGAGGCGTAGCCGCTGACGAAGGGCCCGGCGGTGCCGCCACCAGCGCCCCCTCCGCCACCGCCGCCGTTCAACAGCGAGCAGGCTGACACCGTGAGCACCATGACAAGCGCGGCAGACCAAAGTGAACGACTCATGACGGGAAGCTCCCCAAACCGTTGAACGTCGAGGCGCTCAGCGCACCTCTCGTCGGGTTGTCTTCACTTTCCGTTCCGCGCGCAAGCACTGGCGCGGGTGTCGCGGGTGGTCACCGTCGAATGCGCAGCAGCTCGTTCTTGCAGTTGTTGCACAGCTGCGACTGGCGCCGCTCGGCCTCAGGCAGGCTGGTGGCTTGCGACATCACGCAGCGCGGGTCCTCGCAGTACGACAGGCCGACCAGGTGCCCGGCCTGGTGGGTGGCCTCGACCACCACGCGGCGGCGGGCGCTCTCGGTGTCACCCTTGAGGCGAGCGAGCGAGAAGATGGCGACGCGCGAGTCCCGGTCGGCCTCTCCGAAGACGAAGGGGGTCTCGGGGGTGAAGAGGTCGACGTCGGTGACGCCCAGAATGTGCGGAGTGCCCGGCTCGCGGATGGTGAGCAGCCGGCGCATGATGGCGGTGGTGTGGTACTGGCTGCGGTCCTTGTTGAAGGCGTAGGTCGGCGTGCCGAGCATCACCTTGCCGAGGTACGAGCCGATGGTGAGCACCTGCCGAATGGGCCCCTCGAGCTCGCGAAGCGCGACGGGCGTTACGGCGCCCACCCCGACCAGCTGCAGCTCCTTCCCCGCTGCCATGGTGCTCCTTGACGGAAACCACAACCGACTTCGTGAAGCGCGAGACCTCGACAGGAACGACTGTAGCGGGTCTGTCGCCGCCGTCACCCTGGTTGAGAGGAGGGAAAGGTGCGACGCGAGGGTGCTGCGAGCTGGGGCGCGTGGATTTGAACCACGATACTCAGAGTCAAAGTCTGATGTCCTACCCTTAGACGACGCCCCAAGACGACTGCTGCAGAACGGCTCATAAAGCGTTTCCAGACGGCTTTCATCCTGCTCGTTGACGTGGGTGGGTCACCCAGGGCTTTCCGCCTGGGCGCAGGTCCCTCTTCGTGCCCCGCAACCGGCCTCTTCATGCCCCGCAACCGGCCTCTTCGTGCCCCGCAACCCGCCTCTTCATGCCCCGCAACCGGCCTCTTCATGCCCCGCAACCGACCTCTTCGTGCCCCGCAACCGGCCTCTTCGTGCCCCGCAACGCCTCTTCGTGCCCCGCAACCGGCCTCCTCATGCCCCGCAGGGTCAGCGACGGGCCGCAGCAGCTCGCGCCGTCGCCTGACCGATGGATGAGGTGCCGTGCTGACGGGACGCGCTGAGGCGAGCGATCGCCTGGGCCCGCGGCGGCAACGAAGCCTCACGTCACGAGCACTCTGCTCGAGGAGAGGCCCATGCGAACGGTGCAGGCAGCGGTAGTGAGCGCAGTGCTGGGGCTGGCAGCAGCCGCCCAGGCGCAGGTCTTCTTCCAGGAGCCCGGACTGTCGGTGAGCCTCTTCGGCTCCAGCTCATCGCTGACCTTCGGGTTCGGCGTTCACCGGCACCACCGGCCGCGTGTGGTGGTGGTGCCCGCGCCCGTGTACGTGCAGCCCCCTCAGGTCATCTATCAGCAGCCTCCGGTGGTGATGGCGCCCCCGCCCCCGCCTGTGTACGTCGCGTCGTCGCAGGGGTACGCGCCTCCTCCGCTCCCTCCCGTGGCGGTGCAGCCCGCGCCGGTCATCGTCGCGCCGACACCCGTGGTGGTGAACCGCGCGGTGCCTGCGCCCGCTGTCGAAGGGCCAGCGCTCATCGCCATCAAGTACACGCCCGGGTTCTCGGGGCTCTTCACCGGGTTCACCGGCGCTCCCGGCTTCTCGACCGCGCGCTTCACGCACTCTGGCGGGCTCGAGGCCAGGCTCGGCCGCTGGGTGGCGTTGCGCAGCGACGTCGAGTTCCGCAAGGACAGCCGCTCGTACGACGTCATCGGCGCCAAGCTGTGGCTCGCGGGCGCTGACTGGAAGCTCAAGCCCTACGTGTCCGCGAGCCTCTCGGGCACCGTGGTCGACGAGCGGCCCAACGCGCTGCAAATCGGCGTCGTCGGAGCCGCCGGCCTCGACATCTTCTTCGGCAAGCACTTCTTCCTCGAGGCCGAGGTGCGCTACCGCTCGTTGCCCGACGCGTGCTGCACCAACGTGCCGCAGCTCACCGCGGTGGCCGGTGCGGGCGTCGCGTTCTTCTAAACCAACAGGGCAAGCACCACGAGCGGCGCTGCGACCCAGCGCGAGACCTCCAGGGGCCTCGCCCACCGCTTGCCTTCGAGCAGCGCCGGCAACGCCGTCACCGACAGCGACAGCCACGCCGCGCACGTCAGCTTGAAGGGCAGCGCGCCGTGTACGCCCCACATCAGGAAGCAGAAGGTGAGCGACATCAGCAGTGCCCACTGGGCCAGCACGTACCGCTGCACGCCCACCGAAGCTGGCGCCTCGTACTTCACCGAAAAGTCCCGTGGCTGGCCCTCCCCCATCCACGCGGGTCGCCACGACGGCGAGGCAATGAACACCTTGAGCGCCTGAACGAGTAACGGCGCGCGGCGCGCGAGGCGAACCAGCTCGACGACGCACTGCTCGGTCTCGGGCTGCCAGGTGCCGAAGAGGCGATCGAACACCGAGAACGTCGCGCCGTGGTTCTTGTCCAGGTACCCGGGGTTGATGGCGTGATGCACGCGGTGCAGCGCCGGCGTGTTGAGCCACCCTTCGAGCACGCCCAGCGGCTTGATGAGCTCGGTGTGAATCCAGAATTGATAGAGCGTGGTGAGGCCCAGCATCACCGCGAAGGGCGTGGTGGGGACGCCCAGGAAGCCGAGCGGCAGCCAGAACGGCAGGCTGGTCACCCACGTCGTCACCGACTGCCGCAGCGCGACCGCCAGGTTGTAGTCCTCGCTGTGGTGGTGCACCACGTGCGCGGCCCACAGCAGGTTCACCTCGTGCGAAAGGCGGTGCCACCAGTAGTAGGCGAACTCCACGCCCACCAGCGCCGCCACCCACGGCAGCCACGCCGTCGGCAGGTCGAACGCGCGGTGCGAGAAGGCCCACTGGTAGGCCAGCAGCGTCACCCAGCCGCCCAGCAGGTTCGACATCAGCTGTTGGGTCACGCCGCAGCCCATGTCGGACACCGCGTCACCGAGCCGGTAGACGGTCAGGCCCCGGCGCCTGGCGACGAACAGCTCGAGCCCGATGCCCACGAAGAACAGCAGAATCGCCATCGCGATGAGGTTGGGGCCCACGAAGAGGGTGATAGCGCAGAGCCGTCGTCTTCACGAACCGCGGCGCCGAACGAGCGAGGCGTCGACCACCGGCGAGAGCACCCGCCGAAGCGCGAACACCGGCCCCCGCGCCTTCACCTTCAGCGACGCGTCCTCTGACACCTCGAACTCCAGGCACGCACCCGGCGTCGGCAGCTCGGCGCTCAGGTGCGCCACCAACGCCCGCTCACACTTCAGCACCAGGGTCGCCGTACCCTGCTCGATCGCCTGGCCTTTTCGCTTCCACGGTGAGAGCCGCAGCACCACCCATGCGCTGTCACCCTCCATGCGCACCAGAACTCCGCGACGGGCGCTGACCACTCCGACCAGCCGCAACGTCGGCGTTGCCTTCACAGCGCCTTGAAGCGGCGATGGGCCTCGCGCTCGAGGTCTTCCCGCGCGGCCGGCGCAGCGATGCCGATGAGGGCCTTCGCGCGCTGCCGCAGGTTCTTCCCGTACAGATCAGCCACGCCGTGCTCTGTCACCACGAAGCGCACGTGGGCCCGGGTGGTGACGACTCCGCCGCCAGCGGTCAGTTGGGCCACGATGCGCGAGCGCCCCTTCGAGGTGGTCGACGGCAACGCGATGATGGCCTTGCCGCCCTGGGACAGCGTGGCGCCGCGAATGAAGTCCATCTGACCGCCCACCCCTGAATAGATGCGCTCACCGATGGAGTCCGCCACCACCTGGCCCGTGAGGTCCACCTCGATGGCGCTGTTGATGGCGGTCATCTTCGGCTGCTCGCGAATCACGCTGGTGTCGTTGACGTAGGCGCAGTCGCGCAGCTCGACGGATGGATTGTCGTGGATGAAGTCGTACACGCGGCGGGTGCCGTTCACGAAGCTGGCCACCGTCTTCCCGCGTTGGCGGTGTTTGTGTTGGTTGGTGACGACGCCCGACTCGAGGAGCGGCAGCAGCCCGTCGCTGAACATCTCGGTGTGCACGCCCAGCTGGCGGTGGTTGGTCAGCGCCTGCAGCACCGCGTCGGGAATGGCGCCGATGCCCATCTGCAGCGTTGCGCCGTCTTCCACCAGGACCGAGATGGCCTGACCGATGGCGTGCTCGATGGGTCCGAGGGTGGCGCTGGGGTGCTGCGGCAGCTCGACGTCGACCGGCACCAGGGCGGCGAAGCGGCTGACGTGCACTGCTCCGTCGCCGAGCGAGCGGGGCATGCGTGGGTTGACCTGTGCGATGAGCGTGCGCGCAACCTGCGCCGCGGCCGCCGCAGTGTCGACCGAGGTGCCCAGGGACACGTACCCATGCGCGTCGGGAGGGCTGACATGCAGCAGCGCCGCGTCGAGGGGCAGCACGCCGTTGCGGAACAGCCCGGGGATCTCGGACAGGAACACCGGCAGGTAGTCGGCGCGCCCGTCGGCGACGGCCTCGCGCAGGTTCTCTCCGCAGAAGAAGGCGTTGGGTCGGAAGGACTTCTCGAGCCCTGCCCGGGCGTGCGGAGCAGTACCGTCGAGGTGCAGGTGCACGGTCTCGACCGCCTCGAGCTCGGGCGCGCGCCGGATCATCGCTTCGAGCAGCACCGAGGGTGTGGCTGCTGCTCCCTGAACGAAGACCCGGGAGTGCGACTGGAGCAGCTTCACGGCGTCGTCGGCGGTCATGGGACGTGACCCTCTTCGCTCGTGGCGGAGGGCTCAAGGGCAATCGCCGCGGCCCGCAGGGGTCCAACGCCCCGCTGCGAGTCAGGGGCGAGGTACACGAGGACCGGCGTCGAGCGTCGAGCGACTGAGCGCGAGAGGTCGACCTACGCCGGCACGCGCCTGGAGAGGGCCAGCGCTTCTTGCCGGAAGACCCACGCCACCACGCGGTCTTCGTGGGCGCGGCTCGCCCACCGGAAGCGCACCGCGAAGCCGTCGCGGTGATCTCGTACCACCACGGCCCTGGTGCGCAGCTCGACCCCGTCGAGGTTGAAGGCACACTCCCCCTCGGCGCCGCGCGGAGGGCGGGCGCTGCCGATGACGTGGTGAATGACGCGGGCTCCTCCGGCGCTCAGGTCGACGGTGCGGTACAGCTCGAAGGACTGGGCGCCCCAGGCGAAGGTGAAGCGCAGGCTGGCTCGAATGCGCACGAAGCGCCGCCGGTTCGACACCTTGTTTCAATAAGACGAGGCCCTGAGAGCGGCAGGCTGTTCTCGCCGGGTCCAAAGGCACCCGAGGTGACTGGTGACCCGCTCGTCGGCCTCCCCAGAACGACAATCGACTTGCTCTACACGGAATCTTCCTTGGCACTGGAGCACCCACGCGCAGCTGTGGTGTTCTCCGTTGGTTGCACTTGCGGTGAGAAGCTGCCGCCGCCGGGAGAAGAGAAGCAGGCACCGAGTTGGCCTTCGGACGCGTTGCTGACCTAGGGAAACCAGCGATTTGCTACCTCTCCCCTGGCGAACGACCGCCACGGACCTCCCGGCGAGCTGCCCGCTCATCGTGGATTCGTCGCGCCTTCCTGCGCGCTGGGCTATCTGCTCGACCACCGCATGTTCCAACGAGCCCTGTCAGCGAGCCCTGCTCGAGCGTCTCTCCGCTCGCTCGCCGTGCTGGCCATCATCACGGCGTCGACCAGCTCGGCGCAGCGCGCCTTCCCCTTCACCTGGGACTCGGCGACCCAGGCCAAAGGCACCTCTGACGTGCAGCTCTGGCTCAGCTCACGCTCGGGCCGCCTGACCCCCTTCACCCGAACCGAAGGCCGCGGGTGGGTGAACTCGGGCCTGACGGGCCGGGTCGACCTCTTCTACGGGCTCGAGCTCGACGGACAGTTCGGCGCCCGCGACACCAAGGACCTCGACGGCCGAATCTCGACCCTCATCCGCTACCGGCTCTTCGAGCCCAACGAGGTGCTCGGCGTGGCGCTGCTCGCTCGGGCCGGCTTCGGCGCGGCCGCCAGCGTGCTCGAGGCGCGGCTGGTGCTCGACCGGCGCATCGGCACCGTGCTGCTGGCGGTGAACTCGTCCTTCGAGCGCACCATCTTCTGGGACCGCCGCGACGCCATCGAGACCCGCCTCGAGCACAACGCCGCGGTGCGCTTCATGGTGACGCCCGAGGTGTCGGCAGGTCTCGAGGTGCGGGCCCGCCAGGCGCTGCAGGCTGGCGCCTACCAGGGCACGGGCGTCTACGCGGGGCCCTCGGTCACCGTGACCACCCGCTGGGTCTGGTTCAGCGTGGGCGCCACCGTGCAGGTGTTGTCCGACAAGGCCGCAGGCGACAAAGGCAACGGCGAGCGCCTCATCTTCAGGGACGACGAGCGCTTCTCGCTGCGGCTGGTGATGGGGCTTCCGACGAAGTGACGTTTGGGGTCGATCGCGGCGGTGCTCCTGATGGCACGCCGGCGGCGCCTCCCAGCCAGGCCACCAGCCGCAAGAGCGGGCTGAAGAGCGACCACGACAGCCAGGGCACCCGGTTCTCGTGGTCCAGGAACAGCCGCGCGATGCGGCCCAGGTGCGAGAGGCTCCTGGGAGGAATACCCCCATCGGCCTCGAGCGTCACGATGCCCACGAAGAAGTCTTCCATGCGCCGGGCGGGAACCATCTCGACGTGGTGCACGCACGGCGTCTCTCCAGCGTTCCACAAGGTGTGGGGCACGCCCGGCGGCACGGTGGCCGACTCTCCGGGCCCCAGCAGCCGCACCTCGCCACCGATCCGCACGCACAACAGGCCCTGGTGCACGATGAAGCGCTCGGTCTGGTGGGCGTGCACGTGGCGCGGCGGGCTGAAGGGGCCCGCCTGAAACGTCTCTTTGAAGCGAAGCAACGCGCCGCCGCTGTCGGCCGCGGTCACCTGGAACTCGATGCGGGTGTGCGTGCCTTCGACGACTTGTCCGGTGTGAGCCATGGGCGTCAGGTCCTTTCAGTACTTCAGGGTGATGGTGAGCGCGCGGCGCTCGGTGGCGCTGAGCGTGAAGGTGGCGTCGGTGAAGCGGGGGCTGGCCAGCGCGGGCACCACGTTGTTGCTCACCCCGTAGCCCTCGGTGGGAATGCCAAAGAAGTTGGAGTCGAGCTTCGCGTTGTCATTCTCATCGTGCAGCACCGAGATCGCGAAGGTGCCCGCCGGCAACCTCGGGAAGGTGCAGGTGACGCTGCCCTTCGCGGCCTTCACGTTGACCTGCCCGCGGTCGAGGCGGCTGGGGCCCGGGAAGCCCTCGGGGGTGGTGAAGAGCGCGCAGCGCAGCGTGCCGGCGTCGTTGCGAAGGCCGGGAATGGTGACGACCAGGCTCGCCTCTCCTTCGGGCAGCGGCGTGAGGGGACTGGCGAGGATCAGCGCGACGAGCAGTGAGTTCATGTTGGGGCCCTTTGGGGTGGTGCGACGCCGGGAGAAGTACCGACGCGCGACCCCTCGCACGGGCACTCCCGATGACCGGCTGAGGACCGCGGACGAGCGGAGCGGGGGCCCCGACGAACGGGATTCAGGGCCAGCGGGTGGTGCTCCAGGCTTGATGGGCGCGCAGGTCGGCGATGCGCAAGCTGCCCTGCCCCAGCGCGCCGGTCTTCGCGTCGGCCAGGCGATACGCGAGCGCCTGCACGTGGACTGGCTGGGACTCCACGAAGATGCAGCGCACCTCGCCCGCCTCGAAGCCGCACTGCCGCTGCAGCGACTGCAGCAGTTGCTCGTGGTGCAGGTGGCCTTCGCCGAAGTTCCACCCCAGGGCCATGCCCGCGATGAGCTCGCCGTCGAACCACTCGTAGTCGGCCAGCCGGTCGACGACCTTCGGCACCAGGTGCGGCAGCGCGCGCCCGTGCAGGTGCATCATTCGAAACGCCATCACCTTGCCCACCAGCCCCACCGCCGTGCGGCGGTCGTAGAAGAGGCCCAGCTGCTCGTAGAGCGACGGCGCGCTGGTGGTGAGGGTGTCGAGCTTGTGCAGCGCGTCCTTGCGCACCAGCCACACCGAGCACGCCCAGTTGCCTGCGTAGTAGCGCATGGCGAGCAGAAACGAGACCAGGTCGGGCCGCAGGTTGCCGAGCAGCGGCAGGCCCACCGTCATCACCAGCACGAACGCTGCGAGCCACCCAGGCGCCAGCGACAACACCGACACGTCCGGGTGCGCCCAGAAGAGCGCGAAGGCGCCGTAGACGACCGCCACGTTCCACTCCAGGGGCACGCCCATCGGCACGTTGCTGGTGATGTACACGTGCAGGCCGAGCATCAGCACCATGGCGATGACCGGTGGAGTCCCCAGCGGCGTCGCCAGGAACGCGATGGCCACGCCCATCTCGAGCAGCGTGCCGCCATGAGCCACCCACTGCGCGAGGCGCGAGGGGCGCAGGTCCTCGGGGTAGTGGCGGTACATGGCCTTGCGCAGGAACGCCGCGCGAGAGAGCGGGCCGTTGCTGGTCATCACCGCCGCCACCATGGGGAAGTGGTGGTTCAGCTTCGAGAAGCCGGCGAAGAACCACAGCGCCAGCTGCACCGCCATGGCGCCCGGCACCCAGTCGGTGGCGAAGGCGAAGCACACCACGGTGACCCAGTAGTGCTCGGCGCGCGCCGCGAGGAAGAGCGTCTTGTCGAGCACGCCCAGCACCGGCACCAGCAACACCAGGGGAACGAGTGCCTCAAAGCTGATCTCTTTGGCGACCAGGGCGTACAGCGCGCTCCCAAGAAGCGCCGCGTAGAGCCCGACGTCGAGCAGCCCGCGTCGGTCGCCGCCGATGACGGGCAGGCCCGGAAAGAGCGGCAGCTTCGTCGTGCCTGGACGCAGGAAATACAGAAAGCCACCCACCGGCGGGAAGTAGCGCGCGGTGAGCGGACCGCTGCCACAGCCGAACCCCAACACCTCGAAGAGCAGGCTGAAGATGATGGCCTTCTGAAACGCGAGCGGATGCAGCCACCACGTGCCGATGGTCGAGGGGCTGCCCAGCGCCGGGCTGAAGCCGCAGAAGAAGACCCAGGCCGCGACGTACGCCACCATCTTGATCGCGTAGACGGCGTAGACCGGCAGGGGCGCTCCGTAGCCTTGCAGGGCCCACGCCTCGCACACCATGCGGCCGCGTTCTTCGAGCGGGCGCTGCGCCCAGTCCAACGCGTCGTAGGGCAGCGGGGTCGGGTCGAGCAGGCCCATGATGCGGGCCAGCGTAGAGGCTCTACGTCTCCGAGGGCACCACCGCGTGTTGCCCGAACCGCAGCGAGGCCACCGAGAGCAGCGTCTCGCGCATGAAAGCCACCAGCGAGAAGACGAAGAGCCCCATGGCGGCGATGAAGAGCACCGCGACCACCACCCCCAGGTTGCTCTGGGTGAGGTACCCGATGAAGGCCACGCTGATCAGCACGCACACGCACAACGCCGAGCCGACCGCCGTCATCAACGAGCGGTGAATGAGGTGCGCGCGGCGGCTGAGCACGCCCAGCTCGTTGCGGGCGTGGGCCTGCTCCTCGGCCTCGAGGGTCTTCAGCCGCGACTCGAGCACCCGCGCGCGGTCGATGATGCGAGAGAGCCGCATGGCGAGCACGTTCAAGATGGTGCCCAGCGCCGAGAGCAGGAACACCGGAGCCACGGCCAGCTGAATGGTGTGCGTGATGTCAGCCAGGGCGCTCTCGGACATGTCTGCTCTGTACCGCTGCGGGCCTTTCCACGCATGGTCGCCGGGTGAAGGTTCTGCCTCGGCTGGAGCAGAGTGCGCGCCGTCCATGGACCCCACCAGCGAGCCGTACGACGTGGTGCTCATCGGCGCGGGCATCAGGAGCGCCACCGTGGGCACCCTGCTCAAGACCCTCGACCGAGGCCTGCGCGTGGCCCTGACGCCTCTGGAAGCGGGCAGGCCGGGGCCTTCACTCGCGCTGGTCGGTGGCTACGCAGGGTTGCTCGACCATCGCCTCTTCGTCGAGCTGCGCACCGAGGCGCTGTTCCCCCAGGCTTCACCGCCTACGCGCTCGGCGGAGTCGACGCGGTGCTCACCGGCGGCGTCGACCCCTCCCTCGGCGTTGGCATCGGGCGGGACCACAACATCTTTGCGTCAACAGGCGGCACGACGGGGAGGACACTCCTCAGCGCCAGGGAGGAGGCTGGTTCGGCGGCGTGGGCAACCTCGGAGCGCTCGACGGCCCGTTGGTGGTGCTGGCCGCCGCGGCGGTTGCCATCATCGGGTTCATCTGCGCTGGCCCTTCGCCACGTGGTCGGCCCCGTCGACGGGGCTCTCGAACCCGGGGTCGGAGCTCACGATTCTGCCGCCCGCGTCGAGACCCATGACGCGAGCGCTGGTCGCCTCTGTGCCTTGAATCGTCAGGTCCTCGACCTTCACGCCCACTGCGCTGAGGGCGTCGAGGACGGCCGACGGCCGGTCTGCAACCCAGACCCCTCGGTCGCGGAGCCCGCACCCGACGATGAGCTCGAAGTTTCGAGAGCGAGAACGGATCGGTCGCTGGAGCGGCTTCTCCAGAATGACGCGATCGATCTGAGCCAACCCAAAGGACCGGAAGCCCAGACGGAAGCGCTTCGTCGTGACCACGACTCGGGTTGGCCACGGCGGTGCGATCACCCCCAAGACGCCGAACAAGAACGAGAGGGCAGGCGAATTCCGAGGCCCCCAGAGAAACCTGGCGAACAGCACCGCGACGCCGCTCCAGATGGCGATGTTGAAGAGCAGGTCCTTCGTCGACCCCAGCCGCCCCTCGAAGTGGACACGCTCACTGACCAGCGCGCGGGCGAGCACAACGCCGCGGTACTGCGCTGGGTCCGCCAGGACTGGCCGGTCGGGTCGCCCCGGGGGTTACCCGCCCGGGGCTCCCACGGATCCGGACGTGCGGAATTGCCGCATCCGGCTCTTCAAGCAGCTCATTCGCTGCGGACGGTGACTGATGGCTC
>VYLD01000367.1_pt1 | contig 13882 bp, 14 predicted proteins | sample 5114401 | NCBI WGS metagenome assembly VYLD01 (sample SAMN12291783, study PRJNA351875) | freshwater metagenome | isolation source: freshwater lake | place: USA: Michigan, Gull Lake | collected 2013-08-08 | reverse complement strand
CCACTGCGTACACCCTGGAGGCGACCAGCGACGGCGTCTTCATCGGCACCTCCGGCGGCATCTTGCATCGCACCGCGTTCACCGACGGCGGCTTCGAACTCTTCGCGCTCCCCGTGGACCCCAACCACCGCGTGTACTCGTTGTCCGGCGGATCCGGAGCGTTGCACGCGGTCGGTATCGAAGGTTCCGTGTCCACCCCGGACCAGGCCTTCTTCTTCTCCCTTCAACCCCGAACGCGCTGAGGCATCGTGATGACCCGCACCCCCACGCTGGTGACGATCGCCTTCGTCGCTGGCTGCGTCACCACCGCGGTCTTCAACGTACCCCGGGCGCGCGCCGACGCGGTCAGCCTCACCCGGTGGGAACACTGGTGCATCGACGTCGAGGGCACTCCGAAGAACGGCGATCTCGAGAAGGCCGGCGCTGAAGGCTTCGAGCTGGTCTCGGCGACCTTCAGGCCACCGGTGGTGCAGAACGGGAACTCGGTCGGCGGAGGCGCCACCTTCCTCTGCTTCAAGCGCCCACGCTGAAGGCCGGACCGGCGCGGCAGCCCTCAGGACATGAAAAACCCCGCGCCACCGTGCTGAGGTGACGCGAGGTCTCAAGCCACGATGGGCTCGGCCAGGATCAGCCGGGTCAGTACTTGCCCTTGGCCTTGCGCGCGCGCACGCGGCGGCGCTTGAGGGCGCCCTTCTTCGTCTTCGCGCGGTTCTTGAGCTTCTTCTTGCTGCGGTTCGACTTGACGGCTGCCATGCGTCCTCCAGAGGGGTGAATGAAAGGGCGCGCACCTTCTCACGATGTGGGCCTCAACCCAAGGACGACCTCAACGGTGGCGTGACAGAGCGAAGGGTGTAAGAGCGGCAGCGCCGTGATCGACAAGCTCGACGAGGTCGAGCGCCGCTTCGAGCGCCTGACCGCAGAACTCTCAAGCCCTGCCGTGCTGGCCGACTCGGTGAGGCTGCTCAAGCTCACCCGCGAGCGCTCGGGGCTGGAGAAGCTCGTCGAGCGCTACCGCGCCTACCGCAGCGTGATGGCCGAGCTGTCGAGCACCAAGGAGCTGCTCGAGGGCCAGGACGTCGAGATGAAGGCGCTGGCGAAAGACGAGCTGCCGTCGCTGGAGGCGAAGGTCGCCGAGCTGTCGGCCGAGCTCACCCTGGCGCTCATTCCCAAAGACCCCAACGACGAGAAGGACGTGATCGTCGAGATCCGCGCGGCGGCCGGGGGCGACGAGGCAGCGTTGTTCGCCGAAGAGGTGGTGCAGATGTACCTGCGCTACGCCGCGCGCCGCGGGTGGAAGGCCGAGCTGGTCGACGCCAGCTCAGGCAACCAGGGGGGCCTGAAGGACGCCACCCTCACCCTCGCCGGACAGCACGTGTACTCGGTGATGAAGTACGAGTCGGGCGTGCACCGGGTGCAGCGGGTGCCGGCCACCGAGGCGCAGGGGCGCATTCACACCAGCACCATCACGGTGGCGGTGATGCCCGAGGCCGAAGAGGCCGACGTGGTGGTGAAGGACTCGGACATCGAGCTGCAGGTGATGCGTTCGACGGGCGCCGGCGGCCAGAGCGTCAACACCACCGACTCGGCGGTGCGGCTCATTCACAAGCCCACCGGCATCGTCGTGAAGTGCCAGCAGGAGAAGTCCCAGCTGAAGAACCGCGCCATGGCGCTGAAGATGCTGCGCACGCGCCTGTACGATCTCGAGCTCGAGCGGCTGAAGAACGCCCGCGACAGCCTTCGCAAGGACCAGGTGGGCTCGGGCGAGCGCAGCGAGAAGGTGCGCACCTACAACTTTCCCCAGGACCGCATGACCGATCACCGCATCGGCTACACGCGCCACAACCTGCCCGCGGCGATGACCGGCGATCTCGACGACGTGTTCTCGGCGCTGCGCACCCACTTTCAGGCCGAGGCGCTGAAGAACCAGGGCAGCGCGCCCCCGTGAGCGACGAGGGCAAGGCGTCAGAGCCGTGGACGGTGCGCAAGGTGCTCGACTGGACGCGCGGCCACTTCGAGAAGCAGGACATCGACGCGCCCCGCTTGACGGCCGAGCTGCTGCTCTCGCACGTGTTGTCCCTGACGCGGGTGAAGCTGTTCATGGACCTCGATCGGCCCCTGGCGAAGGACGAGCTGGCCACCTACCGCGCGCTGATTCAACGCCGCCTGGCGCACGAGCCGACGCAGTACCTGGTGGGCTTCAAGGACTTCTACGGCCGCCGGTTCGCCGTCGATCGACGGGTGTTGATTCCAAGGTCCGAGACCGAGCTGTTGGTCGAGGCCGTGCTGCGCGTGCTGCCCGAAGACGAGCCGTGCCGGGTGCTCGATGTCTGCACCGGCAGCGGGTGCATCGCCCTGTCCATCGCGGCCGAGCGCCCCCGCGCCTCGGTGTGGGCGACGGACCTGTCCACCGATGCGCTGGCAGTGGCTCGCGGCAACGCCGAGCGGCTCGACCTCACCGGCCGGGTCACCTTCTTTACGGGCGACCTGCTGGCGCCCCTCCCTGCCGACGCGAGGTTCGACGTGATCGTCTCGAACCCTCCGTACATTGCGCGTGGCCTGCTCGCAGGCTTGCAGCTCGAGGTGCGCCAGGAACCGACGCTGGCGCTCGACGGAGGCCTTGATGGGCTCGCCGTGCTGCGGCCGTTGATCGTGGCGGCGCGCCCACGGCTCAAGGCTGGCGGCTGGCTTGCACTGGAGATCTCCGATGAGCAGGGCCCGGCGGTGAAGGCCCTGGTGGAAGCCTCGGGAGCGACCGAGGTGCGCGTGGAGAAGGATCTCGCGCGGCAGGACCGACTGGTGTTCGGGCGCGCTCCGCCTGAAGCAGCACAGACCTGACACAGGAGACCTCGTGGACGCGATCGTCATCAAGGGGAACGGACCGCTCAAGGGTGAGACGCACGCCTCGGGCGCGAAGAACGCGGCGCTGCCCATCATCGCCTCGGCCCTGCTGGCCCCCGGGCAGCACACCTTTCGCAACGTGCCCGCGCTGGTCGACGTCAACACCATGTTCAAGGTGCTCGACACCATGGGCTGCGAGTCGACGCGGCAGAGCGGCCGCAAGAAGGACGTAGTGACCATCGACGTGCCGACCAACGTCACCCCCGAAGCGCCGTACGAGCTGGTCAAGACCATGCGGGCGTCGGTGCTGGTGCTGGGCCCCCTGGTGGCCCGCTATGGCCGCGCCCGGGTGTCGATGCCGGGCGGGTGTGCGATCGGCGCGCGCCCCATCGATCAGCACCTGAAAGGGCTCGAGGCCCTGGGCGCCGAGATCGAGCTGCAGGAAGGCTACGTCGAGGCCCGCGCCAGGCGGCTGAAGGGCGGGGTGGTGACCTTCGATTTGATCACCGTCACCGGCACCGAGAACGTGCTGATGGCCGCGGTGCTGGCGAAGGGGCGCACGCTGATCGAGAACGCGGCGAAGGAGCCCGAGGTCGAAGAGCTGGCGCGGGTGCTCAACAAGATGGGCGCGCAGATCTCGGGCGCGGGCAGCGACGTCATCACCGTCGATGGGGTCGACGAGCTCAAGCCGGTCGATCACGCCATCATCGCCGACCGCATCGAGGCGGGCACGCTGCTGGTCGCCGCCGCCATCACCGGAGGCGACGTGCTGGTGAAGCACGCCACGCCCGAGCACCTCGAGGCAGTGCTGCAGAAGCTGCGGGCCACCGGCTGCACCATCACCGTCGAGGACGGCGGCATTCGCTGCGTGGGGCCGAAGCGGATCGAGCCGGTCGACTTCAAGACCCAGGAACACCCCGGCTTCCCCACGGACATGCAGGCCCAGCTGATGGCGCTGATGTGCACCTCGACCGGCACGTCGGTGATCACCGAGAACATCTTCGAGAACCGGTACATGCACGTCGCCGAGCTGCGCCGCCTGGGGGCCGACATCACCGTCGACGGCCACACCGCCGTGGTGCGCGGGCGCGACCGACTCTCAGGCGCCAAGGTGATGGCGACGGACCTGCGCGCCTCGGCCTCGCTGGTGCTGGCGGGCCTGTGCGCCGAGGGGAAGACGACGGTCAGCCGCGTGTACCACCTGGACCGCGGGTACGAGCGCCTCGAGCTGAAGCTGAAGCGCCTGGGGGCCGAGATTCGCCGCATCAAGGAACCCGCCTGAACGGCACCCGACATGTGGGTTCATGATGCCGGTTGCTTCCCCTTCCCGCCCGTCAGTAGCATCGGACCTTCACCCCTTACAGGAGCAGAACTTCACAATGGATTGCCCCGGCTGCGGCGTCGAGATGATCGATCTTCAAGGAACCGATCAGGCGCTTCGCAAGTGCGGTAACTGCGGCGGGCTGTGGGTCGATGTCTCTGACCTCAATCGCATGCTGCTGCACAACAACCTGCCTGGCCTCGAGACGCTCGGCGGCAAGGTCGACACCGACGCGATGAGCGGCCAGTGCCCCGACTGCCAGGTCGATCTGGTGCGCGTGGTCGGCGGCGATCGGCAACACCCGCAGTCGTACGACACGTGCGAGTCGTGCGGCGGCGTCTTCCTCGAGTCCGAGTTCAAGGACGCCAGCGACGCGAAGGACGCCGAAAAAGAGATCGTCGAGTTCTTCCGCGGGTTCTCGGGGAAGATGATCAAGAAGAAGGTCGCCGCGGCTGGCGCCTGAGCGTTCCGGCACCTTCGAGCGCTCACGCTTCCACCTTCGAGCGCTCACGCTTCCACCTTCGAGCGCTCACGCTTCGAAGGGCGTTCGTCAGTTCGTTCGTTACGGCATCGAGCGGAAGGGCCCCTTGAGGTCCGCCGGCAGCTCGCCATCGAAGGTCAGCAGGAAGGCGCCTTCTTTTTTCGCTGCGTCCTTCGAGAACTTCACCGCCGACTTCTTCCCGGCGATGTCGAAGATCAGGCGCTGCCCCGACACGTCCCACGCGCCCTCGATGGCCTTCGGCTGAGACTTCGCGACGTCGTACGGCTCGTACGAATAGCGGAAGGTGCCGTCATAGTTCAGCGCGAGGAACCGATCGGGGCCGCCTTCGTAGCCAGCGAACCAGGTGCCCATCAGCGCCGCGATGCTCTTGTCGTACTTGAGCTTGGTGGTGAGCCAGGGGCCGTTGAGCACCTTCCCTTCGGACACGAACACCACGTCGGTGAGGCACACCGGAGCATCGGGGTCTTCCGCGGGGAACTGGTCGGTGACCTCGATGGTGACGCGCGCGGTGGTCCACGGCTTGTCGAAGTAGAGAACCTGCAGGCCCCGCTTGTCTTCGAGCGCGAACGACTGGGTCTGCTTGCCGTTCTTGAAGACCAGCTTGTGGGCGCGCGCGTGCTCGTTGAACGTCGCCTCGTTGAAGTTGTTGCCGGTGGTGATCCGCACCTCGTCGATCTTGAGCGGGCCGGTGAAGCCGAAGCTGAGCAGCTCATTCAGCGGATCCGAGGTGGTGGTGCACCACGCGGTGGCGTCGCGCCCGTCGAGCAGGTTGAGCGGCTGATACAGCGTCGGCCGGGTGTCTTTCTTGAAGTAGCCGGTCGCCTGCGCGTAGCCCACGCCGGCGGCCAGGGCGTTCCCGGTGAAGCCCGCCAGCACCACGATGGCCAGTCTGGTGAAGGTGCGTCGCATGGCGCGACTATGGCCCGGGCCCGTGAAGCGAGGAAGAACCTGCTTGCGGTGAACGTTGCGGGTTCTGTGGCATGAGGACCCAATGAACCGCTCGAGGGGCCTGTGGCTGACGCTGGTGGTGCTGAGCGTGTCGTGCTCGAAGTGCGGTGCCGACCCGACACCGGTCGACGCCGGGCCGATCGACGCCGGCCCCGTGGTGCTCGTCGAGAAGGAGCCCAACGACGGCCCCGATCAGGCGCTCCCCATCCGCGCCTCGAGCGTGGTGGAGGCCAACCTGGGCTCGGACCCCGGCAAGCCCGACGAAGACTGGTACGTGTTCCAGGCAGGGCTGCCGCGCACGGTCGAGGTGACGGTGAGCGCTCCCATGGGCGCAGACGTGGCCCTCGAGGTGCTCGACGCCACCAGGACGGTGTTGACCCAGGTCAACGCGAACGGGCCATCGGGGGCTGAGCGCCTGCCAAACCTGGACGTGTCGGGCTCGGCCCTGGTCCGCGTGGTGTCGCTCAAAAAAGGCGTGGGCGGCGCGTACACCCTGACGGCGATCTTCCGCGATCGCGCGGTGGGCTTCGAGCATGAGCCGAATGAGCGCTCGGTCGACGCGACTCAGGTACAGCTGGGGCAGGCGGTGTCCGGCTTCATCGGGCACCCTGGCGATGTCGATCTGTTCCGCTTCGAGCTGCCTGCCCCCGCCGAGGTCGAGCGTGAGGCTGCAGTGGTGACCCCGGCGGTCGACGACGGCGGACAGGTCGACGGTGGTGACGAGGACGCAGGCTCGGCCACCGACGCGGGCCCGGTCATTCCCGAGAAGAAGCTGGCGCTGCGGGTCGACGTGAGCGCGGTCGAAGGCGTCGCGCTGGATCTGCAGATCCTCACCGAGGCGCAGGCGGTGCTGTTTCAGGCCAGGGGCCGCCAGTCCTCGGGGCTGTCATTGCGCAACGTCGGGGTTCGGCAGGCCGATCGCGTGCTCTACGTCGCCGTGCGCAGCGCGCTGCCCTCGGCGGCCAAAGACGCGAAGCGGGGGTTCAACGTCGACAAGTCGTACACGCTGACGGTGGCCCCCGAAGAAGGCGGCGCTTCGGCCGAGTACGAGCCCAACGACGAGCTCGGCAAGGCCACCGAGCTGCCTCCCAACAGCTACCGTGAAGGGTTCATCAGCCCCAAGGGCGATGTCGACTTCTTCAAGCTCACCACCGACGGCCCGTCGATCGTGAAGGCCCAGCTGACGGGGGTCGAGAAGGTCGATCTGCAGCTCTCGGTGGTGCGGCCCATCGAGGGCAAACCCGACGAGGTCTTGCTGCGGGTGAATGAGGGCGGCACCAAAGAGCCCGAGGTGCTCAACAACGTGCGCTGCGACGGCGTCTGCTGGTTCAAGGTCGAGCCGGTGGCGCGCAAGGTCGACGGCGTCTGGGTTCGCGAAGACGAGAACGGCGATCAGGCGTACCGCCTCAGCACCACCGTCACGCCCGATGACGGCTCGGAAGAGCGCGAGCCCAACCAGAACGCCGCCGACGCCACGCCGCTCGCCCTGGGCCGCTCGGTGCGCGGCACCATCTACCCGAAAAAAGACGTCGACCTCTTCGCGCTGGACCTGCGCGACCGCGAGGTGAAGACCCCCTTGTCGGCGACCCTGCTGGGCCTGCTGAAGGTCGACGTCGGCCTGTACCTGCACCGCGTCGAGGCCGATGGAAAGCTGACCCTGGTGCAGACCAGCGACTCGGCGAAGGGCGACAAACCCGAAGGCATTCGGTTCGCGGCGGACCCCGGCCTATACGTCTTCGAGGTGCGCGACGCGAAGAACCGCGAGGCCAACTTCCAGGACAGCTACCAGCTGACCGTCGAGGAGGCGGACTAGTCGGGAATTCGGACCGCATCGGCGCGAGCAGCCCGGTGCAGAAAGCCGACCGGAGCGCTTTCTGCCGCGGGCTGCTAACAAGCTGGCATGGACCTCGAGCTCGAGATCGAGCAGCTCAAACGCAGCCTCAACGCGGTGATCCTCGCGCACTACTACCAGGAGTCAGAGATTCAGGACGTGGCCGACTTCGTCGGTGATTCGCTGGCGCTCGCGCAGCAGGCCGAGAAGACCACCGCCGACGTGATCGTCTTCTGCGGCGTTCACTTCATGGCCGAGACCGCCAAGATCCTGAACCCCGACAAGCTGGTGCTGCTGCCCGATCTCGACGCGGGGTGTTCGTTGTCCGATCGCTGTCAGCCGGGCCCCTTCAAGTCCTTTCGCGAGAAGCACCCCGATCACTTCGTGGTCACCTACGTGAACTCGTCGGCCGCGGTGAAGGCCATGAGCGACGTGATCGTCACCAGCTCGAACGCGGTGAAGATCGTCTCGAAGATCGACGCCGACCGCCCGATCCTCTTCGCGCCCGATCAGCACCTGGGGCGGTGGGTGATGAAGCAGACCGGCCGCGACATGGTGCTGTGGCCGGGGGCCTGCATGGTGCACGAGATCTTCAGCGAGAAGCTGCTGGTGCAGCTGAAGGTGCAGCACCCCACCGCCGAGATCATCGCGCACCCCGAGTGCGAAGCGCCGGTGCTGGCCCACGCCCAGTTCATCGGGTCCACCAAGCAGCTGCTCGAGTACACCCAGACCAGCCCGGCGCAGGCGTTCATCGTGGTGACCGAAGCTGGCATCATTCACCAGATGCAGCTGAAGAGCCCCGGCAAGCAGTTCATTGCGGCGCCGCCAGACAACGGGTGCGCGTGCAATGAGTGCCCGCACATGCGCCTGAACACCCTCGAGAAGCTGTTCCGCTGCATGAAAGATCAGACGCCGAAGCTCGACCTTCACCCCGCGCTGAGGCAGGCCGCGTACGCGCCCCTCAAGCGCATGCTCGAGTGGAGCTGAAACGCCCGTGTACCGCTTCTCTGCAAACCCCCTGTGGGCCCTGGCCGACCCTTCGAAGAAGGCGCCCGTTGAACCCTTCGAGCCCCTGGCCCCTCTGGCCAATGCGAGCCCGGAGGTGTGGGCCCGGGTGCTGGCGCGCATCGAGTATCGAACGCTGACGCTGGCCGAGCGCATCGAGCTGGTGCTGAAGACCGGCCCCGAGCCCGCGGTGCTGGCGAAGCCGCCCAACGATCTGCCGGCGCTGCTGCGAACGGCCGATCAGCTGCTCGCCTTCGCCCGGCAGGAATCAGGCGAGAAGGCCAGCCTCTGGCGGTGTGAGTGCGGCACCCGCTACGCGGTGGCGGTGTCGCTGCTGCGCACGGTATCAGTTCGCTGCGAGCACTGCGGGCGCACCGTCGATCTCGACCCTGCTCACACCGCCGGCGAGTCGTTCCTGCCCAACCCCGAGCTGGCCGCGGTGAACGAGCTGCGGCGCTCGTTGTCGGCGTTCTTCCGCGAGGCGATGGCGCGCGGGTGGCTGGTGCTGGTGTCGAAGGGCTGACCAGGCGATGCGCCGGGCGACGCTCGACCTCCTCCGCTGCCCGGCGTGCGCTGCCGGAAGCCTGGTGCCCGAAGCGGAAGGTGCGGCGCCCGAGCTCTTCTTCGGGCCCGTGCGGTGTCTGGGGTGCCGGGTGACCTTCTCGGTGCACGAGGGGCTGATCGACCTCGCCCGCGATCGGCCCAAAGCCGCAGGCCTGCAGCAGGCGATGGAGCTGCCCTGGGTCGCGCGATCGTGGGAGCGCTACGTTCGGCCGACCGTCGACGCGCTGCTCACCCGAGGCATCCTCGACCGGGACAGCGAGTACGTCGCCCTGCGCTCGATGGTGGGGCCGCTGTCGGGACCGCTGGTCGACCTGGGCTGCGGCCCGGGGCTGTTCCTGAAGCGGCTGGTGCGCGACTTCCCCTCGCACGCGGTTTTCGGGGTCGATGTCTCGCGGCCCATGATCGACGAGGCGATGGCGCAGTTCCGCGAGCTGCAGCTGTCGGCAGACTTCGTGCGCGCCGAGGCGCCTCCCCTGCCCTTCCTCGATCGCTCGCTGGGCGGCGTGCTCGCCAGCGGGGTGCTGCACTTCATGGTCGATCTCGAGGGCGTGCTGCGAGAGGTGGCCCGGGTGCTCACCCCGCGGGGCCGCTTCGTCGCGAGCACCTATGAGAGCTCGAGCGCGAGCCGCCCACTGCACCGCTCGGCAGGCCTGTACCCCCGCAGCGAAGCCGAGCTCGAGGCGGCGGCGGCGAAGGCCGGGTTCATCAGGTTTCAGCGAATTCGCGCCGGGCCGGTGGTGGTCTGGAGCGTCGAATTACCATGACCGGACGCCCGCCTGCATCCCGGGGACGGCTCGTGGCCTGCGTCGAGACCGCGCACCGCGCGCACCACCGGCACCAGCCGGCGTCGTCAAGGAAAACCGGTCGAGCAGTTCGGTCTAGATCGACAGGCCCCCGCGCGCATCACGGCGGGCGGTTTGAGGCAGGCGCGTGGACTCCGTGGCGCCCCGGAGGGTGTCCGTCATGCGGCCACTGGGAGAGGCATGGGGAGCCGCGTGGGCCCCGCAGTTCTTGCACTTGCACTGGCCCTTGGGGCACGTGCAGTCCGCGGCGTTCTTGCAGTTGCAGGTGGCAGACGCCTTCCCCGGGATCAGGGGGCGAACGAAGCCAGAGGCCATCGAGAGGCTGGCCAGGCTGAACACCGACACCGCCGCGACCTTCTGGATCATCGACCGGGGTGACGAGACGCGCATGGGGAAGCCCTCGAAGAGAAAAGACGTCGAGGCCCTACCTCAGCGCCGGCGCGCTTGCCAAGTCCATCGCAAGCGAAGAAGACGCGGCCCCTGGTGAACGTGCCCCTGCCCCGTCTGACGCCGACGCACTGGGCCTGGGTGGTGGCCCTGGGGTGTGCGGTCGCTCCGCTGTTCGCCAGCCGGGCGCTGCCCCTGGTGGACCTGCCGCAGCACCTGCACCTGATCTCGGTGCTGCACCGGCTCGATGACGCCTCGACGCTGTACCCCGAGGTGTTCGAGCGCCGCGTTCAGCTGACGCCGTACCTCGGGTACTACTACCTGGTGTCGTGGTTGAGCTGGTTGTTGCCGCTCGAGCTCGCCAACCGCCTCTTCCTCGCGCTGTACGTGGCGGGTCTGCCGCTGTCGCTCGCGTTCCTGCTCGAGAGCCTGCGACGCCCGACCTGGCCGGCGCTGCTCGCCATTCCCTTCGCGTACGGCGACAGCTTCGCGTGGGGCTTCCTCAACTATTGCTCAGCCTTGCCGCTGGCCTTCATCACCTGCGGGTTGTTCGTGCGCGCGATCGAAGACGCCAGGCGACGCAAGGCCTGGAGCGCGGGCTTGAGCGTCGCGTTGGTCGGCGTGCTGCTGTTTCACGTGCAGGTCTTCGGGTGGCTGGCGTTGGCCCTGCCCTTCCTGCTCGCCACGACGCCGGCGCCCGAGGGTCGCAGCGTCAAGGCTCGGAGCGCTGCCCTGGTGGGCGTGGTGCCGGGGGTGCTGCTCTTCATCGCCTGGGTCGGCCTTCGCATCGGAGAGCCCGCCGAGATCGCGCCCGGCCAGCCGTGGCGCTCGTGGGGCCCGATGCTGTCGCCGCAGAACCTCGGGTGGAAGTCCTTCTCCCAGAACAAGCAGGAGTTTCTGCCAATGCTCGGCAACCTGCTGCCCGACGGTGGCGATCAGCTGGCCGTGAAGCTCGCCTTCGGACTGGCGCTGTTGGCCGTCGGGCTGGCGTTGTTCACCTCGAAGCGCACCGGCGGGCGGGTACCGTTCAACGTGCGCGTCGCGGTTTTCCTGGCGCTGGGCCTCTCGTTCTGGCGACTGACGCTCGTGGAGCCGCCCCCCGGGGCCGCTGGAGGCCCGTCAGCGCTCGAGGTGGGCGCGCTCATCGGCCTGGCGGCGGTGGTCGTGGGACTGCTGGCGATCGCGTCGCCTGGTGCGGAGCATCACGAGGGCCCGATCGCCCGCTGGAGAATCGTGGGGCTGGCGGCGCTGGGGGTCGTCCTGCTCTTCGCGCTGCCCTTCGATATTCGCGGGTACATGTACTACCTGAACACCCGCTACGTGCACCTCGCCGCGGCGCTGCTGGTGGTGTGCGTCCCCCCGCTGGCGAAGGCCTGGGCCGATCGCGCGGTGTGGGCGGGCGTCGCTTTGGCCGCGCTGACGGCGTGGCCGCTGGTCAAGGGGTTTCGGGCGTTCGATGTCGAGTCCCGGGCGCTCACCGAGCTGGCGAGCAGCGCCGGCGAGCGGCCGCGCACCATGGGGATCATCTTCGCGACCGGCTCGAGCACCATGACGCACCCCGTGTACCTGCACGCCTCGACGGTGATCGCCCGCGAGCGTGGAGGCCTCACCAACTTCAGCTTCGCCCTCACGCCGCACTCGCCCCTGAAGTACCGCGGCACCCCTCCGCCCACCTTCCCCAGCGAGTGGGACCCCAGCCAGTGGGCCAGCGTGGCGGGCAGCTATGACCACTTCGTGCTGCGGGGCTACCACCCCCGCGAGGTGTTGGGGCCTCGCCTCGAGTCCGAGTTCTTCATCGCCGATCAGCGCGGTGATTTTTTTCTGGTGCGCCGTCGCTGAGCGGGCGTGGCAAGGTGTTCGACGATCATGAGCGACCCTCTCGAGATGACCGCTGCGCAGGTCGAGGCCCTTTCCGAGAAAAAGACCAGCGAGGTGCTGGGTGCGTGGGTGAAGGCGAAGAAGGCCGGGCTGCCCGAGGCGCTGGCCCGGTCGACCTCGAAGCCCCACGCGCGGCTGGCAAAGAAGGCCCTCTACCAGCTGAAGTCGAGCGGCGTGGCCGTCGCCGAGGTGCGCGCTGCGCAGGACCCGACGCCGGAACGCGCCGAGGCCCCTGAGGATCTGCCGGGCACCATGTCACCAATTCTGGGCACTGGAGATCGCGCGCTGGTCTTCGCCCGGCCGCTGCGCGGTGGCGGCGTCGAGCTGTACCAGGCGCTGATCAGCGACGAGCTGGGCATCGTGAAGCTCGATCGAATCGGCTCGAACCGCGGCGTCTATCGACAGCGCCTCAAGGAGCTCAAGGCCCAGACCGAGCTGTCGCTGGCCTTCGTGCCCCTCGCCCGGGTGATCGAAGAGCTCGGGCGCGCGCTGACGCTGAACGATCGCTCGCGCACCAACCTGACGGCGGAGCTGACCGACGGGCTCAACCGCCTGGGCGTCGTCCCGTTGGATCCCGACTGGGCGCTGCCGGCCCTCGAGCCAACGGACGCCGCGACCGCCAGCCGCGGCGGAGCGCTGCATGACGAGAAGGAGATCACGCAGTGGTTGCCGCCCGAGAAGCAGCTCGAGGTGCTCTCGGCCCGCGTCGCCGAGGTCGAGGCCAGCCCGCTGGCGCTGTCGGCCCCGCAGAAGGCCGAGCACCTCGCCTCGAAGGTCGAGGCCACGGTCACCGGGTTCTTCACCGCGCCGATGCGACAGCTGTACGGGCGCAGGCTCTGGCAGATGGCCGAGCTCTACGACTCCAACGACCGCAAGGCGGCGGCCCAGCTGACCCGAGCCACGGCTCGACACCTCTTTCACACCCTCGAGCCGTCGGCCTTCGCCACCCGGCTCTTCGCCAAGGTGCTCGAGACCGCAACCGCGACCTCGACTGCCGACAAGGTGAAGAGCCTGCTGGCGAGCGTGGCCAGCCCGAAGCTGAGCCCTCCGTAGTCGCGGTCATTGAGAAGCGCGATGAGGGGAGGTGCCAAGTTCGCTGTGAGGGCCGATCGAGCGAGTTTGCAGCGAATCGCTCCCAGCGACCCGAACACTTCTTCGCTGGTCTTGTTCGAGCGAACGGCGAGTTCGTTCCTGGCGCGGCCAACTCATGGGCACGGCAGGTCGATGGTGGCTGAGCGCTCTCCGTCGGGAACCGTGGCCGTGAAGTCAATCGGGCGCGGCCGCTGCCGCTTCTTCACCGGGCAGACCACTCGCACGGTGAGCGACCCGGGCTTGAGCTCGATGATCTGCTCGAGCGTGATCGCCACGCCGTCGATGGTGGCGCGAGTGCCCTTGCGACCCCTGAAGGTGACCTTGACCAGCGCCGGCGCGGCCTCGCGCGGCTGAGGCACGATCGCTGCGGGGGTCGGTGCTTCGGGCACCTGAAGCGGCGCCGCGGGCACAGGCGAACCCCTCGGCCACAGGCCCCAGATGACCAGCGAGGCGACCGCAGCCAGGAGCAGCGCGACCACGACGATGGCCCTGGTTCTCCGCCCGCTTCCGATCTGGCTGTCTTCGAACTCAGCCGCGTCGACGGTGGCGATCTCGTCTTCTCGGTCGGCGCTCGGCGGGCGCCCCATCGCTTCGGGGGCCGCCCGTCGGGCTCGCGACGGCCTCACCGGGTCCGGAGCCGTCGGCACCGGTGGCATGGGCCCGGCGTCGGAGGGGGCTGGGACGAACGCGGCGCGAGCGCGGTCACGCACCGG
>VYLD01000366.1_pt1 | contig 13900 bp, 12 predicted proteins | sample 5114401 | NCBI WGS metagenome assembly VYLD01 (sample SAMN12291783, study PRJNA351875) | freshwater metagenome | isolation source: freshwater lake | place: USA: Michigan, Gull Lake | collected 2013-08-08 | reverse complement strand
TCACTTCGTCTCGCTCTCTGCGCGCACGTCGACTCATGACTTGTCTTCTACCCAGGCCGCTGAGGGATTTCCGAGGCCCTGCGTGTCAACCTCGGAGACGGGATCACCGTAGGACGCTGTAGACATCCTCGGCCTGTTCGATGATCACCTCGCCTACAGCGCAGGCGTCGACCGCGGGGTTGAGCTCCAACGTCTCGTGCCGTTCGACTACTTCGGCGTGAAAGACGAGATCGGTTACGCCAACATTCCGTGGCGAAACAACAAGCGCTTCGACCCCGAAGTATTGGCAACGCTTGCGCAGACTGAAGCGCGCATGTCGACGATGTGGCGGGCGTGGGGCAACCACCCTGGGACCAGGACTCTGATTTTCTGCTGCAGCATCGCGCACGCGAACTTCGTCCGGCGGTGGCTGAGCCAGGTCGGCGTTCGAACCCGGGCCGTGTACTCAGGTGAGGGCTCAGACGACCGAGACGAAGTTCTTCGCGACCTCGAGGCGGGCGCGATCGATGCGGTCTGCTCCGTTGATGTGTTCAACGAAGGCATTGACGTTCCGTCAATCGACCGAGTGGTCATGCTGCGTCCGACTGAATCCGGTGTTGTCTTCCTTCAGCAACTCGGCCGAGGGTTGCGCGCTTCGCCGGGCAAGCGTGCCGTCACAGTCATCGACTTCGTCGGCAACCACCGAGTCTTTCTCGACCGACTGCGAGCGTTGTTGTCGCTGGGTGGCAGCGATAGCCCACAGCTCCGCACGCTGATCGACAGTGACGAGACCATCGAGCTTCCATCTGGCTGCTCCGTGGAACTCGAACTCGAAGCGAAGGTGGTCCTCGCGAGCCTCTTCAAGCAGGCAACCGGGGCGGACGAGATCGAGGCCATCTACCGAGAGCTGAAGCTCACGCGGGGCGAGCGCCCGTCTGCTGGAGAGCTCGAGCGCATGGGCTACCTGCCGAGCCGGCTGAGAAAGGACCAGCGCCATCTGGGCTGGTTCGACTTCGTCGACGCAGAGGGTGACCTCGAGAGCGAGCAGGCCGCCAGCCTGCGGAGCCACGGCCCGTTCCTGCGAGACCTTGAAACGACTGAGCTGAGCACCTGCTTCAAGATGGTCACGCTCGAGGCGTTGCTTGAGGCCAATGCACTCCGTGATGGCCTCGAGCTCGCCGAGCTGGCGCTCCGCTCGCACGCGCTTCTCCGGCGCTCACCAGATCTGTTTGCCGACGTTCCAGAAGAACTTCTTCTCGACGAGTTGGGCGCACTGCACAAGAAGTGGGAGACGTACTGGAGAAAGAACCCCATCGACGCGTGGACGGCCGAGAGAAGCGCGGGCCGCACCTGGTTCCGCATCGAACGTGATCGGCTGGTTCCAACGTTCGAGATCGAGGAGTCGCTCGCACCCGCGCTGGCCGAGCTGACGCGCGAACTCGTCGACTACCGTCTGGCTCAGTATCGTAAACGTCAGCGGCGCGATGAGACGTCTCCCGATGGGTTTATCTGTCGAGTGACGTGGAACAAGACCGACCCGATTCTGAAGTTGCCCTCACGAAAGAACGCGCAGCTGCCAGAAGGTGAAACTGACGTTCGCGTCGAAGGCTCAGTCTGGACGTTTCGTCTGGCAAAAGAGTTCTGCAATGTCGCCAGGCGCGCAGGCAGCGCGCAGAACCGCCTCCCCGACCTCCTGCGGTCCTGGTTCGGGCCACGAGCCGGAATGCCCGGGACGGCGTTCGAGGTGCGGTTCGAACACAGTCCTGACGGGCTCTGGGCCGAGCCGGTTCAGCGCAACGTCATCGACCTCGCAACGCGCCGAGGCGTCATCGCCTACCCAGACCTGCGTGCAGCGGCCGGACACGCCACTGAAGGCGCCGACGGGACTGAGCGCAGCCGAGTCCTGCTGCCAGTCGACCGTGTCGACCCCGAGCTGTTCGCGATTCGCGTCTCGGGCACTTCAATGGATGGCGGGAAGTCACCGATGCGCGACGGTGACTGGGCGCTGATGCGGCTGGCTCGGAGCGAGTCCGCCTCGGCCATGCAGGACCGGGTCGTGCTCGTGCAGCTGCCGGCCTCAGTCGGCAACCAGTACCAGATCAAGCGCCTTCGCAAGCACGACGGGCAGTGGCGCCTCACCTCTGACAACCCGGCAGGCCCAACGTTCGAGGCGAGCGAAGACACCGTTCCGATCGCCCGCCTCGATTCCGTTTTTCACCCCGAAGACCTTGGACCGACCCTCGGAACCGTTCTGTCTGAGGCGGAACTCGCAGCGGCTTTCGGGCTGCCCGACCTGATCGCAGAGAGCGGGCGGCAACATGGCCATCTGTTCATCTGCATCAACCAGAAGGGAATGCTGACGAGTCCAGATCGCGTGCGATTTGTAGTCGAGCCCATGAGGCCGGGCGAGACGGCGTTTGTGTTGGCGCGGAGAGCTGATGGTGCATGGCGGTTCCTCGGCGTGGGCCGATGGATGAGCAGCGAGTCGTGCTGGCAGATACCCGACGTCGACTACGCAACGTGGCGCGCGTGGGGAGCTGGTCGCCAGGTTTCGCGCGCGCTCCCCGACGGAGCTCTCGGTCGCGCGCAGGTTTGCGCCGATGAACTGCTCAAGCTGGAGCCAGACGACGCCTGGCTCGAACAGCCCAACGGTCGTCGCGCTCGGGTGCTTGGTCCCGCGGCGCGAGGCGGCCTGCGCGTTGACGGTGGCAGCGGAGGGTTCGAGGAACGGACCATTTCCCTGGTCGACCTGGCCTGGGCAGTCGTGGCTGACGACGTCTCCAGAGAGCAGCGAGTGCCTCTCGATGAGGCGGTCGTGAACCGGGTTCGGTATCTCGAGGGAACGCCGAAAGGTTCGACAAAGTTCATCGATACCCCGTGGGCCATCGCAGCGTGGCGCCGCGGCAAGGGCCTCGTTCACGTCGCAGCGGGCGGCGCGACGCAGAGGTCGAAGGTGCGCCGACCGGACGGGACGCAGGTTGACGCGTCGTTCTGCGTTGAGCCCGTCGGTGAGAACGTCAGCATCGTGCTCGAAGCTCGCGGAGGCGCCGGCGGTTCGAGCGATGAGCAGAACAGCAAGTACTCCGAAGGCCTCGAGTTGATCCTCACCCGCCTTGCGGAGCGCGCGCTCACCATCGCGGACGCATATGTCGAATCAAGAGACACCGTGACGTTGCCGCTTGAGGAGCGACGACTCCAGCTCAGCGACCGCCCGTACCCGGTGACTGTCGATGACGTTTCGGCGGTGAAGAAGGCGATCAGCGCCGCACAGGCGAAGGTGGGTCGTGCGCCGGCAGCCAGGGGAAGCGGCAACAGCACGAAGCGGATTCGGCTGGTGATCAGCGGAACGGCAACCTCCACGTCAGAACTTGTGGCCCTGCTGGGGACGCCGTGAAGGACCTCAGACGCCGCGATCGAAACGCCAGCCGGTTCAGCCGGGGTTCATTCGCCCAGAGGAAGATGGTGGCGTCGGCGCCAACAATCTTCCAGCCCCCCAGACCAGTCCCCTCTGAGTCTTCTCTTCAACCCCCAACTCCGAGGACGCGAACAGCTGGGAAGTGAGCACGCAGCCGCTCCAGGTCATCCACATCCGACGTGTAGACGACGCCGCCGCGGAGCGCCGCAGACGCCATCACGATGGCGTCGATCGCCGAGGCTCCCTCGACCGACGCAATCGCCTCTCCCGCGAGCTTCGCGACTCGCTCGGTGATCGGCTCGACGGTCAGGCTGTTCAAGATGAGTTCCCGAGCATCGGTTCTTCCTCGCCACCACTCGGTGACCACCGCAACCGGAACCGTGATGCGGACTCCCAGGGTCACGGCGCGGGTGATGATGCTTCGCACTCGCTGACTTCGTCGCTCGAGGGCGATGAGCGCGCCCGTGTCGAAGGTCGCCTCGCTCACGCAGCCTTCCGTCGGCGCTTCGGGGTCCTCGGGTTCCCGAGCAACTCGCGGTCGATCGCCGCGGCCTCGGCGTCCGACATCGACGCTGGGCCGCCGAGCCAATCCAGAAGCTCGGCGAGGCCCTCTTGTTCTTTGGCACGCGCCACGATCTCCGCGATGACGGCTGAGACATTGCCGTGATGCAGGCGCCGTGCGCGCTTCTTCAGAATCGCGAGGTCGGCGCGATCGATGGAGACGCTGATCTTCTCGGTGTTCCCTGCTCGACTGGGCATTGTACTCCCGACGGTAGCACACGAAGCGTCGAGGAGATCGCAGTGCACCCCTGGCGTCACCGCCCATCGCGCTGAGCGGGATCATCGCCTGCACCACCGCTTCTCGGTGGGCCGGGTTCAATCAGGCGGCCCGCAGCTCATCGGTCTCGATGGAGGCCAGGGCCTGCGGGTCCACGAGCGGGGCACCAGGGACCTGCGCGGCGGCGGTGATCAGCGCGGCCTCGGTCGGGCTGAAGGCTCCATCGGCACGGGTGCAGGTGGCCATCGCGCCGCGGCTTCGCGGGGAGACGCGGTGAAGGCTCACATCGCGTAACCAACGGGCTGGTGCTCAGCTCGACTGCGCCAGGGCGCGCTCGAGCAGGTCTTCGACGCCCAGGTCCCTGCACCACCGCCGCAGATACGACACGTCGAGGGAGCCCTGCTTCGCCGAGAGCACGCCGATGACGTCGCGCCACTGGCGGTCCGACACCTCGTTCCCCAGGCGATACCACCGCAGCTTCGAGATGACGCAGTCCTCGGCCGACGAGACGTTCACTTCAGAGAACGGGTCGTCGCGTTCCAGCGGCAGGCGAACGCAGCGCTCGAGGGCTGCTCCGGCGTGGCCCTCGGGCCTGACACAGAACACATCAACCTTCGCGAGCTCGACCTCGTCCACCAGGTTGAAGGACCGCTGGCTCGTCGTCGCCAGGCGGAAGTCGTCTTCGTCGAGAAAGAAGCGGTCCCCCAGCTCGCGCTTCAGGCGCTCGAAGTGCATCGGCAGCAACTGCGCCACCACGTCAGCGTCATTCGTCGCGCGGGGCTCTCCGTGGAGTGCGCTGGCGAGTGAGCCTGTGACGTAGTGACGAACACCCATTCGCTCGAGCGCCCTCGCCACCACCAGCGTGGAGTCTTCCACCTTCATCGCGCTCGTCGTCTCGCGGCGAACTTGTCGGCGAGCTCGTCACCGTACAGGCGGCGAAGGAACGCGACGGCCAGCTCGTCCTTCGTGGCCAGCGGCATGCTGCGCTCGAGCTCGGCCATCACCGCGCCACGAACCCGCGCCGAGAGGTCGAACGCCCGCTGCAGCTTTTCCCGGCCCGGCGTCTCACGCAGCCTCGCGAGGTACCGTTCACGGGCGCGCGGGGTGGTGTCCGTCTGTTCGTTCGCGCGGGCGCCGTCGTGCTTCACCCGGGACACCGTAGCAGCGGCTCCAGGGCCCGACCACGCGGCGGACCCGGCGCTGCGCCCATCGACGGCGCCGTTATGCAGGCGGCGTGCGTTTCGCGTTCGTCAGCCTGGGTTTCGTCGCGTGCTTGTCTGCGCCTCCCCGTGCGACGGTCGCTCCGCCTCCCACCCCGGCGCCCGCCTGCCTTCAACCCCCGCCCACTGAGAATGCCCGCATGACCACCGACCGCGACCCCGAGAAGAACGTGTTGGGAGAGCCGCTCACGCCCTGCTCGCAGTCCCCGAAGACCGGGTTCTACCGGGATGGCTCGTGCTCGACCGGCCCCGACGACCACGGCACCCACGTGGTGTGCGCCACCATGACGCAGGCGTTCCTCGACTTCACCGTCTCACGTGGGAACGACCTGGTGACGCCGCGACCCGAGTACCGCTTTCCAGGCCTCAAGGCCGGCGACCGCTGGTGCCTGTGCGCCACCCGGTGGAGAGAGGCCCTGCAGGCCGGCGTGGCACCTCCCGTTCGGCTCTCGTGCACGCAGGCGCGGGCGCTCGACTTCGTCACCCTCGAGGACCTGAAGCGGAACCTCGAGCAGTAGGTTCAGCGCCCGCTCACCCACTTCGCGAAGGCCCGCGCCACCTCACCCTCATGCGCCGGGGTGCGGCCCTTGAGCGCCTCGAGGTGGTAGTGAAACAGACTCCCCGTCGGCTGCGCCTCGAACCACGCGCTGCCCGAGACGCCGTCGTGCACCGAGGCAGACGGCACCCAGCGCACCTTCAGAGCCACCTCGTCCCACGCGTAGACCAGCGCGTACGAGAGCGAGTCGCCGAACTCGTAATAGACCTCGAGCGCCCGCCCGCTGGCGTCGGTGCGCACCACCTTCACCTTCTTCACGCCGGGCACCCAGAGCTTCTGCTGGCCCACGTCACTGAAGGACTTGAACGCTTCGACCGCCGAGACGCCGAGAGACAGAACTTCCATGTGTCGCGAGTGTGTCGCGCGCCGAAGCTGCGCTGCGTGACGAGCGCGTAACAATCGAGGCGTACAGCGGTGAGATGAGCCCCACCGCCACGGCCCCATCGCCTGCCTGGTCGCCTGATGTGACCGCGGGGTCATGCTCAGGACGACTCCCTTCTTCGCGCCCATCTCCTGCGACCTGAACGTTCGCCCTCAGCAGTCGGGGCCGCTTCGGGCAGAGTGCCCCGCATGTTGACCCTGCACGGGCCCTCGCCCCTCACCGCCGCCCGCCTCGCCCGACGCCTGTCGACATTGAAGCTCACCAACCCCGGCCTGACCGCCGTGCACGCCGCCACGGTGATCTTCGTCGACCTCGAGCGGCCTCCCACCGACGTCGAGCTCGAGCGGTTGACCGGGCTCGTCTCGGCGTCGACCCAGTCTCCGCAGCGTTCCCCCACGAGCCGCCTGGTGGTGCCCCGGTTGGGCACGGTCTCGCCCTGGTCGTCCAAGGCCAGCGACATCGCGCGCAGCTGTGGCTTGTCGTTCGTGAAACGCCTCGAGCGCGGCACCTGGTGGACGGTGGACGGTTCCATCACCGATGAAGCAGGCCTTCGAGCCGCCCTGCACGACCGCATGACCGAGTCGGTGCTACTCGAGGCTCCCGCGACGCTCTTCACGCACCACGAGCCACGGGCCCTGAAGTCGGTGCCGCTGCTGGCCGAGGGTCGCTCAGCGCTGGAGCACGCCAACCGCTCGATGGGCCTCGCGCTGGCCGAGGACGAGCTGGACTATCTGGTCACCGCGTTCAACGGCCTGAGGCGAGATCCCACCGACGTCGAGCTGATGATGTTCGCGCAGGCCAACAGCGAGCACTGCCGGCACAAGATCTTCAACGCTGACTTCGTGGTCGACGGCGCCCCGCAGGCCGACTCGCTCTTCAAGCTGATCAGGCGCTCGACGGCCGCGTCTCCCGAAGGCGTGCTCGGCGCGTACAAAGACAACTCCGCAGTCATCGAGGGGCACGAAGGCGGCCGACTCTCGGTAGACGCGGGCGATCACGTGTACCGCTTCGAGCCCGAGGCGATGCCCATTCTGCTCAAGGTCGAGACCCACAACCACCCCACCGCGGTGTCGCCGTACTCGGGTGCCTCGACAGGCTCGGGCGGCGAGATTCGCGACGAAGGGGCGACGGGCCGCGGCTCGAAGCCGAAGGCCGGACTGGTGGGCTTCGCCGTCTCGAACCTGCGCCTGCCGGGAGCCCTGCGTCCCTGGGAGCTCGACCACGGTCACCCCACGCGCCTCGCCAGCCCGCTGCAGATCATGATCGACGGGCCGCTGGGTGGAGCCGCCTTCAACAACGAGTTCGGGCGACCGGCGATCACCGGCACCTTCCGCACCTTCGAGCAGACCATCGCGGGTCCGAGCGAGACGACCGAGCTTCGGGGCTTTCACAAACCGATGATGATCGCCGGCGGCTTCGGCCACATTCGCCCGCAGCTGGTCAAGAAGGGCGAGATTCCCGCGGGAGCGCCCATCGTGGTGCTGGGCGGGCCGGCGATGCTCATCGGCCTGGGTGGCAGCGCGGCCTCGTCGGTCGCGGCGGGCGCCTCGGCAGAGGACCTCGACTTCGCCTCGGTGCAACGGGACAACGCCGAGATGCAGCGCCGCTGTCAGGAGGTCATCGACGCCTGCTGCAGCCTGGGCGAGGCGACGCCCATCGTCTCGATTCACGACGTCGGCGCCGGAGGCCTGTCGAACGCGCTGCCTGAGCTGGTGCACGAGAGCCGCCGGGGCGCGACCTTCGAGCTGCGGCGCATCCCCAGTGATGAGCCGGGCCTCTCGCCGCTCGAGCTGTGGTGCAACGAAGCGCAGGAACGCTACGTGTTGGTCATCGACCCTGCGCGGCTGGCGGCCTTCGAGGCCCTGTGTCGACGAGAGCGGTGTCCCTTCGCGGTGCTGGGCCACGCCACGGGCGACGGCCTGCTGAAGGTGAGCGACGCGCAGCTGCGCACCACGCCCATCGCCATGCCGCTCGAGGTGTTGCTGGGCAAGCCTCCGAAGATGCGTCGCCTGGCCGACCACCTCACCATCACCCACTCGCCCTTCGTCCTCGAAAGCGTCGACCTTCGCGAGGCGGTGCGGCGGGTGCTCCTGCTGCCCTCGGTGGGCGACAAGTCATTCCTGGTCACCATCGGCGATCGCACCGTCACCGGGTTGGTCGCGCGGGACCAGCTGGTTGGCCCCTTCCAGGTGCCCGTCGCAGATTGCGGCGTCACCGCCACCAGCCACGACACCTTCACCGGTGAGGCGATGGCCATGGGTGAGCGCTCGCCCCTGGCCTGCGTCGACGCGGCCGCCTCGGCGCGCATGGCAGTGGGCGAGGCGCTCACCAACCTCGCCGCCGCGCCCATCGCGCAGCGGTCAGACATCAAGCTCTCGGCGAACTGGATGGCGGCGGCTGGCTGGCCCGGCGAAGACGCGCGCCTGTACGACGCGGTGAAGGCGGTGGGCGCCGAGCTCTGCCCTGCGTTGGGCATCGCCATTCCCGTGGGGAAGGACTCGATGTCCATGCGCACGCAGTGGACCGAGCAGGGCGCCGCGCGCTCGGTGGCCGCGCCGCTGTCGCTGGTGGTGAGCGCGTTCTCCCGCGTGCGCGACGTTCGCGAGGTGCTGACGCCCGAGCTGCGGCTCGACGTGGGCCCCACGGTGCTCATCGCCATCGACGTGTCCGGCGGCCGGCAGCGGCTGGGCGGCAGCGCGCTGCTGCAGGTCTTCAACTCCGTCGGCACCGAGGCGCCCGACGTCGACCAGCCGAAGGCCCTCGGCCACTTCTTCGACACCGTGCAGCAGCTCAACGCGAACGGAAAGCTGCTCGCGTACCACGACCGCTCTGACGGCGGCCTGTTCGTCACCCTGCTCGAGCTGGCGTTCGCGACCGGCTGCGGCCTCGACGTCGACCTCTCGGCCTTCAAGGGTCATCACCTGGCGGTCCTCTTCTCTGAAGAGCTCGGAGCGGTGGTGCAGGTGCGCCGCGAAGACGCTGGCTCGACCCTCGAAGCCTTCCAACAGCACGGTGTGGTCGCCTCGGTGGTGGGAACGCCGGTGACGGGCGAGTCCGTTCGTTTCACTCGCGATGGCGTGACGGTCTTCGAAGACTCGAGGACCGCCTTGCGCAGCCTCTGGTCAGACACCACCTGGCGCGTGCAGCGCCTGCGCGACGACGCCGCCTGCGCAGATCAGGAACACGCGCTGCGCACGGACGCGGCCTTCACGGGACTCACCGTGTCGCTCACCTTCGACCCGCAACATGACGTCAGCCATGGGCTCATCGGCAAGCCGAAGGTGGCCATTCTGCGCGAGCAGGGCGTCAACGGGCAGCTCGAGATGGCGGCGGCCTTCTCGCGCGCGGGCTTCACCGCGGTCGACGTGCACATGAGCGATCTGCTCGAAGGCCGGGTGGACCTGACCGACTTCAAGGGCCTCGCGGCCTGTGGCGGCTTCTCGTACGGCGACGTGCTGGGCGCGGGGGTGGGGTGGGCGCGCTCGGTGTTGTTCAACGAGCGGGTGCGCGAGGTGTTCCGCGCCTTCTTCCATCGCCCCGACACCTTCAGCCTGGGCGTGTGCAATGGCTGTCAGATGCTGTCGCAGCTCAACGAGCTGATCCCCGGCGCGGCGCTGTGGCCCCGCTTCGTGCGCAACACCTCGGAGCAATTCGAAGCCCGCCTGTCCATGGTGCGCATCGAGAAGAGCCCGTCGGTGTTGTTCACCGGCATGGAAGGCACGGTGGCGCCCATCGCGGTGTCCCATGGCGAGGGGCGCGTCGACAGTCCGAACAGCGCAGTGTTGGACACCTCTGGCCTGGTGAGCGCGCGGTTCGTCGACCACACCCTGACCCCGACCACCCGCTTCCCGCTCAACCCAAACGGCTCGATGAACGGCATCACCGCGGTGACCTCGAGCGATGGCCGGGCGACGGTGCTGATGCCGCACCCTGAGCGGGTGGTGCGCACGGCGATGTTGTCGTGGCACCCGCGGGGCTGGGGCGATGACAGCCCCTGGCTGCGGGTCTTTCGCAACGCCCGCCGATGGGTGGGCTGACCGATGCCAGGGCGAACCCGACGCGTCGACCCGGTGCGCATCAGGCACCTGCTGGCGGTGGACGCGTCGAACGTGATGACCCGCCTGGCGGCCAGACAAGACACCATGGTGGGGTTGTTCTCGCGGCTGCGTGACCGCGAGCCGATGCTGACCGTGGTCGACACGTGGCACGACACCATCACCTTCTCTGAGCTGGCCACCCTCGAGCCCGTCGAGCAGAAGAGCGTCAACCGCTTCTACGAGCTGCTGGGCGAGCTGCGCTGGTACCTGGGCTACACCGAAGACATGCCGGTGCAGGTGCAGGCCAAGTTGACCCACTTCGTGCGGCGCCTCGAGGCGTCCTACGGCGAGCTGGTGGCCGTCATCGGGCCGCCCGAGTCCGACGGGGCGCGGCTGGTCGAGGTGCAGGTGGTGTCGCGGGTCTCGAAGAAGCCGAGGCGAACCCGGGGCCGACGGCGCGGCTGAAAGCGTCGTTTCTCATCGCGCCGAAAAGGCTGCTATGGGCGCGCACGCCCGATGCAGTCACGCTCCAACATGTATGCACTGTGGTTGCTGCTGCTGGCCGGATGTGTGTCGATCGTTCGAACGTCACCCGTGAGAGCGATTGTCGTCCAGGCGCCGTTCGACGCGGGTGTGCCGGTGGTCGTGCCCGTGGTGGTCGAGGTGGTGGAACCCGACGCGGGCGCGGTCATCGACGCCGAGCTGGACACCGAGAGCTCGGGTGGCGAGGAGCCGGGTGAGGCGATCGCCGGCGACGATGAGCCGCAAGAGGTAGCGCCCGAGCAGACCGACGGCGGGCTGCTGTACTCCGCAGACCTGTCAGATGAGGAGCTGGCCCGACGATGGCGAGAGGCACCGGCTGAGCTGGGCAGCCTGTCGATGGGCTTCGTGGAAGAGGGCCGGCTGATCAACGGAGTCCCCTTCCCGCAGGGCGAGGCTTGGACGGTGGTGTCTCCTGAGGCGACGTGGGGCACCAGCGAGACGGTGGGCTTCGTGGCGGCGGCCATCGAGCAGGTGCGGGCGTGGTTCCCTGACGCTCCGAAGCTGCGGGTCAACCAGATCAGCGCCCGCGAGGGCGGGTACCTGCGGCCTCACAAGACGCACCAGAACGGGCGCGACGTCGATCTGGGCTTCTACTACCCGGGCGGCGAGACGGTGCGGGTGCGCGAGCGCGAGAAGGTCATCGACGTGGCGAAGAACTGGGCGCTGGTGAAGGCCCTGGTGATTCACGGCGACGTGCAGTTCATCCTGGTTGATCAGCGCGTGCAGAAGGTGCTGTTCGAGTACGCGATGAAGGCCGGTGAAGACCCGCAGTGGCTCGAGTCGCTCTTCCATTCGGGCCGCGCCTCGATGCTGCAGCACGCCCGCCGGCATCGGGATCACTTCCACGTGCGCTACTTCAACAAGCGCGCGCAGGAGCTGGGAGTGCGGGTGGCGCCCCTGTTGGCCGTGCGCCCTGAAGAGAACCTGGCGCTGCATCGGGTGCGCAAGGGAGACACCCTCGGCGGCATCGCCTCTCGGTACGGCAGCGGCGTGGCGGCCATCAAGAAGGCCAGCGGCTTGACCAGCAACCTGCTCAGGATCGGCCGGGTGCTGAAGGTGCCCTTGAGGAAGCCGTGTACGACGTGTCCGGTGCCGCCGCTCATCGTGGTGCCTCCGAGGCGGTTGCCGCCTTCGCCTCCATCGGTCGACGCAGGGGCCGAGAGCGCCATCGAGGCGTCGCGCTGAGCTCGTCAGTCCTCTTTGAGGAACAGCTTCTCTTCGAGCTGCGCCAGGGTGGTCGGGTCCACGCCTGCGGCCTTCAGCGACGCCTTGAGCTGCGCGGCGTTGCGGTCGACGATGCGGTGGCTGCACTCGGGGAACAAGGTGGGCACGGCTTCCCAGGTGAGGTTGACCGGGTAGTCGCGGCACATCAGCGGCCGGCTCTCGTAGCTGTCACAGGTCCTGCTGGTCGAGTCGTAGTGCGTGCAGCGAAAGACGAACAGCCGAAGGCGCGGGTCCTTCTCGATGAGCTCGAAGCCGTTCACCACCCGGTGCCAGCCGACGACCAGCGCGCTCACCGAGCGCAGGCCGAAGGTGACCCGGTCGAACTGAATCGACGGCGTCTCGCAGCACTTGCCGCAGCCGTTGCATGAGCCGGTCAGGCGATACCGGGGCATTCCGCGTCGCCGGTCGAGCCTGCGTCGAGCCGACAGCTCGAGGGTGCCCACCTGACGAGCGACCCACTTCACCAGGCGCCGAAGAGGACCGTCCCTCATTCGGTTCCGCAGCTTTCCAGAACGAGGTGTCAAGCCGCAATGACTTGAAGCGACCGCTATCAACGCCGGCATCGACTTCACTGCCGCCCGCTGTGGCTGGTTTCGCCGCGAATCACTCGCGAGGGGGATCGACCGCCTGAGCGGCCACCCACCAGTCAGCGGCCTTGGCGGTGCTGCGGCGTGCCCGCGGAACGGCGGTGGGACCGGGACCGGCCGAGTCCCCAGGGGCTTCGGAACCCGGCTCCTGAGTGTCCCCAGCGGAGCCGAAAGGGACCACTTTCAGCGGATACAGCGCTGACCAGGGGCCACCAACCAGGCCTCAGCGCGTATACCCGCGGCGACCGACTGCGCGTCGGAGCCTCAGGGCCCCTCGTTGCATGACTGCGGTGAGCGGGATGAGTCCTCCCCGGTGAGGGCTGGTTTGTGTTCTGTGGCCGGTCGGTTGTCTCCTCGGGAGGGCCACGAGCCTGGCTCCTGACTGTGGCCGGTCGGTTGTCTCCTCGGGAGGGCCACGAGCCTGGCTCCTGAACAGGCCAATGGTGATCGTCAGCGCCTGATCACCTGATCATTCCAGCCGAGGGGCAAGGAGGCGGGGCTCACATGAGAGGGAAGGGGGGCCCATGCTCCCCTTCTTCGACAGAAAGGGGTCCCGTTTGGCTCCGCTGCCGACAGTCCTGAGAGTCGGCGTCGGATCAGTCAGGTGGAACGACTCCCAGGAGCGTGACGCCCGCGTCCTTACTGGAAGCCCACAACAGGTCGCCGGTGTAGCCCGCTGCCCGCACCGAGCCCGGTACCCGCATGGAAATCAACTCGTCCTGCCCTTGGTGAAACCCGAGAAATACCAGGACGCCCCAGCTCTCGAGAGAAAACATGACCTGGCGCTGCTGCACTGCGCGCGTACCACGCACCACAGTCCAGTTCAGGGGGGCGCGAGCACCGAAAGTGCCAAACCGCCATCCCTCTTGAAAGACGTAGTGGTTGATAATCCAGACATCCTGAAAAAAGGAAGAAGGCGACCATGCCTCGTCGCCATCAACAGCAGACAAGCTCCCCTCAATGCAGCCGATTCCTGGTGACTGACAGAGCGTTAGTTCAGAGGACAGCGCGAAGGAGGACACCCAGGTCTTTCCTGCTCGCCTGACGAGTGACATCACATACCCGGTGCTGACGGCCTGGCCCGGACCGCAGCCAGCGTCGAAAGAGCAATCAAAGACAGCCCCGGACTCGTCAGCGTAGGACACGCCATATTCATCTCCTGCCCAGTACGCCAACCGA
>VYLD01000365.1_pt1 | contig 13924 bp, 12 predicted proteins | sample 5114401 | NCBI WGS metagenome assembly VYLD01 (sample SAMN12291783, study PRJNA351875) | freshwater metagenome | isolation source: freshwater lake | place: USA: Michigan, Gull Lake | collected 2013-08-08 | reverse complement strand
GGCGTTCGCGGTGCCCCGGACCACGCTCGACGCCCACCGCCGCCGGGTCGCCGCCACCCTCGAGCGGGACGTGAAGTCGACGGTGGCGCGCCTGCGTGACGCCGGCGCCCGCGTGGTGCGCGCCTCAGCCAACCAGTTCGGCCCTGCCGCAGTGAACGCCTACCTCGAGGTCAAGGCGCGCGGGCTGCTGTGACCGCTGCGGGCCCGGGCCGCTGAAGACGCCCCGTCATCGTTCCTGGCCGACCTCGAGCCTGGTTCGCTGATTCGAAGACATTCGCGGTCGACGCACGTAAAACAGCCATCATGCGCGTTGGTCGAAACGATCCATGCCCCTGTGGGAGTGGCCTCAAATACAAGAAGTGCTGCGCCAACAAGGTGGCAGTCGGCTACTCACGCGCCGAGCGGACCTCGGTGCGCTCCAGGATCCTCGAGTATGTCGGCGTACACTGCGGAAACGAAGACGACGCCGCGTACGATGAGTTCTGGAGCGGCCTCGATGACGTCGCAGACGACGACGCCCTCGACCAGCACTTCGCCGACGTCAGCGAGCAGATCTTCGACGACTGGTCCATCTTCGACCGGGAATTGAGTCTGGACGGCCCCGAGCTGCTGGTTGACCGCTTCCTGGCAGCGAAGCCGAACCTGACCGGCGGCGAGCGGACCTACCTCGACGTCCTCAAGGCCTCATCGGTGCGGCTCTACGAGGTCGAGGATCTCGTGCCGGGCGATTCGTTGATGCTGAGAGATCTCATCGAAGGCGATCTCGTCACCGTGCAGGAGAAGTTGGGCTCTCGAGGTCTGCACCGCTTCGACTGGATCGCGACGCGCGTCGTCTCGCCTGGAGCCTCAGGCAGGCCAGAGCTCGAGGGCCTGATGCAGGTCGCCGGCCTCGGCCGTGACGCGTTCCGCGACCTCCTGCGCGAGGCCAAAGAGGACTTCTTCACGATGCAGCCTGAGGGAAACCTCACTGTTTTCTACAAGGCGATGGTGCCCGAGCTGCACGCGCTGTGGGTGCGGTCCATCGTCGACCCGCCAATCCCCAGACTGGCGAACACCGACGGCGAGGAGCTGGTGGTCACGCACGTCCAGTTCGACGTGGTCGACCGAGGGGCGCTCATCTCGGCCCTCGATGGCTCGGCGCTCACCCGCTCCCAGGGCGACTCGTGGAGTTGGGCGGGGACCAACGTGAAGCAGGAAACGGTGTCCCTTGGGCTCGTCACGCTGACGTCGAGCACTCTGCAGCTCGAGGCGAACTCGGTGGCGAGAGGTCAGCGAGGACGCGAGCTGATCGAACAACTGGCCGGCGCGGCGGTGAAGCACCGCGGCACGACGCACGAAGACATGCAGGTGCTGGTGCGCGAGTCGATGAAGCGGGGTGACAGGCATGAGGCGCCAGACCCGGCCACCAGCCTTCCTCCGGAGGTGCAGGAGGCCCTGGTGCTCGACCTGAGCGCCAAGCATTCCCGCGAGTGGCTCGATCTTCCGGTGCCCGCGCTGGACGAGCTGTCGCCTCGCGACGCGTCGACGAAGCCGACGATGCGCCCCCGCCTCGTCGAGCTGCTCAAAGGTCTCGACGGCATGTACCAACGCGCGTTGGAGACGAACGCCCCGGCCTCCGATCCCTCCTGGCTCTGGGACGAATTGGGGTTGACCGACGACACGCCACCTCACCCACCACCGCTGGCCTTCGAGCGCTTGCTGGCAAACGCACCCGCGCTCCGCGGCGCTGTTGAAGCGGTCGCAGCATCGACCCGAAAGGCCGCCGGCACCGACGAGGCACCGGTCACGCTCGAAGCGGTGCGAACGAATCTCGAGCTGCAACGGGCCCTGCGTGCAGACCCCGAGGGCGCAACACTGGCGGCCTGGCTGCCGCACCTTGTGAACTTCGAGCTGCTGCGCCGGAAGGCCTTCTGGGTTGACGAGGCGCTGGCATACATGTTGGCGAGCACCGACCTCGACGTTCAGGGGAAACAGCTTCGCGCACCCTTCGCGTCCTTCGCGCTGGTCTTCACCGACCGCCATGTCCTCTCGCTGGGAGAGCGACTGCTCGCGCGTCGCGCAGACTGTCCATTGAGGGGCCGGTACCTTCGCGCGCTGACCGTCTTCGCGACCGAGTTCGGTCGAGGCGATGAGCGCCGACTCGACCTGTGCTTCGCCTTTGACGCGTTGGGAGCAGACCTCCCCTTGATGGAGGAACACACGGTGCCGCTGCACGGAGAAGACCGCCTGCAGGACTGGCTGGGCTCGGTGGCCCCGCTCGCCATCGATGACGCGATCGCCCAGTCGAACCCACTGCGAGGCCTTCTTCAGGTTTCCCTGAATGCCGTGCTGTACGCCACCAGCACGGGCGTCGAGGGCTCACTGAGGAAGCCCCCGGACAAGACGGCGTCACAGGCCCGGCTGCGCGGTGGCCCCCCACCGGTCTTCAGCTCTGACGAAGTCTTCTTTTTGCCCGGCGCCATCGAGATTTCGCACGTTCGCCGTCTTCAGCAGCTCGACCGGGAATCTGCAGGTCGACAGGTCCTGCGACGCTTCATGGTGCGCGGGCATTGGCGTCGCGCGCGGGCGGGAGCGAAGGATCAGAAGCTGAGCTGGGTTCGCCCTCACTGGCGGGGCCCTGACATGGCAGCCGTCATCGAGCGCACCTACAAGCTGAAGCAGTGACCTTGAAACGCACGAAGGACCTCGACGTTGGCCCGTGCCTGGTACCCCTTGAAACCCTGCTTGCTCAGGGGAGCCGGTGTCTTTGCCGTGGCCGGCAGACGGTCACAATCAGCCCCCAGTGCTCACCCAATCGTTTTGCTACGCTTCTCGCTACACGCTTGGCAGTCGACTCTCTGCGGCTCCAGTCATTCTTGATCGATCAGCCTCCAGTCGGTCACAGAGCTGTTTGAGGTCATCGCCGCGAAGATCAAGTTCCGCCTGTGAAAGAGGCACCAGTTGAAGAACAGAGTCAGGCACAAGATTGCCAAACTCAATATCCGGAAGGGTCAGAAAGCCGACGTGGGGCGACTCCGGGCCGCCGAGCGGGGAGCCAATCACCCAGGTCACCCCTGGTGCACACGTCGCCCCGTCGCCGATCATGTTCGCCACCCGTGTCACGGGCTCGATGAACCAGCTGGGCGGGCTGACCTCGCCACGTCCTTTGCCCGTCCGTAAGCTGATTTCAAAGGGCAGACCCAGCGCCCGGCACCCAACGAATAGGCAGAACCAGTGGTCGTGGCAATCAAAGACCATGACCTGGTCGATGACCGGTCCCTTGCCATTCATGTCGAGATGACGAGGGACGTTCTTCAAAGAACCACGTCGTACGGGCCCCGACGGAAAGGCCTCGGTGATTTTCGATGCGAGCAAATCGACGGGTTCTGCAGTCGGCTCGACGTTCTTCGCCTTCCTCCGGAAGACATCAAGAAAACCCATCGCAACTCCTCACCTTGTCAAACCGCAGAGGTCACTCCAAAAACAGATTCTCCAGCGTCTTCGCCACCAACTCATAATCAAGAGCATCATCGCGGTGCTCCTGGCTCTTTCTCGCTCCGCCACGGCTCGATGAGGAAGCAACCCTACCGGGCCGAATTCAGTGAGTTCAGATACCTCGCCCTCTGAAAGCTCGGCAGGGTCGTCGAATTCGTTTCTGACATCCCGCCGTCCACCCAAACCTCAATCTCACCCGAGGCGAGGCTGTACACGCGAGGCTGTTCCTGGGCCATTTGGTCGATGAGACGAAGCGGTGAGCTCCTACCGGGCTACTACCGACGGCGTTGTTCAAAACAAAGGCCCTGACTCAGTTCGATTTCTCGAAGTGAATCAGGGCCTTCAAAATGGTCGGGGCGACAGGATTTGAACCTGCGACCACTTGCACCCCAAGCAAGTGCGCTACCAGGCTGCGCTACGCCCCGTGACAAGAACTCCAACGACGACGGCGGGCCTTCTGCCAGCCTGACCCTGAAGCGTCAAGCAAGCATCACGGCCTCGCGGCGATTCACTCGTCGTCGTCGTCGTCCTGGCCGTCGGCGGCGTTCGGGTTCTCGTCGAGATCCTCCGCCGAGACCTCGTCGGGCGGCACGTAGCCTCCGTTGAGATCGGCCTTCAGCCCCGTCGACGGCACGAACACCACCACGCGCCGCGCGGTGATCTCGATGGGTTGCCCCGACTGCGGGTTGCGGCCCGGCCGCGCCCGTTTGTAGCGGGGCTGAAAGATCCCGAAGCCGACGATCTTCACCTTGTCGCCGCGCTCGAGCGTCTCTTTCAGCGTGTCGAAGCTCAGCTCGACGAGCTCTGCCGAATCTTTTTTCGAGAAGCCCACCCGCTCGTAGACGCTCTCGATGATGTCAGCCTTGGTCATACGCCGAACCGTACCTGCACCCACTAGGGTGTCAACATCGCGACATTGCTGGGCTTTTGGGCTCCCTGCGTCAGAGCCCCCCGGAAGAGGCCCATAAAGCCAGTGATTTCAGAGTCTTGGACGTGGAAAACAGCCCTACGCCCGCAGGCTGCCGCCCAGTCTCCGGGTCACCTCAGCGACGATCTTCTCGTGCGCCTCAGAGACCTCGGCGTCGGTCAGCGTTCGTTCAGGCGACCGGTAGCGCAGCGCGAACGCCAGGTTCTTCCGCCCCGGGCCGACCTGGTGGCCCGCGTACACGTCGAACACCAGCGCGTCTTCGACCAGCGGCTGCCCGATCTCGACGATCACCTGCCTGACCGACTCGCTCTGCATCTCGACCGGCACCACCACCGCGAGATCGCGCAGCACCACGGGAAACCTCGACAGCGGCTTCGCCTGCGGCAGCAGCGCTGCGACGCTGATCAGCTTCTCGACGTCGAGCTGAAACAACACCACTCCGTCCGGAGCCTCGAGCGCCTTCCTCACCCCCGGATGCAGCTCGCCCAGTGTGCCGAGGACCACGTTTCCACGCCGCAGCACCGTCGCCGAGCGCGGGTGGTACCACGGAGACTCGAAGGATTCTGACGTCACGCCCGACACGTGCAGGGCGCGGAAGATCGCCTCCACGGCCGCCTTGGCGTCGAAGTAGTCGGCCTCGGCGTCCTTCTCCGTCCAGCTGCGCGCGCCGTGGCGACCGCCCCAGACGACACCGGCCAGCTCGAGCGTCTCGCGAGCTACCGGCGTCACGCCCTGCCCGCCTGCTGAATCCGGCCGGTAGGAGCGCGCCCACTCGTAGAAGCGCACGCCGGCGATCTGATGCCGCGATGCGCGCCGCACGTTCTGCACCAGCGAGGGGAACAGCGTGGTGCGCATCACAGACTGCTCCACCGAGAGCGGGTTCGCGACGGCGATGGCGCCCGCCTCGGCGCTGAACGCGGCCAGCTCGGCCACCGACACGAAGCTGTAGTTCACCACCTCATCGAACCCCTGCCCCGCCATCGCTCCACGGGCGAGGCGCTCGACCTGACGCGCCGGCCGCTCGGACTGGAGCGACGTCAACCCCCGGGGGAGCGCGTCGGGGATCGCGTCGAACCCCCGCACCCGCGCGATCTCTTCGATCAGATCCTGCTCGATGGTGACGTCCACGCGCACCGACGGCACCTGGAAGGTCGCCACCTGCTCATCGCCCTCGACCTTCACGAAGCCCAGGCTCGCGAGGATCGCGTGCGCCTCGGCTCCCGGCACCGTCACGCCCAGCAGATCAGCGACTGCAGAGGTCCGCAGCGTCACGCTCTTCGGGGGCCGAGGTGATGGGTAGACGTCGACGCGCCCCTTGAGCACCTGCCCGCCCGCCAGCTCGGCGATCAGCCCGGCGGCCCGATCGAGCACCTCAGGCACCACGTTCACGTCGGTGCCCCGCTCGAACCGGTGCGAGGACTCGGTGTGAAGGCCGTGCCGCTTCGACGAACGCCGCACCGTGGTGGGCTGAAACGTCGCGCACTCCAGCAGCACCCGCGTCGTGTTGTCGGTCACTTCACTCGAGGCACCACCCATCACCCCTGCCAGCACCAGCGGATTGCGCTCGTCACAGATCAACAAGTCCTCCGTCGACAGCACGCGCTCCTTGCCGTCGAGGGTGACCAGACGCTCGCCGCTCTTCGCCGTGCGCACCACCACCTGCGCGCCGCCGATGCGATCGAGATCGAACGCGTGCAGCGGCTGCCCGTACTCCAGCAGCACGAAGTTGGTGACGTCGACCAGGTTGTTGATCGCCCGAACGCCCGCGGCCTTGAGCCGATGCTGGAGCCACTCGGGAGACGCCTTCACCGTCACGCCCTCGACCACCCGCGCCGCGTAGCGCCAGCACCGCTCGGCGTCCTCGACACGAATCGAGATCTGCGATGAGGCCTCGACGGTCGACTCCTTCACCGAGACGTCCGGCTTCTTCAGCGCGACGCACAGCAGCGTCGAGATCTCCCGCGCGATGCCCAGATGCGAGAGCGCGTCTGCGCGGTTCGGAGTGACGTTGACCGTGAAGATGACGTCATCGAGCCCCAGGGCCTCGGCGATCGGCGTGCCCACCTTCAGCGACGGGTCGAGGATCAGCAGGCCCGAGCTCTCGTCCGACAAGCCCAGCTCCTTCGAGCTGCAGAGCATGCCCGAGCTGTCGACCCCTCGAAGCGCAGCCGCCTTGATCTCCAGGCCCCCCGGGAGCCTGGTGCCCACGGTCGCGAGCGGCACCTTGTCGCCGACCTTGTAGTTCCTGGCGCCGCACACCACCTGCAGCGGTTTGTCCCCACCCATCGCGATGCTGGTGACCGAGAGCCGGTCTGCGTTGGGGTGCTGCTCGCTGGAGGCGATCTGCGCCACCACCACGCCCGCGAGCGCCTCGCCCGGCCGCTCGATCGCCTCGATCTCGAGGCCCGCCATGGTGAGCCGCCTTGCCAGCTCATCGACCGAGGCCGGCAACACGACGTAGTCCTTCAACCACTTGAGTGAAATGCGCATGAATTGGAGTCCTAAAAGTTTCAGAACTGAGCGAGGAAGCGCGCGTCGTTTTCGAACATCGTGCGCAGATCATCGATGCCGTAGCGCAGCATCGCGAGGCGCTCGACGCCCATGCCGAAGGCGAAGCCGGTCACCTGCGTCGCGTCGTAGCTCGCGTGTTTGAAGACGTTGGGGTGCACCATGCCGCTGCCCAACACCTCGAGCCACCCGGTGTGTTTGCAGACCCGACAGCCCACGCCGCGACAGAACACACACGAGACATCGACCTCGGCCGAAGGCTCGGTGAAAGGAAAGAAGCTGGGGCGGAAGCGAGTCTTCGTCGACGGCCCGAAGAACGCCTGTGCGAACGCCGCCAGCGTGCCCTTGAGCTCGGCGAAGGTGACCTTGTGGTCGACCAACAATCCCTCGACCTGATGGAACATGGGCGTGTGCGTGTGATCGCTGTCTTTTCGATACACCCGGCCCGGCATCACCCCTCGCAGCGGAGGCTTGTTGGCCAGCATGGTGCGAATCTGCACTGGCGAGGTGTGCGTGCGCAGCACCACCGGGCTGGTGCCCTTCGGCAGCCACGAGCCGTCGACGTAGAACGTGTCCTGCATGTCGCGCGCGGGGTGATCGGCCGGCACGTTGAGCGCCTCGAAGTTGTAGAAGTCGAGCTCGATCTCGGGCCCGCTGTAGACCTCGAAGCCCAGCCGCGAGAACACCGCCACGATGTCGTCGAGCGTCTGCGAGACCGGGTGCCGTCGTCCGTACACCCCGCCCCGGCCCGGCAGCGTCACGTCGAGCTTCGGAGCCTTGAGCTCAGCCTCGAGCGCCGCCGCCTCGAGCCGGGCCTGCGCCTGCGTGAGCAGGGCCTCGACCTCGCCCTTCACCACGTTGGCGACCTCACCGACCGCCTTGCGCACGTCAGGGCCCAGCTTGCCCATCGACCCCAGCACCTGCGACAGCTCGCCCTTCTTGCCCAGGAAGCGCCCCTTGAGCGCCTCGAGCTGCGGCGCGGTGTCGGCCTTCGAGATCTCGGTTCGCGCGGCCTCGGCCAGCGCCTTCAACACGTCTTGCATGGGTTCAGGCATTACCTGAATTGGACCAGGGGTGCAGTGCTTGCCTGACCGCCCCAAAGCACTCGGGGCCGCCCCTCCCGATGATGACAGGAGAAGCAGCCCCGCAGTGGGCTTCAGCTGTGAAGAGAATCAGCCCTTGGCGAGCGTCGCGATGGCGTTGAAGCCCGCGGGATCGTGCACGGCCAGGTCGGCAAGGATCTTCCGGTCGATGGCGACCTTGGCCTTGATCAGCCCGGCGATCAGCTTGGAGTACGAGAGACCGACCAATCGCGCCGCGGCGTTGATGCGCACGATCCACAGAGCGCGGAAGTCACGCTTCCTGCGGGCCCGGTCACGCGACGAGTAGTCGAGCGCACGCTCGACGGCCTGGTTCGCGCGCTTGTAGCAATTCTTGCGGCGGCCCCGGTACCCCTTGGCCAGCTTGAGAATCGAGTTGCGGCGACGACGCGCCTTGACGCCTTTCTTGACGCGCATGGCTTAGTTCGCTCCGTAGGGGAAAAGTTCTTTCACGACCTTCTTCGCGTCCATATCGCGAAGATCGGCGGTGCCGCGGGTGCGGCGACGGCGGTCCATACTCTTGGCGTGGGTGAAGAGGTGCTTCCCGAAGGCCTTGGCGTGCTTCACGCCTCCGCTCTTCTTCACTTGAAAGCGCTTCTTGGCCCCACTGCGGGTCTTCAGCTTGGGCATGAGGTGATGTCCTTGAAAAACAGCGGAAAAGGGCGGCGGACCTACCCTCTCACACCCAGCCTGTCAACTGGCCCGAGCACCCAAAGGCAAGCGCCCGTTCCTTCAGACCTTCGCGCCTTCGGTCTGCGCGGCGGGGGCAGGAGCCGTGACCACCGCAGCCGGGGCAGCGGCAGTGGCGGCCGCTTGATCGGGGGGCGGCGCGGGAGCAGGTGCCGGGGCGTCATCTTCCCCATCGTCCCCACCCTGACGCGGAGAGGACGGCGAGACGCCCTTGCGCTCGGCCTTCTCTTTCTCTGAAGCGATCAACGCCTGCCGGTGCAGGTCACGCGCGCGCTGCGCCACCTTCGGGTTCGGCCCGAGGATGATGAACATCGTCTTGCCTTCGAGGCGCACGTGCTGGTCGACCACCGCGATGTCTTTGGTGTCGGCGATCACGTCATCGATGATCGCCGTGCCGAGCTCGCGGTGGGTGATCTCGCGGCCGCGGAACATGATGGTGATCTTCGCCTTGTTGCCTTCTTCGATGAACTCGCGGGCGTGGCGCACCTTGGTCTCGTAGTCATGCTCTTCCGTCTTCGGCCGGAGCTTGACCTCTTTGACCTTCACGACGACCTGCTTCTTCTTGGTCTCGTTGGCCTTCTTCTTTTCTTCGTACTTGAAGCGGCCGTAGTCCATGATCTTGCAGACCGGTGGACGAGCCATGGGGTTGACTTCAACGAGGTTCAAGCCTTCAGCCTGGGCCCTCGCCAACGCCTGGTCGGTCGGCAGCACGCCGAGCTGTTCCCCGTTGGCCCCGACGACGCGGACCTCGCGGGCTTTGATACGGCGGTCTGTTCTCTGGTCGCGGACGGTAGCGATGGCACGGTCTCCAAAAGGCGTTGAACTGACGGCAAAGAGGCCGCGCTTCTGAGCGATCAGGCCTGCCAAGTCAAGGCGGGCCAGCGCTTCCTCCCTGCCGGTCGAAATGACCGATGGCGCAACACGCCTTGAGCAAGTCCAGGTGCAGGCCCATGATTGAGATGTTTCATCATCCGGAACCTGCCTCGGGGGCTGTATGGACATCACGGACGTCAAGATCTTCCCCGTCGAAGAGGACAAACTCCGAGCGTACGTGACCATCACGCTCGACCACTGCTTCGTGGTGCGCGATCTCAAGGTCATCAGCGGCACCTCGGGGCTGTTCGTCGCCATGCCGGCCAAGAAGCGCAAAGACGGCACGTACAAGGACATCGCGCACCCGCTGAACGCCGAGACCCGCGAGCGGTTCGAGAAGGTGGTGCTCGAGCACTACGAGAAGCACGCGCGCAACGCGATGCCGCGAAGGCCCAGCGTCGAGGTCTACGCAGACCCCGATCACTCGTGAAGCGACGCGCGGTCGCACATTGAAGGGCGCGGAGTGATCGTGTACCTCCCGCTTCATGCCCGTCAGCCACGACTTCAAGGTCTTCGCCGGCAACTCCAACCGTGGCCTGGCCGAGCGCATCTGCGAATACCTCAAGAGGCCGCTGGCAAAGGCTGACGTGGGGCGCTTCAGCGACGGCGAGATTCAGGTCGAGATCGGCGAAAACGTGCGCGGCTTCGACGTGTTCGTCATTCAGTCCACCTGCCCGCCGGTGAACGATCACCTGATGGAAATGCTCATCATGTGTGACGCTTTCAAGCGCGCCAGCGCTGCGTCAATCACCGCGGTGGTGCCGTACTACGGCTACGCCCGGCAGGACCGGAAGGTGGCCGCGCGCACGCCCATCACCGCCAAGCTGGTCGCCGACATGCTCGAGACCGCTGGCGTCACGCGCGTGGTGTCCATGGACATGCACGCCGGGCAGATTCAGGGCTTCTTCAACATTCCCACCGATCACCTCTACGCCTCACCCGTGTTCCTCGATGACCTTCGCAAGAAGTTCGCTGACGCCGAGAACCTGGTGATCGTCTCGCCAGACGCTGGCGGGGTCGAGCGCGCGCGGGCCTACTCCAAGCGGCTCAACTGCCCCCTGGCGATCATCGACAAGCGCCGGCCCCGCGCCAACGCGTCCGAGGTGATGAACCTGATCGGCGACGTCAGAGGCCGCGACGCGATCATCGTCGACGACATCATCGACACCGGCGGCACCTTGACCCAGGGCGCCGCGGCGCTCAAAGAGAAGGGCGCGCGCAGCGTGTATGCGTACATCGTGCACCCCATCTTGTCCGGGCCGGCCATCTCGCGGCTCAATGAGTCGGTGCTGGAAGAGCTGGTGGTGGCCGACACCGTGCCCTTGAGCAAGTCGGCGCAGGCGTGCACGAAGGTGCGGCAGATCGGCGCCGAGCGGCTGTTCGGTGAAGCCATCGCGCGCATCTACCGGGCCGAGTCGCTGTCGAGCTTGTTCGTCTGACCGCTGACTGATTCGATCGCGGGCAGTCTGCGCCTGAAGACCCGTGTACGGTGGCCGGCATGCGTCTTCTGCTGCCGGTGATCGCCGTCGCGCTGTCTGCCTGCCCGTCCCCCCCTGCCAAACCCTTCCCCGACGGGTTCCTCTTCGGAGCGGCCATCGCCGGCTTCCAGGTCGACATGGGCTGCCCCACCCTCTCGCCGGCGCTCTGCGAAGACCGCCGCAGTGACTGGTACCAGCTGATCACCAGCCAGGCCCAGATCACCCCCTCGGTGGCGACCAACTTCACCTTCGACGCGCCCACCACCGGGCCCGGGCACTGGGAGCTGTTCGACCAGGACTTCGCCCGCGCGAAGGACGAAGCGGGGCTGAACTCGGTTCGCATCTCGATCGAGTGGAGCCGCATCTTCCCCAACGCCACCGATGGCCTCGAGGGTGCCGCGCTGAGCGCCGCGGCGAGCGGGCCGGCCGTCGAGCGCTACCACGCCATGTTTGCGTCGCTCAAAGCGAAGGGGCTGGTGCCGATGGTGACGCTCAACCACTACACCCTGCCCGTGTGGGTCCACGACGGCGTGGCCTGCCACCAGAACCTCTCGACCTGCACCACCAAGGGCTGGCTCGACCCCGAGCGCCTGCACCGGGAGATCGCGAAGTACGCCGGCTTCGTGGCCAGGGAATTCGGCGCCGAGGTCGATCTGTGGGCCACCCAGAACGAGCCCTTCGCGGTGGTCATCCCCGGGTACCTGCAGCCGGGGAAAGACCGGGTGAACCCTCCCGCGCAGTCGCTCAAGTTCGAAGAGGCGCGCACGGTGGCCATCGCCATGATCGTCGGCCACGCCCGCATGTACGACGCGGTGAAGGCCAACGACACCGTCGACGCCGATGGCAACGGCGAGGCCGCCGAGGTGGGGCTGGTCTACGCGCTGGCGCCCGCGGTGCCCAAGGACCCCCAGAACCCCCTCGACGTGAAGGGCGCCGAGAATGTGTTCTATTTGAACAACACCCTGTTCCTCGATGGTGTGATCAAGGGCACCATCGACGCCAACATCGATGGCAAGGCTGACGGACCTCCACGGGACGACCTGGTCAACCGCATGGACTGGTTGGGAATCAATTACTACACCCGCGTGAAGGTCACCGGCACCCAGACCCCCAGCTTCCCGCAGTTCTCGCCCATCTCGACCTTCGACCCCTTCTCGCTCGAGCTGTGGGACGACACCCCCAGCGGCATTCTCGACGCCATCACCTGGGCCACGGGGCGCTATGGCAAACCGATCTACATCACCGAGACCGGGGTCGACGTGGCGAAGGACCCTGAGAAGGGCGCCAGCTGGCTGGTGCGCTACCTGGGCATGACCCAGAAGGCCATCGCCGGGGGCGCCGACGTGCGCGGGTTCTTCTTCTGGTCACTGATTGACAACTACGAGTGGAACCACGGCATGGCGATGCGCTTCGGCCTGTACTCGGTCGCCGCCGACGCCCAGAAGACCCGCGTCGCCCGCCCTGCCCTGACCGCCTACCGGAAGATCACCGCCGCCAAAGACATCACACCTGAGCTGAAGGCGGCCTACCCCTGACCCGTTGAAGTCAATACACGAACGGCACGATGCGCCAGCGCACCCGGCGCACGTACTCGTCCCACAGGGGCCCGTACTTCCGGGCACAGCGGCGATCGTCGTCGAGCTGCCGGGGGAAGAGCAGCGCCACGTAGTACAGCGGGTACAGCCACGGCTGCCAGGCGGTCACGTTGCCGAGGCTGAGCGCCAGGCCCGTCGACATCAAGATCTCGCCCAGGTAGTTGATGTGCCGTGACAGGCCCCAGAAGCCGCTGGCCAGCACCCGGTCACCGATCGCCTCGGGCGCCAGCAGCCCGAACGCCTTCCTGCCCTGATCGCGCTTGAACCAGTACTTCTGCAGGTTCGCCCCTCGCGACAGCACCCAGCCGGTGAAGAACACCAGCGCGCACAGCACCAGCAACACCGCCGGGGTGTGAGGGTTGGGCTGCTCGGCCAGGCCCCACAGCCCGATGCCGTAGAAGTACGGGTAGAACACCAGACAGCCCCAGGTCAGCTTGAAGCCCACCCGCTCGGCCACGAAGTCATAGGTGTACAGGTGCACCTCTTCGAAGAACAGGTACTCGCTCAAGAAGAAGGTGAAGAGCGCGACGTACAGGAACACCCCGGGGCTGGGGTCGTCGTGGTGCAACCGCACGTGGTGCGCCGCGAAAGACAACACATTCAACTCGAGGATCACCGCGCCGATCAAATACAGGTACATCTTCGCGTCGACACGCCCACCCCACAGCTGCGGCTGCTCGATGCGTCCGAGGAACAGATCCTTCAGCAGGTTCGAGCCCGGCACCGGCCTGGCGGGCAGCACGATGGTCAGCGACGCCAACAGCCCGGTCACGCAGGCGCCGATGGCCAGCTCCCAGCGGTGAACGAAGAACGCGTCCCATTCCAGCAAGCCCTGCCAGCAGACCGCGGCCCAGGCCCCCACGCAGATGAAGAAGACCACCAGGCCGTTGAGCCGGTAGCGCAGCTTCGCGCCGGTGGCCGGGTTCACCACGTACCCGTCGACCCAGCGGCCGGGGACCGCCGCGTTGAGCAGAAAAACCAACACATACATCACCAGGGGCCACAGAAAGGCAGGCATGGTCAGAGCTTCTCCATCGGAGTGGCCAGCAACTTCAGATCGGCCTTCGTCAGGGTGAGCTTCTCGAACAGATCGGGCCGCCGCTCACGGGTCAGGTGCAGCGAGTGCCAGCGCCGCCAGCGGGCGATGCGCGCGTGATCGCCGCTCTGCAGCACGTCGGGAATGCGCTGGCCGCGGAAGTCCAGCGGCCGGGTGTAGTGCGGGTGCTCGAGCAGGTTGGCCTCGAAGCTCTCGGTGGTCGCCGACTCGGCGTTGCCCAG
>VYLD01000415.1_pt1 | contig 13960 bp, 9 predicted proteins | sample 5114401 | NCBI WGS metagenome assembly VYLD01 (sample SAMN12291783, study PRJNA351875) | freshwater metagenome | isolation source: freshwater lake | place: USA: Michigan, Gull Lake | collected 2013-08-08 | reverse complement strand
TGGTAAGCATATTGGTTCTTTTCGGGCAGGATAAAATTGAGGGCGCTGAACTCGAAGCTGAAAAAGTTCTGGTCGTAGTTCAGCACTATATCGTGTGGGATTAAGCCATAATTGGCACTCTTGTCAAAGATCTTAAAATCGGTGATGGCGATGGGCGGTAAGTATGGGTTGTCCTTGATGCTGTCAGGAAAAAAGGCAGTCAAGCCGTTTTCGCCCCCGAAATATAATTTGCCGTCTCGACCCTTGTGGTAAGCTTTACTATTAAACTCATTGCTTTGCAAGCCGTCAGCAACATCGTAGTTACGGCAGACGATCGTTTTTGGGTTAAACTTACAGAGCCCCTTATTGGTGCTGAGCCAAAGATTGCCGTGCGCATCTTCCAAGATGCCATACACATAGTCATTGGGGAGGCCGTCTTTCGTTGTAAAAGATGTAAAAGTATTGGTTGTTGGGTCCAACTTGTTGAGGCCATTTTGTGTACCGATCCAAAGAGAGCCTACGCGGTCTTGATAAATTGAAACAACCAAATTATTGCTAAGGCTACGTGGGTTATTAATGTCGTTGATGAAGCGATCAAAAGATTTGGTTGTGGGATCAAATTTGTTCAGACCACCACCATATGTACCGATCCAAAGCGAGCCTGAGCGGTCTTGAAAGATTGAAGCTACAACATCGTTGCTAAGGCTCTTCGGATTATTTGGATTGTTGGTGAAATGCTCAAAAGTTTTGGCTTTGGGTTCAAATTTGTTGAGGCCTCCAGCTGTACCAATCCAAAGCTCGCCTAAACGGTCTTCATAGATTAAGGAGACGTTATTGTTGCTCAGGCTATGCGGATTCTGGGGGTTGTTGGTAAAATGTTCAAAAGTTTTGGTTCTTGGGTCAAATTTGTTCAGTCCGCCATTATATGTGCCAACCCAAAGCGAGCCTGAACGGTCTTGACAGATTGAAACCACCGTATTACTACTGAGGCTATTGGGGTTCTTTGGGTCGTTGGTGAAATGTTCAAAAGACTTATTTGCAGGGTCAAATTTGTTCAGTCCGCCATCATATGTGCCAATCCAAAGCAAGGCTGAAGGGTCTTGATAGATTGAAACCACGATATTACCACTAAGGCTATTGCGATTCTTTGGGTCATTGGTAATATGATCAAAGGATTTTGTAACTAGGTCAAACTTATTTAGCCCACCAAAATAGGTACCCACCCAAAGCGATTCTGAGTGATCTTGATAGATTGTCCTGACGGAATTATTGCTAAGACTCTTTGGGTTCTTGGGAGACTCTTTGGGTTCTTGGGGTCGCTGGTAAAATGTTCAAACGTTTTGGTTGAAGGATCAAATTTGCTCAGTCCGCCCCCATCACTGCCTACCCAAAGCGAGCCTGAGCGGTCTCCATAAATGGAGGAAACGATATTATTACTAAGACTATTTGGGCTCTTGGGGTCGTTGATAAAATGTTCGAACAGTTGGGTTTTAGGATCAAACTTGTTAAGCCCACCTTGCGTGCCAATCCAAATTGAACCTGCACGGTCTTGGCTAATTGCCTTGATGTTGTTATTACTAAGACTCTTGGAGTTTTTGGGGTCGCTTTTGAAACACTCAAAGGATTTTGTTGCAGGGTCAAACTTGTTTAGCCCACCGAGACTCTTTGGGTTCTTGGGGTCGCTGGTAAAATGTTCAAACGTTTTGGTTGAAGGATCAAATTTGCTCAGTCCGCCCCCATCACTGCCTACCCAAAGCGAGCCTGAGCGGTCTTGATAGATTGCCCTGACGTAGTTGTTGCTAAGGCTCTGGGGTTTTTTAGGGTCGTTGGTGAAATGTTCAAAGGATTTGGTTGTGGGGTTGAATTTATTCAGCCCTCCGCCAAACGTGCCTATCCAGAGCGAGCCAGAGCGGTCTTCACAAAGGGAATAAATAGGATACCCGCTAATCGAGGTCGAATCTTTTGCATCATTTCGGAAAACGGTAAAGCGGTAGCCATCATAGCAGTTTAGCCCATCATCAGTTCCGATCCAGATGTAGCCTTGCCGGTCTTGCAAAACGCTATGGGCTGAACTTTGAGACAGCCCTTGCTCCTGTGATAGGTGCTCGAAGCGGATGTCCTGATGCGCTTGTTGGCTAAATGTTTGTTGAGCAGTAAGCGCAAGCCAAATTAAAACGTAAAAGAGCAGCGCACGGCATTTATTCATCGTTGATGGAAATTTTGAGCTACAATATCGGGAATCTTGTTTGTAATTCTCTTAAACCTAAATTAATTTAAAAGGCGATTCTGTTGTACCTCCCTTGCTTGAGTAACCGTCAACCGATTCAATTTATTTATTTCTCTTCTAACTTTAAATACAGGTTGAACGTGGTCTCTTTGCCCAACCTGCTCTCGGCCTCTATCCTACCGCCCATGGCCTCCTATTGGGTCTTTACCAAAAAAAGCCCCATCCCCTTGCCCTTTACCTGAAAATGAAAACGGGCATATAGGGTGAACAATTTTCCTCCATCTCTTTCCATGTCTATCCCCAAACCATTATCCCAGATTATGCATTAGAGAATTCAGTCGTTGATGCTTTTGCCTTACATAATCGATCAAACAAACAATCCATCCATATTCGTTTTTCTCGAGTAGCTGAGATGTTGAGTGTTGTTTTTCCTGCTGTTTGGTGATCCAACTTCCTTCCCGCCAAAGCGGCATGAATCGTAAGGTACTTAAAGTGACTTGAGCCTTACTTTGAGGTACTATTTCGCTAAACAAACTCATTAGATTGTAGCCCATTCTGCTGGTATGGAAGGCAGCTTCGGTGACCCAAAAAATTGTCCGTACAAAAACTGTCCAGGCCAAAATCATTTTCGAGTTCTTTGGTCCGGTTTTCAGCGCTTGCAAAGTCTTTTGTAACTAAGCCTTACCTGTTCTGCAGGCACGTTGATATGCTGGACTTGTCCAGACAAGGGTCTAATCGCAGTTATTCATCCGATCAACTCATTAAGCAGTTTATGACCTGCGTGTAATGTGGTGCCAATAGATTTGAGCATACCGAAGTGGCCCGTCACGATGAAGCCTCAACAATAGAGACACTTGTAATGGATGAATTAGTTGTTGCTGGCAAGAGGCCAAATCAATCTAATTCTAAAAGCCTCCGTTGTCTTTTAGGTTTTAGAGGTTTTCACTAAACTATTTCCCCAGTACTTCTTCCAATTTTTGTTCTAACGCAGCCCCTCTTAAATTCTTCGCAATGATCTTTCCGGTTTTATCCAAAAGAATTGAAAGTGGGATAGCGTTGATGTTGTAATCTTTTGCCGCCTGGCATTCAAAGTATTTTAGGTCAGAGACGTGTGTCCAAGTGAGTCCATCCTCCGCTATTGCTTTTACCCAATCTTCTTTATTGCGATCTAGCGAAACACCATATACCTCAAAGCCCTTGCTTTTGAATCTATTGTAAGCTTTCACCACGTTAGGGTTTTCCTGGCGGCAAGGGCCGCACCATTTTGCCCAAAAGTCAATTAACACATATTTTCCCTGAAGGGAAGAAAGTTTTACAACCTGTCCGGCAGGGTTCGCCAACGCGATCTCAGGTGCCTGTTGTCCTACCGCTGTGATCTTTATCTTTTCGGTCATCGCGCTTAGCTCTTTTGTAAACCGAGAGGTGGGCCAGGCCTTCTTAAATTTTTCTGTGGCCGTCAAAAACAGATCTATGTTCTTGTCTTTGTCAATTAAGTTGGGGTCTTGAAGTAAATTGAACAATGCAAGAGACGCTGGTTGTTGCTCTAAAAACGCTGCCAACGATTTGGCATTTCTTTCGATAATCTTCGCAGCACTTGCTCGTAGTTCCGCTACTTTTTTGTCATTCTTTGCGGCTACGGCCGTTTCATATTCTGTTTGCAGTGCCATCATCTCTGCACCGCCTTGTGATTCGCTCATCATTCGCTGCACTGTGTTGATCAACTCGTGATCGGGTGAGCCCTTAATCTCTACAAACCCTTGTTGATTGTTGCCATCTACATTGAGTTCTACGTTGCTTCGATTCAACATTACATTAACCGCTTGCCTTCCAAAAAAATTAATATTGTAAAAGCCCGGTTCGGTTAAGCGCACTGTTTTGGCGAAAGTATAGTCTTTTCTCAACGTAATGGTATCACGTCTTCCAGAGCCATTCTGCACAATCTCCTGTATGGAAATTGGCCCTTGCTGGGGAAAACCCACTTTACCCGACAATACAATTGTCCACCCCGAATCGACAGCTTCTGCTTTTTTCTCGGGGGCGCAGTTTGTTAAAATTAACGCGAATAGGAAGTTAAACACGATCATAGTTTTTGTTTTCATTCTGTTATCTCGATACATTATTTATTAAGTTCTTGAACAATCAAATCTGTTGCCAGTTTTGGATCGGCTTTTCCTTTACTGCGTTTCATCACTTCACCCATAAACATAGTTACAATTGCTTTCTTTCCCTTTTTATATTCGTCCACTTTTTGCGGAAATGCCGCAATAACTTCTCTAACGATGGGCAGGATAGAATCCATACTGCTGTCTTGCACTAAATTTAGTTCCTCGGCAAGCAGGGCTGCTGACTGGCCAGGTCTTTCAATCAAAGCAGGAAACAATTTTTGCGCGGCTACAGCAAAACTTAACTTTCCGTCATCAATCAGCTGAATCACTTCGGCAACTTTGTTTGCTTTCAACGCAAACGCAGCTATTTCCAAATTCGTTTCGTTGAGGTACGATTTTATTGGACCCATCAACCAATTGGAAGCCGCTTTGTAATTCTTCGTGTGGCTACACATCTGTTCAAAATAGGAAGCCAACTCTTTGGTTTCTGTAATGACATGCGCATCGTAAGGCGGAAGGTGATAAATTGTAATTAACTTTTGATACAACTCCTTTGGAAGAGCCGGCATAGAAGATTTAATGCGATCCAGCCATTCGTCTGATATTTCCAGCGGGCTGACATCCGGATCAGGGAAATAGCGATAGTCATTTAGCTCTTCTTTTGTACGCATGCTATAGGTCTTTCCATCGGCAGCGTTGAAGGTGCGTGTTTCTGAAATCACCACCTCACCTCGTTCCAGCAAAGCAGTCTGACGCTCTATCTCAAAATCAATTGCATGCTGCACATTGCGAATTGAGTTCATGTTTTTAATCTCTACCTTTTTGCCCAACACGGTTGCGTCCTTCAGCATCATCGAAACATTCGCATCGCAACGCAACGACCCCTCTTCCATGTTTCCATCACAAATTTCCAGGTACCGTACCAGCTTTCTGATTTCTGCCATTAACGCCCCTGCATCTTCCGATGATTCAATCACAGGCTCTGTCACAATTTCTATCAAAGCAGTACCGGCTCGGTTAAAGTCGAGCAGCGTATCTGTTTCACCTTCTAAGTGAATTGACTTGCCTGCATCTTCTTCCAGGTGAATTCGATTTAAGATAATATCTTTTTCGCCTCCGTCTTTTGTTGTGATCGTTACGAAACCACCAACACAAATAGGAGTTCGATCTTGCGTAAGCTGGTAGCCTTTTGGTAGATCTGGATAGAAATAATTCTTACGATCGAAGATTTGAAATCTCGAAATCCTGGAGTGACAAGCCAAACCCATTTTAATGGCGTGTTCGACAGCCTTCTTATTCAATTTGGGCAACGTACCGGGATGCGCCAATGTAATGACACCCACGTTTGTATTAGGCGCACTGCCATATTCGGCTAAATCTGAATTGAAGATTTTGCTATTCGTTAATAGTTGAGCATGGACTTCAAGACCGATGACTACTTTGTATTTATTTTGTGATGATGAACCCACTAATTCAACAATTCTTTGGCTTTCACTAAAACACGATCCAACCCATTACTATTTTTCCCTCCAGCTGTAGCAAAGAAAGGTTGCCCTCCCCCACCGCCATCAATTTCCTTGGCCAGTTCTTTTACCATATTCCCAGCGTGATATTTTTTTGTTGCTTCTAATTTTTCACCAATCATGACAGCCACCTGCGGTTTACCTTCAATGTCAGCAGCGAGTATCATCAACAAATCGTCAAACTGATTGCGCAGTGCATAGGCGATATTTTTTAAGGCATCCGCATTGGGCACACTTACTCTCTCCAAAACCAGCGTACAACCATTGGATTTTACTGCTTTAGCTGCAAGTATGTCTTTCAGTGTGTTGGCTTGTTGCTGGTAAATGATTTCCAGCTTTTTTTCAAGGCCATGTTTTTCTTCTACCAGCGTTTGAATAGATGCAACAACATCTTTCGGATTTTTGAGTTGTGCTTTGATCTGCCCCATCTCGTTGTAAAAACTGTTCAGGTATTCAAATGCTCCATCTGCTGTAACGGCTTCAATTCTGCGAACACCGGCAGCCACCGAACTCTCGGAAACAATTTTTAGCAATCCGATATTTCCTGTGGCCTTCACATGAGTACCTCCACAAAGCTCGACCGAGAATTTCGGGTCAAATGTTATCACTCTAACAAACTCTCCGTATTTCTCACCAAACAATGCCATCGCGCCCAGCGACTTTGCTTTTTCAATGGGCACATTGCGCTGCTCATTCAACTGAATATTTTCCCTAATCTTTTCGTTAACGATTGTTTCTACTTTAAAAATTTCCTCGTGCGTCATGGCAGCAAAATGAGAGAAATCGAAACGCAATATCTTATCATTAACCAAAGAACCTTTTTGTTCAACGTGTTTACCCAGTACATTTCGCAAGGCAGCATGAAGTAAATGCGTGGCCGAGTGATTAGCCATGCAAAGTCTGCGCTGATGAACATTTACTTTGGCTTGAACTATTCCTTCTAAATTGGCAGGAAGCTTCTCCACCCAGTGAACGATCAGATCATTCTCTTTTTTTGTATCAACGACCGTAATTTTTTCCTCTCCTATTTCCAGTGTACCTGTATCTCCCACCTGGCCTCCGCTCTCTGCATAGAATGGAGTTTTATCTAGCACCAACTGAAATAACTCTTTGTTCTTTTGTTTTACTTTTCGGTAGCGTAAAATTTTTGACGTTGAAGTCAATTCATCGTATCCAATAAATTCTGGTTTGCCTGCCTGACCGGCAGGCAGGTCACCTTCTGCTACCACGACCCAGTCTCCGGTTTCCTTTGCGGCATCGGCTTTGGAGCGCGTTTTTTGTTTGGCCATTTCATCAATGAACCCTTTTTCATCCACAGAAAAACCACGTTCTCGCGCGATGAGCGAAGTTAGATCGAATGGAAAGCCGAAAGTATCATAGAGTTCAAAAGCTTGCTCACCCGAGATTACTTTTGGCTGGTCTGGATTATGGAATTGTATTTTCTCTTTGACCGATTCAAAAAACAATTCAATTCTTTTAAGACCTTTTTCAAGAGTTAGTAAAAACGCCTTCTCTTCTTCTAAAACTACTTGAAAAACAAAATCCTTTTGGTTAATTAACTCTGGAAAAACATTTTCAAATTGTTGTGCAAGAGTGTTGACCAAATTACAGATGAATGGATCCCTTTGATCAAGATGAGAATAGCCATACCGAATAGCTCTTCTCAATATTCGCCTAATAACATAACCCGCCCCGTTATTAGATGGCAATTGACCGTCTGCAATTGCAAAACTCACCGCTCTAATGTGATCAGAGATAACACGAATTGCGATATCCGTCCGTTCGCTATTCCCATACTTTAAATTTGTCATGGCCGCCACGTGATTAATCAGTGGCATGAATACATCCGTATCATAGTTTGATGTTTTTGCCTGAATGGCCATGCAAAGTCGCTCGAAGCCCATTCCGGTATCTACATGTTTATCCGGCAGAGGCACCAATGCACCGGAAGCAAGTCTGTTAAACTGGATGAACACCAAATTCCAAATCTCCACAACTTGCGGATGATCGCTATTGACTAAATCGCGACCTGCTTTCTTCATTCTTTCTTCCTCTGAACGAAGATCAATGTGAATCTCTGAGCACGGGCCACATGGGCCGCTTTCGCCCATCTCCCAAAAATTGTCCTTTTTATTACCGTGGAGAATGCGATCCTCTTGTACAAAACTGCGCCATAGGTCTTTGGCTTCTTCGTCCACGGGAAGGTTATCTCCTTTGTCGCCACCAAAAACGGTTACATACAACCTGTCTTTTGGTAGTCCATAGACTTCCGTCAATAGCTCCCATGCCCAACTGATTGCCTCCTTCTTAAAGTAATCACCAAAGCTCCAGTTGCCAAGCATTTCGAACATAGTGTGGTGGTAGGTGTCCAGCCCCACATCTTCCAGGTCATTGTGCTTTCCGCTTACCCTAAGGCACTTTTGTGTGTCGGCTACACGTCTGTTAGTCGAAACTGAATTGCCCAAAAAGTAGTCCTTAAACTGTACCATGCCCGAGTTGGTAAACAGCAGCGAAGGGTCATTTTTAAGCACTAAAGGGGCAGAAGGAACGATTTTATGGCCTTTACTTTCAAAGAAATCCAGAAATTTTTGGCGGACGATTGCCGATGTCATATGCATTTGGTCAAATTAAACTTTTGATAAAGAGGACATTTTGCCTACTTTTATGAGTTCACAGTCTTAGAAACGCACAAAATTAACCCATTAGGGTCATTATAAAAGGAATTGAATAAAAGTTGGCAATGGCAGAAACAAAATTCAGGTACAATCCAAAAACGCTGCGTTACGAAAGGGTTATCCCTTCGATCGTAAGCATCGCGTTTAGAGGATTTGGCTATTTGATCTTTGGCTGTATCTTTTTTGTGGGTTTAGTGATGCTTCAAAATTTTGTGATTGAAACCCCGCTTGAAAAATCGTTGCGTGCTGAAAATGAGGCTCTTCAACTTCATAAGAAAGTTTTGATCGCGAGTTTGCAAGAATCTAATGTGGGTATTCAAGCTCTTCGTAAAGAGGAGCACCAGCTTCACGAAAGACTTTTTGAAACCAAGGTTGTAACTGAAAACGAAACAGACGTCTATAAAAAAGATGAAATATTAACCGCTGAGCCTACCCTATTTGCAGAGTGGGAAAAATCGGTTAGTAACAACTTCACTTCTGTTTTTAAAAAGGCGCAATTGAGAGATCAGTCATGGGCTCAACAGATTCATATCGACAAAACGAAGTTGAACAAATTAAAGCACCTACCCAGTATTTCGCCTATTCCTGAAATTGAAGCAGACAAGTTGGTATCTGGTTTTGGTAAACGAATAAATCCTTTCCATAAGGGAATATATCAACATGATGGAATTGATTTCGCTATGCCTGCCGGAACGCCTGTTGTCGCTACTGCCCCCGGCACAATTTTACGGGCTAACACCAGCAACCAGATAGCGGGTTTTGGCAACTATGTCGAAATAGATCATGGAAATGGAATTATCACGCGGTATGCTCACTTGGCAGACCTTAATGTAAGATACGGTCAATCGGTAGCCAAAGGGCAGAAAATTGGCACCGTTGGATCGAGTGGCGGTTCCATTGCACCCCACCTTCACTATGAGGTGATACGCGGTGGTATTAACGTGAACCCTGTTCACTACGTGGTGGGTACTTACTCCAGCACATTTTATAATAACCTTGTGCAGGCAAGTGAAAAAAGAAATCAGTCACTGGATTAATGACAAAGGTAAAGTATACATATAATCCGGTTACCTGTAAATACGATCCCATTATAGTATGCCCTCGCTTGTTAGGAAAGGCTACGCTACGCTTTCTAGCCGTTTCGTTTGTTATCGGCCTTGCCGGAAGCATTTATTTCCATTTTCAGTATCCGTATTTGGACGAGACGCTTCAGAGTCAGGAGAATGCCTATCTGAAAGCGGAGTGGAGACTACTTGGAAAACGTTTAAACAACAGTTCGGAGCAACTGAGCGCACTGGAAAAAAACGATGACCAAAATTTCCGTGTGATACTTGATCTGGATCCTTTGTCACCGTCCCAACGCGAAGCCGGTGTCGGTGGTCGTCCAAAAGAGAGCGAAACTATCACTTACCCGCTAATCAAATTAGCGTATGATAAGGCTGCAAAAATCAAAAACCGACTAGATATACAGCGGCAGTCTATCGATCAATTAAAGACCGAACTTGGGAAAAAGGAACGTATGTGGGCTTCAAGGCCGGCAATCCAACCGATAAACAATAAAGACCTAAAACAACTTCATACAATTTTCGGAATGCGGCTACATCCCATTCTTGGTTATGTGCGCCCCCACAACGGACTCGATTTTACGGCACCGCATGGATCACCTGTCTACGCGACCGGAGACGCAGTGGTAATGTACACCGGGTTTTCGAGCTATGGGAACGTGATCTACTTGGATCATGGTTTTGGTTTTGAAACCAGATACGCCCACTTGACCCGCTATATTGTCGAACCGGGCCAAGTTATAAAGAGGGGTCAGATTATCGGATATGTAGGTAATACGGGCTTATCCGCAGCGCCACATCTTCACTATGAAGTGCATTATAAGAATGTGGCTATTAACCCAATCAATTTCTTTCAGCGCGACCTCAGTAACAAAGAATACGAAAAATTGATTGAGTTGGGTAGTAAGTCAACTACGTCACTCGACTAGAAGTCATCTTAAAAATCACTTAACTGTCAGCCTGAGCTTGTCGAAGGCTATTTGCAACTCCCCTAAGGAGGTTTCGACAGGCTCAACCTGACAACGGTATTTTTGAGATGGTTCCTAACAATTCTGAAATCAATTATTTCCTTTTTATTGCCAAGAGTGGGATAGTGCCCAGGTAGGCTAATGTCCGTGTGACGCTTTTTGCAAATAGCTTTTCTTCCAGACTTAACTTGTGGGTAAAGGTAGTAAGTAGGTCGGCCTTTGTTTGTTTGATGTACTGATCAATGGCTTTGGGAATATCATCATCCAGGATAAGCTTAAAGTCCAGCTTGTCGTACTGGGTTTTTTTGATAATTGTCTCTAATGAATTTTTTGCGGCCTCCACCTTTTTGTCCATCGAAGGCACCACATGTATCATATGAACAGATGATCCATAAATACGCGCAAATTCTACCACAATATCTAGCTCCTTTTGTGTGTCTTTCAAATCAGTGGCGTACACGATGTGCTGTAGGTTTTTGTATTGCGCAAACTCAGGTATTGCCAACACCGGGCAAGAGCAATCGTCAATTACCGACACGGTGGTGCCACCTAATCTCGCCTTCTTTAAGGCAGATGCTCCCCGAGAGCCCATCACCACAATATTCGTTTTGTTTTTTTCTGTATAACGCTTCACCATCTCAGCCACGGTGTGCGAGCGAATCGCTTTAAATTCAATTTGATAATCGCCTTTGACTGTACTTCGCAACTCTTCTATTAAGTTCCGCCCCTCCTCCTCGGTAATCTGGATGAGCGATTTTTCGATTTGTTTCATCTTAAGGTTTGCCTTTGGAACGCCCTCAAATCGCACAATATTCAATATTGTGAATTCCGCCTTCACAGGTGCTGCCATACGAAGCGCATAGGAAATAGCCACTTTGGACAAAGGAGAGAAATCGGTAAGAAGGACAATTTTGGGTACTGCCATACGATTAGGTTATAATCAAAAATAAACCATTCATCGCCATTAAAAAAGCGATTAAGAATGTAAATTTCCAATTCAAATCAATAACAAACCGATGTCAAAAAAATCACTTCTTTTACTTTGCCTTGTTGTCCTCGCTTTATCTAGCCAGGCACAAGTTAATTCCAAGCTTATTCAATCACACATCAAGCTCCTTTCTAGCGATTCTTTGGAAGGTAGGGGTACTGGAACCGCTGGAGAAAAACTGGCAATTGCCTACATCCAATCTCAATGGAGTAAGATCGGGCTATTGCCAAAAGGCGATGGAAAGCTATTTACCCAAAAATTCACTTTCAAAGGCGGAATTCATGGAACCGGTGAAGAGGGAACAACTTACAATCTGGTCGGATTCATTGACAACCAAGCCGCCAACACAATTGTAATTGGTGCACACTTCGATCACCTCGGCTTGGGAAATCAAGGCAGCTCGTTGGATGCAAATCCGCAAAACAAAATTCACAATGGCGCAGATGACAATGCATCGGGTGTCGCTGGTGTGATCGAATTGGCACGGTATTTCCAAACCAATAAAATCAAAGAGTCAACCAATTTTTTGTTTCTATGCTTCAGTGGCGAAGAACTTGGCTTATACGGATCTAAGTACTTTACCGAAAATCCAACAATTGATTTGACAAAGGTGAGCTACATGATCAATATGGATATGATTGGCCGATTAGATCCTCAATCGAAAAGTCTGGCTGTTAGTGGAACTGGAACCAGCGCTGCTTGGGAACCTCTTCTTAAAAAACTATCATCTGAAAAATTGTTGATTAAAACTGACTCAGCCGGTGTAGGCCCTTCAGATCACACTTCCTTTTATCTCAAAAATATTCCGGTTCTGCATTTCTTCACTGGTTCGCATAGCGACTACCACAAACCGTCAGATGACGCAGAAAAAATAAATGTTGAGGGCGAAAAAGAAATTCTTGATTTAATTATTCGACTGGTTGAAAATCTTGACAAGCAACCAAAGCTTACTTTCCTTGCTACCAAAAATAAGTCGATGGGGTCAGCTCGCGCTTTTAAAGTCACCATGGGTGTAATGCCGAGCTACACGTCAAGCGAGGAGGGACTGAAGGTAGATGGCGTAACCGAAGGAAAGCCTGCTCAAAAAGCTGGTATTGCGGCAGGCGATGTGATCGTTCAGATTGCATCTTATCAAATAAAAGATATCCAGAGTTATATGGATGCATTAGGCAAATTTGAAAAAGGACAAGTAGTGCCGGTAAAACTAAAAAGGGAGAAAGAAATTATTACACTCAACGTTACCTTTTAACGAGATCAAACACGCGTAAATTTGGAAGTTTGACAATCATTTTTAAAATCCATTTCTGACTCTATTTTTGCAGAAGAAAACAATCAATACAATTTGACATGGGACGCGTATTTGAAAAGAGAAAACATACCATGTTCGCTCGTTTTGACCGAATGGCCAAAGCGTTTACGCGAATAGGAAAAGATATTGCCATGGCCGTGAAAGCCAATGGCCCCAACCCAGATAACAATCCCAAGCTTCGAATGGCGATTCGAAATGCAAAGGGCGCGAATATGCCGAAAGATCGGGTTGATGCAGCTATCAAACGCGCATCTTCCAAAGAAGAAAAAGATTTTCAGGAAATAGTGTATGAAGGCTATGCCCCACACGGAGTGCCAGTGTTGGTAGAATGTGCTACTGACAATCCGACCCGTACGGTGGCAAATATCCGGTTGCAGTTCTCCAAAAATCATGGCACCATGGGCAACTCCGGATCTGTCTCATTTATGTTTGAACGAAAGGGAGTATTTAAATTCGAACCATCTAAATTAAACTTAGATGAACTAGAATTAGACTTGATCGATGCTGGTGCGGAAGATATTCAACGGGACGCGGAAGAGACTGTCATCTACACCAAATTCACTGAGTTTGGCCATATGTCTAAATTCCTGGAATCTAAGAAGCTGGAGGCGAAAAGCTCTGAACTCAATTACATTCCCAACAGTACGAAAGAACTAACGGAGGCTGAGCAAGATGAGGTACTCAAGTGCATCGAAGCACTGGAAGCAGATGATGACGTGCAGAACGTTTATCACAATCTCGCTTAATAGATCAGTCGGAGAAGGTTTAATTTTTCTTCTTAGATAAAACGTCCAATTGACTTCCCTAGTGAGGTTGTCGTCTACCATACGATTATTGTATTGCTGTATAAGGGCTCTCAACCTTGCTTGCATGTCAGAAACCGTATCCGGTAGTGCCTGTATTTCATTATTCTTTAGAAATGGATCCGCTTTAAAATCAAAGAGCGCGATTGAATTCTGTCCATCAAATTGAAGAAGATAGTTCCCTTGAAAAAACTGGTAGGTATTGTTTAGGCTACCTCTAAAAACTCAAAGTTGTTAAAAATTATATAACTGCATCGGGCTTGAAGAGAATATAAAAAGATTCATCTTTGGATATGAGAAACAAAAATGAGCGCGGATT
>VYLD01000360.1_pt1 | contig 13975 bp, 11 predicted proteins | sample 5114401 | NCBI WGS metagenome assembly VYLD01 (sample SAMN12291783, study PRJNA351875) | freshwater metagenome | isolation source: freshwater lake | place: USA: Michigan, Gull Lake | collected 2013-08-08 | reverse complement strand
GGCGGAGGGAGCGCGGCGGCGGTCAGCTTCTCGACCGACGTGGCGCCAATTCTGACGGCCCAGTGCGGGAGCTGCCATTCGTTACGCAACGCCGTCGCCGCCAACACCTTCGTACGCAGCACGTCCGCCCGCGCGCCGTGCAGCTCGACGGGCCGCAAGCTGATCGTGGCGAGCAACGGCACGGGCAGCCTGCTCTACGAAAAAATCTCGGGCACCCAGTCTTGTGGCAGCCGCATGCCGCTGGGCTGTTCAGGGAACGACTGCCTGCCGCAGGCGAAAATCGATCTCATCAAGCGGTGGATCGATGAAGGCGCAAACGACAACTGAGAACAGCCCAGGTCGCAATCAGGTCACCGACGCCCAGACGGTGACCGATTCGAATGGATCGACCCTGGCGCTTTGACGATAGGGTGCGCCTCCGATGCGTCTGGCGTTCGTGTTCGCGGCTCTGACCTTCTTCGCGACGACCGCCAGCGCGGCGATCTACGAACAAGTCGTCGACGTTGACGACGAAGAAGACATCTTCGCGATGGTGCAGCGAGGCGACATCTCGCAGGACACCGGCGACACCCTGCTCGAGTTGATGCGTGAAGGGGTTGACCTCAACACGGCGCCTCGCGAGCGACTCTACGACCTGCCGGGCATCACCTATTCCGACGTCGACAAGATCATCGTCTACCGCACGCAGAAGGGCCGCATCGAAGACCCGGCCGAGCTCGTCGGGGCCGAGGTGATCACTGCAGAGCAGCTCATCGGCATCGCGGTGTACATCAGCCTGGAGCCTGCCAGGGGGAAGCTGCCGGTCAGCGGCAAGTTCCGCCTCCTGTCGCAGTACACGGTGTCCGATTCGCTCGCCCCGCCGGCGTTCTTCGCCACCCGGCTCAAGGGGCCGCTCGACCTGACCGCAGGCGCGATGCTCGTCACCAGCCGGCTCGACCCGGTCCGGCCGCGGTTCGACAGGACGCTCGAGGGCCTCACGACCGAGGGCTACAAGTACCGCCTCGACGCGCCACGCCTGTTCCTGCAGTGGCTCAACGGCAACCGTCGCGTGATCGTCGGCACCTTCACCATCGGCTTCGGCGAGCGCCTGACGCTGGACAACACCCGGCGCACGACGCCGCGCGGGCTGTACCTGACCGACGACTTCCGGCGCTCGCAGGATCTCTCAACGCTCTGCCGGACCAGCGTCGACACCGGCGCCACGCCACCACCCGAGTGTGAGACCGCCGGGCGCTACGTCACCGCCGACTACTCGACCCGAGACGTCTTCCGGGGCGTCGCAGGCAGCATCGACAACCTCGACCTCGGCGACCAGCGCTCGCTCTCGCTGTACGGCTTCCTCTCGTACCAATCGCGCAGCGTGTACCAGTACGACGTCTACGACCGGGCCCGCTGTCCAGACCCCTCGTCGACCGACGCGGACTGCAGCGCACCCCGCATCTCGATTGTGACGCCAGCAGACCCGACGGGCTCGTGGCGCACCCGCTATGCCACCCTTCCAGGGTTCTTCGACGAGCTGGCCGGCGGTGGCCACGTCGACTTCAAGCCCAGCTACGCGCTGCGACTCGGTGTGACCGGCTACGGCGCGGTGCCTTTCTTCAACACCGCGCCCCCTGGAAGCGCCGTGCAGCCCGACTTTCAGGACACCGCGCGGTACCCCAACGGCGGCGCCTACGGAGCGCTCGGCGTCGATGGGCAGGCGATTCTGGGCCCGGTCAACCTGCACCTCGAGGTGGCGCGCAGCTTCGACAGAGCCGTCAACAACCAGGGCGGCGGCTTCGGCGTCGTTCAACGGACCACGTACGCGCCGAAGGGTCACGAGCTCGAGGTGGTGCTCCGGTATTACGACAACCGCTTCCTCAACCCCTACGCGCGACCCTTCTCAGGGCCTGACGAAGACGCAGGCCAACGCGCCCGAAACGAGCTCGGCGGAAGGGTGCGGTACTTCGGCAAGTTCAGCCGCGACTGGCAGTTCCGCGCGACCGCCGACTTCTGGACACTGCCCTTCACCGGGCGCACGGGGCGCGCCGGAACCGCGAGCATGCTCATCCTGGCGCGGGTCGACTTCACCGGGTTCTCCATCATCAAGCCCAGCGTCTGGTTCAGGCTCAGCGATCGCAACCTGGGCGTGAGCGAGCGCGGGGTGTGCCAGCAGACCGACGTCGCCTCGGGCATGTTCGAGTTCACCAACGCGCCGGACGACTTCGACGGAGACGTCACCTACTTCACCTGCGACTCGTACCGCATCGTCCAGCGCGTCGACTTCCGGCCCCTCGGAAAGCTCTTGAGCTTCAGTGAACAGGCCTCTTTCTCGTGGAGAGACGACATCTCGAGCGCCTACAACGACAGGTTCCGCAACGACGTGCAGGCGTGGTTCGAGGCGCGGAGCCAGCCGCTCGACTGGCTGTCCCTGCGACTGCGCTCCCGCCTTCGCATGGAAGGCATCGACAGCCCGACGACGTACGAAGACTCGCTGTGGACCTACTTCGAGGCCGCGTGGATGCCCTTCAAGGGGACGCGACTGGCCGCACGGTACGACCTCTTCGTCTGGCTGGACCAACGCGCCTCGACCTTGCGTCGGCAACCGTCTCCTGAGCATCGTTTCCTCATCGACCTGCGCACCAGCTTCTGACGACCATGCTCTCGCCCCGCGCCCACGCGTCCCTCCTCGTCACCGTCTTCGCGCTGTCGTGCGCAGGCGTCGCGACGGAGCAGACCAAACGCTTCACGAAGGACGAGACCCGCTCGCTGCTCAAGCGCCTCGAGACCGTCAGCCTCGAGCTCGGCGAGTTTCCCATCGCGGGCGCCTCGTCGGTGCTCGACGGCGACACCATCAAGGTGAACGGCCTGGCCGCGTCGCTGCGTCTGCTCGGCATCGACACCGAAGAGACGTTCAAGAAGGACTCCGAGCGGGTCGCCTTCGGCGCCGGCTGGGAGCCCTACAAGAAGGCGATGCGCGGCAGCTCGCCCCGCCCCGTGAAGTTCGCCACGCCGCTCGGAGAAGACGCCAAGCACTACGCCCAGGCCTTCTTCGAAGACGTGCGCCAGGTGCGCATGGAGCGAGACCACCCAGGCGAGATTCGCGACTTCTACAACCGCTACCTCGCCTATATCTTCGCGAAGAAGAACGGCGTGTGGGTCAACTACAACGTGGAATGCGTCCGCGCGGGCTTCTCGCCATACTTCATGAAGTACGGCCGCAGTCGCCGCTTCCACACCGAGTTCCTCGAGGCGGAAAAAGAGGCCCGCGAGGCGCAGCGTGGCATCTGGAAGCCCGGCGCCATGGCCTACCCCGACTACGACGAGCGCCTGAAGTGGTGGGCCGAACGCGAGGCCGTGGTGACCCGCTTCGAGAAGGCCGCCGCCGAGAACCCCGAGAACAGCATCGCCCTCACCCGCTGGGACGCGATGCTGCGGCTCGAGAACAAGGTGGGCCAGGAGGTGACGGTGCTTGGGTCGGTCAGTGACATCAAGTACGGCGAAGGCAAGGGCCCTTCGGTGGTGAAGCTGGCCCGCACCCGCACCAGCGACTTCGACATCGTGTTCTTCGACCGCGACGTGCTGCTGGCCTCGGGCGTGCAGTTCAAGAAGAGCGAGTTCGTTCAGGTGCGCGGCACCGTGCAGAAGTACAAGAGCGATCGCGGGTGGGACAAGCTGCAGATGGTGGTGACGCTGGCCGGGCAGGTGGTTGCGCCGTCGCCGCAGCTCGAGAAACTTCTCGGTGACGAGAAGCGAACGGTCGAGCGCAGCACCGACGACGAAGACTAGACGCGGCCTTCGCCGGCCGGGCGAGGCAGCGAGCGTGACGCAAGCCGTGGGGAAGAGACCAATGACTGTTCGAGCGATGTTGTTGCTGGGGTCGGCCACCGCGCTGCTGTCGTGCGGCGACGCCAACACCATGATGATGACCGACGTCTGCAAGGGCCGGAACCCGGGGGACCTGGTGGTGACCGAGTTGATGCTCGACCCCGATGGCACCGACACCGGCGGCGAGTGGCTCGAGGTGTTCAACACCCTCGGCACCCCCATCGACCTGCGCGGCTACACCATCACCTACCGGCAGGGCACCTCGACCGCGAAGTCGCACACCATTCGCGCCTCGGTGACGGTGCAGCCCCGCAGCTACCTCGCGCTGGGCGACGTGCGCTCGGGCCCCAACCCCGCGTGGATCTCGTACGCCTATGGCGATGACCTGGGCAGCTTCAGCCAGACCTCGGGCACGGTGAGCGTTCGCTGCGGCATGACCACGCTGGGCGAGTACACGTACACCCGCGCGGCGCGCTCAGGCCGGTCCCGCATGCTCGGTGGGGGCGTCGACCCTGAAGCGTCGCGGGTCGCGAACGAGACCAACTGGTGCGACACGCCGACCTCGACCGAGTACGCGCCGCGAAGCTTCGGCACGCCGGGAGGCCCCAACCCGCAGTGCGCCCCTGAGGCGATGGTGGGCACCTGCCTGCAGAACGGCGTGGCGCGCCCCATCATCGCCGCAGAGGCCGGTGACCTCGTCATTACGGAGGTCATGGCGAGCCCGAAGGCCGTCACCGACACCCTGGGCGAGTGGATCGAGCTGTACGCCACCACCGACGTCGACCTGAACGGCCTGGCCATCGCCACCAGCAGCAGCCGGGCGACGCTGGCCTCGCCTGACTGCCTCACCGCTCAGGCGAACTCGTACAACATCATCGCGCGCTCGAGCGACGCGTTCGTGAACGGCGGTCTGCCGAGGGCCGTCGCCACGTTCTCGGTGCCACTCTCTTCCGCGAACGAGCGGCTGCGGTTGGTGCGTGGTGACGCGGGCGTCGACGACGCGACCCTCTTCGCCTCGCAGAGCGGCGTCTCGTGGCAGCTGCGCCCTGACCTGCTCGCCAACCCCGACGACATTCGCCCAGGCCTGAACGACGCGCCCGAGGCGTTCTGCAAAGCCAGCGCGGCGTGGACGGGCAGCGCTGGCGACTTCGGGACGCCGGCCGCGGCGAATGGGCCCTGCGCAGCGGACTCAGGCGTCATCGTGGTGCCAGACGGTGGCGTGACGGACGCGGGGCGGCCCGTCTTCGACTGCAACACCATCGACGCCGGCGACCTGGTCGTCACCGAGGTGATGATCGACCCGCCCAGCACGGACACCGGCCTCGAGTGGTTCGAGCTCACCAACGTCACGGGCGCGCCCATCGATCTCGCGGGGCTGACGCTCACCTATCGACAGGGAGCGACGACCCCACGGACCCACGTCATTCGCAGCTCGGTGGTGGCGGCGCCCGGCCAGGCCGTCGCAGTCGGCGACGTGCGCGCGGGCCCGAACCCCGCGTGGCTTGGCTACGCCTACGGCGCAGACCTGGGAGCGTTCAACAACGCGTCGGGCACCGTGGGCGTGCGGTGCGACACCAGGGTCATCGGCGAGTACACGTGGGTTCGCACGGCGCGCTCGGGTCGAAGCCGCATGCTCGGTGGGCCCACCACGCCGTCGGCGGCCCGAGCGGGCGTCGAGGCCAACTGGTGCGACACGCCGAGCAGCAGTGAGTACTCGCCCAACAGCTTCGGCACGCCGGGCGCGCTCAACCCCGAGTGCGCCCCCGAAGCGATGACCGGCACCTGCCTCGACAACGGCACGCCGCGGCCCATCATCGCCGCGGACCCGGGCGATCTCGTCATCACCGAGGTGATGGCCAGCCCCTCGGCGTCCGACTCGGTGGCTGAGTGGTTCGAGGTGTTCGCTGCCACCGACGTCGACTTGAACGGGCTGTCGATCGCCAACGCCACCTCCCGCACCACGGTCTCGTCATCCAGCTGTCTGCGCATCGCGGCGAACACCTTCGGCATCCTCGCGCGCAGCGCCAACGCGTTCGTGAATGGCGGGCTGCCGACTCCGGTCGCGACCTACGGCACGGTGGGGCTCAACGGGACCAACAGTGAGACCTTGCGGCTCTTCCGCGGGGACGCGGGCATCGACGAGCTGAACTTCTTGCGCTCGACGACCGCCAAGGCGTGGCAGGTGCCGGGAGAGTTCCTCACGGACCCGGCGCTCATCACCACCACCATCAACGATGGTGTGCCGGCCAACCTGTGCCTCGCTCCGAATCGGTTCCTCACCGACGCGGGGCCAGGCGACTTCGGCAGCCCCGCGGTGGCCAACCCGCTCTGCGACGGCGGCGCGCCCTGAAGCGATGAAGACCTGGCTCTCGGTGCTGCTGGCGCTGGCAGGGTGTGGCTCGCCCACGCCGATGAGCACCTGCGGACCACCGACCGCCGAGGTGGTGCGCGCCGTCGACGGAGATACCCTCGAGCTGGCCGACGGGCAGAAGGTGCGCATGCTGCTGGTCGACACGCCCGAGTCGACCAGCGGAAAGAACGACTGTTATGGCCGACAGGCTGCCGACTTCACGGCCTCGAAGGTGACCGGCCGCACCGTGCAGCTGAAGTACGACGAGGCCGGCTGCCGCGACCGCTTCAACCGCTTGCTGGCCTACGTGACCGTCGATGGCCTCGAGGTGAACCGCGCCCTCGCCGAGCAGGGCTACGCCTGTTTCCTCTACGTGGCGCCCGCGGGCGGCGCACGTCGCGAAGAGTTCGAGACCTACGAGTCGCAGGCGAAGACGAGCCGGCTGGGCCTGTGGGGCCAGTGCACCAGGGTCACCTGCGGGTAGTGGTTTTCAAAGCGACGGGAGTGCATTTCGCGACGACCTGCGAGTAGAGGCGGGCCCCATGCCACGCATCAAGAAGGTCCTGGTCGCCAACCGCGGAGAGATCGCCATTCGCGTGATGCGCACCTGCAAGGAGCTGGGCTTCAAGACCGTCGCCGTCTTCTCGGAGGCCGACCGCACCGCGCTGCACACCCGCTTCGCCGACGAGGCATACCTGGTGGGCCCCGCGCCGTCGCGCCAGAGCTACCTGGTGGCCGACAACATTCTCGAGGCGGCGAAGCTGTCCGGCGCCGACGCCATTCACCCGGGCTACGGCTTCTTGTCCGAGAACGCGTCGTTCGTGCGCGCGTGTGAGAAGGCCGGCGTGACGTTCGTCGGGCCTCCGGCGGCCGCGATGGACGCGATGGGCGAGAAGACGCGCGCCCGCGCGCACATGACGAAGGCCGGCGTGCCCGTGGTGCCGGGCAGCACGGCGCCCTTCGCGAGCGCCGATGAGGCTCGGGCCTACGCGAAGCAGATCGGCTACCCGGTGATGCTGAAGGCGGCGGGTGGCGGTGGCGGCAAGGGCATGCGGCGGGTCGATCGCGAAGAAGACCTCGACTCGGCGTGGCGCACCGCGCGCAGCGAGGCGATGGGCGCGTTCGGCAACGACGCGGTGTACCTTGAGAAGTTTCTCGATCAGCCGCACCACATCGAGATTCAGGTGTTCGCCGACACCCACGGCAACTGCATTCACCTCAACGAGCGGGAATGCAGCGCCCAGCGCCGCAACCAGAAGGTCGTCGAAGAGACGCCCTCGCCCATCATCACGCCGCAGCTGCGCGCGGCCATGGGCGAGGTCGCGGTCAAGGCCGCCAAGAGCGTCGGCTACGTCGGCGCGGGCACGGTCGAGTTCCTCGTCGACAGCGCGCGCAACTTCTACTTCCTCGAGATGAACACCCGGCTGCAGGTCGAGCACCCGGTGACCGAGTGGGTGACCGGCATCGACCTGGTGGCCTGGCAGTTTCATGTCGCGCAGGGCGGCGTGCTGCCGTTCCTCTCGCCGATAGCGCCCCGCGGCCACGCCATCGAGGTGCGGGTGTACGCCGAAGACCCGGCGACCAACTTCATGCCTTCGCCGGGGAAGATCGAGGCCCTGCGCACGCCCAGCGGCCCGTTCGTGCGCGACGACTCGGGCGTGTACGCCGGCTACACGGTGCCCAACGTGTATGACCCGATGATCTCGAAGCTGTCGGTGTGGGCGCCTACGCGCGCCGAGGCGATTCGGCGCCTGCAGCGCGCGCTCGAGGAATACGTGGTCAAGGGCATCACCACCAACCTGCGGTACCTGAAGGGCATTCTCGCCCACCCCGACTTCATGCGCGGCGACTACGACACCGGGTTCCTGCCGCGCGCGCACCAGGCGCTGCTGGGCGAGCAACAACCCGAGCTGACGAAGGTGGCGGCCATCGCCGCCGCGGTGCGCACCCACCAGCGCGCCATCGCGAAGGCCCGACAGGTGACCAGCGCCCAGGCGACCACCACGACGTCAGGCTGGCGCACCGCTGGCCGCCGCAGCGCGACCTGGAAGAGGAGCTGACGCACATGGCACGCCCGACCCGCTATCTGGTGAAGGACCTGCTCGCCTTGCACGACGCCCAGCCGGTGGACGTCGAGGACCTGGGCGGCGAACGCTACGTGGTCACCATCGATGGGCAGCGCCTGGAGGTCGAGGCCCACGCGCTCGAAGGCGCCGCCCTGGCGCTGCGCATCGGCGCCGGGTCGTACGCCGTCGAGCTGGAAGAGAAGGGCGACCAGGTCGGGGTGCGCGTGAAGGGGCAGGTCAACCGCTTCGACGTGGTCGATGAGCGCTCCAGCCGCGCGCGCCCGTCGACCGCCGGCGCTGACGCCACGGGGAAGCAGCTGATCGTCTCGCCCATGCCGGGCAAGGTGGTGAAGGTCTTCGTCACGGTGGGCGCCGCGGTGAAGGCCGGCGACCCGCTGGTGGTGATCGAGGCCATGAAGATGGAGAACGAGCTGAAGTCAGCACGGGCCGGTGTGGTCACCGAGGTGCTGACCCGCGAAGGCGCCACCGTCGAGAACGGGGCCCGGCTGGTGGTCGTCGAGTAGTCAGCCCGCCTTCGTGGCGGTGACCGCCACCACCTTCGACAAGGGCCCTTCCAGCAGCTCGTCGCGCGCGCTCACCGTGAAGCCGTGGCGCTCGAGCGTGGGCTTGATCTCAGGCCAGGTGAACGTCAGGTAGATCATCACGAAGGCTGGCTTCACCAGCGCGTTGCGCAGGTGCATCGCAGCGTTGAAGCCCCGGGCGAGCCAGCGCGCCGGTGAGGTCAGCGGGGGCATCGGCGTGGTGAGGAAGACGAAGCGGCCTCGCTTCACCAGCGCGCGTCGAACCCCGTCGAGCAGAGCGTCTTCGTCGGGGCCGATGAAGTGGCCGAAGGCTCCGGCGCTGGTCACCAGGTCGAACTCGGCGTCGAAGGGCAGCGCGCGCGCGTCGAGCCGCAGCAGCTGCACCGTGGGCACGTCGGCGAGGTGCCTCGCGGCCTCGTCCAACATGCCTCGAGAGAAGTCGACGCCGGTCAGCCGCCTCGTCACGTGGGGCGCCATGAACCGCAGCTGGGCGCCGGTGCCGCAGGCCACGTCGAGGGCCGAGGCGACCGTTCCACCCGAAAAGACGTGGCCGAAGAAGGGGCGCAGCAGCTCGTCAGGCGTTCGAAACGGGGTCACGTCGAAGCGGCTGGCCAGCAGGTCGTACCCGCGCTCGGTCGACGACAGCGCCTGCTGCGCGAGCTCGACCAGCGATGGGCCTTCGGGGTGAAACATGGGCGGCTCTAGTCCCTGCCGAAGATGAACTGGGCCACCAGCGAGCCGGTGCGAGGCTGGTCGAAGGTCCACAGCGTCATGGCGGCGGTGACGCAGTCGGCGACAACGGGGCGATTGAGGTGATCCTCGAGGGTGCGCACGACGCGCGGCGTGATCGCCCCTCGATACTCGACGGTGAAGGTGATCGACCCGCGCAGCTCGGGTTCATTCGCCGCCGCGAGCTCGAAGCAGGCCAGCGCCGGCGCCAGGCGGCTGCTGAGGTCTTCCGCCAGTGCGACGCGGGCCGCGGGGTTCGACGCCCAGCTCGCGTAGACGTTGGCGAGGTGTACCGTCGGCCGCGGGGCGGCGACGGGTTCCTCGGGCGCCACGACCGGCGGTGGGACTTGCGCGGGCGGCGAGGGAGGGCGCACGACGAGTTTCTGCTGAGGCTCGACTGGCAGCTCGGCGACGATGGAGTCGGCCACGCTGGGATAAGCCGTCCACCAGGAGCCAAGGGCCACGACGACACCGAAGACCGCGACCACCAGGATGGGCGTGCGTGAGGCGGAGCCGTTCGGCACGGTGCCGTGCCCGCAGTCGAGACTCATCATTCGACCGTCGGTTCGGCGCACGAAGCGGGTCAACACCCGCCCTTCCGTGTCCAGCACCAACCGCCGCACCTCTTCTTCCGAGAGGCCCTCGACGTCGTAGGTGAAGAGCCCGCACCGTGGACAGCGGCCCACCCGCGCGTCCTCTTTCGCATCCCGTGGGTCCGGCCCCTGCGGCGTGGACGGCATGGCCCCATCAGAGCCCGATCGGTGGGTCCAGTGCCAGTCGCCTCGATTGTTCGGCGCTCAGCGCAGGCGCCGGCGCAGCGTGTTCAACACGTCCATGCGCGTCACCAGGCCGACGAAAGCGTCACCGTCCATCACGATGGGCACCAGGCCGGCGTCGAGCATCGGCATCAGCTCGCGCAGCGGCGTCTTCACCTGCACCGTCTTGAGGCGGGTGGTCATCACGTTGCGCACCGGCAGCTTGAGGCGGGTGGCGTCGTCGGCGGCCGCGAAGAGCAGGTCCGACTCGTCGATCATGCCCAGCAGCTCGCCCTTCTCCATCACCGGAATCTGCGAGATGTCGTACAGCTTGAGCCTGGCGAGCGCGGTGAGCAGCGTGTCGTCGGGCGCGAGGGTGACCACCGCGTTCTCGGCGTAGCGGCGGCCGATGACGTCGCGCAGATCGCCCTCGGTCTCGCGGCGGGTGAAGCCCTGCTCCTGCATCCAATAGTCGTTGAACATCTTCGACAGGTACTTGTTGCCCGAGTCGCAGACGAAGGTGCACACGCGCCTGGGGGTCGTCTGTTCCCGGCAGTAGCGCAGGGCCGCGGCGATGAGGGTGCCTGACGATGAGCCCGCCAGAATGCCCTCGAGCTTGAGCAGCTGGCGCGCGGTCTCGAGGCTCTCACTGTCGGAGATCGTGTAGGCCTTCTTGACCCGGCTGAGGTCCATGATCTTGGGCAGGAAGTCTTCACCGATGCCTTCCACCACCCAGCTGCCGGCCTGGCCGACGACGCCGGTGGCGATGTAGTCGGCGAGCACCGAGCCCTTGGGGTCCGCCAGCACCAGCTCGCACTGAGGCATCAGCTTTTCGAAGGCCCGCGACAGCCCGCTGATGGTGCCGCCCGAGCCGACGCCGACGATCATCGCGTCGAGCTTGCCGTCGAGCTGCTGCGCGATCTCGGGGCCGGTGCCCAGCTCATGCGCCAATGGGTTGGCGGGGTTCTCGAACTGGTTGACGTAGAAGGCGCCGGTCTCCTTCGCGAGGCGCTCGGCCATGTCCTGGTAGTAGGCAGGGTGGCCCTTGCCGACGTCTGACCGGGTCATCACCACGTTCGCGCCCATGGCCTTGAGGTGCGCGATCTTCTCCTGGCTCATCTTGTCGGGGATGACGAGGGTCAGCTGGTAGCCCTTGACCGCGGCCACCAGGGCCAGACCGAGGCCGGTGTTTCCTGCGGTGGCTTCGATCAACTTCGGCTGCTTGGGCCCTACCAGGCCCGCGGCCTCGGCGGCGGCGATCATCGACAGCCCGATGCGGTCTTTGATGCTGCCGCCGGGGTTCTGGGCTTCGAGCTTCAGGAACAGCTCGCAGGGGCCCGTGTCGAGGCGAGACACCTTCACCATCGGCGTGTTGCCGATGAGATCGAGGACGTTGGAGATGCGAGGGGCAGTGTGCATGGCGCGGGCACCCTACCTCTCGACGCCTACCGAGTGCGCGCGCTTCTGCGCGAGCGCGAGGGCCGGTGGTCCGCTCTGTTGGTGAGCCTCCGCCATCGCGGAAGGGCCATCACGCCGTCCGTTACGCTGCGTTGCGGCTGGTGTCGGGCGCGTGGCTCAACAGCGCGTCCAGGGCGCTGCGATCGGGAGCGGCGGCCAGGGCCTCGTCGGGCCCGACGAGGGATGCCGAGACCAGCTCCCCGAGGCTCTGCTCGAGCGTGCGCGTGCGCAGGGGTGGCAGCGCGGCGACGTGTCCCTGCCCGAGGGCCGCGCGGACGGGACTGACGCCGGGCAGAAGTTCCCACGCGAGGCTGCGGCCGCCTGCGGTGTTCCGGCAGAGCACCTGCGCGAAGATGCCCCGCAGCACCTGCGAGAGCTGAAAACGCGCGAGGGGGTGACCTGCGGTGAGGTGGACCAGCTTCTCGGCTGCCTGGGTCGCGCCGTGGGCGTGCAGGGTGCCCACCACCAGCTTGCCGCGCTCGGTGAGGGCCAGGGCCTCGCGCAGCACCTCGGCGTCGTCGAGCTCGCTCACCATCACCAGGTCGACGTCATCGCGCCGGGCGTCGACCAGCGCCTCCGCGAAGGACTGGACATGCGAGCCGACCTCGAGCTGGCACAGCGGCCCCTGGCCCGGGGACAACACGTACTCGATGGGGGCCTCGACGGTGCGGGCCGAGACCGCCCGCTGGGTGATGGCGGCCTGCACCACGCTGGCGAGGGTGGTGGTGACGCCGTGCCCCGGAGGCCCGCACAGCACCCACAGCCCCGCGCCGGCCATGGCGTGGGCGAGCTCGGACGGGACGCCAAGGGCCGAGATGGACGGCACCCCGCGAGGCAGGTGACGCACCACCAGCGACAGGCCTGCGCGAGCCTGCTGCGCCGAGAGGTGGAACACGCCGGTGCGTGAGACGTGGGTGAAGTCGAAGCGCAGGTGGCGCCTCACCTCGTCTCGCAGCGCGTCGGGAGCGAGCTGCTCGAGCTCTTGCCGCAGCTCACGCTCGCTGAACGCCGGGCCTTCGAGGGGCAGCAGGGCGCCGTCGACGCGCAGCAGCGCCGGGCCACCCGCGCTGAGGTGAAGGTGGGTGGCGCGACGAGGTTCCATCTCGGCGAGCATCGCGGCGAGCGCGGGCCTGGCGCTGGCGGCGAGATCGGGCGGCAGCGGCCCCAGGTGTTTCCCCGTCAGGGGCACCAGGGTCAGCGGCGCCTTCTTGACGGCCCGCGCGGTCACCCGCAGGTCGTCGCCGGACAGCGTCATGTGCACGCTGACCACGCCCTGGGGCGTCTCGTGGTGGAACTCCACCGGCACGCCAGACAGCAGCTGGGTCGACAGCGTGCTGGGCACCACGTCGGTGAAGAGCAGCAGGATCTGGCCCGAGGACAGCGGCGCGCGGAACACCGGGAACGGCGGCGCGCCTTCCTGCTGGAAGACGCCGGTGGTGCCCGAGTCGAGCGCGAGCACACTGCCGGCGTTGGTGAAGAGGTACTCGAAGAGCTGATTCAGCCGAGCCATGGGCGAGGCCCTGTGCACTCCGCGTTCCCTTGACGGCCACGACTGGTGGCGCCTGTTTACCCACCACGGCCAGAGGGTCGATCGTGACCGCTCGGGTCTCGAAGGACCGAGCAGCGCGTCAGTTCAACACCAGGCGATCGAACGGCTGGGTGGGCTGGGTGACCGTGCCCACGGCGCGCGAGAGGCGGGTCACCCGCACGTTCGATCTCACCGTGCTCCAGGGCCCCTCACGGGTGGGGGCGGCCTGAATGGCGTAGGCCAGGCCGGGCTTCATCGTGGTGGTGGTGGGGGTCAGCGTTCGGGTGGCCGGGCCCCAGGAGCTCTGTGAGCTTGTGTATGGGTTTCCACGGATGGCGAGCGGGAGACTGTGGCGGGGTCGCGATCGTGCGACCTCGAGCGAGCACGCCAGCGAAGCGAAAACCTGCGTCATGGCGAAAGCGAGAGCGACGGCTTCTCCATCAGTGGCGAGGGCCCCTTCACCGCACCGGCGTGACGCCCATCGGCACCGAGCCGCGCTGAGTCACGGACGGAGCCCCGGGCAAGACCTCATCGATCATCTCCCGCACCCGCCGTTGCCGCGTGGTGAGGATCTGCAGACGCCCCTGGAGCTGGGCCCGCTCGGTCCTCGAGGGGCCATCAGTCCGAGCCTGCAGCCCCTCGAGCCGGTCCTTCACCGCCACCACCTCGTCGTCGAGCAGCACCGGCTGCACGTTGCGCCGCGCAGTACCCGTGCGGTTCTCTGTGCCGATGCCGATGGG
>VYLD01000359.1_pt2 | contig 13995 bp, 12 predicted proteins | sample 5114401 | NCBI WGS metagenome assembly VYLD01 (sample SAMN12291783, study PRJNA351875) | freshwater metagenome | isolation source: freshwater lake | place: USA: Michigan, Gull Lake | collected 2013-08-08 | reverse complement strand
CCGACCGCAGCGACACCGACGGCTGGGCGGTGCCCGGGCCGACCCGCTGCGCCGTGATGGCGACGTCTCGCGGGCCGCTCAGCGTCAGCGCGTAGACGAGATCGGGACCCGAGCCGCACGAGGCGGTCAGGTCGTCGATGGCTTGTGACGGGTCGACGGTGACGAACGTCGAGCCCCCGGCGGCGGGCACGTTCAGCGCTTGAGGCGCACCACAGGAATCAGGCAACGCGACGCAGTCTCCGAAGAGCAGCTCACAGGTCCGACCAGCGCCGCACTCGGCCAGGGTCACACAGTCATCACACACAGTGCCGCGACAGACCGGCTGCGGGTTCTGGCAATCGACGTTCGACAGACATTCGACGCAGACATTTCTGATGACATCACACCTGGGGATCGCCGAGGGGCAATGACTGTCAATGACACACTCGACGCACGTACCGGTCGCGAGTACACACCGCCCGCGCACTCCGAAGCAGTCTTGATCGCCCTGGCAGCCGGGCGGACCGGCGTCGAAGGTACCCGCGTCGAGCCCTGCGTCGACCGAAGGCCCGGCGTCGAGGCCCGCGTCGGCTGGACCCGCGTCACGCGGCCCCCCGGCGTCGACGCCACCATCAGTTCGACCAGCGTCGCCGGCACCGGCGTCAGTCGACGTGCGTGGTCGGCAGCCCCCGGTGGACGGGTCGCAGATCTCGGTCCCCGTGCAGCGAACGCCGTCGCAGCGACCGACCGGCGGGTTGTTGGTGTCGCCACAGGCGACGACGAAGACGAAGGGGATGAGGACGCGACCACGCATCGGGTGATCGTAGCAGTCGAAGGTGGCTCAGGTGGTGACAGCTCCACCGAACCCGCAAGGTTGTTGGCGACTGGCCTCGCCTGCCACCGTTGGCTCGCAGCGGCCTGGCGGACTGACAACAGGCCTGACGCGGCGCTCGCGGACGCGCCGGACCGGGGCAATGGCGTTCGCGTCTACAGCCCACGAAGGCGATAGGTTCTCAGGAAGACTTCACTTGAAATCCAATGAGAACACAATGGTGGGCGCCGCAGAAACCTGCCGGCGAACCACCGCTTCACCCGCTGTTGGCTCGCATGGATCGTCAGGCTTTCTGCAATTGCGCCTTGGCCATCAAGTTCGAGCCAGCCCACGATCTCGTAGGCAGTATCACCTGTGGGTTCATCGGTGGTTGCCGTGGTGGCTTCTTCAGTCCATTCCGCCCCCACCTGGGTACCCGCGAATACCAACGCGGTCTCGGACCCCGCATCGGCTTTGAAGGCAACAATCCTGCCAATAAGATTGTTGGGCTTTGGCCGACTTGACGAGTCCCGAGTCCGGAGCACATACGTGATGTTGTGCCCGCAAGAACTTGCCAGAAGAAGGGTCGAGGCGATGAACGTGACTCTCAAAGTGGTGGACAGCATGGAGCATCGCGCGTGTGGCCACAAGAGAACGGGAGCGGAGCCCAGAGCTTCCGCTTTTCCCGTCGGTGAGGCCCTCAGCCTGGTGTTCACGTAGTGAGGCTCTCGCGATGGTCGTCGGCTGACAGGATCTTGAGCCCCGATGGCATCCGAACACGATTCGGCGGCCCTCAAATCCGAATCACAGAATGGCGGTGTCGCAAGTCGGATGGGTGGAACTTCGGTGGCACCATAGAGGCTACCTGGATCTGTTTGAACGGAGCATGCAAGGTCGTGTTTTACAAGAGCGATATCGACCGTCCACCAACCGAGGAAGCCTTCTGGATGGCCGACGGCGTGGTATTGAGGTCAGGAGACATCGTTCAGTTCGACGGGTGTCGGTATGTATTATCTGTACTCTCGGATGAAATCGAAGCGACTTTGTTCCGGGCCTACAATCTCAGGGCGTTAATGAATTCGTCGACTTGAGTTTGACACCGCTATCGAGGTGAGTTCAGCCCGAGCGCGGTCAGGGTGAGGCCGCTCTGTCTCGCCTACCCCATCGTTTCGGTCTCTCCCAGAATTGCGTCCTCCCAGCCGGCAGCCTCCGTGACAACGTACTTCATGGGCTGTCCTCGGTTGCGAGAGCGGCGCGCTCGACGTCCGCAATGCTTGTGACCATGGTAGTCTCGACCCCAGCCCTCTCCGCTTTGGCTACTTCGCGAGCGAATCCTCTCGGGATTTGTGGGTTGAGGTGATCGTCAACCGCGTACGAACGTCAAGCTCCGAGATCGGCGAAGTCGTCTATGAAGCGCTCGGCCGAGTAGAGCGCCCGCCACCCACCGCTGCCCATGTACCAACCCGATAGTTCTCCCCGGCCCTCCTCGGTCAGGTCGACTTCGCGACCGCCGAGACTCACGTATTTCAGTCGCAACAGGCCCTGGTCAATCGCCTGCAGAACACCGAAGACAGCCTCGTCAACCGCATCGGGAACCACGATCCGAACGTCTGATGAATCCGCAACGAGGGCCTTCCATCGGCGTGCAACCGGTGAATCCGCCTGCGGCTGAAGTAGAGCATCGCAATTGCGAATCGCGGCGTCCCGAACCTGCTGAACGAGCGTTTTTGCAAATTCCTCAATCTCCGGAGTGGGCATCCTATGGTTCCCGAGGAATGCGAGTTGGACCCGACACAGCCGCCTCTTTCAGCGCATGGATCGCCCTCGTTACAGTTGCGGCAGCCATGTCCTGCGCCATGCCGCCGCGGACGAGGGCGTTGGTCTCAATTCTAGACACAGCTGCCGAGGGTAGCCGTCCGCCGGTCTGCTGCACAGAGCCAAAGGTGACGTTGAGGGCGGTCGCCGAGGAACGAGCGGCCCCCCGCGCGCTTCCCCCGCCCCGGGCGCGGCGCCGGCCGTGTGTCACCGTGGCGACCGATCGCGGGGCCCCTCGGTGGCGGCGTCGAGTTTGCCTTCCCCCCATGGTAGTGGGTGCGGAGCAAAGCTTCTCTCCGGGCGAAACATTCGGCCGGACCTCCGCAACGACAATCACTCGCCAGAGGGAACACGTGACCAACCGAACAATCGGACTTTCCTCATGAGCGCGGTCAGAGGCGGTGAAGCCTCGCGACGAATGAGGACGCCGATCTGCTCGGGGCTGGTCATCGGCTTGTTTGCGCTTGCTTGCGGACGATCTGACCCGATGGGCCCCAATGCAGTCGGGGGCTCCGATGCAGGCGTGGTCGCGCGTGAGTCGGTCGAGGGTTGTACATCGGTCAGCGCCTACGACCGCGTGCGCCTGCGCTCGGCCACCCGTGCTCCCGCTGGGTGCGTCATGGTTGTGTTCGTAAACAACTACAAGGCGTCGGCCGCAGAGCTGCGTCTTCCAACAGGATGGACATTGGAGGGTGCGACGTGGAGAGCGACGCGCTGCGACGCAGCAGGATGGCGAGGACAGGCTGAGGTCATCGCTTCGGAGGTGACCGGCCGTCTCGTGCTGCTTCCGACCGCCTCTTCGTCTTCAACTTCTTCAGACTTCGAGCTCCTCGTGAGGTTCGACAAAGGGACTGCACCCGCACAGGTCGAGCTCGGTGGGGTGGGAACGCTGCTCAGAAGCGGTTGCCCGTGATTCCACGGGTACCGGCTGATGCTCTCTGTCGTGGGCCTGACACTGCGACGCGAAGGCCCACGTTGCCGGCGCCGCAGAAGGTGAAGGCGCCGATGCGAAGCATGCGCGTCATGAGGTAGCCGAGAAGGCAGTGGCGACGCAGTTCAAACTCTTTACGTCACATTTTCTCGAATATCTGGGCCTGCTCAGCGACCCAAGGTTCCAGCCCGCTTAACAAGTTTCGTTCTTTCGCAAGTTCGCACACCGATATCTGCCAATGGCGCGAGGAACCCAAACCTGTGCAACTCCGATCGTTCAACACCAACACAGGGCCCCCACGACTCGATCGAAGACGTGCCTCGTCCGGAGGTACTTGCGCGACTGGTGCTTCACGACCCAGCCAATGCCTATCCACTGCGCCGAAACCGTCACCAGGTCATCGCGAAACGGAACCATGGCGAGACGGATCGCCTCTTCAATTGTCAGAGCCTCGGTCATGGAGTCCCGAACATGACAGGGCGCGCGAACCTTCACAGCCAGATTCGCGCCGGGTCCCACCGGCCATCAATGAAGCGCACGGTCCTCGCGTGATCTACGACGTTGACCCCATGCCCCTCGTCGGCCCCGGAGAGTCTCTCGGCAACGTTGCCGCGCAGCCGATACATCTTGCTCGGTGCCGCGGCGGCTTCAACCGGGTGCCGCAGCACAGAGCCAACCGCTTCTCGCCTCGAGAGATCCCAACCGCCACGTGAGGCCAACCGACCAACAGACGGGTGCGCTGATGGTGGCGATCTCGGGGCTCTCGTTCGGCACCTTGTCGGTCTTCAACCGCCACCTCTCGGCCGCCGGGTTGACGGTGCCGCAGATGCTCACCGTGCGCTTCGTCGGCGGAGCCCTGGTGCTCTGGGGCGTGGCGTTCATTCGACGAGAGGTGCAGCCGCTGACCCGCGCCAAGCTGTTCGGGTTCGGTGGGCTCGGCTTGCTCTACGTCGCCGAGGCCTGGCTGTACTTCGAGGCATCGCAGCGCATCCCCATCGGGCTCACTGCGCTGCTGCTGTACCTGTTCCCGTCGCTGGTGATGCTCGTGTCCTGGCTGGCGCTCGGAGAACGGCCCGGGCCCCGCGGAGCATTCGCGTTGGCACTCTCGTCAGTGGGCATCGCGCTGGCGGTGGGGGCTCCGGCTGGCGAGCTCGATCTCACCGGGGTCGCGCTCGGCGCCTCAACCGCGGTGGTCTACACGGGCTACATCCTGCTGGGCGCCCGCGTGCAACCGGGCACTCCTGCGTCGCTCTCGAGCGCGGTCCTGATGAGCTTCGCAGCGCTGGGCTTCGCGGTGGGCGCTGCGGTGCAAGGACCCCCTCCCCTGTCGACGGCCTTCAGCGCCTGGCCTGCGGCGCTCGGGCTGGTGGTGGTGGGCACGGCCATTCCTATTCCGCTGCTGCTGTTCGGAATGACCCGCATCGGCGCCTCGCGCGCCTCGATCATCAGCACCCTCGAGCCCATCAGCGCCGCGGTCTGCGGACTTGTCTTCCTCCACGAGGGCCTGACGCCCCTGCAGTGGCTGGGCGGCGCCCTGGTGCTGGCCGCTGTAATCACCCTCTCGGCGCCGAACTCGAGCTTCACTCGGCCCACTCCAAAGGGGTCACCCCGGTGATGACCACGCGATGGCTCCTGCTCTTCGTGGCGCTGTGCTCCTCGTGCGCGCCGCGCCATCGTCAGCGCACGCTGCACCCGGTCGAGCCGCTCATCGACCCCGACGCGTGGGAGACGTCGTTTCGGGTCTGCGCCAAGACCTTCAGCACCGCGCCGTCGTGCCTGGGCCTGCTGCTGACGCGCGTGCCCGCCCCGCTGCAAGCCAGCTTCGAGGTCGAGGCCGAGGCGGCGATCGACGAGCTCACCCGCTGGCTCGACGCTGACGAGCTGCTCACGGTGTACCGGGTGAAGCACGAGCTGCTCGGCGAGTGGATGGAGCGCCGCTGGTACATTCTCGAGGACTCCTCAGGGAACGTACGGCTGCTTCAGATCTCCTTCCGCCGCGTACTGGGCAGCTGGTGGCTGCAGGCGTTTCGGCTGGTCGACCGCGATGAAATCGACCGCGAACTGGGACCCCGGTTGGAGTGAGCGACATGGCTGCGCAGGACGTTCGGGTTGGAGGTGCGCCAGTGCCGTGTGGCGGTCGTCGCCAGGTGTGGACGCTGTCACCGACCGGGACCACGTCGACGAGGAGCTGCCCAAGCGCGGGCGAGAGCCGAGGCTCCGTGGGAGGGTTGGCCGCCTGGCGTCGCTCTCTCGGCAGTTGCATTCCCGCGCGGGATTGCGTGTCTTCCGTTCATGAAGCTCTTCGTTTCGTTCGCCGCGCTCAGTTTCGGTCTCGTCTTCGGTGGTGCCATCGCGACCAGCTGTGGCCCGTCGAGTTCGATGTGCTCAGCCTCGTCGTGTGCTGGCGGGTGTTGTGACTCGACGAGCGGCCGGTGCGTGTCTTTCACCACGGCGACGCAATGCGGCACTCGCGGTGACACCTGCAAGGCCTGCTCCCTCGGCCAGACATGCTCCCTCGGTGCGTGTACCGGCGGCAACAACACCGGCGCGGGCGGGTTCGGGTTCGGTGGCGGCTTCGGGACTGGTGGCGGGACTGCCGGAGGGTCGACGGCTGGCGGGAGCGCAACGACTTGTGGCGGTGGCGGCTCGAGGGACGGCGGCGCTCCGATGGCCGACGTCGTCAGCGGAGCCTGGACACTCCGAATGACCCTGAGCCCTCGTCAACTGCCAGATGGCGGCGGCAGGCAGCTCTCGACTGACATCGTTGCCACGCTCGACCGCGTCACGGTGCGGGAAGTCGACGCTGGCGTCTGGGCGTTGCGAGCGCCATCGGGCGACGGTGGGTCGTGCTGCGGCGACATCATCTTCGTGCGCGAGTTGGGTTCGAGGCGCGGCCTCGTGCTGCCGCCGCAACGCTTCCGGGTCGAGGACGACACTCCGATGCGCCTCAACGCGATGGGCGTGGCTCAGATGCCCTACCGGAGCCTCGACGACTGGATCGTCGACATTGGCGCATCGTCAGAAATCGCAACCGATGGTGGAGCAGGGGTCGCCGATGCAGGTCTCATCGTCTTCACCCAGACGATGGGCGAGACTCGAGAGGTCCGGGGCGGCGACGGTGGGCTCAATGAGCCCCCTGTAACCTACTGGCTGCGCGTCGAACTCGAACGGTAGGCTAGGCTGCAACCGTCGGGCGCCCTTGAAGGCCCACCCGGGGCGCGCCTGACGAATGAGAGCGGCTTCCGGCGGGTCGGTGAACCTTGTCGTGCCTTCTAGAATCGGTGCTGCAGAAATGATTCTGGGGCGCCGCGCTTCCATTCTTCAGGAAGCCCAGCGCCCCAAAACCTTCACACCCTCAAACCAGAACTACCAGCGGTAGTGCGAAAAAGCCTTGTTGGCTTCCGCCATCTTGTGGGTGTCTTCCTTCTTCTTGACGGAGTTCCCGCGGTTGTTGGCGGCGTCCATGATCTCGCCGGCCAGCTTCTCCATCATGGTCTTCTCGCCACGGTCAGCGCCGTAGTCGATGATCCACCGCATCGCGAGGGCGACCCGACGGTCCTGACGAACTTCGACCGGCACCTGGTAGGTGGCGCCACCGACGCGGCGGCTCTTCACCTCGAGGACAGGCTTGACGTTGTCGAGGGCGCGCTTGAAGACCTTGAGGGGCTCTTCCTTCGCGCGCTCTTCGACGATCGCAAAAGCGCCGTAGGTGATCTGCTCGGCAGTCGACTTCTTGCCTTTGCGCATGAGGTCGTTGATGAACTTCGCAACCAGGCGGTCCTGAAACTTCGGGTCCGGGTTGATCTTCCGCTTATTGGGGACGCGACGACGGGGCATTGAAAATCTCCTGGATTACTGGGGCCGCTTGGCGCCGTATTTTGATCGGCTCTGCTTGCGACCCTGAACGCCGACCGAGTCGAGCGTGCCGCGAACGATGTGGTAACGAACGCCCGGGAGGTCCTTCACGCGGCCACCGCGGATGAGCACCACCGAGTGCTCCTGCAGGTTGTGGCCCACGCCGGGAATGTACGACGTGACCTCGATGCCGTTGGTGAGGCGAACGCGAGCCACCTTGCGGAGGGCTGAGTTCGGCTTCTTGGGGGTCGTGGTGTACACGCGCGTGCAGACGCCACGCTTCTGCGGGCTCTCTTTGAGCGCGGGGCTCTTGCTCTTGTAACGGAGCTTCTCGCGACCCTTGCGGATCAGTTGGCTAATCGTCGGCATGGAATGAAGGTTTCCTCGGAACGGACAGCTGAAAAAGGGGGGCCCGCCTACATGGAAGGACCTGGGGTGTCAAGGACGGTCGCTGTTTACAGGTCCATGACCATCACCACCGCGTCTTCGCGGTTGTCTGCGTAGTACGCCGGCCGCATGCCGACGGGCCGAAAGCCCAAGGAGGTGTAGAGGCCGAGGGCGGCGACGTTGCCCCGGCGAACCTCGAGGGTGGCGATGCGAGCGGCGTGCGCGCGACCCTGGGCGATCACCAGGTCCATGATGCCGCGCCCGAAGCCGCGGCGACGGTGCGTCTCATCGGTCGCCACGTTGAGCACGTGAATCTCGTCGGCGACCGTCCAGAAGATCGCGAACGCGCGCACGGCCCAGCCCTGCGCCGTCGACTCCTCCAGCAGCAGCACGGTGGACCAGTCCTGGCTCAGCTCCTTCTTCACCATCTCGGTCGACCAGGGGTTGCTGAAGGCCTGCTTTTCAATCTCCATCACCGCCGGGAGGTCGCCCAGGGTCATGCGTCGGTGGCGGCTGAGGGGCGCGAGCTGCCTCATGGCTCACCAGCGTCGGGGCGCTCGAAGGACACCAGCACGCGCACGTCGGTGTTGCGGCGAACGGCGGCCAGCTCCTGGGCGACCAGCTTCTCGAAGCGTTCCTTCACCAGCCGCTGGCGCACCACGTCGGCGGGCAGGGAACGAAGGGCCACCACGTCGGCCTGCGCGCGCTTCACCTCGGACTCGGTGACCGTGGCCTTGAGGCGCAGGCGGCCGTCCAGCGCCCGCCCGGCCCGCAGCGACCTGCGCAAGACCGCCCCTACGTCGGCGACGTCAGCGTCCTGGGCCACCAGAAATTCCCTCAGCAGCCCTTCGCTCCCCAGCCGCGCGGTGAAGTCGGCGATGGCATGCTCGAGTTCGCCAGGCTCGAGCTGGTACGCCTCGAAGCGGTCTGCTTCCAGCGTGGCGAGGCGCTCGGTGATGCTCTGCGTGAGGCCGGCGCGCCGATCGTCGTCGTCGAGCGGGCGGAAGGCAGCCGCGCCGCCCCCCCGAGTGATCAGGTGGACCCTCGTCTCGAACTCCAGCTGGCTCAGGGTGATCACCCGCCCATCGACCGAGGCGACGACGCGGTCGATCACTCGCGCCGGCCCCAGCGCTCCGCCGTCTGCGGGCTGCGCCCACGCTGGCATGGCAAGGCTGAACACCAGCAACCACTGGCACCGAAGCCGCGGCTGGTTAGTGTGCGCGACGGGTGAAGCCATTGGCTCAGGACTACTACCAGCGCCTCGGGGTGTCTCGGCAAGCCTCGGGCGACGAGATCAAGAAGGCGTACCGCAAGCTCGCCAAGCAGGTACACCCCGACGTCAACCCCGGCGACAAGGGGGCTGAAGAGAAGTTCAAGTCGATCACCGAAGCCTTCGAGGTGCTGTCGGACTCGGGCAAGAAGAAGCTGTACGACGAGTTCGGCGACGACGCTGCCAAGATGGGGTGGGACGAGAAGAAGGCCGCGCAGTACCGGGCCTACCGCAGCGGCGGCTTCACCAACTCACCAGATGGAGCGACCGGGGGCTTCGACCCCATGAGCGGCGGCATTCCGCCCGACTTCGAAGCGATCTTCGGCGAGATGTTCGGAGGCCAGCGTGGTCGCGGCCGGCGTGGTGGCCCCCGCGCGGGCGGCGATCTGGTGGCGACCATGCAGGTGTCGCTCGAAGACGCGGTGCTGGGGGCGAGCCGCAGCATGAACGTTCAGGGTCGGCGCCTCGAGGTGAAGATCCCTTCGGGGGTCGAGACGGGCTCGAGGGTGCGGCTGGCAGGTCAGGGAGAGCCCGGCGAGCGCGGCGGCCCTGCCGGCGATCTCTTCGTCGACGTCGAGGTGCTCGAACACCCCCTGGTGCGGCGGGAAGAGAACGATCTGTTCCTCGATCTGCCGGTGACCCTCAAAGAGGCGATGTACGGCGCAGAGCTCAAGGTGCCCATCTTCGGAGGCTCGGGCGTGGTGACCCTCAAGCCCGGCACCCAGTCGGGCACCAAGCTGCGGCTCAAGGGCAAGGGCGTTCCAGGGCTGCGCGGCGAGGGCCCGGGAGACTTCTACCTGGTGGTGCAGGTCAAGCTGCCCGAAGGCGACCACCCGGGCGTGCGCAAGGCCGTCGACGCGCTCGAGGCGGCGTACGCGAGCGACGTGCGCGCGAAGGTCAAGCTGTAACTTTTCTTTCGATCGCTTGTGTGAGAGGCGCCCGCGCATGGGCTTGTTCGACATCTTTGGGGGCGGCACCCCGGCAGAGAAGGCGCAGCGGCTCAAGAAGAAGGTCACCGAGAAGTACGGAGACGCCGCGGCCAGGCAGAAGGCCATCGCCGATCTGGTGAAGCTCGAGTCTCCCGACACGGTGCCGGTGCTGATGGCGCGCTTCACGCTGGTCGTCGACCCGCAGACCACCGACGCCGATGAGAAGCAGACGGTGTTCGACGCCATCGTCGCCATGGACGATTCGGCCGTGCCGAAGGTCGTCGAGTTTCTCACCCGCAGCGACGCGGCCTCGAGCTGGGCGCTGAAGATCCTCGACGAGGTGCTCGAAGAGCCACAGGTGATCGGCATCGTCACCGACGAGCTGCGCCGCCTCGGCGCCGAGTACACCCGCGACCCCGAGAAAAAAGAGGTGCTGCTGCACTTCCTCGAGGGGAAGACCGACCCGCGCATCGCCGACGCCGCGCTGGCGCTGGTCAAGGACATGTCCGACGACGTGAAGATGGCGGCGCTGCGCACGGTGGGGGCGCTCAAGGACCCCAAAGCCCGCGAACCGATTCTCGAGCTGTTGCTGCACGACGAGACCGCCAAGCGTGTGCAGACCCGGTGCGTCGAGGTGCTGCACCAGACGGGTTTCGACGTCAGCGGCTTCCGCGACAAGGTGCAGGCCCGGCTGGCCGAACCCTTCTTTCTCGACAAGGCCGGCGTGGTGAAGAAGCGCGGCGCCTGAAGGCGCCTGTCGAAGAGCCCCTTCGCCGCGATGCTCAGCTCACGAGTGACCGTGGAGCCGTGATTCCTTCGGCGTTTCTGGCGGCCGACGCAGCCTCGCAGACCGCTTTCGAGCCCGAAGCGTGCAGAGGATGGCGGAGGGCCTCGCTCAGCCCGCTGCTCATGGCTGCCACCCCTTGAGCACGTCGTGCAGCCTGACCGAGACGACGGCGCCAGGCCCGCCGACCGGCGTGGTCGCGGTTGCCGCGGGCTCCGCGGTGCCGTCGCCCAGCAGCGGCTCCGTGTGAACGTCGCCCGACGCAACCGCACACCGTCACAGGCGTGGTGCGCTGAGTGGTGGAGCCGTCGCCGAGCTGACCGGCCGACGCCTGATGGGCCGTTCGTCGCGGAGCTGACGCATGCACGCGTCGCTCGTGCGACAGACGGCACCGCAGAGATTTCAAAGGACTTGCGGTGCCATGGGGCTAGCATCGGTGGCCGTGCTCAGGCCTGCCCTTCGTCATCAGGTGATCGACGCCCGTTGGTCGCTGGTTGCCGTGACGCTCGCGGTCACGCTGCTCGGCTGCCCACCGCCGGTGATGACGCCGATGACGGACGCAGGCGTCGACGCCGGGGTCGCTGTGCCGACCATCAGCCCCACCGAGGCCTGTGAGCGCCTCGCGCAGGCCACCTGCGCGTTGAAGAAGCGCTGCTACGTCGCCTGGTCTCGCGAAGACGATGGCGCCTGCGCCAGCAACGAGCAGGCGCGGTGCCTTCAGGGGTACACGGCGCTGCAACAGTCGTTCGAGGCCGAGCTGGTTCGCATCGCGCCCGATCGAGTCTCTGCCTGCGTCAAACGAATGACCTCCAGCGCGTGCCCGCCGACCTTCCCGCCCGATCACGTCGGAGCCGGCGCGCGGCCCTTCGCCGACTGCACCTTCGCGTCTGGCCTGCTTATCGGCGCGGTCCCCGCGGGAGCAGCGTGCGCCAACGCCCAGGAGTGCGTCGCGGGGACCGTCTGCATCAAGCCCAACGGCGTCTGCCGCGGGGTGTGCTCGACCTTCCCCACGCGCGGAGAGGGGTGCGCGTTCGGCTGCGCTCCTGGCCTCACCTGCGCCGACGATGGGAAGTGCGCGCCCTTGAAGGTGCTCGACACGCCATGCACCGCCAGCCGCGAGTGCGAAGAGGACCTGATCTGCTTCGCGGGGACCTGCCGCCCGCGCCGGCGCTCTGGAGATTCGTGCGCCTGGGACGTCGACCGCCCTTCACCCTGCGAGCCCGGCCTGGCCTGCGACGTGGTGCCGTACGTCTTGGGCGCCACCGGCACCTGCGTTCGCCCGCTGCCCGCCGACGGCCCCTGCGCGTTTCATTGGGCCTGCCAATCGGGGCTGTTGTGCAGCGACATCGACTGGCGCGGGTTTCCTGGCCGACCTCCAACGAAGGGGAACTGCCGACCTCCGGACGACGTGGAGACCGCGTGCCGGGGCTCGGTCTACGCGCAATTCATCGGCGAGCAGTGCGCGGCAGGCTCGAGTTGCAACCTCACCACCAACATCTGCAAGCTGGCACCCAGCCGCGGTCAGTCGTGTACACCCTCGCGAAACGACTGCGCCGGCGTCGACGTGTATTGCAAACCCTCGGGCAACGGAGACGTGGGCACATGCACCGGACCCGCCAACCTCACCGAGCCCTGCGCCTTCGCCATCGACCCCACCACCACGGTCTCGATTCCCTGCTCATCGGGGTACTGCGATCGCGTCAACACCTTGACCTGCCGGCCTTCGACCAAGCCCCTCGGCGCCCTCTGTGAAGAGGACGCCGAGTGCATGTCAGGCCGGTGCGCCGTTCAGCAGGACCGCACGCTCAGGTGCACCGAAGCCTGTTGAACGCGAACGGCTCATTTCGACTGTCATCACCTGACGGTCACTGGCGTTGAGTCTCTCGAAGCTCACCCCCATTGCGCAGCACGTGAAGGGCCCATGAACGTTCACAGCCAGCTCGAGCGCGTCACCATCTACCGCGAAGGCGCCATCTGCGTGAGGAAGGCGGTGCTCGAGGGCGAGGTGCCCAGGCTGGTGCGGGTCGTCGGGCTGCCGCTGGCGATGGTGCCGGGATCGGTTCGAGCGCGCCTGATCAGCGGGCCCACCGGGCTGCGGGTGCTCGACGTGCGCCCGGCCTTCGACGTGCAGCTGGGCGAAGCCATCGACGAGCCGGCCGAGCACCAGGCCCGCGACGCGGCACAAGAAGCCCTTGCCCGCCTCGAGCTCAGGTTCAACCGCCTCAGCGCCGAGCTGCAGGAGCTGCAGGCCCTCAAGCCGACGGCCTTCGCGCCGAAAGAGGGCGAGCCGCCGCGCCCAGCGCCCGTGCACGCCGCCATCGCCCTGGCGGACTTCATCGACGAGCGCATGCGGCACAGGCTCGAGCTGAAGCGCGGCATCGAGCAGGAGCTGAAGGACGCCAAAGAAGAGCTGCAGCTGCGAGAGCGGCGCCTCGCCGAGGCCTCGTCGGAGAAACGCAGCCAACGCGCCCGGGTGACCCGGGCCATCGCGGTGAGCCTGTCCAGCGACGCCACCGGGCCGCTCGAATTGGCAGTGGAGTATCAGGTGCCCGGCGTGCGCTGGGCCCCGAGCTACACGCTGCGCCTCGATCGCGGCTTCTCGTCGGGGCGGCTGCAGCTGCGCGCCGCCGTCGCGCAGGACACCGGTGAAGATTGGAAAGGCGTGGCGTTGTCGCTCTCCACTGCGACGTTGCAGCGACGCACCGACGTCCCCGAGCTCACCTCGCTGCGTATCGGCCGCCTCCAGCCCGAGCCCCCTCGCCCCGGCTTCCGGGCCCCTCCGCCTGGCCTCGACGAGCTCTTCGAGGGCTACGACGGCGTCCGGCGTGCCGTGACCCAACCGCCGCCTTCGCCCCCGCCGCCACCGCGTGCTCCGGCACCGAGCCTCCCCAGCCCCAGGCAGGCGAAGCTGAAGGACCGGGCCGACGGCGACGTGCGCCGGGAGGTCGCTGAGCGCGTGCTGGAGTCCGCCAGCGAGCTGGAGCGATCGATGCGGCCCCGACGGGCTGCGGCGATGCCGCCTGGTGCGCCTCCAGCCGCCTCGAAGGCCGCCATCGCGAGGCCGCTGGCCGCGATGGCCCGCGGAGGCGCGTACGGAGGAGGCTCGCCCCCACAGACCAGTGAGGACGAGGCGATCGAGATCGGCGAGGCGCCCCCAGACGCAGAAGCAGACGCCTTCTTCGACGACGAGGGCGGCTTGACCGGAGGAGGCGGCACCGGCTCATTCACAGCGCT
>VYLD01000398.1_pt1 | contig 14050 bp, 13 predicted proteins | sample 5114401 | NCBI WGS metagenome assembly VYLD01 (sample SAMN12291783, study PRJNA351875) | freshwater metagenome | isolation source: freshwater lake | place: USA: Michigan, Gull Lake | collected 2013-08-08 | reverse complement strand
CACGAGCGCTCGAGGGTCTGGCGGCCGGCGTCGGGGGCGCCGACCCTGCTGCGTGGCGACGACGCCCCCATGCAGGACCTCTTCGGGGCCCCGGCGCACCAGGCCCTCGTCGGCGCGGCGGGCCTGCTGCGCATTCGACGCGCGCTCTTCGCCGAGCTGCGCGACGCGGGTGAAGAGATTCCCCTCGCGACGACCTCTGCACGGCAGGCGGTGGCGTGGGCCCTCGAGCTGCTCGACGGGCTGCTGGGCTGGTGGAGCACGGGCGCGCCCGACGTGCTGGCCGGCGAGTGGGTGGGGCTGGGACGCGACCAGCTGCGACGGAGGGGCGATGGAACCCTGGCCATCATTCCCGTGCTCACCCGGCGCATGGGGCCCGACGCCCACGCGCTGCCAGACCTCGCCGGGGTGCCGCTGTGCTGGGCCGAGACGCGCGGCATGGTGGTGCGGCTGACCTGCGCGGTGCTCTTCGAGTGGCTCACCGGGCTGTCGTTCCTCGAGAGCCGCCGGGGCAGTGCGGTGGCCGTCCACCAGCGGCTGTCGCTGCGCCTGTCCCGGGTGCCCCGGCCCTCATCGGTCCACCCGGCGCTGGGGGCCTTCGATGAGGTGGTGCGCGAGGGGCTCACCGGCGCGCTGACGCCAGACGCCCTGCGCCGGGCCCTCGAGGATGCGTTGCGAGACGCCCGCCGCGCCGAGGCCCTCGGCAGCGCTGTTTGAGCGGACGGGTCGAGAGGTTTGTGTGAAAAGCCAGCCGACTCAGGAGCAGCCCCTCATGCCGTCCATCCTCGATGAGCTGGTGTCGTTGCTCTCGCTCGAGAAGCTCGAAGAGAACCTCTACCGCGGGCAGAGCCAGGACCTGGGCTGGGGCGTGGTGTTCGGCGGGCAGGTGCTGGGGCAGGCGCTCACCGCGGCGATGCGCACGGTGCCCGACAGCCGGCCGGTGCACTCGCTGCACGCCTACTTCCTTCGGCCCGGCGACGTGCGGGCGCCCATCGTCTACGACGTCGACCGCATTCGCGACGGCTCGAGCTTCACCACCCGCCGGGTGGTGGCCATTCAGCACGGTGAGGCCATCTTCAACCTGGCCGCTTCGTTCCAGTCGGTCGAAGAGGGCTTCTCACACCAGGACGCGATGCCTGAAGGGCCAGCCCCGGACTCGCTGCCTACCGACCAGGAACGCTTCGCCCGGCACGGCGCGGCGTTGCCTGACGCGATGAAGGCCTGGGCGCTGGCCGAGCGGCCCTTCGACAGCCGCACGGTCGAAGACGACGACCCCTTTCACCCCGTGCCGCGGCCGCCGGACCGCCGGGTGTGGTTCAAGGCCAAACACCGGCTGCCCGACTCGCCGTCACTGCATCAGGTGTTGCTGGCGTACAACTCGGACTCGGCCTTCATCACCACCGCCATGAAGCCGCACGGCGCGACCTGGTGGACGAAGGGCATGCAGGTCGCCAGCCTGGACCACGCGGTGTGGTTCCATCGGCCCTTTCGCGCCGATGAGTGGCTCCTGCACGTGATGCATTCGCCCACCGCGGCAGGCGCGCGCGGGCTGGTGTTCGGCAAGGTGTACACCCGTGAAGGCGCGTTGGTGGCGACGACGGCTCAAGAGGGCCTCATTCGTCAGCGACGGTGAGCGACGACGGCGGGAGCTTCAGGGCATTCGAACAGTGCGCCGAACCCATTGGAGGCCTCGCAGAGACCGCCAGCGTTGAAGCGCGTCAGCTCGTTCAGGTCGGAATCAGCTGCAGGTCGAACGTCAACTCGACCTCGTCACTCACCACCGGAACGTGGGGCTCGTAGGCTGCGCTCCACGACACGCCGAAGTCGGTGCGCTTGATGGTGGCGGCGGCGTGAAACCTCAGGCGCGCCCGGCCGGTGGAGTCCTTCGAGGGCCCGCTGCGGCTCAGCGGTGAGGCGCAGCCCCGCTGCGTCGGTCGAGACCTGCGTCGACGCGAAGGTGATGCGCGGGTGGGCCGCGGTGTCGAAGAAGTCTTTGGACCGCAGGTGACCGTCACGCTGCGGGTTGCGGGTGTCGACGGTGGCCGCGTCGATGTCGACGAACACCTTCGAGTGCTCGAGCGCTGCGTCGTCGAGCTCGAAGGAGCCGGTCCAGCTGGTGAAGACCCCATGCACACGGGTGATCAGCAGGTGACGAACCGAGAAGCCGAGCTGGGAATGAACGAAGTCGATGTCGTAGCGAGAGAGAGCCATGGGCGGCTGTGTACTCCAGCCCGAGAGCTGCCGCGCAGGTCGCCCCATGGAACGCACCGTTCGAAAAAAAGGCCACCACCGGTCAGGGTCCGGTGCCAGCGAGCTTCGCGGCGCGCGGCCTGGAACGCGGTGACCTCTTCCGCGGGCACGAACGGGTCATCGGCGCCGTGGAAGGCCAGCACCCTGGTGCCCAACACCGCGCGGTTGGCCTTCAGCGCTCCTGACGCTTGCCCGCGCGCCGACGGCGCTGCGTCATCGGCCACCAACACGCCCTCGTACTTCACCTGGTCGATCTCCCAGCCGACCTTCTTCGAGGTGATGGCCGCCATGGAAGGAAGGGAACACAGCACAGCGAGCAGCAGGGCGGTCTTCATGACGCAGGCTTGAACACGAAACCGTGCCGCAGGCCCCCTTCGATTCTCGGCTCGACCGAAGGACTACCGCCGGCCGTGACACTTCGGCCACACTGCGCGACGGCGATGTTCCGTGTGTCCTCTCTGCTGGCCTGTCTGGCGCTGGCCTGCACCGACACTGCGGGGGGCTCGGCAGCGCACCACCACGCCATCTACGGCGGAGAACCCGCGCCCCTCGACGACGACGTCTTCTCGCTCGACGACGACGCAGGCAGCTGCACGGCGACGCTCATCGCCCCCCGCACGCTGCTCACGGCAGCCCACTGTGTCGACCGGGCGTCCATCGTCGCCACCAACGGGCCACGACGAGACCTCGCGGGTGACGCCGGGCCCTTCATCGCCGTCGAGGTGCTCCCCTACGCGCAGGCGCTGGACGGCGGCACCGCAGACCTCGCGCTGGTGCTGCTCGACCGGGCGCCAGCGGTCAGGCCGCGGGCCTGGGAGTGGTGGGGGCCTCCGCCCGCGCTCACCAGCCTGGTGCGGCACGTGGGCTACGGGCGGCAGGACGACGGCTCGACCGGAGAGCGGCGCAGCGTGCGCACCCCGGTCAGCGGCGCCACCGAGGCACGCACCGTGGGCCTGGTGTTGCTCACCGGCAGCCCCGGCAAAGGCTTGTGCTACGGCGACTCGGGCGGGCCGGTGTTGAGCGGCCCCGACGGCGGTGAGCGGGTGGTCGCCGTGCAGAGCTTCATCACCCAGGCCTGCGGCGAGGGCATGTCGTCGTCGGTATTGCTCTTCCCCTACCGCGACTTCATCGAGCGGTGGCTGGCCCGGAATGAGCCGCCGCAGTGCGCGCGCGACGGCCGCTGCGTGCCCGGCTGCGAGCGGGAAGACCCCGACTGTCGCTGCGGCGCCGACGGCGTCTGCCAGCCCACGTGCCCGCAGAATGACGACCCCGACTGCCCGGGGGAATGCCGCACCGACGGCGTGTGCACCTCGAGGGCCGAGTGCCCGATGGGCGACGACGACTGCATCGCCGACGGGCAGCCCTGCCTGGGAGCCGGTCAATGCGGAGGGCGGCGCTGCGTGAACGACCCGCAGAACCCCACCCGCTACTGCTCGATGCCCTGCGACGCGCAGACCACCTGTCCGGTCGACCTGTCCTGCGACGGCGCGCGCGGAGTCTGTATCTCGCGCCCGCGGCCCACCATCGCAGAGGGAGGGTCGTGCGCGAGCCCGCTGGTGCGCTGCGCGACCGGCCTTTCCTGTACGAAGGTGGAAGACGATTCCCTGTGCCTGAGGACCTGCCAGTCCCAGGTACAGTGCCTGGAAGGCACCCGGTGCACCTTCGAGCTGCCGAGGGTCTGCCGGCCGGTGAAGCCCCTCACCGTGCCGGCGCAGACCTCTTGGGAAGGGCCGCTCGCCAGGGGGTGTCATGGCGTTCCCGAAGCGTGGCCGCTGGGCCTGGCCTGCGCGGTGTTTTTCGGTCTCCGACGGAGGCGACAGGCACCTCGCCGGTGAAGACCCCCGGGCGCGAAGGTCATGAGGGGTGCGGCGCCCCCCGGGCCTCCCTCACTCGCCGGTGAAGGTGGGCTCGCGCTTCTCGAGGAACGCGCCCACGGCCTCCACCAGGTCCTTCGACGGCAGGAAGGCCGAGTTCCACAGCGCCACGGTGGAAAGGCTGTCGTGGGCCAGGCGCTCGGACTGGGCGTTGAGGACCTCCTTGATGCCGGCCAGCACCAGGGGCGAGTTCTTCGCGATGCGGGCCGCCAGCCCGCGCGCGGCCGTCAGCAGGGCGTCAGCGTTCTCGAAGACGTCGTTCACCAGGCCGATGCGCAGAGCGCGCGCGGCGTCGACGTCATCGCCCGAGAAGGCCAGCTCGCGGGTCAGCCCCTGCCCGATGATGGCCGGCAGCCGCGCCAGGGTGCCCACGTCGGCCACCATCGACAGCTTCACCTCGCGCACGCTGAACCGGGCGTCGGCCGAGGCGAGCCGCACGTCACAGGCGGTGATGAGGTCGACTCCCCCGCCGATGCACCACCCCGAGATGGCGGCGATGACCGGCTTGCGGCAGCGCGCGACCGCGGTGTTGGCGTCTTGCATGCGGCGAATGGTGGCCAGCAGGGCCTGCCGGTCCTTCGCGGTCAGCTCGCCGGACAGCAGCGGCCCGAGGTCGCTCGCCATGGCCGAGAGGTCCAGGCCGAAGCTGAAGTGGGCTCCGGCGCCCTTGAGCAGCACCACCCGCACCGCCTCGTCGGCGTCGAGGCGCCCAAAGAGCGTGGGCATCTGGGCCCAGTAGTCAGGCCCCATGCGGTTGCCCTTGCCGGTGGCCGCCAGGGTGACCTCGGCGATGCCCGAGGCGACGTCGACAGAAGCGCAGGTCAGGTCGGTGGTGTCCATGGCCCGGCAGTATTCCCTACTCGCCGGCAACCCTCACCGGCTCGTTCACCCGGCCGCGCCCTTCTCGGGAACCGCAGCGTCGACCTCTTTGAACGCGCGCACGTTGCGGTCGATGCCCTCGCTGATCTGCTCGAGCGGCAGGTCGTTCTCGTCGAAGCCGAAGGGGTCTTCAATCTCCACGCCGATCTCATCGATGCCGAACAAGATGTACGAGACGAGGAACACCACCAGCAGGTTCCACCAGCCGAAGAGGCTCAGCAGCGCCAGGGGCAACGAGGCGCAGTAGATGACGAGCGCGCGTCGCAGGTGCACCACGTAGGCGAAGGGCAGCGGCGTCTTGTGAATGCGCTCACAGGCGCCGATGGCGTCGACCAGCGCGTGGCAGTCGGCGTCGAGCGACAGGAAGACCAGGTCGCTCACCTGCCCTTCCACCTTCGCCTTCTTGAACTGCTCGCTGAGCGCCGTGCAGATGGCCAGCGGCGGGTGCGAGCGGGCCAGCGCCCGCGTGGAGTCGTCCTCCGAGAAGAGCTCGGACGCAGACCACTGCCGGTTGCGCAGCAGGTGCATCGACGCCACCGGGAACGCGCGGGTGAGGCGCAGCACCGCCTCGAGCCGATCGGGCGTCGTCGAGAAGTGCACCACCGCCTGGCGGGCCAGGTTCCGGCAGGTGTTGACGATACCGCCCCACAGCTTTCGTCCTTCCCACCACCGGTCGTACGAGGCGTTGGTGCGAAAGACCAACAGCAGGCCGACCGCGGTCGAGACGATGCCGTGAACGCCCAGCACGCCAGCCACCGACAGCGGCGTCACCAGGAAGTGCACCGCGGTCAGCGCCGTGGCCACCGCCGTCACGTACAGCGAGCGCAGCGCGATGACCCTGACCATCGAGCCCCGCACCGCGAAGAAGGTCGAGCGCCAGACGTGGGGGTCGTAGCGAATCATGCCGAGACTGATAGCCCGCGGCGAGGCACCAGGTCCGCAAGAGAGCAGGTGAGCGGACCGGGTGGCATCGTGGAGTCACGATCAGGCCGAGGCGCGCGGGTGAAGCGACCTGTCGCCATGAAGGGATGAGACACGAAGCCGCGATGGCACGACGGGACCCGCGCGCAGGTCGACGCCGGTCGTCACTCAGCCGGGAGCACCACGGAGAAGGCGACGCCACCAGCGTCTCGGTTCGACACTCTACGCGTGAGGCGCCACCGGCTGCGCGGCGTCGTGGGGCACCGCCTGCACGACCACCGTCATGCCCGAGGCGTTCATCGAGACCAGCTGGTCCTGCTCGGCGGTGGTCAAGAAGACCGAGCGGCTGATGGCGTGCCGACCAGGCCCTGCGTGAACGTTGCCCAGCGTCAGCCGCCCATCAGGCAGACCCTGCGAACGGGCGAGCACCGCGCTGGCCACGTCGCGAAAGAGAATGAGCGTCGGCACCGCGTCGTGGGCGAGCTTCGACGCGTCGAGCAGCGCCACGGTGGTGTGCACCACTTGAATGCTCTCTGGCATGGCCAGGGACATCGCCGCCTGCGCGAACGAATCAGCGGCGGTCGCGTCGTCGGCCACCACCACCCGCGCGACCTTGAGGTGAGGAACCCAAGCCTCGATGACCTGCCCATGAATCAAGCGACTGTCGATGCGGCTGAGGACGATCATCTCGAGCACCACCAGGTCGGCCCTGCCAGGTCCTACCCCTCGCGTGGGCCCGCTGCTACCGGCAACGTTCAGTGGCCCGCGACTTTTCTCCAGCCACGAATTCAGCGTGTGCTGCCAATAACAGGCCTACGCGGCGCTCGCCTTCGCCCGCATCAGCTCACTCGCGCAGGTGATGTTCTTCTGCCCGTACTGGGTCAGCTGGTGCGCCAGCTCGCGGAACGGAACCTGCGACCTCAGCGAGTTCGCCTTCAGCAACATCGGCAGGTTGACACCGGTCAGCACCTCGAGGCGCGCCTGAAGGCAGAGCGAGAGGCTTTGGGTGCAGGGCGAGCCGCCGATGAGGTCAGCGAACACCAGCACTCCGTCGCCCTCATCGACCGACTTCACCGCGGCCTTCATGCGGGCCTTGATGTCTTCCGCGCTGGCTGAAGGCTCGACCGACAGGGTCGCGATGTGAGGCAGGTCACCGACAATCTGCCGCGCGGTGGCGACGAGCTCTTCGGCGAGACGACCGTGCGATGCGACCACCAGTCCGACCATGACGTCTCCCGGGACTCGACGCCTGCTGCACCTGCGCTTGAAGGCACTATCGCTCGGTTTTCATGAAAGCAACACCCTCTGCGCAAAAAGCAGGCCCTTTGGCCCCGCCTGCGCGCTGACCTACTGCTGCCCGGCGTAGACCTCGACGAACTCTTCGGCGCTGATGCTGTTGTTGAACTTCGTCGACAGCCCCAGCGCGTGCTGGGGGTCCACCACGTGGGTGGCGGCGGTGCGGGCGATGTCGAGGCGGGTGATCTCGTTGTTGAAGAGGTCGAGCACCTGGGCGAGCTGCAACGCGGTCAGGCCGTTGCGGGCGATCACCTTCTCGCACATGTCCTCACGGGTGAGCTCATTCGACACCGCGCGCACCGAGCGCATGAAGCCCGAGAAGACCGCCACATCCATCGAGGTGAAGCCGTTACGGCTCAGCCCGCAGCCGGGGTCATTGGGGCCGGTGCCGCAGTCGCGCCCCACCACCTGCTGCACGACGGCCGGCTGCACTACGCCAGGCTGCACGACGGCAGGCACCACGTACGGGTCCGACGGGTTGGTGGTCACGGTGATGCCCGGCAGCTGCACCACCACGCCCGGCAGGTTCACCCCGGGCTGCACCACCACGCCCGGCTGCAGCACCACGCCCCCAGGACCGACCATGCCTGGCTGCCAGAGCACCCCGGGGGGCTGCTGGGCCATCACCTGGGTGTATTGCGCCTGGTACCTCGAGCTGCGGAACTTCACCGCGAACCCGATGGCGTGCTGCGGGTTGACGACGCGCGGCGCGGCCCGGGCGGCGAAGTCCAGGCGCATCATCTCTCCCTGAAACAGGTCGAGCAGCGGCTCGAGCTGCGCGGCGGTGAGGAAGTGGGTCTGCACCAGCGCCTGCAGCGTCTGCGCCCGCATCATCTCGCTGCGGTTGGCGCGCAGGCTCTGCAGAAAACCCTGGAAGGTGGCCGCGTCCATCGGGAACTGGCCGTCGCGCACCATCAGGCACCCGGGATCGGCCTCGAAGGTGCCGCAGTCCCTTCGCACCACCGGCGGCGGCGGCTGGGGCAGCTGCTGCCGGGGCAGGTTCACCCGGAAGGCGGTCTCCCGAAAGGCCAGCTCCCGACCGTCGGCGCTGAACACCGCCACGTGGGCGATGAAGCGGCCGTTCGAGAAGTCGTCCTCGGCCAGCGTCGAGTAGCGCAGCACGTGGTTGTAGGCGTTGGCCCAGACGAAGGGGCTCGAGGGCACGGTCCAGACCTGGGTGGTGACCCACTCGCTCCAGTCGCCCTCGAACGAGCGGAACTTCGTCGCCAGGTAGAAGCCCTGCCCCTGCAGGCCTTCGAAGCGCACCTCGGGCACCGACAGCTGCACCGCCGGCTCGTTCTGGAACCTGAAGTTGGGGGTGATGCGCAGCGGCGCGAGCTGCACGAAGGGGCTGGCGGTGGCGGGCGGGGCGGTGCCGTTGCGGCGGTCACGACGGCTGGGTCCGGGGCCGGGGCGGCCGGTGTTCCACATCGCGACCCGGGCCTCCTCGAGGGCGTCAAGGCCCCGCTGCAGGTCTTCGGTGAGGCCGATGGGGCATGCGGCGAAGGGCGCCTGCTGCGCGAGCGCGGCCAGCTCGAACCTCAGCTGGTGAACGGCCTCGGCGGGTTGCTGCTGCTTGCGGGTGGCGTCGAGCGCGTCCACCAGGCGGTCAAGCATCGGAGCGACGGTGCTGCGGCAGCGCCCGTTCGAGCGCTGGGCCCGGTCGAAGGCGTCTTCCACGGCGTCAGCGGCGACCGAGAGGGGTCGCTTCCAGGCTTGCGCGCGGGCGAGGGTTGGCGAGAGGACGGCGACAAGAGCGGCGACGACGGTGGGTCTCATGGTGGGTTCCGTGGTGAGCGGTGAGCGTCAGCAGGGACGACCTGCTGGCGGGTCGATTCACGAAGCAGGCACAGCCCTTCAGCCTGGGCCCGACGCTCGAAGCAACCACGCTCGCGGCGCGCTCCTCATGGAGCGGCCTTGAGGTCAGACGGCCAGGCCTCGAGACCGGGGGGCCCTGAGCCCGGCTTCACTGCGGCGGGCGCGTCGGGGTTCTCGGCAGGCGCGGGGGGCTCGACGGCCACCGGTTTGACCACCGCGATGGGGCGAGCCACCTCGACGTTGCCACCCATCAACACCGCGCCACCCACCAGCACCAGCACGCCAATGCCCAGCGCCGCCTTCGACTTCGTCCGCAGGACCGTCGCGGCGCGCCACCCGTGGCGGCTCTGCAGGAGGGGACGACGAGCTTTCAGGTGGCGGCAGTTCATGAAGGCCCCCGTGACCCGAAAGGTGCTACCCCGCCCCGCGGGTCTCGGCAACGTGCCGCGTCCCGAAGCTCGGAGCGGCTCCCCAGCGTGGTCAGTCGATTGGCCGGGCTCTGAAACCTCGACCTCCCACGAGAGGCAGAGGCGATTGGGTGACACGGTACCGAGAATCGGAGCGCCGACGGGCTCGGCCACCCGTCAGCCCGGTGGGCGACTCGACGAGCCATTTTGAAGCCCGGGGCCCCTTTGCGGGGTACACGCCGAAACCATGACGACCCTGGCGAAGCTGGCGGTGGTGCTGGTGTGGGTGGGCGCGGTGAGCGGGTGCGCGGTGGCGCAGCGAATCGAGTCGGCCATCGACTGTGACGGCATCTGTCAGCGGTACGCGTCGTGCTTCGACTCGTCGTACGACACCAGCGCGTGTGCCTCACGCTGCCGCGGCGCAGCGAGCAAACAGGCGGACTTTCGGCGCAAAGCAGACATCTGCAATGCGTGCATCGGTGAGCGCTCGTGCGTGGCGGCGACGTTCGCCTGCGTCTCGGAGTGCGTGTCCGTCGTGCCCTGAGCGCTGAACGTCAGGTCCTGACAGGGCCCGAGAAGGCGAGGCGGGTGTCCGACGTCAGCGCCCTGCTCGGGGTCTTCCGTCGGGGGCTGGCAACGCGCGCGTTGACGAGTCCTCGCCAGGCAGTCGCTCGGAGCAGCGGTCGCGCTCGTGACGGCGCCGTGTGGAACCGGCGACTCATTGGCCGCGTTCGAAGGCTCATGTGGGTGGTTCGCGTGATGGCCGTCGTGGGCTCGCTGGCGGTGTTCGTCGCCCTGGCGGCGCTCGAGCCGTTGGTCCTCTGGCACACCGCCTGCGCCACGCCATCGCTGACGAAAGAAGACTGCTCCGCCGAGGGAAAACGCGCCGCCACCGGCCACCGACACATCCGGCGCGCCTTGCGACACCCGGTCGAGTCGGCACGGCTGACCTTGAGCGTGCTGTGGCCCGGGTGACACCGGAGGCGCCACCGTCGCCGGTGGGCGGCTCATGGTGAACCGCGGGCTGACCACTTCCGGCTTTCAGACGTCGTGCGAGTCCGGTGACGGCAACACGGGATCAATGCTGTTCGCAACGGCGCCACCTCCTGCAAGCTGTCCACCAACGGCGGCCTCGGCCTGGAACTCGGGCGCAGCCGACCCCTTCACCTCCGACCTCGAGGGCTTCTACAGCGTGTCGTGTTTTCGGGGCGTCTCGAACTGCAGCTTCCCGGGGTGCTGTCGAACCGACCTGAACACCGGCGTCGTGCTGTGCCGCTCGGCCTCGAACTGGGCGCTGAGCACCTGGGGCCCCGCCGCTCACGCGGTGTCTTGTCGTTCAGAGCCTCGCGCCCGGTGTGGTAGGCGCCTTGCGCCATGGGCGCGCAATGGAAGCAGAAGGGCCGCGAGGCCAACTCGAAGGCGAAGGCCAAGCTGCTCAGCAAGGCCGCGAAAGAGGTGCTGATGGCCGCCAAGGCCGGCGCCGACCCCTCGAGCAACGTGCGCCTGCGCCTGGCCATCGAGTACGCGAAGAAGGTCAACATGACCAAAGACACGCTCGAGCGGGTCATCAAGAAGGGCGCCGGGCTGCTCGACGAGAAGGTCGAGTACGAATTGGTCACCTACGAGGGCTTCGGGCCCCACCGCGTGCCGGTCGTCGTGGAATGCCTCACCGAGAACCGTACCCGCACCGCCGCCAACGTGCGGCAGCTGTTCCGCGCCGGGCAGATCGCCGCCACCGGCGCCGTCACGTGGGACTTCGACCGCCTGGGCGCCATCGACGCAAAGGGCCCCGCGGGCGCCGACGCTGAGACCGCCGCCATCGAAGCAGGCGCGCAGGACCTCGAGCCCGGGGACGATGGCGTGGTGCACTTCTACACCGCTCCGCATGACCTTGACGCCGTGCGCAAGGCCCTCGAAGGCCAGGGGTGGACGGTCGAGTCAGCGGCGCTGGTGTGGCGCGCGAAGAACCCCGTCACCCTCGCGCCCGAGCACCGCCCCGAGGTCGACGCCTTCCTCGCCGAGATGGACGAAGACGACGACGTGCAGACCCTCTTCGTCGGCCTGAAATAGGGCCCCCCTCTGTTGGCATGAAGGCAGATGTGCGATAGCGCCCAACCCGCGCGTGGTGGAGCCTCTCGTCACGTCGTCGGCCGCTTTCAGGGGAGTCTGGACACATGTTCAACCGCGCTGCCTTCTTCTTCGTCGCTGCTTCGCTCACGGTGTCGGCCTGCACCTGCGGCAAAGCGTCGCCCACCATGTTGTCGGCGAAGCAGGAAGGCGAGGAGTGTCTGCGCGACGAAGAGTGCGCCACGGGCCTGTGTGAAGGCGCGCCGGGCACGCAGCCGGTGTGTCGCCGCAAATGTGCCGACGGCTGCCTGGCGAGCGAGGTGTGTACCCAGCTGACGCCCAGCCGGTATTCGTGCGTCCCCAGCCGCGGCGGCCTGTGCCAACCCTGCCAGCTGGACGCCGACTGCCCGTACCCCGCCGACAAGTGCCTGGTGGTGAACGGCAGCGGGGTGTGCGGCCGCGATTGCGCCTTCGACCAGACCTGCCCCACCTCGTACCAGTGCCTCAACGGCGTGGGCACCGACGGCCGCGCCAAGGCCCAGCAGTGCAGCCCCACCTCGGGCAGCTGTGACTGCACCTCGGCGAACCAGGGGCAGATGGTGTCGTGCATGAGCGCCAACCCCTTTGGCACCTGCGCCGGGTCGCGCACCTGTGACGGGGTGATGGGCTACTCGGCGTGCTCTGCCCAGACGCCTGCCGCCGAGACGTGCAACGCGAAAGACGACGACTGCGACGGCACCATCGACGAGGGCCTGCCCACCGTCACCTGCGGCCTCGGCCTCTGTCAGCGCACGGTGCCGACCTGCCAGGACGGCGGAACCTTCGTCTGCGTGCCCGGGGACGCGGGGGTCGAGTTGTGCAACGGCCTCGACGACGACTGCGACGGCACGCCCGACAACGGCATCAGCCTGCAGCGCGACGTCACCAACTGCGGGCGCTGCGGCAACGCCTGCATGGTTCCCAACGCCAGCCCCCGATGTCTGGCCGGGCAGTGTGAGATTGACCGGTGCACTGCGCCCTTCGATGACTGCAATGGGCGCCTTACCGATGGCTGTGAAGAGAACACCCAGACGAGCATCAACCACTGCGGCATGTGCGGGCGCCGCTGCAGCGCCGCGGGCGCGACCTCGAGCTGCACGGCGGGCCAGTGCACTTTCACCTGCACCGCGGGCTTCATCGACCTCGACCAGGACCCGGCCAACGGCTGCGAGTACGCGTGCACCATCACCAGTCAGGTAGACCTGCCCGACGTGGCCTTCACCGATTCCAACTGCGACGGCATGGACGGCGAGGTCACCAACGGCGTGTTCGTCGCGCTCACTGGCGACGACACCAACCCCGGCACCCGCGAAGACCCGGTGCTCACCATCGAAGAAGGCCTGCGCAAGGCGGTGTCTTTGAACAAACGTGAACAAACGTGATGTGTATGTCTCGGCTGGCGCTTTCACCGGCCCCCTGGTCATCACCAACCTCGCCGGTAAAAACGTCGCGGGAGGATACCAGCCGTCCCCGCTGCGATGGTCGCGCGCGTCGAGCAACGCCACGGTGGTCGCGGGTGGAAGCCCGGCGCTGGTCATCGCCGACGCGGGCGTGCTGGTCGACGCCGGAGTGATGGTGCAGTTCATTCAATTCAGGGCAGACAACGCCAGCGGGCAGGACAGCACTGGCAATGGCAACAGCTCTATCGGCGGGCGGGTGGTGAACTCGACCGGGGTGCGGCTCGAGCTGGTGCAGATCAGGGCTGGCAATGGGGCGAATGGTCTCGACGGCACCAATGGCGCGCCGGGAGGCAATGGCAGTAACGGCACGCCGGGCGTCGCTGGGAACATCTTCGATGACACCAACATTCTCGGGTTCGGGCTCTGTGGTGGCACCGCCGCGTGGCCGCAGGGTGGCACGCCGGGTACCAACAGCTGCGGCACCTCGGGCGGGCAAGGCGGTATTCCCGGGTGGTCTCACAACCAGAACCGGCCAGCGAGCGACGGCCTGAATTTTCCCATTGGGCGCACTGGCGGTCAGGGGCAGCTCGGTACTCCGGCGGGAACGGGCAGCGGGCCCAACAGCAACCCAGGCGCCAGCTGCACCCTGGCCGAGTCACAACAGCGGGGCAGCGACGGCAGTAACGGCAGTGACGGCACCAACGCCGCTCCGGTCTCGCCGCTCGGGGCGCTCACCGCGCTCGGCTACCTGCCTCCGCTGCCCACCACGGCGACCAATGGCCAACCTGGTCGGGGTGGCGGCGGCGGTGGCGGCGGCGGCGGCGGGTGCACCCGCGAGGTGATTCTGTTCGTGGAGTACTGCAAGTGTTTCACCTATGGCAGCGCCGGCGGCGGCGGCGGCGCGGGCGGCTGCGGGGGCACGCGCGGAAACTCTGGAGGGTCTGGCGGCGCCAGCCTTGGCCTGCTGCTGTGGAACGCTCAGGTGACGGCACGACAGCTCACGGTGACGACGGGCTCTGGTGGTCAAGGAGGTCGCGGTGGCCGTGGCGGCAACGCGGGGACCCGCGGCCTTGGCGGTGGGTCGACCCACAACATCGGCATC
>VYLD01000357.1_pt1 | contig 14053 bp, 13 predicted proteins | sample 5114401 | NCBI WGS metagenome assembly VYLD01 (sample SAMN12291783, study PRJNA351875) | freshwater metagenome | isolation source: freshwater lake | place: USA: Michigan, Gull Lake | collected 2013-08-08 | reverse complement strand
TGATCGAAGGTGCCCTCGGGAAGCCATTTCTCGAACGTAGCGAAGCCGAATCCAACGCCCGTTTCCCCTCGGAAGACAGGCCGTCTGTTCCGTCTATCCAAAGGAGCCGCACCCTTTTCGTTTCTGGGGCCTGGGCGAACCCGAAGAACCCCAGGACGCCGAGACGAACTCAGTGCTGCACCATCAGTCAGAGGAGGGCCTGGCTGCGATCATTCTTGAGAGAAAAAGTCGATCTTCGTCCGAGAGCAGCGTCGCGAGGGCTTCGAGATCTGCGTCGATGTGGTGTTCGCGAAGATTGGCCAGGCAAGCAACGAGCAATTGGCCAATACCAACCACGTCGTATTCGGCGTTCTCTGTCGATGGGGGCCACGACTGAAAGTCGCGGAGCATCTTCTCGAGGTCGACATAGGAAGTGAGTGTAATCAATTGATGTTCCTGTGATCGTCTCAGGCGGCCCGGCTCGCTCTGTAAGCACTGATGAGGCCTCGATGGTACGAAAGACGGGATGCCCGTCGCGGTGCTCGAGTGAGTGGAGCAGGGCAGAGCGGCGAGCAAGCGCTCTGAGACCTCGTCTGGCCGTGGGGATCGCGGTGGGGCGCTGAAAGATCTGGAAGAGTCCGGCGACTCTTTCCTCGGGGCTGATGCAAAAAATCAGTCAGGGCCATCTTCATCGAATGACAAGCAAGCCTGCGTGTCATGCTCAGTGCGTTGATTGCGATGGTGATTGTCTTTGTTCGACCGGCCTGACGCAGTTCGAGGATGTTGATCGCCGAAATCAAAGCGCGAGCTGAGGCCTCGTGGTCAGCGTCGCCCGGCCGGGCCCGGGCGGTTGGCCTCGGAGGCCGAGCGCGCGCGGCGTTGATCGGCGGTGCTCGAGGGGAACTCGACGAACTCACACATCTCGCAGAGCCGGCTGTAGATGCGGTCGCCCACGCGGTCGCACAGCAGCTTCGACTCCTTGGCGGCGTCGATCAGCGCGTCGGTGCCCAGGTAGCCGCGCTGGGCGCGATCTTCGGGCGGCTTGAGCGAATAGTTGGTGCCGAACAGCGTGACCCGGCCGGCGTTGTAGCGCCTGGCGATCAGCTCATCGAGGGTGTCGAGCTCGAAGGCGCTGCCTCGGCCCTTTCCCAGCTCGTCGATGGCCAACACGTCGACCTGCGAGAGCGGTTGAATGATCTCTCCGCCCGACTTGCCGTCCTGAAAACCCCGGCGAATCTGCGCGTACAGCAGGCTGATCTCGACGTAGGCCACGCGCGCCCCCAGCTCGAGCGCGAGGTGCTTCAAGGTCGCGCAGAGCAGGTGCGTCTTGCCCGTGCCCACCGGGCCGCTCAGCACGTAGCCCCTCGGCTGAGGGTGACGCAGCGCGAAGTCCTTCGCCACCTGCAGCGCCCGGGCCTGCTCGACGTTCGACGGTCGCCACGTGTCGAAGCTGGCGTCGACGTGCACGCCGGGCAGGTGCGCCTCGGTGAAGGCGCGCGCCCGGGCGATCAGTCTCGCGCGCGGGCACGGCTGCACCACGTCATAGGTGCGCCCGTTCTCGGTGATGGTCGAGCGCATCAGGCCCATGCCCTGGCAGTCGGCGCAGTCCTGGACGCGCTGGGTCACGCTCGCCGAGGCGAAGTCTCCCTGCTTCTGCAAGGTGAACCCTGAGCTCTCACAGGCGCGCGGCGAAACCATGCGGCCACTCTTCTCCGGGCTTCGCGGCAGTGGCAAGCGCGCCGACAGCAGCGCGCCTACCAGAACGCCGACAGCCCGAGCTTTCGACGAAGCAGCGCGTCCCGGTGCAGCCGGCGCGACTCGAGCCGGGCTGCACGGGAGTGAAGCTGTTGGTCGACGGTTCTCGCCGACGCGGCGTGAAGCAGCTCGAGGCGCTCAGAGAAGGGCAGGGCGCGACAGAGCACCGCCAGGGCCAGCGCTTCCTGCCGCGCCGAGGTCTCGAAGTCGGCCGGCACTTCGAGTGCGCGCAGCAGCTTCGAGAGTGGCCCCTCGAACGTCGGCTGCTGCTTGACGAGCCGTTTCAGCACGCCGACCAGCTTGCGGTGGCGCGCGACGGGCAGGGGCTCGTGCTCCTTGGTCGCGCCGGTCTGACCCGCGCTGAGCTTGAGGTACTTCTTCTGCTCGGCGTCGACGGTGCGACGGCAGGCCTTGAGGAACCGCAGCTGCCCTTGCCCGGTCGGCGCGTCGAACAGGGCCCGCTCGGCGGCCACCCGAATGCCTCGCGCCACCACCTCGAACGGCACCTCGGCCTTCGCCCACGCGTCGACCAGATCGAGATCGTCGGCGCTCAACGAGACCCCCTTGCCGCGGTAGGCGACGAAGAGCGCCTGCACGCGTTCGTGGAAGCTGGCGGTGTCAGGGAGCAGACTCATGGTGCGTCGCGCCCGCGTGTACTGTGTCCTTGACAGTGATGAACAGCGGCCGATACAAGCGCCCGCCGTTTGCCAAAGGGTCCTTAGCTCAGCGGTAGAGCACCACCTTGACACGGTGGGGGTCAGTGGTTCGAAACCACTAGGACCCACTCGCAGCACCAGCACTCCTCAGCCGTCGTGATGAGCCCGTCGTCTACGGCTCGTCGCGGCGGCTGAAGTGTTTCCTGGTCCCCAACATCGTCATTCAAGAGGCCCCGCCTTTGGGGCTACACACCGACCTCACGGCGCGGCACCCATCCGCCCGCCAACGAAAGAGAACGCCATGTCGAACGTCGTCGTCACGCTCCCCAATGGGGACAAGAAGGAAATCGCCAGCGGTACGCCCATCGCCGACTTCGTGAAGGGCAGCATCGGCGCAGGGCTGGCGAAGGCCGCCATCTTCGCGCGCCTCAACGGCAAAGATGTCGATCTGTCCCGCACGATCGACGCGGACGCCTCGCTGCAGATCTTCACGAGCAAGAACCCCGAGGCCCTGGAGGTCGCGCGTCATGACGCCGCGCACGTGGTGGCCGACGCCGTTCAGCAGTTGTACCCGGGCACGCAGGTGACGATTGGGCCGACGATCGACGAGGGCTTCTACTACGACTTCTTCCGCGACAAGCCGTTTACGCCCGAAGAGCTCGAGGCCGTCGAGAAGCGCGCCAACGAGATCGTCGCCAAAGACTCGCCCTTCGTCCGCGAAGAGGTCTCTGCCGCCGACGCCCTGACGTTGTTCTCGGGCAAGGGCGAGAAGTTCAAGGTCGAGATCATCAACGACATCGTCGCGAAGGGCGCGAGCACGCTCACGCTCTACAAACACGGTGACTGGGTCGACTTCTGCCTGGGGCCTCACGGGCCGTCGACGGGCAAGATCGGGGTGATCAAGATCCTCTCGAGCTCGGGCGCGTACTGGCGCGGCGACGTCAAGAACCCGATGTTGCAGCGCATCTACGGCATCGCCTTCTTCGATCAGAAGGGCCTCGACGCCTGGGTGAAGCAACGCGAAGAGGCCGCCAAGCGCGATCACCGTCGCCTGGGGAAGGACCTCGATCTCTTCCACTTCCACCCGTTCTCACCGGGCTCGGCGTTCTGGACGCCCCGGGGCACGAGCCTCTACACCACGCTGTCGGGCTTCATGCGCAAGCTCACGCAGGATCACGGGTACGTCGAGATCAAGACGCCGTTGCTGTTCAACAAGGGCCTCTGGGAGAAGAGCGGCCACTGGGACAAGTACCAGGACAACATGTTTCTGGTGCAGGACTCGGAGTCGAAGGAGCTGCACTTCGGCCTCAAGCCGATGAACTGCCCCTCGCACTACCTGTATTACGGGTTCAAGCGGCACTCGTACCGGGACCTGCCGCTGCGCCTGCACACGCAGGACGTGCTGCACCGCAACGAGGCGCAGGGCGCGCTCTCGGGGCTGACGCGGGTGCGCCAGTTCGCGCAAGACGACGCCCACATCTTCTGCCGGGAAGATCAGATCGCCGACGAGGTCGAGCGCTTCGTGCGCCTGCTCGATCAGGTCTACCGGGCCTTCGGGCTGACGTACGCCGCCAAGCTGTCGACGCGCCCCGAGAAGCGCATCGGCACGGACGCGCAGTGGGACAAGTCCGAGGCGGGGCTCAAGCAGGCGCTCGAGACGATGAAGGTGGCCTACGAGCTCAAGCCCGGCGACGGCGCGTTCTACGGGCCGAAGATCGACTTCGACGTGTCGGACTCGATCGGGCGCAAGTGGCAGCTGGGGACCATTCAGCTCGACTCCATCGCCGCCGAGCGGTTCGATCTCACGTACGTCGGTGAAGACAACGCCGATCACCGGCCGGTGGTGCTGCACCGCGCGATCTACGGCTCGTTCGAGCGCTTCATCGCCATCTTGATCGAGCACTTCGCGGGCGCCTTCCCCACGTGGCTGTCGCCGGTGCAGGCGGTCATCGTCACGGTCGCCGATCGGCAGATGGAGTACGGCCGCAAGGTCCGTGACCAGCTGCGGGCCGAGGGCTTCCGGGCCGAGTGTGACGAGCGCGGGCTGTCGATGCAGAAGAAGATCGCCGAGGCGCAGGTGCAGAAGGTGCCCTTCACGCTGGTGATCGGTGATCGCGAGGTCGAGCAGAACGCCGTCGCTCCGCGGCGGTACGCCGGTGACGATCTGAAGGCCATGCCGCTCGAGCAGTTCCTCACCTTGTTCCGCGCCGAGGCCGCCTGGCCTTCGGCCCCCAAAAGCGTTTGACCGCTCTGGCACCGATCGTTACGGTGCCCGAGGCATTGATTTGGCAGTCAACCGTTCCCCCTCAAACGCTGAAACCACCCCCACGAAGGACCCCAAGCCATGGCCGTCAAGGACATCCTCGAGACCGAGATCCCCAAGCGCCTCACCGCGAAGCCCGAGCTCGCGAAGGACATCAACGCCGTCGTGCACTTTGCGATCACCGGAGACGGTGGCGGCGAGTGGACGCTGGACTGCACCAAGACCGAGGGCTGGGTCTCGGAAGGGAAAAACGGTGAGTCGAAGATGACCATCACCGCCGCCGCCGGTGACTTCGAGAAGATCATCAGCAAGCAGCTCAACGCCCAGATGGCCGCCATGCAGGGCAAGCTGAAGTTCAAGCCCATGGACATGAACCTGGCCATGAAGCTCGCCAAGCTGATGGGCTGAAGCGCTTTTCGATGCCGTCGTTTGCTGGGGTCCGATGGCTCTCGTGTCGAGAGCGCGGGCCCCAGCGTCGTTTCTGGAGGTCGGATTTCCCATGAGCCTGCCCCTCGCTGGCGTGAAGGTGCTCGATCTGTCCCGGCTGTTGCCCGGGCCGTACGCCACGTTGGTGCTCTCCGATCTCGGCGCGACCGTCGACAAGGTCGAGGACCCGCAGGGCGGCGACTACGCCCGTCACATGCCGCCGATGAAGGACGAGCTGTCGGCGCTGTTCATGGGGCTCAACCGCAACAAACGCTCGATCACCCTCGACCTGAAGTCCGAGGCGGGCGTGGCGGCGCTCAAGCGGCTGGTGAAGGGCTACGACGTGCTGGTCGAGAGCTTTCGGCCGGGCGTGTTGGACAAGCTGGGCGTCGGCTACGAGGTGCTCTCGAAGGAACACCCGGGGCTCATCTTCTGCGCCATCTCAGGGTACGGCGCGACGGGGCCTGATCGGCTGAAGGCCGGCCACGATCTCGACTACCTCGCGCGCTCTGGAGTGCTGGCCTACGGGGGCGAGAAGGGTGGGGCTCCGGCGTTGCCCGGCGTGCAGATCGCCGACGTGGGGGGCGGCAGCCTGTTCGCGCTGGTGGGCATTCTGACGGCGCTCGTCGAGCGGAATCGAACGGGCCAGGGTCGTTTCGTCGACGTGTCGATGACCGACGGGGCGCTGGCGTTTCTGCACATGCACCTGGCGGCGAGGTTGTTGATGGGGGCGCAGGCCGCTCCGCTTCAGCGCGGGGTCGAGGGGCTGAACGGTGGGTTCCCCTGCTACGGCCTGTACCGCACCCAGGACGATCGCTGGCTCGCGGTGGGCGCGCTGGAGCCGAAGTTCTTCATGGGCGTGTGTGCCGCGCTCGAGCGCCCCGAGTTGATGGACGGGGCCTACGACACGGGTGAGGCGGGGCAGCGAACACGGCGCGAGCTGGAGGCGATCTTCAAGAGCCAGCCCCTCTCGCACTGGGTCGACCTGTTTCAGCGGCGCGATCTCTGCGTCGAGCCGGTGCGAGAGGGCGATGAGGTGCTCGACGATTCGCAGCTGAAGGCACGCGGCCTGTTCGTCCGCGAAGGCGACGTGGTGCACCTGCGGACTCCGCTCAACTTCGGGCCGTTTACTCCGCGCCCTGCGCCTCAGCTTGGAGCGCACACCGACGAGGTGCTGCGTGAGGCCGGCTTCTCGGAAGACGAGCGGCGCACGCTGGTGGAGTCCACGTCGGCTGATCACTGACAGGCAGCACGGCGAGATCGCGAGGGAACTCTCGACAAGGCCGTCCGAGACTGGAGGTACTCATGAGGAACCTCGAGCCGGAAACCGTGACACGTGCTCAGGCAGAGCTGGAGTCGGCATTCGCGGAGGTTGGCGGTGTTTCACGGGCCGCCCTGTCGGAGATGACAGCCCATTCTGAACTCGAGCAGCTGCGACGGACCTTCGGTGACCGCAGATGGCAGGAGTTGACGCTCAGCGAACTTGTCGAGCAGCGAGATTCCTTGCCGCTTCTTTCGCCGATTGCCTTTCACGCGTATTTGCCCGCCTTTCTCGTTGCATGCCTTCTGGAGCCGACCCCTGTGCTGGATGTGCTCTGGGACAACGTGATCAGCAGCCTGACGCTTCGTTCAGAGCCTGAGGCTCAATGGGCCGAAAAGCTCAAGCACTTCAGTCCCGCCCAGCTCGAAGCGATTGAGCATTGCCTCGAGCTCATTGCTGCCGAGGAACGCGCCGACTGGCCGACGATGCCACAGGATGCCGATCGTGCGGGCCTCGCCGTGGAACGGTGGCGAAGGATGCGTACCAGCGAGTGACGTGGGAGCCGTAGCGTGTTGCCGCAGTGTCTGGCCTGCTTCAGGCTGCGGGCTCGGCGGAGCGTCTCCGAAGAGGAAGCCGTCGACCCGGCCTGACGTCCAGGGCACCTGGAGTCGCTTCCGGGGCGCCTGGAGTCGCTTCCGGGGCACCTGGAGTTGCTTCCGGGGCACCTGGAGTGGCTTCCGGGGCACCTGGAGTGGCTTCCGGGGCACTTGGAGTGGCTTCCGGGGCACCTGGAGTCGCCGCCGGAGCACCCGAGACCCTTCGCAGGGTGCTCACACCGTCTTCCCAGGGCACGTTCGAGCCCTTCACAGGGTCCCCAACGTCTCTCCTGGGTCGAGCGGGAAATCTGAACGTCTTCCTCGGCGCCACCGGCAGCGGGAAGTCGAACTTCGTCGAGGGCGGGCGGTTCCTGCAGAGGCACAGCGCTGGACGCCACGGCGACCACGTCGGTCGACGGCCTGGGCGGACGAACGCCTGGCAGCACGGCAGTCAGAGCAACCCGGGCAGAACCTCAACACCTGAGCGGTGCTCTCAGGCGGACTCTTCCTTTTCAGGTCGACACTTCCGTCCTCGGTACGGCGAGGCCGCCGACCTCAGTCGTGGCCCTTGAGGCCGTACTTCGCGACCAGCCGGTGCACGTAGTTCCTGGCGATACCCGCCTCGCGCGCGGCCTGGCTGATGTTGCCGTTGCACTTCACCAGCAGTGACTCGAGGTACTCGCGGGTGAAGGACTCGACGAGCCGCTCCTTGGCCTCTTTGAAGGGCAGGTCGGTGATGGTCTCGGTCGAGGCCAGCGCGCGGGCGGCGGTCGATTCCTGCGGCAGGGTCTCGACGTCGGCGCCCGCCAGCGATCGTTCGACGAGGTTGCGCAGCTCTCGCACGTTGCCGGGCCAGTGGTACGCGGCGAAGCGCGCCAGCAGGCCCCGCGGCAGCTCGAACTCGCCCCGGCCCATGCTCTGCACGAAGGCCCGGGTCAGCATGGGAATGTCGTCGAGGCGATCGCGCAGCGGAGGCACCGTCACCAGCACCACCGCGAGGCGGTAGTAGAGATCGCGACGAAAGCGGCCCGCGTCGACCTCGGCGTCGAGATCGCGGTGCGTCGCCGCCACCACCCGCACGTCGACCCGCCGGTACTTGTCTTCGCCCACCCGCCTCACCGTGCCCGCCTCGAGCACCCGCAGCAGCTTGGGCTGCAGCTCGAGCGGCAGCTCGCCGATCTCGTCGAGGAAGATGGTGCCCCCGTCGGCCTCGAGGAAGGCGCCGTTGCGATCGTTGGTCGCTCCGGTGAACGAGCCGCGCACGTGCCCGAACAGCTCGCTCTCGATCAGCGTGGGCGCCACCGCGCCGCAGTCGACCACCACGAAGGGCCGCGCCTGCCGCTTCGAGCGCTGATGAATCGCGCGCGCCAGCACCTCTTTGCCGGTGCCGGTCTCTCCCAGCAGCAGCACCGTCGAGTCGCTGGGCGACACCTTCTCGAGAATGCCGAACAGCTGCTTCATCACCGGCGCCGCGCCGATCGCGCTGCCGAAGCTGGCCTGCGCGGCCGGCAGCCCCAGATCGTCTTCCACCATGCCCACCCGCAGGGTCGTCTTCCCCAGGGTGACGGTGGCCTGATCTTCGACGATCACCTCGGTGATGCGGGTGCCCGAGAGGTAGGTGCCGTTGGTCGACTCCAGATCGCGCACCCGCACGCCATCAGGCCGCGCGTCGAGCTCGACGTGGTACCGCGAGACCGTCGTGTCGGTGAGGGTCAGGCCGGCGTCGGCGTGAGAGCCGACCACCACCCGCCCTTCGATGGGCGTCGTCTTGCCTGCGTCAGGGCCAGCGGTCACCGTGACCCGGTACGAGCGCTCCTTGAGGGTGTTGCTGGCGCGATCGAGGCGCAGCAGCGCGCCCGGGCTCTGCAGTCGTTCGGTGGCCTTTTGCATCAGGCCAGCTGCCTACACCGATGCAAAGGCAGCGCACAACGCGTCACGGGTCAGAGGTTGTCGTTGAATTCGGCGAAGGCGATGCGCAGATTGCCGCGCCTTTTCCACCCCAAGGAGCGCGCTCATGGCCACTGGTGAGAAGATCACGCTGACGAACGGAAAGCTGCACGTCCCCAACCACCCCATCGTCCCGTACATCGAGGGAGACGGTACTGGCCCCGACATCTGGCGCGCCTCGCAGCTGGTGGTCGACGCCGCGGTGCAGAAGGCGTCGAAGGGCGAAAAGAAGATCGAGTGGCACGAGGTGCTGGCGGGCGAGAAGGCCTTCAAGCTCAAGAACACCTGGCTGCCCGACGAGACCGTCACCGCGTTTCGCGAGTACATCATCGGCATCAAGGGCCCGCTCACCACGCCCATCGGCGGGGGCATCAGGTCCCTGAACGTGGCGCTGCGGCAGATGCTCGACCTGTACGTGTGTTTGCGTCCGGTGCGGTACTTCAAGGGCGTGCCTTCTCCGGTGAAGGCGCCCGAGAAGGTCGACATGGTGATCTTCCGCGAGAACACCGAAGACATCTACGCGGGCATTGAATACGCCGCGGGCACTCCTGAGGCGAACAAGGTGCTCGAGTTCTGGGCGAAGGAGTTCCCCAAGGATTTCTCGAAGATTCGCTTCGGCACCGAGAAGGCCGGCAAGGACTGGCAGGGCGCGCTGGAAGGCATCGGCATGCCGAAGCGCGAGGTCAGCCTGCAGGTGGGCGTGGGCCTCAAGGCCGTCAGCTACCTCGGCACCGAGCGCCTCATGCACAGCGCGCTGACCTACGCGATCGCCAACAAGCGCAAGAGCGTGACCCTCGTCCACAAGGGCAACATCATGAAGTACACCGAGGGCGCCTTCTGTGACTGGGGCTACAAGGTCGCGAAGGAGCAGTTCGGCGCCGAGCTGCTCGACGGCGGCCCGTGGATGAAGATTCCCGCTGGCAAGCCCGGCGCCGGCATCGTGATCAAGGACGCCATCGCCGACATCACGCTGCAGCAGGTGCTCACGCGGCCCGAAGAGTTCGACGTCATCGCCACGCTCAACTTGAACGGCGACTATCTGTCGGACGCGCTCGCCGCGCAGGTGGGCGGCATCGGCATCGCTCCCGGCGGCAACATCAACTCGGTCACCGGGCACGCCGTCTTCGAGGCCACCCACGGCACGGCCCCGAAGTACGCCAACCTCGACAAGGTGAACCCCGGCTCCGTCATTCTCTCGGCTGAGATGATGCTGCGCCACATGGGCTGGAACGACGCCGCCGACCTCATCATCAAGGGCATGGACGGCGCGATCACCGCACGCACCGTCACCTACGACTTCGCGCGCCTGATGAAGCAGGAAGGCCACAGCCCCACCGAGGTGAAGTGCAGCGAGTTCGCGCACGCCATCATCAAGCACATGGACTAGGCCTCAAGCACATGGACCTGGCGCCGAGGTGGTTGGCGCCCATCGAGCGCCGCGGGGAGAACGCCGCGGCCACCTCGGTCAGTGACCGACCTCCGAGTCCCGCTCGGTCCGCCAACAGGCTCAGCCCCCGCGCGGACCCTGCCGTCACCAACCGTTTTTTTCGCGTCACCGTCGTCCCCCCCGAACCCCACACCCCATTCACAGAAGGACACACGTCATGATCAAGCGCCCCAGGATTGCGATCGTCGGAGCAGGTGGAAACGTCGGAGCAGCCGTCGCCCAATGGGCGGTGTTGAAGGAGCTGGGCGACCTGGTGCTCATCGACATCAAGGCCACCTCGGCTGAAGGCCGCGCGCTGGACCTGACCCAGGCGGGCGCCTGGGAGGGCTTCAACAACACGACGTTCGTCGCCACCGACAAGCCCGAGGCGATGGCCGGGGCCGACGTGGTGGTGATGACCGCCGGAGTGCCCCGCAAGCCCGGCCAGTCACGCGAAGAGCTGATCAACATCAACGCCGGCATCGTGAAGGGCATCTGCCGCGACGTGAAGACGCACGCCCCCGACGCGGTGCTGATCGTGGTGTCCAACCCGCTCGACGCCATGGTCTTCGTGGCGAAGCAGATCACCGGCTTCCCGCGTGAGCGGGTGATCGGCTCGGCTGGCGTGCTCGACTCCGCCCGCTTCCGCACCTCGCTCGCCCTGGCCGCCAACGTCAGCGTGGAAGACGTGCACGCCATCGTGCTGGGCGCCCACACCGATAAAGACATGGTGCCGGTGCTCTCCAACGCCACCATCGGCAACGTGCCGGTCTCGAAGTTCTTGAGCGCCGAGCAGCTCACCAAGGTGGTCGACGACACCAAGAAGGGCGGCGCCACCCTGACGGCGCTGATGGGCACCTCGGCCTGGCTGGCCCCCGGGTCGGGCACCGCGTTGATGGTCGAGGCCATCGTGCGCAACCAGCGGCGCGTGCTGCCCTGCTCGGTCGAGCTGCAGGGCGAGTTCGGCGTGAAGGACGCCTTCGTCGGCGTGCCCGTCTTGTTGTCCGCGAAGGGCGCCGAGCGGGTGCTCGACTTCGAGCTCTCGGCCAGCGAGCAGGAAGCCTTCACCAAGTCGGTGGCCGCCAACGTCGAGCTGATGACCATCGCGCGCGGCTTTCTGGGCTGAACCACCCCGCGTGAGGGCTTTGACCCGGGCGCTGTGCGGTGATGACTGAAGACGAGCTCTTCGCGCGTCTCGCCCAGCGTCCCTTCGACGACGACCTGCGATCGATCATCGCCGACTGGTGGTCGGAGCAGGGCGACCCGCGCGGCGAGGTGGTCGCCGCCAGTCAACGCGGCGACTTGAAGTTGTCCGAGCGTCGGCGAGTTCGCCAGCTCGTCGAGAAGCATTCGCGGAGCTGGCTGGGCCCCCTGGGGCCCATCGCAGCCCCTGGGCTCAGCACCTTCGTCGGCGGCTTCCTCGACACCCTCGTGCTCGACCCGGCGGCCCGGTCGGCGTCCCTGGCGGCGCTGGCCAACGAGCCCCGGCTGGCCACCCTTCGCGCGCTCGACGTGTCGGTGATGCGCAAGAGCCAGGCCCTCTCGACGTTCATCCGCCAACCGGCCCTTCGTTCGCTGCAGCGCTTCACCGCCGGGCCGGCCGGGCTGAAGGCGCTCGAGGGAGAGCCGGTGCCGTTCACCCTGGAGACCCTCGGCGTCTCAGATCATGGCTTCTTCGAAGAGGCGTTGAGGCCGCTGAAGAAGCACGCCGTCGCGCAGCGTACACCAACCTGGTCGCTGGTCTCGCCGCTGCTGCTGGCGTCGGATCACGCGCGTGAGCTGTTCGCGTCTCTGCAGCCTCAGCTCGACGTGGTGGCCCGGGTGCCCGAGCTGCGCCTGGTCGCGCGGTACGGCGTCTTCGAAGGCTTCGCCACCTGGCTGGGTCGGCCGGCCGAGGAGCACGAGGTGTTGGAGGCCCGCTGGCCGCGAGGTGAGCGATGGGGGGTCGACTCGCCGTTGATGTCGCTGACCCTTCACCGCGATGAGCACGGGCGATGGCCTCAGCTGGACGTCGAGCTGCACGGAGAGGGCATGCTGGAGCTCGATCAACAGATGGCCAAGCTCATCTCGGTGCTCGTGCTGCTGCGAAGCGCAGCGCTGACCCAGGTGAACGTCGCGTTGCCCAGGCGCGCCACCGCCACGCGAGAACACCTGATGAACCTCAAGCTGGCGGCTCGTCGCCTGCGTGGCGTCGCGGTCACCGTCGGGGGCGAGGTGGTGGCTCCTTGACGCGAAATGGGCCCCGCCCTACGACGTTCGGTGCCGGGGCCTTTCTTCTCACCACCGTGGAGTGTGAATGACACCGCAGGATCAACAACAACAACAGCTTCAGTCGGTCGCTTCACGCGAGACGGTGAAGGAGGACAACAAGATCCACCTGCTGCTCTCGTACATCGGCAACATCCTCGGGGTGCCGCTGGCCCTCATTCCGCTCCTGACCGTCAAGGACGATGAGTACATCAAGTGGCACGCGAAGCAGGCCCTGGTGCTCTACGGCATCGTCTTCGTCGCCAGCATCGTGTCGAGCGTGTTGATGGCGGTGCTGATCGGCTTCTGCCTGCTGCCGGTGGTGATCATCGGTGGCGTCGTGTTGAACGTGATGGCCTTGATCAAGTCGCTCAACGGCGAACGCTGGCGCATTCCGCTGGTCGCTGATCTCGCCGACAAGTTCTAAGGTCGCAGCGCTCGACGCTCGAAACATGAAAGCCCGGCCACCACAGGAGGGGGGCCGGGCTTTCCTGCGTGTGCACGACGCTGCTTCAGGGCCCGTTGACGCCGATCAGCGAGGCGAGCTCAGTCACTCTCGTCGACGATCTCTTCATCGTCGTCATCGTCTTCGTCGTCATCATCCTCATCGTCGTCGTCCTCGTCGTCGTCATCCTCATCATCGTCGTCTTCGTCTTCTTCTTCGGCAGCGACCGCGAGGGTGCCGACATCTTCGGAGTCGATCTCGAGGCTCAAGGTGAACTTCTTGGCGAGCGCGGTGAGCTGGGTCTGCAGCTCGGCGAGGGCCGCGGTGAGATCTTCGTTCTGGGCCTTGGTGACTTTGTTGCCGCAGTGGGGGCACTCGAGGGTTTCGCTCCCATCGATCAGCTCCTGCATGTCGAGCTCGAAAGTTCCCTCGCACTTCTGACAGGTGAATTCGATGGTCATGGCGAGCGCGTCGTAATTTCGGCGACGTTGACCTGTCAACGACGTTCCACGACAGTCGACGAATGCGGCCCATCCCCCCGACGATGGTGCACCAGCTGCAAGCGCAGGCTGTGCGCCTGGCCGACCGCCCCGCGTTGTGGACCCGCAGGGGCGGCACCTGGGTTCCCCTCTCGTGGAGAGGGTACGCCACGCACGTGAAGCACCTGGCGCTCGCGCTCATCGAGCTGGGGCTGCGGCCCGGGCAAGCGGTCTGCGTGATCGGGTTCAACCGCCAGGAATGGGTGGTGAGCGCGCTGGGCACCATGGCCGCGGGGGGCGTGCCCGTCGGCCTCTACACGACGTCATCAGAAGCGCAGCTCGAGTACCTGATCGGCCACTGTGAAGCGCCCATCGTCATCGTCGAGGACGAGGCGTTGCTGGCGAAGGTGCGGGCGGTCGCGCCGAGGCTGCCGGCGCTGAAGCACGTGGTGCTGATGGACTGCGGGCCGTCTCTTCCCGCTGGAGTGCTGCGGTTCGACGAGCTGCTCGCCCGGGGCGCCGCGCTGCCGGCCGCGCCGTTCCAGGAGCGCCTCGAGGGCCTCGGGCCCGAGT
>VYLD01000355.1_pt1 | contig 14087 bp, 8 predicted proteins | sample 5114401 | NCBI WGS metagenome assembly VYLD01 (sample SAMN12291783, study PRJNA351875) | freshwater metagenome | isolation source: freshwater lake | place: USA: Michigan, Gull Lake | collected 2013-08-08 | reverse complement strand
CTGACCCAGGCTCCGAAGCCGGCCGATGATGACGAAGACGAAGAGCCCGCGAAGCCACCGGCCCCCGAGCTCAGGCCGGCCGAGACCCCCACCACCGCGACGCCAGCCGTGACGCCTGTCACCCCTCCCGCGCCGACGACCGCCCCTGGGGTCACCTCGACGCAGGCCGGGCAGATGAAACTGGTCAACGGCGCGCCGTTGTTCAACCCCAACGTAGGCGTGCACATCGTCGAGCAGAAGCGGTTCTCGGACTCGGGCCGCTTCGAGGTCACGCTGTACCCGGTGTCAGTGCAGGTGAACGGCAAGTTTACTCAGCACTTCGGCACCATGGGCCAGCTCACGTACCACCTGCAGGAGAACTTCGGCCTGATGATCACCGGCGGTGGCAACTGGTTCAACGTCGAGTCGACGCTGAATGGCGAGCTGGTCGACAAGGCGGGTGTCGAGGCGCAGGCCGCGTCCTCGCTGCTGTGGACGTGGGGCGTGATGGGTGGCGTCGAGGTCACCCCCTTCTACGGAAAATTCGCGCTCTTCGAAGGCACCCTGGCGCAGTTCAGCTTCGTGTTGAGCGGTGGCGCTGGCATCGGCGGTACCCGGCACCAGCTCAAGCCAGAGAGCGCCCGACAGGACGGCAATGGAATCAACCCAGCGACCTATGGCGACACGGGCAACCGATTCATGGCTGGGCTTGGCGCCGGGTTCAGGCTGCAGCTCGGCAATCGCTTCGCTTTCCGGCTCGAGGTGCGAGACGTCGTCTACACGGCGAGGGTCGAGCGGGTGAATGGCTGCAACAGCATGGACCTTGGAGCGATGGACGCCGCGTTGAGGGGTGGTCGGCCCGTGACCAGTGCCCAGGTGGGCGCGGGGTGCAACGTGGCCACCTTCGATGGCACCGATGAGCAGACCGGCGCCAGGCGGTCCAACGACGTGCCCCTCGCCCTTAGCCTGGTGAAGAACCCTTCATCAGACGTGCTCAACAACGTCGGCCTCTACGCCGGCGTCTCGTTCCTCTTCTAAGACCGGTGACCCACATGATTCGCGCATTCGCAGCTGCAGTGATGCTCACGGGGCTGATCGCGTCGGCGCAGGACCTGGCGACCTACAACAAGGCGCTCAGCGCCTACAACGGCGGCTCGTTCGAGGACGCGTCGCGGTTGTTCTACGACGTGTACAACACCACGACCGACGCCGACCTCAAGCTCAAGGCCGAGTACTACCTGGCGAGCTCGTTTCAGCGGCAGAACCTGCCGTTCACTGCGTTCATCTTCTTCAGCCCGATCTTGAAGGCCGGCCCGGCGCACCCCTTTCACGCCAAAGCGGTCGAGGCGCTGGTGACCTTGCAAGAGCAGCTCAACGACGACTTCCTGATTCCGTCGCAGCTCAACAACCTCTACGACAAGTATTCCGACGCGTGGGCGACGCTTCCGCTCGAGGTGCTCTCGCGCATCAACTACCTGATCGGTCGCATCTCGCACCGCAAGAGCAAGCTCGAGGAATCCAAGCAGTTCCTCGACGCGGTACCCGACACCAGCCAGGTGTACGCCAAGTCGCTGTACCTGCAGGGCATCTCGCTGGCCGACCCGCGCTACCCGGCGGCCAGTGACGACGAGAAGCGCAAGCACCAGGAAGAGGCCGCCGAGATCTTCGAGAAGGTGATCAAGATCAACCCCCTGGCCAAGCAGCTCGACCTCGCCGAGGTGCAGCAGTTGGCCACCCTGGGGCTGGGCCGGGTCCAGTATGGCCTGGGCAACTTCGACAAGGCTGTGAAGGCGTACGATCGCATTCCCCGCTTCTCGAAGTACTGGGACCAGGCGCTCTTCGAGAACGGCTTCGCGCGGTTTCAGAATGACGACTACGGCGGCGGGCTTGGCTCGCTGCAGTCGCTGTACGCGCCGCAGTTCGCGGGCGCCTTCGAGCCCGAATCGTGGATCCTCACCTCGACCATCTATTACTTCGCGTGTCTGTATGAGGAGTCGAAGTCGGCCCTGGTCGAGTACGAGCGCATCTATCTGCCGATGGCCGAAGCGCTGAAGCCGGTCGTCGAGGGCGAGGGCAAAGACAACGCGTTCTTCTTCAAGCTGGTCGACACCGCCGACTCGGACAAGGTGCCGCGCCCGGTGCTGAACTGGGTGCGCAGCAACGAGCGCATGTTGGGCCTGTTCTCGGTGCTGCGGCAGATCGATCAAGAGAAGCAGGTGATCGACGGCATTCAGTCGTGGAAGGCAGCGAGGCTGACCAACGAGCTGGTGTCGTACCTCGATCAGAACCGCGGCACCCTCGAGCAGGTCGCTGGCTCGACCGCCAGGGCCCGCATTCAAGAGGCCTTTCGCACGGTGAAGGGCTTCGCCGACCAGGCCGAGATCATTCGCTTCGAAGTGGCCAAGGCCGAGAAAGAGTTCGCCGAGACCGGCTCAGATCAGAACGTGCTGCTCAAGAAGCAGACCCTGTATCGCCCTCAGATGCCGGCCGAGAACTGGAACTATTGGAGGTTTCAGGGCGAGTTCTGGCGCGACGAGATCGGCTACTACCAGTACACGCTGAAGAAGGGCTGCCCGGTCGGGCGGAACTAACGCCATCGCTCGCTCGCCTCAACCTCTCGAAAGCGCTCAGGTTTCAAGGATCGTCGGCCTCGGCCGGCGGTCTTCCTTTCCCGCGCACCGCCGGTGTAGGGTCGGCGCGTTTTTCCTCCGACAGGAGTCTCAATGAAGGTGTTTCTCTCGAAGCTGAAGGTCGCGGTGCTTGGCCTGCTGGTGCTCACGTCCCTCGAGGCCTCTGCGCAGGCGAAGGGGAAGGGCGGCAAGGCCCCCGCAGCCAAGGCGGCTGACCCCAAAGCGGTCGACCCAAAAGCCAAGGCCGCGGCAGACGCCAAGAAGGCCGCCGACGATCGAAAGGGTCCCGCCAAGCTCGAGGCGCGTGAGGCTCCCAAGTTCGAGGACATGGACAAAGAAGCCGTCGCTGACAAGAAGCGCGACGAGCAGATCGATCAGGCCAAGAAGATCATTCCCAAGATCGAGGACGGCAACCCGCAGAAGTCAGAGCTGCTGTTCCAGCTCGCCGAGCTGTACTGGGAAAAGTCGCGGTTCCTCTACCGCAAGGAAATGCTGAAATACTTCGGCGAACAGAAGGACGCCGAAGACAAGAAGAACCGCGGTGAGAAGGCCAGCGAGCCCAAGGAAGATCACCGCGAGTCCGAGCTGTATCGCTCTGAGACGGTGCGGCTCTACGAGACGATTCTTCGCGAGTACCCTTCGTACGAGCGCAAAGACGAGGTGCTCTTCAACCTGGCCTACAACCTCTACGACACCGGCAAACGCGACGGCGCGGTCAAGCGCTACGAGGAACTGCTGAAGTCGTACCCGGGCTCGAAGTTCGTACCGGACACCTACGTGCAGCTGGGCAACCACTACTTCGACGTCGCCAACGTGCTGGAGAAGGCGCGCAGCTACTTCGAGAAGGCGTTCGCCACCACCAACCCGCGCATCAGGGCCTACGCGCTGTACAAGCTGGCGTGGTGTGACTTCAACGCGGGTGAGCACGAGAAGGCGCTCAAGAAGCTGCAAGACACCATCGAGCTGGCCGAGAAGAGCGGCGGTGAGAAGTCGTTCAAGGATCTGAAGACCGAGGCCCTGCAGGACTCGGTGCGCATGTTCGTGCAGCTCAACCGCGCTGACGACGCGATCGCCTACTACAAGGCCAAGGCCGGCAAGAAGAAGGCGATCTCGCTCACCACCAAGCTCGCAGACCAGTTGCAGGGGGCGGGTCACCACGAGAACGCGATCAAGTCGTACCGCTACCTGCTCAACGACAACCCCAACACCGAGCAGGCCCCTGATTTTCAGCAGTCGATCATCAAGTCGTACGAGGGCCTGCGTCAGCGCGACAACGTGAAGGCCGAGGTGAAGAAGCTGGCAGAGCTGTACCGGCCCGGGTCGAGCTGGTGGAAGGCCAACGAGTCGAAGAAGGACGTGCTGCGCAACGGCTTCAACGTCGCCGAAGAGGCGATGCGCACCACCGTCACCGAGTACCACAACGAGGCCCAGAAGACGAAGCAGGTCGAGACGTACCGGCTCGCGCGCGACATCTACAAACAATACGTCGACGGGTTTGCGGCCAGCGAAGACGAGAACTTCGTCTCTGATCAGGCTTTCAACCTGAAGTTCTTCTACGCAGAGATCCTGTGGGCGCTCGAAGAGTGGGAGACCGCCGCGAAGCAGTATGACGAGGTCACCGCGTTCAAGATCCCCAACCGGCCCGAGGCGAAGGAAGCCAGCACCGAGAAGTACCGCCAGAGCGCCTCGTACAACGCGATTCTCTCGTACGAGAAGCTGGTGAAGATCGAGCGCGGCCTCTTGCAGAAGACCGAGCTGAAGACCGGCGACAAGATCGAAGAGACCAAGAAGAAGGACAAGGTCGAGAAGACCGAGAAGGTCACCAAGCGGAAGCTGGCCGAGCTGCAAGAGAAGCCAATCACGAAGTTCGAGCTGGCCCTGATCAGCGCCTGCGACAAATACAATGAGCTGTACCCGAAGAACCCCGACGAGGTGGACATCGCCTACCAGGCGGCTGTCATCTATTATGACAAGAACCACTTCGTCGACGCCGCGCGACGGTTCGGCGACATCATCAACAAGTACCCGGAAGAGAAGCGCTCGGCCGACGCAGCCGACCTCTCGATGGGCGTGCTGGAAGAGAAGGAAGAGTGGCTCGAGCTGAACAAGCTGGCCCGGCTCTTCAAGGCCAACGACAAGCTGATGAAGAAGGCCAAGCCTGACTTCGTGGCCCGCGTGGCCAGCGTCGTCGAAGGTTCTCAGTACAAGTACATCGACGAGGTCATCTACAAGAAGGAGAAGGACACCAGGAAGGCTCGCGACCTGTTCATCGAGTTCGTGAAGGAGTTCCCCAAATCAGCCAACGCCGAGCGCGCCCTGGTGTACGCAATGGAGGTCTCGAAGGAGGCCAACGAGCAGGACCAGTCCATCGCCATCGGCGAGCGCATTCTCAAGGAATACCCGGGCAGCATGTTCGACCTGCGGGTGAAGAACAGCCTGGCGTTCTTCTACGAGAAGGTCGCGAACTTCGAGAAGTCTGCCGCCATGTACGAAGAGCTGATCGCCACCTACGACCTGGCTGCGGGCGCCAAGGCCGTGGGCATCGACAACCTCAAGGACCTGATCAAGAAGGAGAAGGAGCAGAAGGAGAAGGACGCCAAGGCCAACAAGGGCAAGCCCGGCGTCGCTGCCGCTCCTGCGCTGGTGACCTACGTGGTGCCCAAGGGTGACGCAGCCAAGGCCACCGAGCGCGAGGCCCAGCTCAAGGCCGCCGCCGAGTGGATCGCCGATGCGCAGTTCAACGCCGGCTACTGGTACGAAGGCGTCGGCAAGTTCGACAAGTCGGTCGCCGCGTTCACCCGCTATGTGCTGCGCTTCAAGGACCGCAAGGACGTGCCGGTCATCGCGGAAGAGATCGGGGTGATCTACGAGAAGACCAACCAACCGCTCGAGGCGTCGAAGCAGTACGAGGCGTTTCTCGCGACCTACGCCAAGGACCCGCGCGTCAACGACACCAAGCGCCTCGAGCTGAAGTACCGCCAGTTCCTGATCGCGCAGAAGCTGAAGAACTCCGCCGACGTCGAGCGCCTCGCCAAAGACATCACCGCCTCGTTCCCCAAGCTGAAAGACGAAGAGAAGAAGAACGATCGCGCCATGCTGGCCTACGCGCACACCCGCTTCTACCAACTCGAGCCGACGTGGACCGCGTACGTGGGGCTCAAGTTCAAGGCCATCGGCACCTTCAAGAAGGACCGCGAGTACAAAGAGAAGAAGCTGGCCGAGCTGCTCAAGAGCTACACCGACATTCTTGGCGTCGGAAACCCCGACTACGGCATCGCGTCGCTCACCCGAATCGGCCTGATGTACGCGGACTTCGCCCAGAGCATCGGCGAGATCCCCGACCCCAAGGGCTTCGATGAAGATCAGCTCGCGCTCTTCCGCGGCCAGCTCGAAGAGCAATACATCTTCCCGGTCGAAGAGAAGGCCGTCGAGGCGCTCGAGAAGGCCCTCGCCAAGTCCAGTGAGCTCACCCTGTACACCGAGTGGACCCTGGCGGCGCAGGACAAGCTGAACAAGTACAAGCCGGGCACCTTTGGCAAGACCCGCGACGTCGCCTACCGGGGCAGCGAGTTCTTCGTCACCTCGGGGTTCGAGAAGCAGACCTCGGCGAACGACGCTCCGCTGTCGACCACGCAGGAAGAGCAGAAGCCCGCGGTCGCGCCCACGCCCACCCCTGGACCGAGCGCCTCTGCACCGGCGCCCGGCGCTGGCAGCCGCTGAGCTCAGGAAAGACAAAACATGAATCAGCACTTTCGCCTCGCCGCCGTCGCCGCCGTCGCCGCCACTTCGGGCCTGAACACCGCCTGCGTCACCGTGAAGGAAGAGGTGAAGGAGGTGGTCGTCGCGCCGCCGCCGCCTCCGAAGCTGCCCAGCCCCAAGGAGAACTTCGACAAGGCCGTCGCCGCGTTCGACGCGGGCAAGCTGGACGAGGCGCAGGCGCTCTTCCTCAAGGTCGCCGAAAAGGCCCCCAGCAACCTGGTCACCCAATACAACCTGGGCGTGATCGCCGAGCGGCAGGGCAAGCTGCCTGAAGCGCAGGAGCGCTACGAGGCGGCCCACAAGCTCGACCCCAAGCACAAGCCAACGCTGCTCAACCTCGGCAAGGTGTACCGGCTGCAGGACAAGTTCCCCGAGGCGACTGCGCTGTACGAAGAGGCTCTGAAGGACCCGGCGAACGAGTTTGACGTCGAGCTCAACAACAACCTGGTGGTCGCCTATCGGCTCGCCAAACAATACGCCAGGGCAGAGCTGACCGCGCGCAAGGTGTTGTCGCGCACCAAAGACAACGCAGACGCCTACAAGAACCTCGCCCTCATTTATTTCGACCAGGGCAATTATCGGCTGGCCGAGTTCATCTCGGCGAACGCCAAGAAGCTCGATGAGAAGGACCCGGGCGTCTACAACAACCTGGGGCTGATCTATCTCAAGCTCGAGGAACGCCGCCTGGCCTTGAGCCAGTTCCAGAAGGCGGTGTCTCTCGACCCGAACTTCGCTCCCAGTCTGTACAACATCGGCGCGATGGCCCTCAGCTATCGCGATTACGTGACGGCTGAGAAGTCGCTGGGCCGCACCACCGAGCTCGACCCCACGCGCTATGAGAACTTCCTGGCCTATGGCTGGTCGCTCGATGGCCAGAAGGCCAAGGACTCCAAGAAGGGCGTGAAGGCTGGCGAGGTGTTCGAAAAGGCGCTGTCGCTCAAGACAGACCAGCCCGACGCGCTGTGCGGCGCTGCCTGGGCCTTCGCGTCGGACAAGACCGGGTGGGACAAGGCGCTGACCTACTTCGAGAAGTGCAAGGCCGCGGCAGGCACCAGCCCCCAGGACCAGCAGCTCATCGACAACAAGGTGAAGGGCATTCTGGCCATGCAGAAGAGTGGGCAACAGCAGGCCGCTCCGGCGCCCGAGAAGCCCAAGCCCGCGCCCACAGGTGGCCCGAACCTGCTGGACAAGGCCGAGCAGGATGCGGCCAAAGACGCTCCGCCCGAAGGCACGCCAGTTCCTGCGACCGGCACCACGCCGTCACCGGGGACTGGCACCACGCCAGCACCTGCCACCGGCTCTGCTCCGCCCGCCGAGTCTGCGCCGGCTGGAGAGCCGAAGAAGGACGAACCGAAGCAGGAAGAGCCGAAGAAGGAAGAGCCGGCCGCCGCGCCGCCGGCCAAGCCCGGTGAGGCTCCCAAGGCTGAAGCGCCCGGGACTGAAGCCGCTCAGCCGTAGGCCGCCCATCGGGTCCGAGGGAGTTGTCGCTCAACCGCCGCCGAGGTGGGCTTCACAACGACCTGATGATCCTCTAGTGTTCGCCAACTTTTTGAAGGAACTCCCCACGTGGGACAGCTGTCCACAAGGTTTCGGAGGCAAAACATGAGTCGTTTTCTTGCGGTGATGGCAGTGCTCGCGGTCTCGGTTCCTTCGTTCGCTGAAGACAAGGTCATTCGAGAGGCCGATCGCGTCGTCACCCGGAAGAAGACGGTCATCGACTTCACCGACGTGGCCATCGACGGTGAGCTCACCAAGCCGGAAGGCAGCTACTCGGTCAGCAAGAAGAAGACGACCTTCCGAACGCTGATCAAGGTGCGCGACAACTTCAACCCCGAGCTGCAGAAGTCCGTCGACAACCTCTAAGCGCTCAGCAGGTGTTCATTGCGGTGGTCGCCTCGAGCGGCTCCCCACGAGCGGGTAGAAACTCGTTTTTCCACGTCAGCATCTCAGCGGCACCTTCAAGAGGTTCTCATGGCGAACAAGGTCACCTTCGAAATCACCAACCCCGACGGCAAGGTGTCTGAGTCGTCGTCAGAGCTCGAGAGCATCATTCTGGGCTCGGGTGACGCGGCCACGGTCAAGGTCAGCGACCCCAAGGTCTCGAACCTGCACTGCGTGGTGAAGGTGACCGCCGATGGCAAGCTGGTGGTGACCGACCTCGGCTCGAGCGAAGGCACGAAGGTCTCGAACGAGACGGTGAAAGAGAAGGCCATCGCCTCGGGCGACGTGCTCGAGATCGGCGGCACCAGGGTCAAGGTGGTGTTCGGCGGCGTGAAGCCCGAAGGCGGGAAGAAGAACAAGAAGGACAAGAAGAGCCAGGACCGAAAAGAGGCTCCCCGCGCGCTGGCCGGCACCGGGAAGAACGCCACCGCGATGTTCACCGAGCCGTTGCCTCCAGAGGCGGTACCGACCGAGACCGAGAAGGTGCTGCAGGTCGCGCTGCTCTGGGGTGACACCCTCATCAACGTTCAGCACTTCGGCGAGAACGTCCCCGTCACCGCGGGTGAGAACGCCCAGGCGACGTTCAATGTGTTCTCTGCCGGCCTCGGTGACCTCTTCACCCTCGCCCAGAGCAAGGGCAGCGGCGTGGTGGTCAACGTGCCCGCCGAAGCCGGCGTCGTTGTCTCCACCAAGGGCGACACCCACAAGTCGAAGGAGCAGCTGAAGGGCGAAGGGAAGCTGAAGGCCGCTGACGGTGGCGTTCGCGCCGACGCGGTCGAGCTCGGGTTGCACGATCGCGCGCAGGTCTCGTTCGACACGGTGGCCTTCATCGTTCGCTACGTTCGCCCAAGCTCTGCAGTCTCGCTCAACACGCTCAATGAGCACGACTTCACGTTCTTCAAGATCACCAGCATCTGCCTGATGGCGTTCTTTGCCCTCGTGGCCGCGATGGTGATCACGCCCTTCGGTGACGGCGGCGAAGGCGACGACATCTTCGGCAACCCGTCCAAGTACGTGAAGATGGTGGTGGTGCCCGAGAAGAAGCAGGAAGTGAAGAAGTTCCAGGACAAGTCGGGGGTGAAGGAAGGCGAGAAGGCCAAGGAGAAGGAAGGCAAGTTCGGCAAGCAGGACGCGAAGAAGGCCGACGCAGATCCCTCGAAGAAGGGCGCTCCGGTGGTCGACGTCAACAAGCGCGAAGAAGACCGCAAGAAGGTCAGCTCGCTGATGGCGGGCATGTTCGCTGGCGGCGCCGCCTCGAACGTGTTCGGCCCCGGTGGCCTCGGCACCGGCATCAACAACGCCCTCGGCGGCCTGCAGGGTGGCGCTGGCGTCGGTGACGCGCAGGGCGTCGGCGGCCTTGGCTCTCGTGGCTCAGGGTCGGGTGGTGGCGGCAACGGGCTGGGCCTCGGCGGCCTCGGCACCAAGGGCGGTGGTGGCGGCCGTGGTGGCTACGGCAACATCGACCTCGGGGGCAAGGGCAAGGACAGCACCCGCGTCATCCCCGGCAAGACCACGGTCGTCGGCGGCCTCGACAAAGACGTGATCATGAAGGTCATCAAGCGCCACCAGAACGAGATCAAGTTCTGCTACGAGAAAGAGCTGCAGCAGAACGCCAAGCTGGCCGGTAAGGTGGCCGTGGCGTGGACGATTGACCCTGCGGGTTCCGTCTCTGAAGCCGCCGTCTCCGAGAGCTCGATCGGCAACACCAACGTCGAGAGCTGCATCGTCGAGCGCATTCGCCGCTGGAAGTTTCCCGAGCCGTCCGGCGGCGGCATCGTGAATGTCACCTTCCCCTGGATCTTCAAGGCCGCGGGCGACGAGAGCGACGAGTAGGTCGTCAGTGACGGGCTGAGAACCGCGGCGCGATCTCCATCGGAGCTCGCGCCGTTCGTCGTTTCAGGGCCCGGCGCGAGGGTGGCTTCGAGCACGGCGGCTTCGAGCACGGCGGAGTTCTTCTCATCGGCCGCTGGCCACGAAGGGGTCCTCACGGTGGCCGAGGCCTGTGAAAGTCGCTAAGGCGGCGCTGTTCTCAGTCAGGTGAAAGGACCGCGATGGACTTCGAGCTCCCCGATGACGTGAAGGCCCTGCAGTCGACCATTCGAGCCTTCTGCGAAGAGCGTGTGAAGGACAAGGCCCGTGAATGGGACGCGTCCGAGAAGTTTCCGCTCGAGATTGTCCGTGAGCTGGGCCAACTGGGAGCGCTCGGCATTCGGATTCCCGAGGCGTTTGGCGGCGCGCAGATGGGCTCGCTGGCGGTCGCGGTGGCCGTCGAAGAGGTCGCGAAGTTCGATGGCTCCCTGGCTTTGACGGTCGCCTCGCACAACGGGCTCGGTACCAGCCACATTCGGGTGTTCGGGTCGGACGCGCAGCGCCAGGCGTACCTGCCAAAGCTGGCCACCGGCGAGTGGCTGGGTGCGTGGGCGTTGACCGAGCCGGGCAGCGGCAGCGACGCCGCAGGCATGAAGACGACCGCCGTGAAGCACGGCGGAAAGTGGGTGCTCAACGGCTCGAAGATGTTCATCACCCAGGGCACGGTGGGCGACGTCTTCGTGGTGCTGGCGCTCACCAGTCCCGAGAAGCGCCAGAAGGGCATCACCGCCTTCATTCTCGACAAGGGGCACGCCGGGTTCAGCCAGCGGTCGATTCACGGGAAGCTGGGCATGCGCTCGTCGGACACCGCCGAGCTGCACTTCGACAACGTCGAGGTCGTCGACAGCCAACGCCTCGGGCACGTCGACCATGGGTTCATCGACACCATGCAGATCCTCGATGGTGGGCGAATCACCATTGGCGCGCTCGCCGTGGGCCTTGGGCTGGCGGCGATTCGCGAGAGCGTGAAGTACGCGAAAGACCGGCAGGCCTTTGGGCAGGCCATCGGTGACTTCCAGGCGATTCGCTGGATGTTGGCCGACATGCAGGCCGAGCTCGAGGCGGCGAAGTTGCTGGTGTACCGGGCCGCGGCGCTCGCCGACGCCGGAAAGCCCTACACGCGGGAGGCGTCGATCGCGAAGCTCTTCGCGTCCGAGGCGGCGACGCGCGCGTGCAACAAGGCCGTGCAGATTCATGGCGGCTACGGCTACACCCGGGAATTTCCCGTCGAGCGCTATCTGCGTGACGCCAAGCTGTGCGAGATCGGCGAGGGCACCAGCGAGATTCAGCGCAGCATCATCGCTCGCGAGGTCCTGAAGGGCTGAGCCTGGGCGGCGGCTTCGCTCGTTCCGGAGCGCCGGGGTTGACCGTCGAACGACCACCCACTGCCGAGTCGCTGTACGAGCTATAGTTAGCAGCCCGTTGACGAAAGCCGATCGGAGCGCTTTCTTCCACGGGCTGCTAAGCCCTCATCATGGACCGCGCGTTCCTCGAGGGACTCGGGCTGACTGTCTCGGACAGCGATGGCGTCGTCGAGGCCGAGCTCGACCTGTCCCACGGCCTGGCGATCAACCCCCTCACCCGGGCGTCGATCAACTCGGTGTCGTTCACCGTGATGGGCGACCGGTTGTTGTACGTCGGGCCTGCCGAGTTCATCGGCGCGCCACCCATCAGCCTGGCGTTCCTCGCGGGGGGCGGTCGGCTCGAAGACCTGGTGCTGCAGACGCTGACCGATCACCTGTTCCAGGTGGAACGACGCTCGACCGAGCTGTCGGCGTTGGGCATCGACTCGCAGGTCAACCCGGCGACGCTGCAGCTGTTGGCCCAGCTCGAGCGGGGGCCCTTCAAGTTCTCGATCGGCGCGAGCCGCACGGGCCAGTTCCGGGTGGTGCGCTGTCTTCACCATGGCGTCGAGCTGACCATGAACTCGCCGAAGGTCTTCGAGCTGAGCGAGTTTCGTGACCGCCTCGCGCTCGAGGACTTCCTGTACTCGATGTTCCGTGACGTCGTCGGCGGCGTCGAGCCTCCGAAGCGGGACGGCGATGAGAACGTGCCCGAGCTCGACGTGTCGATCAGCGTGCGGTCGCTGTTCGACGCCTTCGGCGACGCCACCGTGCCTCCGCGCAGCTCGATGGAGTTCTTCGCCGAGCTGCAGATCGGTGACGAGCGGCTGCGCTTCGCGGCGGCCCGGGTGCAGGGGCGCACCTTTCGAGGGATGCTCGCCGGGCCGAAAGGCAAGATCTGGGCAGAGCGCTTCGAGCTCGACGACTTTCCCGGCATTCGCGCGCTGGTGTCCGAGCTGCTGGGCGTACCCATCGAGCAGATCGAGGTGATCGAGTGAACACCTCGGCGCAGGGCCTCGCCGACGCGGTGCTGGCTGGCAACGTGCGGGGGGCCTCGCGGCTGATGCGGCTGATCGACGATGGCGCTGCCGTGGCGACCGAGGCCCTGCGCCTGCTCTTCCCGCGGACGGGGCGCGCGTGGGTGGTGGGCATCACGGGCTCTCCAGGCGCCGGGAAGTCGACCCTGACGGACCGGCTCATCACCCACTACCGGGCGAAGGGGAAGACGGTGGGGGTGATCGCGGTCGACCCCACCAGCCCCTTCACCGGCGGCGCGATTCTGGGCGATCGCATTCGCATGCAGGGTCACGCCTCAGACCCGGGCGTCTTCATTCGGTCGCTGGCCACGCGCGGGAACCTGGGCGGGCTCTCGCGCGCCACCGGCGACTGTCTGCGGGTGATGGACGCGATGGGCCGCGACGTGGTGCTGGTCGAGACAGTGGGCGTGGGGCAGGACGAGATCGACATCGCGCAGCTGGCGCACACCACGGTGGTGGTGCTGGTGCCAGGCATGGGCGACGACATTCAGGCCATCAAGGCCGGCATTCTCGAGGTGGCCGACGTCTTCGTCGTCAACAAGGCCGATCTCGACGGCGCCGATCGCGTGGTGCGCGAGCTGCGCGCGAACCTCGAGCTGAGGCACGCCATCAAGGCGCCGGCGCTCGATCACGACGCGCACCACCGCATGGTGCTCGCGAAGGCCGAGGGGCGCGTGGTCGAGCCGTCGACGGATCCCGCCGAGTGGGAGCCTCCGATTCAGAAGGTGATCTCGGCGAAGGGGCAGGGCGTCGATGAGCTCGCCGCCGCGATCGAGCGCCACCAGCAGCACCTGGTGACGACGGGAGAGAAGGCGAAGCGGGAGCAGACCCGCGCGATGACCCAGTTCCTGGCGCTGTTGCGAGAGCGGCTGTTGCGCGCAGGGCTCGAGCGGCTCGAGCGCGAGCGAGGCAAGCTGCCCGACGTCGCGAGGCGAATCGCCGACCGTGAGGTAGACCCCTATGCCCTGGCCGATGAGCTCGCTGGCGTGAAGTGACGTCGTCGCGAGCGCGAAGGGTTGCGTCGAGCGTGGTCGGCGGGGTCTGCTGGCCGTATGGCTGCGCGGTTCGGACCCGGTATCGCCGAGACCTGTGGGACGCCTCCGCCGGGATGGGTTCGACCGCCGAGGTGGGGAGGGTGCGTTCGCACGTGGGCCTGGTCGGCGCACAACCGGGTGGGTGAGGTGAAGGCAGGGGAGTTGGAGGCAGAGACGGTCGATGACGTCGAAGCCCATCTGCGCTCGCTGGGCTTGTCGCCGATCAGGGTCCGCCGCGCGTACCTGCGAGCCCCGTTGCGCCGGCTGCGATCGCTGAGGTGGTGGATCACGAAGCGCGATCGGCAGATCGTCGGCATTCAACTGCGGACGATGCGTGAGGCCGGGCTGCCCCTGTTGCAGTGCATCGACATTCTGGAACGCGTGGCCGATGGACCTGTGGCTCGGCGGATCGGTGGAATCAAACGCGCGCTGCAGTCGGGAATGGGTCACGCCGAGGCATTGGTGAACGCCGGCGGGGATCTCTTCGAGTCAGCT
>VYLD01000353.1_pt1 | contig 14144 bp, 10 predicted proteins | sample 5114401 | NCBI WGS metagenome assembly VYLD01 (sample SAMN12291783, study PRJNA351875) | freshwater metagenome | isolation source: freshwater lake | place: USA: Michigan, Gull Lake | collected 2013-08-08 | reverse complement strand
GTGGGTCGCGGCGCCAGGCCCGTGGTGCTGTTGCTGAGCGTCCCGTTGGCCGGCAGGGTGAACGGGCCGGGAGGCAGCCCCGCGGTGCTGATCTCCACGTCGCCCACGCCGCCGTCGGTGAGCGGAGGATCGTACAGGGTGTCAGAGGACAGAAAGAGCCGGTAGCCAAACGGCGCCGAGCCGACGGTGCCGAAGTTTCGCAGGGTCACCTCGGTGCCGATTTGCAAATCTGACCCCGTCTGCGTGATGCCGGTGATGCGCAGGCGGGTGGCCTGCAGGTCGACGCCCGGCGGCGGCCCGAGGCGGACGTAGGAGATCGGCGTGCCGGTGTTCAGGGGGTCGAAGCTGCTGAGGTCGCAGTGCGCGAACGAAGGCACCGGCGAGGCGGGGTTGACGCGGTTGATGCACGCGCTGGCCTGCAGGGCGTTGGTGCCGGTCGCGCCGTTTGGCGCTTCCAGACCGATGGTGGCCGAGATGGCTTGCCCCGAGCCCTGCATCGTCCCGTAGAAGTACTCGATGACGCCGTTTTCCCAGAGGCGCACCTGGAAGGTCAGCGTGTACATGCCGAAGCGGCGGTTCCAGTCTTTCCACTCGATGGCGAGGCCCTGGCCGTTGCTGCCGGTCACCACCTGTTGCCGCATCGCGCTGGTGCCGTTGCTGCCGTCGAGATCGTCCCAGAACGGAGCCAGCACCCCGTTCGGCTCGGTGATGCCGGGGATGGCGACGTTCGACGGGAAGTCTTCGGCGGGGTTGGTCGAGCCCTCGAAGAAGGCCACGCCGTTCGCGGTCACCGTGAGGGCGGTGTACTGCCGGTTGTAGAACTGGAACGTGAAGGGCAGCGTCAGCGTCGCGCGCCCGCGATCAGACACGCTGTTGGGCGCGGTCAACGGCACGCTCTGGGGGTTGGTCAGCGCCGGGTACGCCACGCCTGCCTGGGTCGTCGCCACATACTGGGCCGCCGCGGGCCCAGCGCTCAGCACCAGCGCCAGGGCCATCTGTCGAAACAACGTCATGAAGACGACTCCTCGATACAAAGGGGCGGCTCCCGACGCCCTTCTGTGACCAGCCGTGTGGCGCTGTATACGACATTGAAGGTACGCGCACGAGGCTTCACGCCGGGCCGGGTTTCCGTTTGAAAGAGGGCTGATGATCATCGCGAGCTGGCTGTCGGTGGTGGTGGCGCAGGCGCCGCAAGCGTCGACGGCAGCGCAGACCTTGAAAGAGGTGTGCCTGTTGAACGCCGCGGACCCGAAGAACCCGTGGGCGCTGGCGCATGGCATCACCGCGTTCGGCAGCACCTTCGTGGCCCAGGACGGGCGCAAAGCGTCAGAGGTGATCACCAAGGACTTCCTGTTGCGCAACGTGCTGCCCGACGGCGGCGTGGCCACAGGCAGCGCCTATGGGTTTCTCAAGTACGCAGCCGACGGCACGCCGATCGAGCCGCACTCGAACCTGATCACCAAGACCCTGGTGATCTCCAGGCTGCCGATGAGCACGGTGTTCCCGACCTCGTGGGGCACGGTGACGCTGCAGCAGCTGGTCGACGGGGTGAAGAAAGGGTTTCGGCACGTGCCGCAGAGCGAGGACTACTGGCGCGACGTGGGGTGGACGCTGGACCTCTTCTCACAGACCGGCAAACCCGGGGCGTTCATCGCGACCGAGCTGGGGCCGCTGCCGCTCGATGGGCTGATGGACGACGCGCTGGCGGCGCTCGAGCGGGCCGACGCAGAGCTCGCCGATGGAATGAAGAAGGGACTGCCCGAGGTGCCCAAGCGCAAGCAGGGCATCTATTCGCACTCGTGTGGCGGGCTGCACCTGGTGCAGGCGGTGCTCGGGTGGTCGCGCTTCCCCGAGGTCAAGAAGAAGTGGGGCCCGCGCCTCGAGGCGCAGATCACCGTGCTGTTCTATCGGCTGGAGTCCGAGCGACGGCAGTACGAGGCGGCGTTGCAGCAGGCTCCGCAGTTCAAGCTGCAGGTGCTCACCCAGATGGTGAAGTTCTACGGGCACTTCCTCGAGACCATCGGGCGTTTGAAGAACGAGACCCTGTGGAAGCCGACGAAGGACCAGGAGCTCGCCGCCAGCCGCGCCAAAGCCCTGCTCGACGCTGCGGTGCGGGGGCTCGAGGGGCTCAAGGCGTTCAGCACCATGGCGAGCATCAAGCAGTCGAACCCGCAGGTGTATCTCGACCTGATCGGCGACTCCTGCCACGCGGCGAACGGGCTCAGCCAGTGGAAGTAGGGCCCATGGGGTCGAAGTACACCTCGTCGACGTCGAGGGTGACGCCGATCGACGTGAGCGTGACCTTCGCTCCGGCCTCGTAGTGGGTCATGAGCCACGAGGTGTCGCTGGCGCGCACGAAGACCTCGAGGCGCTTGGTGTCCTGCGAGACCAGCACGTATTCCTTCAGCGAAGCCAGGCGCTGGTAGTGCGAGAACTTCTCGCCGCGGTCGCTGGCTTCGGTGCCCGGTGACAACACCTCGACGATGACGGTGGGGTTGATGATGGTGTTCTGATCGTCGGGGTCGTACTCGACACGATCGCAGACGACGAAGGAGTCCGGGTACGTGGCGCGATCCGTTGCGCGAACGCGGACCCGAACGTCTGACGGGTAGACGTTGCAGCGGCGACGCTCGAGGGCATTGCCGAGCAGTCGGCCGATTCGGAGCGAGAGGCGCCCGTGTTCGGGAGTCCCCCCCGCCATCGCCCACACCTCACCGCGCAGGTACTCGTGCTTCTCGGAGCTCGTCCGCTCGAGCTCGAGGTACTCAGGCCAGGTCAGGCGGGGCTGGGTGACGGCAGACGCCATGGCTCGATGGTAGTCGAATGCCGCGCTGGGGTCGAAGCACTCAAGGCGCGCGGGCGACGGGGCACGCTGGCTGCGGGCCTCCCGAGCAACCGAAGAGCAGCGTGTCGATGGCGCAGATTCCTTCTTGTACGAGCCCGTTGCGGACCAGGTCAGTCACCACCGGCAACGCCAGCTGCGCGTTCGATTGCGACTGCCCGGGGGGCGGCGTGGTGTCCAGGAGCGTCTTGCAGGTCTTTGCCGCGGCGCTGATCGCGACTTCGTCGGCCCGCACGGCCTGCGCCAGCGTCCCCGCGAGGAAGCTCAGGGAGCCGCGCTGATCGACGTCCTGGAGCTGCTTGAAGACCTGCGAGAGCCTCGTGATGCCGAACTCGGGGCGGTTGTCGCGAATGGCAAGGCGATAGAGCATTCGCGCGATGTCGAAGTTCTTGTCAGTTTTCTCCAGGCAGCTGAGCGCCTTTCGCGTCGGCCCGATGACGCTCGGGTTCGCAAGGAGCCGCTTGAGGTCTTCGATGAGCGGTCGCAGATCGGTCTTGAGGTCGGCGGGCAGCGGCAGGCTGTTGAACGCCGACTCGAGCGCTGCGCCATCAGCGCCCTGAATCGCGGGGATGAGCACACGCCCGATGGACACGAAGCCCTCTTCACTGAGGTTCTGCGGCGCAAGGAACGCGGTCAGCGACTGCTTTGTGCCGAGCGTGTTGAGGTGCTGCACCAACAGCTTCCCGTCGGGCGTGTTCACATACGCGGTGAAGGCGATGATCAGATCGAGGCCGTTCGCGAACGGACACGGAATGTTGTTCTCGCACAGGCCTGAGAACGCGGTGGCCACCTCGAAGTGCGGGACCTTGTCGCGCGAAGTGCCCGTGCCAGTCAGGTCGTCGAGAATGCCCTGCAGCTGAGGCTCGATCACTGCGATCGCGTCGAGGCCCTTCCCCTGATGCACCAGCAGATCGATCGCCCGACGAAGCTCACAGACCTCATTGGCCTGCGTCAGCGGAGGTGGCTTGCCGATGGGGGCACAGACGTCGTCCTTGTTGCCGCCAGGCTCAGGGGGCTTCGACGCCAGCCGGCTCAAGGTCACGAAGATGATTCGCAGCACGTCGTTGATGGGCGGAGGCACGTCTTCGCGGGGGCTCTTGAGCAGCTGGGTCTCGACCACCGTCTTGAGGTTCTGCGTCTTGCCTGTCGAGATGGCGCTCACGAAGCGCGGCATGAGCTGATCGAACGAGCGGCACTGCTGCAACGCGGGAGTCGCGGGCTCCGGAGCGACCTGTTGGTCAGCGCCACAGGACCCCACCACCAGGGCCAACACCGCCAGGACGAGCAGTCGCAGTGGTCTCATCCGGCGTCGGCTCCTGCATCAGTCGTCGAACCCGCATCGCTCGGGCGCCCCGCGTCGACGCCCGCGTCGATGAACGACCCTGCGTCGACCGACGTGCCCGCGTCGACCCGACTCCCCGCGTCGACCGGGCTCCCCGCATCGGTCGCTGTACCCGCGTCGATCGAGGGGCCCGCATCGACCACTGTCCCAGCGTCGACCGGGGTCCCGGCATCCACGACCGCCCCTGCGTCGACCGCTGACCCTGCGTCGACCGGACTGCCCGCGTCTGGCCGTCCTGCGTCGACCGGGCTGCCCGCGTCCGGCCTGCCCGCGTCCACCGGCGCCCCGGCGTCTCCTCGACCCGCGTCGGGGATGGGGGGAACGATCAGCGCGCCAGCGTCGGGCAGGGGCCCGGCGTCGCTCTCCATGGGCAGGCCACCGTCGGACAGCCGATCGGTGCGTAGCAGCGTGAACGCCGACTGCGCCTTCTGCTTCCCGTTGGTCAGGCTGCTCGTCTCGCCGCGCAGCTCGAGCTTCACGCGGTCGTTGAACGCGTTGCCCAGCACTTCCCAGGAACCCTCGCGCAGCGTCGAGATGCGCACCACCGACTCATCGCGCAGGCCTGACACATCGACCCCCTCGAGCTTGAAGCGCACCGTCGCTGGCTTGAGGAATATCAGCTTCTGCTGACCCACGGCGGTCACGTCCCACACCTCGGTCAGCTCGGCGCCGGGGCGTTCATTCGAGGGACTGATGCGAAAGGTGGTCGCCGCGGCCAGCGCCGTCGCGGGCACCTCGAGGCAGAACCTGCGCTCGGGGCTGCAGAGCTCTCCGCCGGTGGGCGGGATGGTGCCCTCGAGAGCGCCCGGCCCGCACGAGGCGAACATCGCGCCCCACGCGGCCAGCAGCACCACCAGCACCGGTCGAACCGCCCGCACGATGGGCCCGACCATAGACGGTCACGGGTCACCATGCGCGAGCTTGACGACGCCTCGTGAGCCGGCATTGTGCATGATTCGCTCTTCCCCCCTGCTGCCGTTCCCTGGAGGCCTCATGCTTCGACCCCTCGCCGCGCTCTTTTTCGCTGCGCTGGTTGCCTGTTCGCCCAGCCTCGCCGACGCCAACAAAGACGGCATCGCCGACGGCGTACGCGCGCCCGACAACGTCACGCAGGTGGCGCCCTCGACTCCGACCGGCACCATCACCGGCGTGGTCACCACCACGAAGTTCGCCGCGATTCCCGGCGCCAACGTGCTGCTGGTGCTCGGGTCGGGCTTCACCACCGCGGTCCCGTCGGGAGCCGACGGCGCCTTCCGCTTCACCAACGTGCCCGCCGGCTCGACCGGTCAGCTGCTGATCAGCAAGGACACCTTCGGCACCGTGCGTGTGCCGGTCTCGGTGCCCGCCGGTGGAGGCAACGTGCCGATCAGCGACGCCAACGGCAGCGCGGGCGTGATCCTGCTGCTCGAGCTCAACGGCACCGTTCGGTACCAGGTGACCACCGCCAACGGCCGGCCCGCCAGGGCGGTGCGCGCGCTGCTCGAGGTGTCGCCAGCGGGGTTTCAGCTCACGTCGGGCGCGGGCTACGGCACGCCGCAGGGGCAGCTCAGCTTCGACGGCGTCACCGATGACACCGGGTCGGTCGTCTTCCAGAACGTGCCCTCCCCTGCCGAGCTGGCCCGCACCACGGGCGCGCAGACCAACTTCACCCTGGTGGTGGCTGGCATCGACGACGACATGGACGGCGAGAACGAATTCCTGGGCACCGTCGACACCCGCAGCGGCCGCGACTTCTTCACCGCTGGCGTCAGGCCGGTGATCCTGCCCGAGAACCGCACCGGCAGCGCCCCCGCCATTCTGGCCACCAACATCGAGAGCCTCACCGGCAACGTGGCGCCGGTGCGCAACCTGCTGCGGCCGCAGGACAGCGTCTACCTGGTCTTCAACCAACCCATTCTGGACAACGCGGCGCTGGTGAGAATCACCCAGGACGACTGCTCCGCGGCCGTCAGCTTCACCAAGGTGGTGAAAGGCAACGTGCTGCAGATCACCCCTGCCGGAAACGGGTGGACCATCGGCGAGAAGCACAACCTGCTGGTGCGCGCCACCGGCACCGAGAGCGGCACGACAACCCAGACCACGGCGTTCACCGGCTTCATCTTCGGCGGCGACCTCACCATGCCGAAGACGCCCATGACCGTGGCGTTCACCGTCAAGCGACTCAACACCATGGCCACCAACATCGTGAACGGAGACACCTTGAACCTCTCGTTCGACGTGCCCCTCAGGCGGCTCACGACCAACGCGTTCATTCAGTGGAACACCGACCTCAACGGCAACGGCAGCGTCAGCGCAGACGACCCCGGCGAGTTCGGGAACAGCGGCGGCTTGTCGTTCAGCATCGCGGAGCCGGCGCTGGACCCGCTCACCAGCACCTTCTCATGCACTGCCTCGGGCTACTCGCGGCGCTGGTCGACGACCCTCACCGGCCTGCCGCCAGCGGGCGTGCCAACGGGCACCCAGCTGCGCGTGGTCTTCCCCGTGGTGGGCAGCGGCCAGGGCGGCTACCAGACCATCTGGGGCATTCCCTTCACCGGGCAACGCGACGGCATGCCCACGATCGTGAACTGACCAGCGGCCGCTCTGCAACCGTGGCTCTTCGGGACTCTCTGCGAGCCGCTCGGGTGGCCTTACCGCCGGGCGTCACCTTCCGGGTGGCCCTGCGATGGTGAACGTGACGCTGGCGGTGGTGATGGCTGCTGCCTGGGTGCAGGTCGAGCCGGGCGTCGCGCGACCGGGTGACGCGGTGCTGATCAGCGTGCGCGGCGTGGCCCAGCCACCCTCGGGCACCCTGGGGCCCGACACGCTCGAGTTCGTGCCGACGGCCGACGGGTACCAGGCGCTGGTCGCCCTCTCGGTCGAGGCCACCCTGGGAGAGCGCCCCTTGACCGTCGACCTCTCGCCGATCGACGCGCCGCCCACCACCCTCACCGGCACCCTCGAGGTCGTCGAGCCCGGCTGGCCCAGGCGAGAGCTGAAGGTCGCCCGCAAGTTCACCAGCCCCTCGAGGAAGGAACAGCTCAGAGCGGCCCGAGATTCGCAGGCCTTCACCGACGCCTTCGATGTCACCCTCGAGCCGTGGTTGTTCGCCGAGAACTTCCGGTGGCCCAGGCCCTTCGACGTGACGGCGCCCTTCGGTGACCTGCGCCTGCTCAACGGCAAGAAGACCAGCCAGCACTTCGGCATCGATCTCGACGGAGACCAGGGCGACGACGTGCTCGCGGCCAACGGCGGCGAGGTGGTGCTGGTGCGCGACTGCTTCGCGTCGGGCAACACCGTGCTGGTGCATCACGGGGGCAAGCTGTTCACCGCCTACTTCCACCTCTCGAAGTTCGACGTCACCCAGGGGTCGGTGGTGAAGGCAGGCCAGCGCCTGGGCCGGGTGGGGAAGACCGGCCGCGTCACCGGGCCCCACCTGCACTTCGGCGTGAAGCTCGATGGGCGCTGGGTCGACCCGGCCAGCGTGCTGAGGCTGTCTTTCGTGCCGCGCCCCTGAAGGCTCAGCGATCGGTCCACTTCGGCGGGCGCTTGGCGAGGAACGCCGACACCCCTTCGGCAGCGTCATCGGCGAGCACGTTCAGCGAGAGCTGGCTGGCGAGGAACTCGACGGCAGGCCCCAGGGGCAGGTCTTCGGCGGTGAAGAAGGCCCTCCGGCCCAGGGCTACGATGGCGCGGCTCTTGGCGCTGAGCTTGTCCGAGAGGGCCCGGGTGGCGGCGTCGAGCTCGGCCGCGGGCACCACGCGGTTCACCAGCCCCCACTCGAGGGCCTGCGCCGCGGTCAACCGGTCCCCGGTGAGCACCAGCTCGAGCGCGCGCTTGCGGCCCAGGTGCCGCTGCAGCAGCGCCATCAGCATCATGGGAAACAGCCCGCGATCGATCTCAGGGGTGCCGAACCCGGCGTCCGCCGAGGCCACCGCGAGATCGCAGGCCAGCACCAGGCCCAGCCCGCCCGCCAGCGCGTGCCCGTTGACCCGGGCGATGGTGGGCTTCTTCGTCTGCTGAAACTTCTGCAGCAACAGCCCATAGGCGCGGCGGCCCTCGTGGCTGTCGAGGAAGCCTTCGCCTGACAGGCCCCCCAGATCGCCGCCGGCGCAGAACACCCGCGTGCCGGCGCCGGTGAGCACCACGCAGCGAACGGCGTCATCGGCGTCGGCCCGCTCGAGCGCCTCGACGAGCCCCGACACCACGCCTTGCGACAGCGCGTTGCGCAGCGGCTCACGATCGATGGTCACTCTCGCCGCGCCGGCCTCGACTTCGTAGCGGACTTCACGTTCGTCCATGGCACTCCTTCGGGTTCGGCGATGGGCGGGGTGGCGCTGCCGGCGAGGCGGGCCTGGGTCACCCCTCGCAAGAAGATCTCGGCGACCTGATCGCGCGCCTGCTCGAGCACCTCGTCGCGGCGCTCGAGCAACCCCAGCACGAACGCGGTCAGGCCCATCTCGATGGCGCCGAACAGCAGCGCCGCGGACAGCCGGGGGTCGAGGTGGGCCGCGATCTCGTGGCGCGCCTGGGCCTCTTCGAAGATGCCGGCGGCCAGCTCGATCACGCCGGTGAACGCGCTGCCCCGGTTCACCGCGCCACCCGCCGGGCTGCGCCCCACCTCGAGGATCAGCACCTTCACCCCTTTGGGGTCCCGGCGGTATGCCTCGAAGGCCACCGCCACCACGCTGCGAATGCGCGACTCGAAGTCGGTCTGCTGCGACAGCGCGGCCTGCACCCGGCTCAAGAAGCCCTGCCAGCCGCTCTCGAACACCGACTGCAGCAGCTCATCCTTGTCGTGGAAGTAGTGGTACACGAGCCCGTAGGCGACCTGCGCTTCGCGAGCCACGTCGGCGATGCGGCAGCCTTGAAAGCCCTTGCGTGAGAAGACCTCGACCGCCGCGCGCAAGATCGCTCTGCGGCGCTCGGCTTCGCGCGCGCCCTTCGTCGGGCCATGGCTCTTCCGGGTGGTCGCCACTTCGGGAACGTGAAGGAGCGCGCCGAACGCGCTCCCGCACCGCGCTACTCGATCGTCCCTGAGACCGTGCCGACCTCGATGCGGGTCTGATACCCGTTGAGCGGCGACGAGGTGAACTCACAGATGATGGGCACGCTGTACCGCAGCGGCGGGAACCTGCGGGGAATCTGCATGGCCGGCGGGGTCTTGGGGTCGCGGCCGTCCACCAGGATCACCTCGTAGGTGGTGCCCGCAGGGTAGGTGAAACGAATGCCGGCGCCCTTTCCGCCAGGCACCTGCGTCAGCACCGGAGGATCTCCCGGCTGCCCAAAGCCCGTCGAGTCCAGCACCGCGCACCCGTCGGAGTCTCCGTTCTGGGCGATGCTGTTGTACCAGGGGTCCGCGAGGCGAAACTGAAGGCGGTAGTAGCCCAGACCATTGTTGGGGTCGGGCTGCGCCTGGTTGCACACGCCCATGTTGGGGCAGACGAAGTTGTAGGGCGGGCCGGGGTTGAAGCCGCTGACCACCGGCGCTGGCGCCAGGCCATCAGCGGGGTGCGGCGTCCCGGTCCACAGGATCTTCTCCGTCTTCCAGATCAGCGTGTTGGCGTCGTATCGCTCGTTCTTGCCGCTCCACTTCTCGTCGCCGCTGACGTCGATGTAGCGCTCGTCGGGGTCCCACGTGCCGTTGTCGTTGCTGTCGACGAAGGGCTCGGTGAGGTCCTCGTAGGGCTCGTCGGCGTCCCACTTGCCGTTGTTGTTGTTGTCCGAGAACGCTTCTTCACCCGAGGTCACCGCGATGAGGGTGACGAGGTTGTCGCGGGGGTTGAGGCGAATCTGGGTGCCGTCGGGGTTCTTCCGGCCAGGCAGCTGCTCGAGCCGGCTGGGCTCGCGGGGCATCAGGCCGGGCTGCGGCGGCGGGTTGGCGGCGGGGTTGGCGACCCAGAGGAACGGCTCCATCCACACGGGTACCAGGTACTCACCGGTCTGCAGCACCCCCTGGGGCGGCGTCCACGTCCAGTTCTCGGGGTCGACGTCTTTGGGCAGCGGCAGCGAGGTCTTGTAGAGAATGGTGGCGTCGCCGATCACGTCGGCCAGTGACGTCTCCGTGGGGCCGATGGTCCCAGCCTCGGTGAGGAACGAGACGAGCGCGCCGGGCACGCCGTCGCCGTTGCGATCGCCGATGTGCGCCGAGCACTCCAGCTTGACGCCGGCGATGAGGTTCCTGACCGAGTCATAGGCGCCGATGGCGTGACGGCCTCCCGACGCGGCGCCGGCGATGCTGCCGCACTGAAAGGTGAACTGGCGCTGGTTGGGCACCGAGCCGGCGAACGAGATGGACGGCGAGACCACCTCTCGATCGCCAGCCCGGGCGACCACCACCACCGAGTTGACCCGTCCCGTGGCCTGCAGCTGCGTCTCGGCGTAGCCGTTCCCCTTCAAGGACACCGCGGTGACCGGCGCCAGGTTCACGCCGGGCTTGACCGATTGCAGCTTGAAGTCGACGTTTTCACCCGCCAGAGGCAGGCCGCGGCTGTCCGTCAACTTGAAACGAACGGTGACGATCTCACCGATGCGGGGCTGCGCGGGGGAGATCTCGACGAACTCCATGGTCGCCGGCCCCGTCCCGCCACACCCCATCACGAAAGACACCAACACCACCGTCGCCAGGACGCGAACTCGCATACGACCTCCAGGAAGACGGTCATCTTCGAAGCGGCCCCCCAACCGGTCAAGCACCTTGAGCCCCGCTGGCAACTACGGCCCAGCGCTGATGGACCCCAGGCGCGACACGGTGAAGTTGAAGCCGAACTCGGGACCCGAGAGCAGGCCGTCCAGGGTCAGGCGCTGCGTCACCGACACATCGACCCGCCAGCAATCACACGCGGGCGCCCACGAGGCTGCCACCGTGTGCTGCCCGAGCGACAACAAGACGTCGCTCAGCGGCCCGCTCACCGGGTCGATCACCTGTTTGCCGTCGGCGCCCAGCCTCGGCCACGGGCGATTGACCACGATGACGTCGTACCGCAGCGCCAGGGGTCCGAAGCGCGCCCGCACGCCCCCGAGGATCAGCTGCGCCCTGCTGGTCGCCGTGGGCACCACCGGGTCGCCGAAGAGCAAGTCGATGGGCGCCCGGGCGCGGTTGGTGCCGTCGTCGAGCACGTTTTCGTAGCCGGCCGAGATGCCGTACCCGCCGGGAATGTCGAAGGACAACGAGGTGGACAGGCGGGTCAACCGGGGCCCGAAGCCCACGTCGGCGCTGGGACGCCAGAGGGGCTCGAAGCGGGCCTGCGCGGCGCCGGTGAACCACCACAGGCTCAAGCCCAGGCGGGCGTAGCTCTCGGCGAGGCGGGGCGCGTTCGACGCGGTGTTCTCGACGGCCAGCGTTCCTCCGGGGCCCGGGGTGACCGGCGAGAGCAGATCGAACCCCTGCCCCAGGTCGAGCCTCAGCAGCTCGCGACCACCGCGCTGAACCAGGCGCTGGCGCAGCTCAGCGACCGCCTGCACCCGGGGGCGGTTGTCGCTGATCGAGCGATCGATCTCGTCGTACGTGGCGGGCCCTCCCAGCAGCGCGGCGTCGAACCGCCGACCTGACGTCGCCAGCACCCAGGGCACCGCGCGCAGCTCGAGCAGCGGGGTCAACGCGTGCCGAATCGTGCCGTCGAACACCCGGGCCGCCTCGAGCTCGGCGCGCGCCGTCAGCAGTGGGTAGCCCCGCGTCACGGTGTTGCCGCTGGCCTGCCCAAACCACACGCCCTGGCGCCACGCCGCCGACGCCGACAGCGAGACGCCTCCCGCCAGCAGCCCCGCGAGCTGGAGCCTCGGAATGGCGTTCAGCCGAAACCGGGCTTCTCGCTCGCCGCGTTGCCAGCGCCCATCACCCAGGCCAACCTTGAGCTGGGAGGTCGTCAGCGGGCAGCCTGGGAACTGAGACGGTGGCCGCGCCAGATACACCCGCTCCGATACGCACTCGGCCCTCAGCTCTTCGCCGGTGAAGCCGTCGAAGGGCCGACCCTCGTTGGCCAGGGCGCCTTCGTCTCCGGTCCCGAATCTCAGCGGCATCTGCTGCACGGCGTCGGCGGTGAAATCGAAGGCCAGCGGCCCCATCAGCGTGCGCGTGGGCAACGCGAAGGTCAGCGCGGGCAGGCGCTGCATCGGGTTGGGCCCGTTGCGAGGCGAGAGCGAGCCTGAGGGGAAGACGTCGCGACCGAAGAGGTCGTACCCCGAGGTGATGTCCTGCCTCAGCACGGCATCGAGGGTCAGCAGGTGGTTCGGCCCCCGGTTGAACAGCACCGCGGTCGACCGCAGGTACCCGGCCTGGCTGGCGATGACGTCGGGGGTGACGTCGCGCTGGTAAAAGCCATCGGAGTGCGCCGCCAACTCGACGCGGGTGCCGAAGCCGTTGCCGAAGTCCTGGGTGTGAAACACGGCGGCCTCGCCACGAAGCCCCCGCGCGGAGTCGATGACCAACCCCGCGTTCCCGGGGTCTCGGCGCTGACGCAGATCGTACAACAGCCCCAGGTTCACCTTGCCCTGCGCACGGTCTGACAAGACGTACCGCAGCTCGCTCAGCAGGCGCGGGCCCTGAATGCCGAACGGCTGGTTCCACCTCGGCGCCACCAACGACGGTCGCGTCGGGTCGGGGATCACGTCGAGCCCCCGCGCGCGCGCGGCTTCTCTCGCGAAGAGCGCGCCGTCGTTGAGGAACTGGGCGCCGCCGAAGAAGAAGCCCGGGGTCAACGTGAGGTCGGCGCTGCGGCCCAGGGTCACGAAGATCGGCTGCTCGAACGAGAAGCCGTTGAGCACCGTGCCAGCGGGCTTCGGGAACAGCAGGCCGGTCGCGCGATCGGTGAGCGGCAGCGACAACCAGGGCACGGTGAGGGGAACCGGCAGCTCTTTGACCAGCGGCACCTTCTTCACCCACATCGACGGCCAGGTGACCGAGACCCGATCGGCGTCGGCGTTCAACACCGCGTTGTCGGTGCGCACCGACCAGCTGGGGGAGTCGAAGTTGCACTCGCACGGCACCAGCTCGAGGTGACCCAGGCGCCAGCCGTCGTCGACGCGCTCGAAGTGGTTTCCGTTGAGCAGCATGGTGGTGGGGCCGGCAGCGTCGAGCTCGGCTTTGGTGGTGGCGGCGAGCAGCTTCGTGACGTTGGCCTCGCGCTTCATCACGGCCACTCCGTCGAGCACCGAGATCTCGACCACCTGGGTGCCCTCGAGGCGCAGCGTCACCAGGTCGGCCAGCACCGCCATGGGAGCGCCCCGCTGCGCGAACCGGGCCACCACGTGCCCCACCGCGGTGATCACGCCCGTCTGCTGCTCGTAGACGATGCGCTCGGCGTCGATGGCGGCGCCGTCGGTGTCGAGGTGCGCGCGCCCTTCGGCGAGGGTTCGATCGGCGGCACCGTCGTGCAGCAGCCGCTCGGCGGTGAGGGTGACCTCGTCGGTCTGACCGGTGGCGGCCATGACCACTGCGCTGACGAGCCACTCGAAGAGCACGAGCGCGCTGCTATCAGTCCGGGCGCTCGAACTCGACGGTCAGCTCGTTCCCCACCTGCGAGGCCCGGTAGGCCACCGAGCGCTTGAGGCTGATGGTGACCCGCACCCGGGTGTCGTCGGTCGACTCGGGCTTCACCAGGGACACGGCGGTGTCGAAGAACGAGGTGTCGAGCAGGCGCTGGTTGGTGGGCAGGCCGATCTCGGTGTTCTCGAGGGTCACCACCACGTTGCGCCGCACGTCTTCGCCCACGGAGTAGCGAACCGGGGCCGAGGTGCGCATCGAGATTCGGCCTACGCCGTCGACCTGGCGAAAACCCACCGAGGTCATGCGGGCCGGTCGCCCCGCGAGCTCGGCCGGGCTGGGGGTGTCGAGCGCGGCCTGCTCGAGCGCCTGCTGTTTGCGCTGCCGCTCGGCGTTGGCCTCAGCCGCCTCGTTGGCGCGCCGCTGCGCTTCTGCCCGGCGCTCGGCCTCGAGGCGCGCGAGCCGTTCGGCCTTCGCCTGCGCGGCGGCCTCGAGCGCCT
>VYLD01000351.1_pt1 | contig 14207 bp, 10 predicted proteins | sample 5114401 | NCBI WGS metagenome assembly VYLD01 (sample SAMN12291783, study PRJNA351875) | freshwater metagenome | isolation source: freshwater lake | place: USA: Michigan, Gull Lake | collected 2013-08-08 | reverse complement strand
GGCGCGTCAGCGTCGCCCAGGGTCCCCGCCCGCAGATAGTTCTCGCGCAGGGCCTGGGTGAAGAACGCCTCGGCGCCGGGCTCGCCGGTGGAGTTCGAGAAGAGCGGCACGTGCACCTGCCGCAGCCCACCCGGTAACGAGCTGGCGGGGGCGATCACCCGATAGCCGCACCCTGAGGCCAGCACCGAGAGGACGAGCGCGGCGCGGCCCATCACCCCACCACGAAGTTCACCAGCCGCTTCGGGACGAAGATGAACTTCTTCACGGTCTTGCCTTCGAGCCACGGCTTGAGCCGGGGGTCGGCTTCGGCCAACGCCCGCACCTCGGCTTCGGTCGCAGCGATGGGCGCCACCAGCTCGGCGCGCAGCTTGCCCAGCACCTGCACCGCGTAGGTGACCACGTTCTCGGCCACCAGCGCCGGGTCGACCTTCGGCCAGGCGGCGATGGACACGAAGCCTTCACCGCCCAGGCGGCTCCACAGCTCTTCGGCCAGGTGGGGCGCGTAGGGCGCGAGCATGGCCAGAAACGTGCGCACGATGCCCCGGGGCAGGCTCTTCGCCCCGGTGGCCTCGTTGGCGAACACCATCAGGTGGCTGATGGCGGTGTTGAAGCGCATGCCGAGGGTGTCTCGCTCGACGGCCTGCAGGCACTTGTGCAGCGCCTTGTTGAGCTCGGGCTCTGCCTCGGGCGCCGCGTCGGTGATGCGCGCCGCCACCGCATCGGTCTCTTCGTCGACCACCAGCCGCCAGACCCGCTCGAGGAAGCGCAAGGGGCCGCCCACGTTCTTCATCTCCCACGGCTTCACCGCGTCGAGGGGCCCCATGAACAGCTCGTAGAGGCGCAGCGTGTCGGCGCCGTAGTCGCGCACCACGTCGTCCGGCGAGACGACGTTCAAGCGGCTCTTCGACATCTTCTCGATCTGCTTGTGAACCTTGACGCCCGTCTCCTTCACGAAGGCGCCGTCTTCGCGGTCGTTGATCTGGTCGGGGGAATAGTACTTGCCCTGCGGGTCTCGAAACGAGTGCGCCAGGATCATTCCCTGGTTGAAGAGCTTCTGGAACGGCTCCTTCGTCGAGACCAGGCCGCAGTCGAAGAGCACCTTGTGCCAGAAGCGCGCGTACAGCAGGTGCAGCACCGCGTGCTCGACGCCGCCCACGTAGAGATCGACGGGCATCCAGTACTTCTCGATCTCCGGGTCCCAGGCGGCCTGGGTGTTCTTCGGGTCGAGGTAGCGCAGGTAGTACCAGCACGAGCCGGCCCACTGCGGCATGGTGTTCACCTCGCGCACGCCTTTGCGTCCGTCAGGCAGGGTGACGCCGAGCCACGCATCGCCGGCGCGCGCGAGAGGCGGCCGACCATCAGCGGTGGGCCGGTACTCATCGACGTGCGGCAGCTCGACCGGCAGCTGGGCTTCGGGCACGGTGACGATGGAGCCGTCGTCGAGGTGAATGATGGGGAAGGGCTCGCCCCAGTAGCGCTGCCGCGAAAACAGCCAGTCGCGCAGACGGTACTGCACGCGCTTCTTGCCGAGCGACCGCTCCTCGAGCCAGGCGGTCATGCGGCGCTTCGCCTCGAGGGTGGCGAGGCCGTCGAGGTGCCCGGAGTTGATGGCCACGCCCTCGTCGGTGAACGCCGCGGCCTGCACGTCGGCGCCGCCCTTCACCACCTCGATGATGGGCAGGTCGAACTGCTTCGCGAAGGCGTGATCGCGCTCGTCGTGCGCGGGCACGGCCATGATGGCGCCGGTGCCGTAGGTCGAGAGCACGTAGTCGGCGACCCAGATGGGCACGCGCTTTCCAGTGGCGGGGTTGATGGCGTGCGCCCCGGTGAAGACGCCGGTCTTCTCTTTGGCGAGATCGGTGCGGGCGAGATCGGTCTTGTTCTTCGCGACGGCGACGTAGGCCTCGACCTCGGCGGTGCGGGTGGTGATCAACGACACCAGCGGGTGCTCAGGCGCCAACACGCAGTACGTGGCCCCGAAAAGCGTGTCGGGGCGCGTGGTGAAGACGATGAAGGACTCCGTTCGGCCCTCGACGGCGAAGGTCACTTCGGCGCCCTCGGACTTGCCGATCCAGTTGCGCTGCATCTCCTTGATGCTGTCGGGCCAATCGAGGCCCTCGAGGTCTTCGAGCAGGCGCTCGGCGTACATGGGGATCTTGAGCATCCACTGCTGCATCATGCGGCGCTCGACCACGTCGCCGGTCTCGACGTACTTGCCGTCTTTCACCTCTTCGTTGGCGAGCACCGTGCCCAGCGCTGGACACCAGTTGACTGGCACCTCGGCGAGGTAGGCGAGATCGCGCTCGTAGAGCTTGAGGAAGATCCACTGCGTCCACCGGTAGTACTCGACCGAGCTGGTATCGACCTCGCGGTCCCAGTCGTACGAGAGGCCGAGGCGCTTGATCTGCCGCCGGAAGTTGTCGACGTTGCGCTTGGTGATGACGGCCGGGTGGAGGCCCTCTCGCACTGCGGCGCGCTCTGCCGGCAACCCGAACGCGTCCCACCCCATGGGGTGCAGCACGTTGAAGCCCTGCATGCGCTTGAGCCGCGCGATCACGTCGGTGGCGGTGTAGCCCTCGGGGTGACCGACGTGCAGGCCCGCGCCCGAAGGGTACGGGAACATGTCGAGCACGTAGTACTTGGGTTTGGCTTTCAGCTCACTGAGCGCGGTGGGCGTGCGGAACGGCCGCTTCGCCTCCCACGCGCTCTGCCACTTCGGTTCGATGACGGACGGATCGTAGCGAGACATTGGGCGCGGGTTTGTAGGGGACCCACTCCCGCGACGCAACGAAGCGCCGCGCTGACGACGCGGAGTCTTCAGTACCCGACGCGGGCGATGCCCTTGTACTCGGCGCCGAAGGAGCGGACGTTGTGCACGATGCCGAAGGCGCAGCCGCGAGCCTCGTAGGTCCACGCCGAGCCCCAGCCGTCGCCAGACTCGTAGATCACGATGTGGCCAGCGCGCCCGTCATTGTAGGTCAGCGCGTCGGCCTTCCTCAGCGAGCCGCGAGACACCGTCTTCCACTGGCTGTTCGAGCGCACGAAGTCAGCGGTGCTGTACGGGTGAGCCTCAACGGTCATGTCGTTGTTCCACGACGGCACCTCCCACACCTTGGCGGCCAGCCCCGAGCAGTCAGCGCCGTAGTTGCCGCGGAAGGAGCAGTTGGGGCAGCTGCCGGTGCAGACGCCTCTGTTCGCCGAGGTGGCCCCGAACGGAAGCCAGCGACCCTTGCCCCAGCGGTACGCAAACCCCACAGCACCTTTGGCGCGGTTGATGGCCTGATCACGCGCTGAGCTGTTCACCGGCGTCGAGCCGGGCGTGGTGACCGGAGGCCTCGACGGGCTCGAGACCAGCGTGAGGTACCCGCCGTGCGACCACCCCTCGATGCCGTTGTACTTGATGTTGTACCAGCTGCCCTCGGGCGTGCCGCGGTTGACCGTCGTCACCGTGGCTCCCCTGGGGATGACGAGGCGAACCCGAGCGCTCATCGAGGCCGAGGTGCGCAGGTTCAAGTCTGAGCTGGTCTTCAGGGTCGAGCCAATCGCCACCCCGCCCGAGAGCTCGGAGGTGATGGTCGCGGTCTCTTCATTCGCGCCGGTCAACAGGTCGCTGTCGGCAGCTGTCTCGCTGGCCGTGCCCGAGCACCCGAGCAACGCCACGCTCACCACGACTGCTGCGATTCGAAGAAGGCCGGCCATGAAAGCTCCCGTTGCGGGTGTCACTGGGGGGTGACGCACGTTTCAGCACCGAGAGAGCGAGTTCCGTACCAGTCCCGACATCAGACAGGACCCTGGTGGAACAGGCTGATCTTGCTGGCTGAGTGTATTGACCTGATACATCGACGCTGATTCCTTCGTGTTCACAGCCGTGCCCTGGAGCAGGACAGCTCCGCACGAAACCAGAACGCCTGAAATGGAAGTGGCCCGCCGGTGACAGTGGGCGGCTGCGGGAAGATGTGGTTGTGGGCGTCTGGGATGCGTCGCCGAGCGGTGGTCATTGGAGTGGTCGTCGCGGTGGTCGCAGCGATCGCGTTCTGGCTCTGGCAGACGGAGCCGGCGCTCTCCAGCCCGGGCGCCGATGGGGTTCTCCAGTCTCCAGCCGACAGCCTCGACGCAGGTCCTGCTCGAGGTGCGACGGCAGCGTCGGCGCGACCTCGACCAGCGCCGATGACTGATGCAGGGCAACGTCTCGATGGTCCCGCCGACGGCGTGGTGTTGGCGCGGTTCGAGTGGGGGGCTGGCCCGCTTCAGCTCGGGCGGGAACGACAGGCCGAAGGCAACCCCGAAGGGCCGATGAGCATCGCCGTCGGGCCCGATGGCCAGCTGTGGCTGCTGGACCAGGTGAACCAACGCCTGGTGAAGGTTGATGGCTCGGGGAATCGCAGCACCGTGGCGTTGCCGGTGCAGGCCGCGCAGGACGTGGTGGTGCTGAAGGACGGCACCGCGCTGGTCATGGACCGGCTGGTCGACAAGGCCGTGGCGATCATCGGGCCTGATGGCAAACCCCGCGGCGAGCTGCCGCTCGAAGGCAAAGGGCTGCCCGAGGGCGGAGCGTCGACCGGGCTCTTCACCGACGGCGATGACGTGCTGGTCGAGCGGGAACATGGCGACCTGGTGCGCATCGGCTCGGTCACGGGGAAGGCCGACCCCGAGCGCGGCGACGTTCCCGGGCGTCCATCGAAGGACGGCGCGAGCTACCTCACGGCCTCTCTCGCCAACGCAGCGGTGGGCCTCGCGACGGTGACCTCGATCGCCCGCGCCACGCTCGAGCACCGCTTCACCCGGCAAGTCTCATTCGGGCAACCGCTGATGAGCCTGGTGATGCTCGACAGCGACGCGAGCGGGCTGATCTCCCTCGGCGCGCTCGTCGAGGGCCCAGGGTCGAGGCCCGAGCAGCCGGTGTTCGCCATCTCGGTCGTCTGCCTCGATGGCGTCGACGGGCAACCAGTGGGGCGCACCTCGTTCGCGGCCAACACCGTCGCCGACGAGGCCTTCAAGGAGCTCACCCTTTCGCCCGACGGGACGATCTTCTTCCTGCGACGCACCGAGCAGGACGCCCAGCTCGAGCGCCACCGGTGCCAGTAGGCGGAGGACCCAGGCCTCGGGGCTCGAAGGCCTTCCTGCCCGGCGCGGTGGCCACCGTTCACAGCGAGCTGTGTCGTGTGGACGGCGCGGTGAACGAAACGAGAATCGAGGGCACCACGCTGGAGCTGCACTGTTCGTGGAAGACGAAGGCTGAGCGAGCGGCAGGCCCGGGCGACCTGCGGTAGGCTGGAAGCGATGACGACCGCACGTCAACTTCACTTTTCGTACGAGGACTACCTGCGCGCCCTCGATGACTCGCCCATCAAGCTCGAGTACTGCGCGGGCATCATTTACGCAATGGCCGGAGGCACTCTGGCTCACGCCGAACTCAGCGCGGCCGCCATTGGCGTTCTGAGACAGCTGCTGCTGCACCGCTGCTCGGTCATGACCTCGGACGCGAAGGTGCGCGTCGAGACGTCCGACTTCGCGGCGTTCCCCGATGCACTGGTGCTGTGCGGTGAACGACAGACCTCGCGAATCGATCCCAACGCGCTGACCAACCCGACCCTGCTCGTCGAGGTCACCAGCCGATCGACCGAGCAATACGATCGGGGCGAGAAGCTCGCTCACTACCAACGCCTGCCCTCGCTCGAGGCCGTCCTGTTCATCTCCCATCGCGAACGCCGGGTGACCCTCGTCGAGCGCCGCGCTGGTTGGGTGACGGTCGACCTCCACGCGGGTGACCGCGTCACCCTCACCGAGCCGGCGGTCAGCTTCACGGTGGACGAGCTCTACGAAGGCATCACCCTCGACCCCGCCTGAGCCTCACTCACCGGTGAGACACGCCGGCTGGTTCTTGTACCGCTGCGCGAACGGCACGTAGACCATGCACGAGAAGTCGTCGCCGGTGCGCAGGCAGACCTCTTCGCAGGTCTGGTACACGTCGCTGTGTTTCCGCAAGGTCGCTTCGCCGGTGTACGTGTCGAGCACGCGGTTCGACGAGGTGGTGAAGCGCTCGTCGGTGTTCTCGGCGAACGAGTGCAGGCTGGTGATGAGGCCCTTCGGCACTCCTTTTTCCCAGACGCCCCGGCGGGCCCGCTGTGCCTGGTGCATCGCATCGAGCAGCAACACCGTTGGCTTGCCCCGCACCGCGTACGCGAGCCCGTGGCCCCGCTTCACCATCTCCATGGCCAGCGCCGGGCAGTCGACCAGCACCCGCTTGTAGGCGTCCTCATCGCCTGAGGTCGTGCATTCCCACTCTTTCGAGGCAGCGATCGACGAGCCCTGCTTGGCCAGGGTGAAGAGCTCTTCGCGCGACCAGGCGCCCCACCGGTGGACCGGCCCGAACGCCTCGAGCGTGTTGTAGCCAACCAGGCGCGTGCCCTGCCCTGTGTATTTGCCGGTCTTGAAGCTGAAGCTGTCGCCGTCAGACCAGTGCACCTCGACGCGCTCACCGTTGAGCACGATGGCGCCCTCGGCGTCGTGCGCGTCCGCCTCAGCGCTGCGCCTGCCTCCGCTGCGGGTGACGACGGTACAGCCCGCCACCAGAACCCAGACCACGAGTGCCCACGACCGCTTCATGTTTCCAAAGGTAGTCGAATCGGCGTCGTCTCGCGCTCAGCGAAGCGTGGCGCTCAGGTCACGGCCGGAGCACCAGCACGCGCGGCTCGGTGAAGTCCTCCATGGCGTAGCGCACGCCTTCACGGCCCAGGCCCGAGGCCTTCACGCCGCCGTAGGGCATGTTGTCGCTGCGAAAGGACGGGGCGTCGTTGATGATCACCCCGCCCACCTCGAGTTCCCGAAATGCCCTGCGCACCGCCGAGAGCTCGTTGGTGAAGACCGCCGCCTGCAACCCATAACGGGCCGCGTTCACCGCCTCGAGCGCCTCATCGAAGCCTCGCACCTGCTCGAGCACCACCACGGGCCCGAAGACCTCTTCAGCAGCCACGCGCGCCGTTCGCGGCACGCCCGTCAGGACGATGGGTGACAGCAGCGTGCCCTGCCTCGTACCTCTGCGCAGCACCTGAGCGCCTTGCCCGATGGCCTCGTCGACCCAGGCCTCGATGCGCTCGGCGGCCCGCTCGTCGATGACGGGTCCCACCACGGTCCTTTCGAGGGCAGGGTCTCCCACCGGCAACGCGTCGACGCCCGCGAGGAACCGCTCGACGAATCGGGTCCAGACGGGCGCCTCGATGAAGATCCGTTGCACCTTGATGCAGACCTGCCCCGCGAACGAAAAAGCGCTGGCTGCGAGGCGGGTGGCGGCCTGCTGTACGTCGGCGTCGAAGCGCACGATGGCCGCTGCGTTCCCTCCCAGCTCGAGCACCGCCCTGCCCTTCACCTGCGACTTCAGGTGCCAACCGACCTTCGCGCTGCCCGTGAAGCTCACCACCGCGACGCGTTGGTCGGTGGCGAGTGCCTCGGCGACGTCGACGTCACACGGCACCACCTGCAACGCAGCCGAGTCGGCGCCCAGCTTCAGCGCCAGGTCCCGCAGCATCAACATCGCGCTCGGAGCCTGCGGCGGCGGCTTGATGATGATCGGGCAGCCCACCGCCAGCGCTGGCGCCACCTTGTGGGCCCCCAGGTTGAGCGGGAAGTTGAAAGGCACGATGCCGACCACCACTCCGGCCGGGAACCGGCGCACCTCGGCGGTGGTGCCTGCAGCCTGCGAGGTGAGATCGACTGGAACCACCTCTCCGCCAAAGCGCGACAGCTCTGCCGCGGCGAGGGTGAAGGTCTCGATGGCCCTCGACACCTCGATCGCCGCAGCGGCCACCGGCTTCCCGGCCTCGTGTACCAGGACGTCGATGAAGTCAGCGCGCGCGCCTTCGAGGCCCTGCGCGATGGCCGTCAAGAGCGCGCGCCGAGCCGCCGCCGAGAGAGCCCCCAGTCGACGGCGCGCCTCGAACGCGTGCCCCAGCGCCTGCTGCGCCTGCTGGTGATTCGCCTGAGCCACGGTACAGACCAGCCGCCCATCGTACGGCGAGCGAACCTCGGCGGTGGGGGCGCTCTCGACCTGCTGGGCCCCGAGCACCAGCGCGCGATGAACGCTCACCGACCGCTCACGGCTGTGGGCCCCTGGTGGCGACGAGCTGGAAGGTCCGGCAGCTCGCCGCGCCGGCGTCGCCGGTCGTCGAACACTCATCGGCGGCAACGATGGCAGGGAACGCACCGCCGCCCGTGGGACCCTCGAAGCACTCGTAGCCAAGGCGGTTGCCGGTCGGGAACTTGGTCGCCGAGTCAGGGGGCCCGAACCAGAACTCGACCCAGATGAGGTAGTCGCCGCCCGTCGCCACGTTGATGAAGTTCGACCGAATCGAACCCTGCTGCATCGAGCTGCGGCGAATGTCGACGCCCTGAAACACGAACTTGCCCGAGCTCTCGATCTGCTGCGCGCTGGCCGCCAGCTTGCTGGCCGCTGCGGCCTCGAGCTGGGCACACCCCACCACCGAGCCATCGGCCGCCTTCTTCTTGATGAAGCGCACCGCGAAGCTGTTCACGTTGTTGACCAGCTGCGCGTACGGCGTGGTGTCGATGGTGAGGTTGACCTGCACGTTCTTCTCGAAGGACTGGCAGCGCTGGCCAACGCAGACCGGAATGGGCGCGTCGGCAAAGAAGCTGGTCTGCAGGCACTGCGCCTGCGCCGAACAGGTCTGCCCGCACTTCGCGCAGGTGCCGAAGGTGCCGGCGTCGATGATGCACTCGGGCTTGCCCCGGCAGTCGGCGTCGAAGCAGTCCGTGAGGCCGTTCATGTCGTCATCGACGCCGTTCCCACACACCTCTCGGGTGCTCTGCGGCACGGGCGAACACGAGCCGGCGGCGACGAAGGTGAACACGGCAGAGATCAGCAGGACGGGGACGAGTCGGGTCATGGGCTTTTCTCCGGTGCAGCTGCGATCGGCGGGCCCGCGAGCGGCGCCGCCACTGGCGAAGGTGAAGCAGGCGAACCCTGGCATGCCTGGACTTCGCCCCGGGACCTGGTCCCCGAAGGCAGTGCCAGGCAGCTCGCGGAAGGGCACTCGGCCGAGGGGCTCTGACCGAGGACATCGCGGGCTGCGAGGTGCCACCGTGCGGTCGCCGAGGAGGAGGAACGACCAGACCCATTCCCGCGGCACCCCGAGAGGGCGCGCCTGGTCTCCTGACGGGTCTCATCCATGCCCGCTCGGCGCGCCATGACGTCAGCGGTTCATGCCGCCCAGGAACTCGGCGTTCAGCTTGGTGGGCCGCATGTGCTTGAGCACGAACTCCATCGCGTCGATGGGGGTGAACGGGTGCAGCACCTGCCGCAGCGCCGTGATGCGCACCAGATCTGACGGTGGCAGCAGCAGCTCTTCTTTGCGGGTGCCCGATTTGTTGATGTCGAGGCACGGGAAGATGCGCTTCTCGAAGAGCTTGCGGTCGAGCACGATCTCGGAATTGCCGGTGCCCTTGAACTCTTCGAAGATCACCTCATCCATTCGGCTGCCGGTGTCGATGAGCGCGGTGCCGATGATGGTGAGAGAGCCTCCCTCTTCGATGTTGCGGGCCGCGCCGAAGAAGCGCTTGGGCCGGTGCAGCGCGTTGGCGTCGACACCACCCGAGAGGATCTTGCCCGAGGTCGGCACCACCGTGTTGTAGGCCCGCGCCAGGCGGGTGATGGAGTCGAGCAGGATGCAGACGTGGTTCTTCTGCTCGGCCAGGCGCTTGGCCTTGTCGATCACCATCTCGGCCACCTGCACGTGCCGGGTGGCCGGCTCGTCGAAGGTCGAGGCCACCACCTCGCCGCGCACGCTGCGCTGCATGTCGGTGACCTCTTCGGGCCGCTCGTCGACCAGCAGCACGATGAGGTACATCTCAGGGTGGTTCTTCGAGATGGCGTGCGCGATGTTCTGCAGCATCACCGTCTTGCCGGCCTTGGGAGGCGCCACGATCAGGCAGCGCTGGCCAAGCCCGATGGGGCAGAACAGATCGATGATGCGCGTGGTGTAGTCGTTGGCGTCGTGCTCGAGCTTGAGCTTCCTGGTGGGGTACAGCGCGGTGAGGTTGTCGAAGAGAATGCGCTCTTTGACGTCGGCGCTGAAGGGGTCGGCGAAGTTGATCTTCTCCACGCGCTGCAGGGCGAAGTACCGCTCGCCTTCGCGCGGCTGGCGAATGGGGCCCGTCACCGTGTCGCCGGGGCGCAGGTTGTGCCGACGCACCTGCGACGGCGTCACGTAGATGTCGTCGGGGCTGGGCTGGTAGTCCGAGTCGGCCGACCGCAAGAAGCCGTAGCCGTCGCTGAGCAGCTCCATCACGCCCTCGGCCTGCACCTCGAAGCGCTTCTCGGCCACGTTGCCCAGCACGCTGACCAGCAGCTCCTGCTTCTTCAGGCCCTGGGTGCCCTCGATGCCCAGGTTGTGAGCCATCTTCGACAGCTCGGTGATCTTCATGCGCTTGAGGTCGTTCAGCTTGAGCACCTGCAGCTGCCCCTGCGGCGGCGCGCTGGCGCTGGTGTCGCTGGCAGGCCGTTCGAGGTCACTCGAGGTCGCAGCCTCGCCCTGCTTGACGACGTCTTCGCCGCTCAGCTGGGCCTCTTGCAGCTCATCGTCGCGCACCGGCCGGTTCATGGGCGTCAAGACCGGCTTGACGCGCTCGTCCCCGTCGTCGCCTTCATCACCGCCGTCGTCGCTGCGCTGCTCGCGCCCCTCGTTTTCGAGGTCCTGTTGCTCGGCCTCGGAAGCCGCCGACGCTTCTGTTTCCCCAGCCTCGACGGCCTCATCGTCGACCGCCTCGGCCACCGGCACCACCTCGACGGGGCCAGCCCGCCTCACGGGGCGCTTCTTCGGCTTCTCTTCTTCGTGCTTCTTCGCACGCTTCTTCGGGTCGGGTTTCGCAGTGGCCCTGGCCATGGCGGTTGCTCGTGATCTCGGGAACAGTGCTGCGTGCTGCTCACCGGGGTCGGTCGTGACGGAGTTGGGAAATCGAGGCGCCAACACAAGAACGAAAAGGCGCCCCGACAGCGCGTGGCAAGCTACGGGGGGGGTTCAGCCCTGTCAAGGTGAACTCGAAGAAGGCCTCCGCCCCCCCACTTCCAAGGAGCCTCGAAGGTGAACGCCGCCGACCGAGTGAAGAGCCTGCGCGCCGAGCTCGCGCACCACAACCACCGCTACTACACGCTCGACAGCCCCGAGATCTCGGACGCCGCCTACGACGCCCTGATGCGAGAGCTGCAGGCGCTGGAGGCCTCGCACCCCGAGCTGCGCTCGAGCGATTCCCCCACCCAGCGGGTCGGCGGCCAGGCGCTCGAGAAGTTCGTCAAGGTGACCCACCGGCAGCAGATGTTGTCGCTGGGGAACGTCTTCGACGAGGCCGAGTTCACCGAGTTCGACGAGCGCCTGCGCAAGGCAACGGGCCTGCCAGCCATCGCCTATGTCTGCGAGCCCAAGATGGACGGGCTCGCCATCGAGCTGGTGTACGAGGCGGGGCAGTTCGTGCAGGGCTCGACCCGTGGTGACGGAGTGATCGGCGAAGACGTCACCTCGAACCTGCGCACCATTCGCAACCTGCCGCTCGTGCTCAAGGGCGAAGGCGTGCCCCGCCGCCTCGAGGTTCGCGGGGAGGTCTTCATTCGCAAGGCCGACTTCAAGCGCATGAACGACGAGCTGGTCGCGAAGGGAGAGCAGCCCTTCGTCAACCCCCGCAACAGCGCCGCGGGCTCGCTGCGACAGCTCGACCCGCGCACCACCGCGGCCAGGCCTTTGGCGGTGTTTCTGTACGAGGTGGGCGAGGTCGAGGGCCGAAGCTTCGCAAGCCACGTCGAGAAGCTCGACGCGCTGCAGGCGATGGGGCTGCCGGTCAACCCACGGCGCGCGGTGGTGACCGGGGTGGTGGCCGCCAGGGGCGCGTGGGACGCCCTGCTCGCCGAGCGTCACGCGTTGCCGTACGAGATCGACGGGCTGGTGGTGAAGGTCGACCAGCAGGACCTGCGCCAGCGCCTGGGCCAGGTGTCGAAGAGCCCGCGCTGGGCGGTGGCGTGGAAGTTTCCCCCCGAAGAGCTGGAGACGAGGGTCGAGCGCATCCTGGTGCAGGTGGGCCGCACCGGAGCCATCACGCCGCTGGCCGAGCTGAAGCCGGTCTTCGTGGGGGGCGTGACCGTCTCGAGGGCCACGCTGCACAACGAAGACGAGCTGCGCCGCAAAGACGTGCGGGAAGGCGACTGGGTCTTCGTGCGTCGCGCGGGCGACGTCATTCCCGAGATCGTCAAGGTCATCACCGGCAAGCGCACGGGCGCCGAGGTGCCCTTCGTCTTCCCCACCGCGTGCCCGGTGTGCGGCGCGGCCGTGAAAAAAGCCGAAGACGGCGCCATCGCCCGTTGCACCAACCGCGCGTGCCCCGCCCAGCTGGCCGGCAGGCTGCGGCACTTCGCCACCCGCACCGCGATGGACATCGATGGCCTCGGCGAGAAGCTGTGCGAGGCGATGGTCGAGCAGGCGCTGGTGAACTCGGTGGCCGACCTCTATTCGCTGACCCTGTCGACGCTCACCAGCCTCGAGCGCATGGGTGAGAAGAGCGCCCAGAACCTGCTCGAGGCCATCGCGCGCTCGAAGGACACCACCCTGCGCCGCTTCATCTACGCCCTGGGGATCCCCGACGTGGGTGAGGCCACCGCGAAGGCCCTCGCCGAGCACTTCCGCGAGGTGCCGGCCCTGATGCGGGCCACCGCCGACGAGCTGCAGCGCGTGAAGGACGTGGGGCCCGAGCTGTCGAGATCCATCGGTGCGTTCTTCGAAGACCCCGAGAACGGCGCGGTGGTCGAGGCCCTGCTCGCGGCGGGAGTGACTCCGAAGCCGCCCGAGGTGATCAGCGCCGGCCCCTTCAGCGGCAAGACGGTGGTGCTCACAGGGACCCTGGCCGGCATGAGCCGCGACGACGCGAAGAGCGCCATCGAGCTGCGGGGAGGCAAGGTGTCGGGCAGCGTCTCGAAGAAGACCGACTTTCTCGTGGCCGGAGAGGACGCCGGCTCGAAGCTGACCCGCGCCCGCGAGCTCGGCGTGGCGGTGCTGACCGAGGCCGAGTTCCTCGCGTTGCTCACGCCGCAAGCCCCATCAGGACCTTGAAGGTGAGCGTTGACGAAACACCGTGCCACGCTGCCTTTGGTTCCGTGGCTCAGGTGGCGCCGCCGGGCCCCGGTGGGTGAAAGTGCTGCGACATGAGCCGCCTGGCACTCATCGTCACCGACCTCGAGGGCGTGCACGGCGCGGACAGCGTCGACTGTCTGATCGTCGGCGAGCCCGGCTGGCAGCGCGCGCGGCTTCGGGCCACGCATGAGGTGAACCTGGTCATCGCAGGCCTGTCGCGGCAGGGCTTCGACGCATTCCTCGTCTCTGACAGCCACCGCAACGGCAGCGACGAGCCGAACCTGGTGCTCGAGGCGCTCGATGCCCGGGCCCGCTACGACTTTCGACACGACGCCTTCGCGGCCGCGCTCTTTTTTCGAGTCGAAGCGGTCGCGGCCCTGGGCATGCACGCGGGCGGCGGCGTCCCCGGGTTCGTCAGCCACGCGCTCGACGTCGGCCTGGCCTGGCAGCTCGGCGACCACTTCCTGTCCGAGACCGACTTCTTGCTGGACCTGTGCGCTGCGGCACAGGTGCCCTTCATTTTCGCCAGCGGGGACGACGCGCTGGTGGCCTCGCTGCCCGAGGGCGTTCGGGGGGTGGTGACCAAACACGTCACCTCGCCGGTTCGGGCGAGCTCTCTGCCGCTCGAGGCCGTCGAGCAGGCGCTGGTGCAGGCGTCGCTCGGTCCCCCACGAGGCGTCGCGCCGCTGCCAGAAGGCCCCCTGCGCCTGCACGTCAAGGGCTCGCAGTTCGACCTCCCCGACTTTACGTTCCTCGAGCGTGCGTCGGCCCACACGGTGCGGGTGGCCGGGGGCAGCAGCCCGCGGGCGCGGTACAGCAACGCCATGATGGCCATCGACGCGGTGCAGAGCGTGACCTCCCAGTTCATCACCAGGGCCCCGGGCGACGAGGGGTTCGTGCGCGAGGTCGAGGCGTTCCTCAGCGCACCCTGGCCGACCCTCGCTCGCTGAACCTCGAGCCACGACTGGTCCGACCACCTTCCCCCTCCCGAGCACAGGCGCACCCACAGGCTTCCGCGCATTTGAATGGAAGCGCGCGCTCAGTGACACTTCGGGCAATGCGCTCCTTCCTGGGTGGTGTGAT
>VYLD01000350.1_pt1 | contig 14208 bp, 8 predicted proteins | sample 5114401 | NCBI WGS metagenome assembly VYLD01 (sample SAMN12291783, study PRJNA351875) | freshwater metagenome | isolation source: freshwater lake | place: USA: Michigan, Gull Lake | collected 2013-08-08 | reverse complement strand
GGTGCTCGAGACGGGCGTGTTCGGCCGCGCCGCCGTGCCTTCGGGAGCCTCGACCGGCGAACACGAGGCCAACGAGCTGCGCGACGGCGACCCAGAACGCTACGGCGGCAAGGGCGTCAAGAAGGCCGTGCAGCACGTCGTCGAGACCATCGGGCCCGCGCTCATCGGCCTCGACGCGGCCGATCAGGCGGCCCTCGACGCTGTGCTGATCGAACTCGATGGCACACCCAACAAGTCGAAGCTGGGCGCCAACGCGATGCTGGCCGTGTCGATGGCCACCGCCCGCGCGGCTGCGACCGCCGTGGGGCTGCCCCTCTACCGGTACGTGGGCGGCGTTCAGGCCCGCACCTTGCCGGTGCCGATGATGAACATCCTCAACGGCGGAGCCCACGCCGACACCCGCGTCGACGTGCAGGAGTTCATGGTGCTGCCGTGGGGCGCCAGCTCGTTCGCCGAAGGGCTGCGTTGGGGCGCCGAGATCTTCCACGCGCTGAAGAAGATCCTCAAAGGCCGCAAGCTGGCAACCGGCGTTGGTGATGAAGGGGGCTACGCTCCGGACCTGGCCGCCAACGAAGAGGCGCTCACGCTCATCATGGAAGCCATCTCGGCGGCCGGCTTCACCGCGAGTCAGCAGATTGGCCTGTGCCTCGACGTCGCCGCCTCGGAGTTCTTCGACAAGGCCACCAAGACCTACCGCCTCAAGGGCGAAGGTAAGACCTACGACGCCGCCGCCCTGGTCGCCTGGTACCAGGACCTGGCCACCCGTTACCCCATCGTCAGCATCGAGGACGGCTGCGCGGAAGATGACTGGGCCGGGTGGAAGACGCTGACCGACGCGCTGGGCAAGAAGGTGCAGCTGGTGGGCGATGATCTCTTCGTCACCAACGTCAGCCGGCTCGAGCGGGGCATCGCGGCCGGCGTGGCGAACTCGATTCTGGTGAAGGTCAACCAGATCGGCACCCTCACCGAGACCTTCGACGCGGTGCGGGTGGCGCACCGGGCGGGCTTCACCTCGGTGATGAGCCACCGCTCGGGAGAAACCGAAGACACCACCATCGCCGATCTGGCGGTTGGCCTCGACTGTGGGCTGATCAAGACGGGCTCGGCGAGCCGGTCCGATCGGGTGGCCAAGTACAACCAGCTGCTGCGCATCGAAGAAGAGCTGGGCTCGACCGCGCGGTACGCCGGGCGCGCGAGCATCAAGGTGAAGGCCGGCGAAGGCCGATGACCGCGCACCGCATTCTGGTGTCGAACGACGACGGCATCGAGGCGAAGGGCCTCGACGCGCTGGTCAAGGCCGTCGAGCCCCTCGGCGAGGTCTGGGTGGTGGCCCCCGAGACCGAGCAGAGCGCCACCTCACACTCGTTGTCGCTGCACCGCCCGTTGCGTATTCGCCAACATGGTGAGCGCCGCTTCGCCGTCGACGGCACGCCTGCCGACTGCGTGTACGTCGCCCTCAATCACCTGCTGAAGGACCAGCGGCCCACCCTCGTGGTGTCGGGCATCAACCACGGGCCCAACCTCGCTGACGACGTCATCTATTCGGGCACCGTGGCTGCGGCGATGGAAGGGGCGATTCTCAACGTGCCGGCCATCGCCTTCAGCCTGGTCACCCGGCGCACCTTCGTCTTCGAGCACGCCGCCCAGTTCGCCCACGCCTTCGTCAAGACCGCCCTCACTCAGGCGCTGCCCCCCAGGCTGCTGCTCAACGTCAACGTGCCGTCGTATGGCCCCGTGAAGGGCTACCGCGTCACCCGCGCCGGGCGGCACAGCTACGGCGCTGACGTCATCGAGAAAGAAGACCCCCGCGGCCGCAAGTACTACTGGATTGGGGGGACCGGTTACGCCCACGAAAAAGAGCTCGGCACCGACGTCACCGCGGTGCACGACGAGCAGCTGGCGTCGGTCACTCCGTTGTTGATTGATCTGACGCACACCGCGCAGCTCGAGCTGCTCACGCGCTGGTCTGTCGAGGGCTTCACCCAGAGTCGCTGAAGCAGGGCGCTCAGATCGACGACCGAGTTCAGCGGCGTTCAGCTGCGAAGTCAGAGATCGCGTCGAGTTCTGCCTTCGCCAGCCTGCTCAAAGGTCTCAGCCAGCGGGGGGTCGTGGCCAGCGGTGGCGATCGGGTGCGAGTCGGACGAAGAATATTCAGCGATCGCCAGGGCGGCGTGCGTCGCGAACTTCCGACGACCTTCTTCGGTCACCAGTCCTCGGTGCCGTTCATTCCGTCGAGCGGGTCTCCGCCCTTCTTCTTGTCGCGCTTCTGGGTCCGCCCGCCGCGATCTTCCGAGCTCCAGTCTTCGGTGCCTCCGCGGTTCTCGAGGGGGTCTGCCGACCGGGACACCTTGTCGCTGTTGCCCGAGTCCCCATTGTTGACCAGCCAGGTCACCATGCGCTGCACCTCACCCTTCAACTGCCCGAACTCGTCGCCCTGCATGGTGGCGCGCTTGATCGCCAGGCGTTTGCCGGACTTGAGCTCGAAGTACCCCATGGTGACCTCGGTGCCGCCGCCCTCGAGCTCTTTGAGCACTGCGATGATGCCCCGGTCCAGGCCGAGGCTCTTGGCCACGCTGCCCATGGTCGAGCCGCCCTTGTCCTTCAGCGCCTCGGCGGCCAGCCGGTCCATCAGCGAGTCGTAGGCCCTGAAGCCAGAGGACGCGACCAGCTCGGGCGAGTACTCGACGTCATCAGGGGTCACCTCGATCATCGACCCTACCTGCCGAAAGCCGGGCCGCTCGACCTTCACCATCGCCTTGCCAATGGGCAACGTCCGCAAGGTGACCGGCGTGAAGCCCTGAAACTCACCGTTGAGGAACACCCGCGCTCCCGCCGGCTTCGTCTTCACCACGATGTTGCCCCGCAGCTGCGCGTTGCGGCTGTTGGCCACCTGCGACTTGAGGGCCACGAAGTCCTGCGGGAAGCGCTTTCGATCGACCTCGAAGGTCGATGACAGCGACACCAGGTTCAACACCGCCAGCTTCGCTTCTTCCACCTCGCCGCGCGCCTGCAGCACCGCGCCGTACATCGCCCAGGCGTCACACAGGTTCCCGCAGGTCTTCATCGCGGGTACGGCCTTGTCGAACTCCTTCAAGGTCGCGCGCAGCTTGCGCTCGGCGGGCTCGTAGCTGCGCCCATCGAAGTCGGCCTTCGACTCGGCGTAGCCGGTCTGCGCGCGCTTGAGGCTCGCCACCGCGTCTTCGTCGGGAGCGATGCCGAACAGGTCATCAGAGGTCTTCACCGTGAAGCCCTGGAACTCGGTCAGCGCCTCGTTCACGAACCCCTCGACCCGCAACACCTGGGCCTCGGCGGTCTTGTCCATCGGCACCATCAGCGCGGCCACCCGCCGCTCAGTGGGGGGCGGGGCCGCGAACGCCACGGCCCCTCCCAGCGAACAGCTGAGCAGGGCGGCTCGCAGCACGGTCGAAACGAGGGCGTTCATCGGCATCTCTCAATTGTACGGGAACAGCACCGGGTTGAAGCGCGGCTGGCTGGGCTGAGACGCCAGCACGCCCACGGTCGCCGCACCAGTGCCCACCACCACCACGCCACCCACCGCGGTCCAGAACCACCACTTGGTCAACACCGAGTCACCTCCGCCCTCGGCGCTCCGGCGCCCCTCGCCGCCACTCTTCGCGGCTGCCACGGGAGCGGGGTTCGCGAGGAACGCCTTCACCTGGTCGACCACCGGCCCGAAGTTGCCGTCCGACGGCAGCGCGACGCCCTTGAGGCGGTTGTTCGTCTCGACGTCCCACACCTCGAGGGCCCCCTCGCCCCCTTCGCCCACCTGGGCGACGATCAGGAAGCGGGACTTCATGGCCTCGGCGACCTGCCGCGCCTCTCGGGGAAGGCCCTTGCCCAGGTTCGCGGGCACCAGCGTGCTCATTGACTTACGGGCCTGACCGAAGCCCTCCACTTCGTTCAGCTCGACGGTGGCCTGCGCGCCCTCTTTGGTCACCGTGGTGAACAGGCCCGCGGGCACGTACCCGGGCCGCTTCACCAGCACCAGGTGTCGACCGCCGGGCACCATCGGCGACTCGGGCAGCGGGGTGGTGCCGAGCACGGCGCCACGGAAGGTGACTTCAGCGCCCAACGGCGTCGACGCGATGCGCAGCGCTCCTTTGGGGGCCTTGTTCAGGTCGGTGAGCGCCTTGTCGACGACCTTCTTCACGTCGGGCCCGAAGTACTTGGGGTCGAGCTCGATGGCCGGGAAGAACACCAGCGCCTTGCTCACGTTCTCGGCGGCGACCTTCTGGCCAGGCTTGCCGCCGGTCTGCAGCGCGATGTTCGCCAGGTGCAGGTGCAGCGTGGCGAGCTCTTTCGCGTCGGCCAGCGCGGGGTTCTGACCGAGGAAGCTCAGCGCCTCGTTGAACTTCGCGCCGGCCGCGTCGAAGTCGAGGTTGTCGACCGCTTCCACGCCTTCCTTCATCAGCACCACCGCCTTGTTCGGCGGCAGCTCGCCGGGGAAGAGCGACTCGAGATCGGTCAGCGCGACCGAGCGCTCATCGAGGCTCTTTCGCAGCTCGGTCTCGACCCTCGCGGCGCTGGCTTCTGCGAGCTCTTTGGGCACCACGAAGATCGCCGCCCGGCTGGGCAGCGAAGGGGCAGACGAGGCAGGCGATGACCTGGGCGCCGCGAGCACGACCATCAAGAGCGAGAGCACGCACGAGAGCGTAGTCGAGCCGGCCTCGAACGCACGCACTCGAACGGCGGGCCTGCCGACACGCGCCCACATGTGCGCTCTGTCAAATTCTTGTCAGCCGATCACTTGCGGCTACAGTCGCGCCTGACATTCCTGTAGCACGCGCAACACGTCGGTTAAGGCACTGAAAGCACGATGGAAAAGGGCGCGATGGCTGAACAGATGAGCACGATCAACGAGGCGACGGAAAGCGGCGACGGCAGCGGCAAAGGCGGCGGCGGTCGCGGCAAAGGGCGGCAAACCGGCTCTGGCGGCGGTGGCGGCAACGAGCGGCCGATTCAGCTCGCTGACGAGGCGCGGCGCCGGTACCTCAACTACGCGCTGTCGGTGATCACCTCGCGCGCGCTGCCCGACGTTCGCGACGGCCTCAAGCCGGTGCAGCGCCGAATCCTCTACGGCATGTGGAATGAGAACGTCACCCACGACGCCAAGCACAAGAAGTGCGCGAACGTCGTCGGCTCGGTGATGGGCAAGTTCCACCCGCACGGCGACACCGCCATCTACGACGCGCTGGTGCGCCTCGCGCAGGACTTCTCGCTGCGCTACCCGCTGGTCGATGGGCACGGCAACTTCGGGTCCCTCGACGGCGATGCGGCCGCGGCCATGCGCTACACCGAGTGCCGCCTCGAGCGCCTGTCCGACGAGCTGTTGTCAGAGCTGTCGCGCAAGACGGTGCCCTTCAGGCCCAACTACGACGGCACCAACCAGGAACCGATCGTGCTGCCGGCGAAGGTGCCTCAGCTGCTGATGAACGGCACCACCGGCATCGCGGTGGGCATGGCCACCAACATTCCCCCGCACCACGTCGGAGAGCTGATCGACGCCTGCCTCGAGCTGGTCAAGGACCCGAAGCTCGAGACCAAAGACCTGCTCAAGTTCATCAAGGGCCCCGACTTCCCCACCGGGGGCCAGCTGTTGAATTCGAAAAAAGAGCTGCGCGAGATCTACGAGACCGGCTCGGGGGCGCTGCGCCTGCGCGGCGAGTGGACGACGGAGGATCGCGGCCGCGGCAGCCAGCAGATCATCGTCACCTCGATTCCGTACATGGTGAACAAGGGCACGCTGGTCGAGCGCATCGGCGAGATCATCGCCGACCGCAAGCTGCCTCCGCTCACCGACGTGCGCGACGAGTCGACCAAAGACGTGCGCATCGTGATGGAGCTCAAGAAGGACGCCGACCCCGAGCTGGTGATGGCGTACCTGTTCAAGCACACCGCGCTGGCCACCAACTTCAACGTCAACATGACGTGCCTGGTGCCCACCGAGAACCCCGAGGTCGGCACGCCCAGGCGCCTCGATCTCAAGTCGATGTTGCAGCACTTCCTCGACTTCCGCTTCGAGGTGATCACCAGGCGGCTCGAGTTCGATCTCGCCCAGCTCAAAGCCCGTCTCCACATCCTCGAGGGGTTCGAGAAGGTCTACGACGCCCTCGACGAGATGATCCGCATCATCCGCAAGTCGGACGGCAAGACCGACGCGGCCGGCAAGCTCATCGCCCGCTTCAAGCTGTCCGACGAGCAGGCCGAGGCGATCCTCGAGATGAAGCTGTACAAGCTGGCGCGCCTCGAGATCCTGGTGATCGAAAAAGAAGCGAAGGAGAAGCGGGCCGAGGCGAAGCGGCTCAGCGAGATCCTCAAGAGCGACAAGCTGAAGTGGAACACCGTTCGCGACGAGCTCGCCGAGGTGCGCAAGACCTACGAGGACAAGCGCCGCACCAGGATCGGCGGGGCCGTCGAAGAGCTCGAGTACAACGAAGACGCCTTCATCGCCGACGAAGACGCGCAGGTGGTGATCACCCGTGACGGCTGGGTCAAGCGCGTGCGCGAGCTGAAGGACCCCACCTCGACGCGCATGCGCGAAGGCGACGAGCTGGTGGCGCTGCTGTCGGGCTCGCTCAAGTCGAACGTGGTGTTCTTCTCGAACCTGGGCACCGCCTACGTCACCCGCTTCAACGACGTGCCCGCCTCGACCGGCTACGGCGACCCGGTGCAGAAGCTCTTCAAGTTCGACGACGGAGAGCGCGTGGTGGGCGCGCTGTCGCTCGACCCGCGCCTGCCGCAGCCCGAGAAGCTGGTCGCGGTGTCGAAGCGCGGCTTCGGGTTGCGCTTCACCCTCGCCGCCCACACCGAGGTCTCGACCCGCGCGGGCCGTCGGTATGCCCGGCCTCCGGTGGGCGACGAGCTGATCGGCGTGTCGGCTGCGGGCGAGAAAGATCTGCTCGCGGTGGTCACCCGCAAGACCTTCGCGCTGGTCTGCAAGGTGAGTGAGGTCAACGAGCTGGCCGGCCCCGGCAAGGGCGTCACCGTGATCAAGCTGGCCCCCGATGACGAGGTGGCGGCCTTCCTCTGCACCACCCGCAAGGACGAGTCGATCGCGCTCGAGACCACGAAGGGCAAATCGCTGACGCTGTCGCCTGGTCGCTACGAGGTGACCAGCCGCGCCGGCAAGGGCCGCGAGATGTCGAAGAAAGACGGCGTCAAGGCGGTGATGCGGGCCCCGCTCATCGTCACGCTGCCTGAGCAGACCCCAAAGGAGAAGTGAGCCATGGCTGCTTCGAAGAGATACGACGCTGAAGAGATCGAGGTCCTCGAGGGCCTGGAGCCGGTGCGCATTCGCCCCGGCATGTACATCGGCGGCACCGGGGCCGACGGGTACCACCACCTGCTCTGGGAGATCGTCGACAACTCGGTCGACGAGGTGATGAACGGCTTCGCCACCCGCATCGAGGTCACCCTGCACAAGGGCGGCACCTCGGTCACCGTCACCGACGACGGGCGCGGCATTCCGGTGGCGATCATGCCGAAGTACAAGAAGCCGGCGATCGAGGTGATCCTCACCACGCTGCACTCGGGCGGGAAGTTCAAGCAGGGCAACTACCAGCACTCGGGCGGTCTGCACGGCGTCGGCAGCTCGGTAGTCAACGCGCTGTCGAGCGAGCTGCTGGTGGCCATCAAGCGCGACGGCAAGCTGCACGAGCAGCGCTACGCCCGCGGAGTGCCGCAGACGAAGCTCAAAGTCGGCGCCAACGTTCGTGGCACCGGCACCAGCCTCACCTTCACGCCGGACACCGAGATCTTCGGCGCCAAGCTGAAGTTCGACGCCGAGCTGATTCGCGAGCGGCTGGAGTCGAAGAGCTACCTGCACAAGGGCATGGAAGTGGTCTTCATCGACGAGACCCAGTCGCCCAAGGTCGAGAGCACCTTCAAACACGACGGCGGCATCGCCGAGTACATCGTGAAGCTGGTCACCGATCGCCAGAAGCTGCTGGTGCCGGTCAACACCCAGCCCTTCTACAAAGAACACGACAACGGCATTCGCCTCGAGCTCGCCCTCTGCTGGACCGAGGCCACCGACGAGCTGGTGAAGAGCTACGTCAACGGCATTCCCACCAAGATGGGGGGCACCCACGAGAACGGGCTGAAGTCGGGCGTGGTCAAGGCGGTGCGCAACTACATCGAGACCCACGCGCTGACCCCCAAGGGCGTGACGCTGACCGCCGATGACATTCGCGAGGGGCTGGTCTGCGTATTGTCGACCTACGTCGTCGAACCCCAGTTCCAGGGCCAGACCAAGGAACGCCTCAACAACCCCGAGGTGCAGGGGCAGGTCGACAACGTGGTGCGCCCGGCGGTCGAGAAGTGGCTCAACGATCACCAGACGATCGCCGAGGCGGTGGTGGCCCGCATCATCCTCGCGGCGCGCGCTCGTGAAGCCTCACGCGCCGCCAGCCAGGCCGTCACCCGCAAGGGGCCCGTCAACCGCACGCACCTGCCCGGCAAGCTGTCCGACTGCGCGTCGGCCGACCCCGCCGAGTCAGAGCTGTTCATCGTCGAAGGAGATTCCGCCGGTGGCACCGCCAAGCAGGGCCGCGACCGCCGCACCCAGGCGATCTTGCCGCTGCGAGGCAAGGTGCTCAACGCCGAGCAGGCCTCGAGCGACAAGGTGTCGGGCAACAAGGAGCTGCAGGACATCGCCAACGCCCTGGGCTGCGGCCTCGGCAACGCCATCGATCTCTCTCGCCTGCGCTACGGGAAGATCTTCCTGCTGATGGACGCCGACGCCGACGGGCAACACATCTCGACGCTGTTGCTGACGTTCTTCTACCGGCACATGCGCCAGCTGATTCGCGGGGGGCACATCTTCATCGCGCAGCCCCCGCTGTACCGGGTCGACATCGGCAAAGAGACGTACTGGGCGCTGGACGAGCAGCACCGCGATCAGATCATCAAGGACAAGACCCGCGGAAACGCCAGGCCCAGCATCATGCGCTTCAAGGGCCTGGGCGAGATGACCGCTGACGAGCTGAAAGACACCACCCTCGACCCGAAGAAGCGCATCACGTTGAAGGTCACCGTGGACAACGAGCTCGAGACCGACCGCACCATCAACGAGCTGCTCGGCAAGGAAGTCTCGGCCCGGTTCAACTTCATCATGGAGCGCGCCTCGGACGTCGACGAGATCGACGTGTAGCCCCCCCGGTTCCTGGGCGGCCCGTCGTGCAACGACTGCCACCAGGCGCCGGTGCGCGCCTGGCGAAGCCTCACAGCCCCGTGAGCGGGCCGGTGCAGAACGCCGGGTCGCCCCAGGTGCTGTGGGTGCCGCCGTACGCACGCAGAATCGAGACCAGCAGGTTGTTGTGGTTCTGGCCGTTGAAGCGAACGAAGCGCCCCATGGGCCAGCCGCCCGCGCCGCCCGCCAGAAGGTGCGGCATGTCATCGTGGCTGTGCTCGTTGCCCCGCGAGACGTCGCTGCCCTGAAAGACCAGCGTGTTGTCGAGCAGGGTGGTGCCGTTCGCGTCGGTCAGCCGCTTGAGGCTCTCGAGAATCGACGCGAACTGCTCCATCTGCCAGCGGTCGCGGTCCGCCACCTTGGCGCGGCCGGGGTCGCCGTCGCCGTAGTGGGTCAAGTTGTGAATGGACGAAGCAATGCCGAGGAACGGCATGCCGCGGTGGTTCTTCGCGTCGCTCCACATGATGGTGGCCACGCGCGTCAGATCGCACCGGAAGGCCAGCGCCAGCAGCTCGAGCTGCAGCTTGGCCACCTCGGGCATGGTGGTCTCGTTCAGCGCGGCCAGCTCTCCCGGCGGCATCGGGGTCGGGCACGCGCCGGGCGGCAGCGCGGTCACCCGCACCTCGAGGTTGCGCACCTGGGTGAAGTGCTCGTCGAGGCGCTGCTGGTCGACGGTCCCCATACGACGCTTCACCAGGCTGATCTGATCCTTCACCGCGTCGAGCACCGAGGCCCGGCGGCGTTGAACCGCGTCGAGCATCTGAGTGGGCTGGCCCGAGTCGATAAACAGATTTCGAAAGGTCAGCCGCGGGTCGTTCTGCGGCAACAGCGGCTGGTTGTCGCCCGCGTAGCTCATCACTCCCGAGACGTCGCGCTCGAGGCAGCTGACGCCGAGCTGAAGGCTGGCGACGCGCGTCTGACCCACCATTCCGACCAGCTCCTGGTCGATGGACTTGCCCTTCGCCCACCCCGCCGTGGTGTTGTCATTGCCGACGAACGACCCTGTGTTCAGCTTTGCCCCGGTGAGCAGCGCTGCCAGGCCGCGCTGATGCATCTCGCCGTTGCCAGAGATGGCCACGTTCATGTCGATGCCCTGCACGAACAGGCACTGGTCGCGATACGGCACCAGGGGCTGGTGAATCGGGCCCAGCGTGAATTGCGTTGGTGACGCCCCCGCGGCGGGGAACCACTGCGGCGTGTAGACCCCGTTGGGCACGTACGAGGCGATGAACCGCTTGGGCACCGCGCCGCCGTCAGCGCGCGCAGCGTCGGGCAGCAGGGGCAGGGCGACCACGATACCGCCGGCGCCCCTCAGCAACGTCCTGCGACTGAGCGGGGTCTTCATCGCGCCACTCCTGCGGGTCGGGTTCGAAAGGTGTCACTCATCACGATCGCCACCAGCAAGTCGTCGAACCGGCCCTGCGACGAAGAGAACTTCTCCTGCACCTGCGTGAGGCTGCAGGCGTCGCCCTGCCCCAGGGCGCGGCCCATCGCGAAGTGCAGCCACTCGGAAGCGACGCAGTCTTGCACCTGGCGAGAATCGGCCAGTCGCCGCGACAGCTCGGGCACGCCGTTGAAGGTGCCCTGCAACGTCTCTTCGCGCGCGAAGGTCACCTCGCCCGAAGCGTCGACGGGCAGCTGGTTCTCCTGGTCGCGCCAGGCCCCCATCGAGTCGTAGTGCTCGAAGCCGAACCCGATGGGGTCGATCAGGCTGTGGCAGCCGGCGCAGTTCGGGTCGACAGAGTGTTGGCTGAAGCGCTGGCGGGTGGTCTTCCCCGTGTTCGGCGGTGGCGGTGTGATGACCAGGCCTTCAGGGGGCGGCGGCGGGGGCTGACAGAGCAGCTTGTCGAGCACGAAGACGCCGCGTCGAATCGGTGACGATTGATCCGGTGAAGACAGCCGCGCCAGCAGCGCCGGCTGCGTCAGCAACCCGAGCCGCTGCGCTGCAGGCATCGACAGGGGCGTGAACTCGGCCGTGAGCCCGCTCTGGTTGGCGTACGCCGCCATCGTGTCGTTCACATAGAGGCGGTCGCTGGTGAGCAACCCCTTGAGCGTGCCGTCGCGCTTGAGCGAGTCGTCGAGGAAGAGCTGCAGCGATAGTTGCCAGGCCTGGGCGAGCGCGGGCGTGAAGGTCGGGGAGGTCGCCAGGTCCTTGTTCAGGTTCGCGACGTCATCGACCCGCAGCCACAGGTCGAAGAACCGTCGGCGGCCGCGTGCAGCCTTCGGGTCCGCCAGAAGTCGTCGGGCCTGGGCCTCGAGCACGACGGAGTCTTCGAGGGTGCCGGCCTCGGCGGCAGTCAACAGCTCGTCGTCTGGCATCGACGCCCAGATCAGGTAGGACAGCCGCGACGCGAGCTCGACGCCCAGCAGCGGCGTCCGCAGGTCCCACTTGCTGGCAGGAGCCGCGCCCTCTTCGAAGCGGTTGAGGAACTGCGGCGACTGCAACATCACCTGAACGGTCCACTCGACGGCGGTGTCGAAGTTGGCTTCGCTCGCGAACACCTTCTGGAAGAAGGTCTTGAAGGCCGCGCGCTCGTCGACGGTCAGCGACCGCCGAAAGGCCCGGCGCCCGAAGGTGGTGATGAACGCGTCGGCGCACGCGGTGTCCCGGGTGGTGCAGGGCACGATGCGCGATCTCCGCTCGGCCATCGCTGACGCCGCGATGCCCTCTGCCGCTTCGAGGTACCGGGTCACGCCTTCGCTGGTGACCCGCAGCGACTGGGCGTCGTTGTCGAACCCGCCGACCAGCGGCTCTTTGGGGAAGTCCTTCGCGGGCTTCGACGTGTCGCCGAGCAGATCGGCGATGGTGTTGTCGTACTCCGCGCGGGTCAGCGGGCGCATCGGCGTGCGCGTCGCTTGACCGTCGCACTCGGCCATGGGCGGGGGCACTTCTTCGGGGTCGGGGTTCTTCGGGCAGCCACACAGGGCCAGCACCGCCACCCAGGAGCCGACATGAAACGAGCGCATCTGCATGGACCTCGTACGTTGCAGGTCTGCCGGCCTGGATGCAACGCAGGTTTTTTCCAACATGACCCGAGTCTGAAGAGACGACAAGCCGCGAACACGTCAGCGACCACCGCGCTTGCACGTCACGCGCTTGTGGGCGAGAAGGCCCGCGACGGTACGGGGTGTAGCGCAGTCTGGTAGCGCGTCTGCCTTGGGCGCAGAAGGTCGTCGGTTCGAATCCGGCCACCCCGACTTCAGAACAAGAGCCTGTCTTGAAAGCGCCCGTAGCTCAGCTGGATAGAGCATCGGCCTTCTAAGCCGAGGGTCGTGGGTTCGAGTCCCGCCGGGCGCGCTTCAAGACCTCCCCTCAGCCATCACCTCCCAAGCGCTCCTCCAAATCGCACCTGGCCTCGCGGGCCCTGCAAGCCCCTGCATTGGCTCGTTCGAAGCTGTCAGGGCTGATTGACACTCTAGCATGTCCATGTAGATTGACGGCCGATGACACCGGCCGCCAGCCTGTTGAACGAGCCCCCCAAGCTCGACCTCCGCCGCTATCTGCGCACGGGCCTTTCGAGCGTCTTCATCCTGTTCATGCTGGCGTCGGCGCACCTGCTGATGGTGGTGATCAACGCCGCCGAGCACGCGGTCGAGCGGCCGGACCCCGCCGTCGGCCTGAGCGCGCGAATGTTCAGCGATCGGCCGATGACCGAAGAGCTCGAAGCGGCCCTCAAAAAAGCGCGCAACCCCGAACAACAAGCCGTGCTGCGTGCGGCGCTGGTTGAGGCGCAGGCTGGCAGACCCGTCGCAATGCAGACTCTGCCGGTCACCACCTTCCTGGTGCAGATGACCCTCGGCCTGACCGCGCTTGGGCTGTTCCTGACCTGGCTGACGTCGCGTATCGCGAGTGACGCCGCACAGACGATCCTCGGAATCTTCGCCGGCAACCTGCTGTGGACGGGCGCCGTCGAATACGGCCTCACCATCGCAGCCCGCTCGCTCGGCATCGCCAAGACGGTGGGGGTCATCGATGGCCAGCTGGTCGGCATCTACGGTGAGTACGTGCTGCTCAAGCACTCCTGGGGAGCGCTGGCGCTGGTCACCGTCTACCTGATGTTCCTCGAGTCTTCGCGCTGCCCCATCTTCCTGTTCTGGCGGGAACGGGTGCCCTCGATGCGAGGCCCCATCGCGTCGGGCCGCATCGACAACTACGGACCCCGCAGCGCCTTCCAGTACGCCAGCACGGTGTGGGGCTTCTACCTGCTGCTGCTCTGGGCCTACGACGAGAAGCTCTTCGGCGTGCACGGCCTGTTCACCACCGGCGTGATGTTCCTGTCGATCGCGGGCTCGCTCTACTGCGTGTGGAAGCTGCACCAACAGAACGGCTGGGGTCCGTCGGTCCGCTACTCCGTCGGCGCCATGATCCTGGTGTGGACCCCGATCGAGATCGCCGGCAAGTGGGGCATCTTCCGTGAGCCCTGGCTGCTCCTGCAGCCTGAGACGCTCGTCATCTTCTTCGGTGGCCTCGCGCTCGGTACCTCGTGGCTGTGGCGAGCCCAGCGAAAGGTGCCGACGGTCGCGCCCCGCCACGTCGTCGGCTCCTCGAGCGGTGAAGCCCCCGCCGCGGGCAGCCTGGTGTTGTCGCGTCAGCGAAACTGAACTCGAGCGCCAAACGGCGTCAACGCTGCTTGACAGTTCCGGTGATTGACCGGAAATGCGCGCCGTGGCGCTCTTCCCGTTCTCAGCGATCGTAGCCCAGGATGAATTGAAGCTCGCGTTGCAGGTGGTCGCGGTCGACCCCAGCATCGGCGGCGTGCTGGTCTTTGGAGACCGCGGCACCGGCAAGTCGACCGCCGTGCGCGCCCTGGCGGCGTTGTTGCCTGACATGCGGGCCGTTCAAGGCTGCCCGTACCAGTGCGACCCCGCCGACGATGGCAAGGCGTGCGTGGCCGGGTGCGCGGTCAACCTGCGCGGGGGCCCACGAACTGCCGTCTCGGTGCCGGTGCCGGTGGTCGACCTGCCGCTGGGCGCGACCGAAGACCGCGTGGTGGGTG
>VYLD01000630.1_pt1 | contig 14224 bp, 12 predicted proteins | sample 5114401 | NCBI WGS metagenome assembly VYLD01 (sample SAMN12291783, study PRJNA351875) | freshwater metagenome | isolation source: freshwater lake | place: USA: Michigan, Gull Lake | collected 2013-08-08 | reverse complement strand
GCCTCGACAGAGAGCGGCATGACCGCGGGTTCCGGGCTGGGCTGTCGAGCCGTTCCCCCAGCAGGGGCGGGCCGGGCCGGCTCGCCGCAGTGCGACGCGAGCGCAGGGGCGACGAGGGGCGGCGTGATGCGCCGCGCCAGCCCCCAGTCCATCACCGTCACCTCGCCGTACGGCCCGATGATGATGTTCGCGGGCTTGAGGTCGCGGTGCAGAAAGCCCTGCTGGTGCGCGTAGGCCATGGCGTTGAGGATCGACATGAAGACCTGGACCCGCACGTGGAAGGGGAAGCGCGCGTGCGTGGCGGGGTCACCGTCTCGCAGCCGGCTGATCACGGCGTCGAGCCCCTCGCCGCGCAGGTGCTTCATGACGAAGAAGTACTGCCCGTGCTCATCGACGCCCACGTCGTGCAGCGGCACGATGTTGGGGTGCTCGAGGGCGCCCACGGTGCGGATCTCTTCGACGAACCTGGCCAGCAGACCGACGTCGTTCGACCGGGGCAGGCGCTTGATCGCCACCGTGCGCTCGACGTCGTGATCTCGCGCGAGCACCACCTCGCCCATGCCGCCGCGCCCCAGCTCGGTCAGGTGTTCGAAGCGTTCCTGGCGCGAGGAGCTGACCTGCGGCGCCTCGCCCTGCCACTCGATCCTGGGGAGCACGGTGGTGCGACGGGACTCGGGCGGCTCGCTCACCGGCGTGGCGCGAGCGCTCGGGTTGACGGTGGTGTCGTTGGGTCCAAGCAGGGGAATGGTGTCGGCCATCGGGGCTCCGGGGGTTGGGCTCACACACTACCTTGACGGCCGAACCGCTGGCGCAACGACGCCACGGGACGCGCCGGCTGGGGAAGACCGAGGTGCGCTTGACCGATCCGGCCCGGGGTGTTTATAAGTTGGTCGAGCAACCTATTTATGGCGAGACCCAGCAACACCGACGAACGAAGGAAGCAAATCACCCGAGGCCTCATGCGGGTGATGGCGAAGAAGGGCTACGACCGTGCGTCCGTCGCCGACCTCGCCAGGGCCGCGAAATTGACGCCCGGCCTCGTGCACTACCACTTCAAAGACAAGCTCGAGATTCTCACCGCTCTGGCGGGGCACCTGTCTGAAGACAACCTCGCCGCGCTACGCCAGCATCTCTCTGGCTCCACCGGCCCAGCGAAGTCCATCGACGCCATCATCGACTTCTACCTGGGCCTGGGAACCTCCGCGAACCCAGGGGTCCTGGCGTGTTGGATCGCATTGAGCGGTGAGGCGCTGAGGCACAAGGCCATCGGGAAGGTGTTCGAGGAAACGCTGGCCGCCATCCACGAGGTGGTGAGGGAACAGATTGACGAGGGCATTCGAGAGAAAATCTTCCCAGCGAGAGTCGACGCTGCTGCTGCGGCAGCTGGCCTGGTCGCAACGATCCAGGGGTACTTCGTTCTCGCCGGAACTGCTCGGGCGCTGATTCCCAAAGGCTCGGCGGCGCGAACCGCCAAACAGATGATGCAGGCGCTTCTCCGATGAACCGAATGTGTTGGGTACGGCTGGCTTTCGAAATCTTGTTGGGGCCCGGTCTCCTGCTCGTCGCGCTGCTGCCCTGGCACCTCTGGTCCGTTGCTCGAGGTCTTCGGACACGAAGTCGACGCGCCTGGAGGCTCAGTCTCACCGAAGACCAACTCCAGGTGTGGGTCGGGGAGCGGCTTCGGCATCAGTGGCGGTTGGGAGCGATTGCACGAGCCCGCTACGCCCAGAATGCGAACTGGACGGAGTCCACCATCGTGGAGGATGCGCTGACCCTCTACGATGCTCACGGAAGCTCTCCGATGAAGATCCCCGCTTCGGCTGAGGGCTTCCGAACGCTCCTGGGTGCCCTTCAGCGCCACGAGATTCCCATCACCACCGTGCAGGTCGATGCCCCGGCATTTCTCGACTGACAGCGCTGGCTGTCGTCAGCGCGAAAGCGGTTCCCACCCCGATGATGAAGGGCCTTACGGAGTGAGCACATGATTTCACGTTCAACCACCAACAAGCTCGGCCTTCTGGGGGCCCTGTATCTGTCGCAGGGCCTGCCCTTCGGGTTCTTCACGCAGGCCCTGCCCGTGATGATGCGCCAATCGGGCCGCTCCCTCGAGCAGATTGGCCTCGCCTCGTTGTTGGCGATCCCGTGGGCGCTCAAGTTCTTGTGGGCACCATGGGTCGACCGACACGGCTGGCGGACGTTGGGTCTCCGCAAGAGTTGGATTGTCCCCCTGCAGTTCGTCATCGCCGTGGTACTGGCCATGGCGGGCTGGCTGGAGCCTACCAACCAGTTCGCCGGTCTGTTCGCCGTCGTCTTGCTGGTGAATGCGCTCAGCGCGACGCAGGACATCGCCACCGACGGCCTGGCTGTGGAGATCTTGAACCACGGCGAGCGTGGGCTCGCGAACGGCCTTCAGGTCGGAGCGTACCGACTCGGAATGGTCCTGGGCGGCGGGGTCCTGCTGATTCTCTTCGCCCACCTCGGCTGGAAGCTCTCCTTCCTTGCGATGGCGGCGGCGGTTGTCGCGGCCACGATCCCCACCTTGCTCCATCGGGAAACACCAGCGCACGCTCACCTCGAGCCCCAACAGCTCCGACCATCAGCCCACTTTCTTCGCCTGCGCGGAGTGTGGCCGCTGCTCGCGATGCTGTTCCTGTTCAAGTTCGGCGAGGCATCGGCGACGACGATGCTGCGGCCCTTCATGGCCGACCACGGCATGGGTCTCGAGGACGTGGGCTGGATGTTGGGAACAATCGGGTTCGTGGCCGGGCTCTTGGGCGCCCTCGCTGGGGGTTGGCTCGCCGGGAGATTGCCCCGAAAGACAGCACTGGTCCTCTGTGCCGCCGCCCAGGCCGCCAGCCTCGCAACCTACGTGGTGGTGGCCTTGGGTTTCCCGGGCAAGGCCGCTCTCGCGGCGGTCGTCGCCGTCGAACACGCTGGCGGTGGTATGGCGACGGCCGCGCTCTTCACCTGCATGATGGATTGGTGCAGGCCCGGCCACAGCGGAACCGACTACACCGTACAGGCCTCGACGGTGGTCATCGCCAGCGGCGTGGCCGCCTCGCTCAGCGGCGTCACCGCGCACCATCTCGGGTACGCAGGGCATTTCGCGCTGGCCTTCGCTCTGAGTCTTGCCGCGCTCGGCGCCGTGGTCGCGCTGTTTCCCACCACCGCACCTGCCGAGTCGCGGTGAAGGAAGCGCTGACCTGCGCATCGCCATCGATGCCGGAACCTTCGACCCAATGACCAACGGCCGTCTTTCGGTTCTCCGGCGGGTCCGGGCTCTTTGGCGCGCGCATCGTCTTGGTGGCGGTCAACCCCGACAAGACGCCGCTGTTCGGGCGTCAGGTCATCGAAGCTGAAGCAGCTCGCGGCAGAAGGCCAACAATCGAGCCCTCCTGCCCGCCGCGGGTTGCTGCCCTCGCAATCCGTCGATCACCGTGGGCACGCAGGGCGCGAAAGCTCGGCCCTCGTGTGGGTCGCCCGAACAGCTGTCATTCCCCTCACGCCCGTCGTGCACCCTGCCGGGTCGATGTCAGACCCCTTCGGTACACCCGCCTCATGACCGAGATCGAGCGCCGAGCGCTGGTAGCACTGTGGAGCTTTCAGGGGGTGGGCCCGAAGAGCGTGGCGGTGCTGGCGCAGCGGGTGCCAATGGCCGAGTGGTTCAGCCTGCCCCTGCAGCAGCTGGCGGTGTTGATGGACGCGAACGAACCGGTGGCCGCCGCGCTTCGTGAGTGCGGGTCGCTCGAGCGGCGCGCAGAGCTGCTGTGGCATCGGCTCAAAGACGACCGGCAGCGGGTCTGCTTCCGCGGTGAAGCGGCGTACCCGCCGTTGCTGGTCGACACGCCGACCGCCCCGCCGCTGCTGTTCTATCGTGGGCAGGGCGCGAGGGGCTCTTCGCGGGGGCAGGTGGCGATCGTGGGCACCCGCCGCACCACCAAAGAGGTGCTCGACTTCACGCGGGCGTTCTCTCGTGACTGTGTCGATCAGGGGCTGCTCATCGCCAGCGGCGCCGCCGAAGGGGTCGACACCGCCGCTCATGAGGGAGCGCTCACCGGGCAGGGCGAGACCTGGGCCTTCGTCGCCAGCGGGCTCGATCAGATCGATGCGGCGCCCCTGAACATCGTGCGGCGCCTGCTGACCCGGGGCGGCACCGTGTTCTCGGAATACCCACCGGGCGCACGCGCCAACGAGGGCCTGTTCGTGCAGCGCAATCGACTCATCTCGGGGGCCGCGGCGGTCACCGTGGTGGTGCGAGGGGGCGAACAGTCGGGCGCCAGACACACCGCCGAGTTTGCGAAGAAGCAGGGGCGCCGGGTGATGGCGGTGCCCGCCGCGCCCGGAACCGTCGGTGCCGAGCTGTGCCAGGCGCTGCTTCAGCAAGGAGCACAGGTGGCCTTCGACGCGACCGACGTGGTGCGAGCGCTGGCCTTGAGTGCGCTGCCGGTGTCCACGATGAGGCAGGCCGCCGCTGAAGAGGTCAGCGCCACGGCCCGGCAGCTCTACGAGCGAATGCCATCGGGGCCGTGCGATGCCGACGAGGTCTTCGCGACCAGTCCAGAACGGTCGTCGGGAGCGCTCGCGGCCGCGCTGCTCGAGCTCGAGCTCGCCGCGTGGGTGGTGGTGGGCACTGGGCGGCGGTACGAGAAAAGACCTGTGAAGTCGCTGCGATCCTTTGTTGACGAGGCAGAGGGTGCCAACTAGAAGCTCCGAGTCTTTCGACGACGGTTGAAAGGAAAAAGAGACGCACATGTCCTCCAGCATGATGGTTCATCACCTCCTCGACGTGGTGCTTTCCGCAGAACCCGCCCACGCCGCCGAGGCCAGCTTCAAGGACTCGCTTGTCGGCTTCTTCAAAGAAGGCGGCACGTTCATGTTCGTGAACATCTTCTGGCTCGCGTGTGCTCTGGCGGTGACGGTGGAGCGCATCGTGACCCTGATGTTCAGGTACAATCTGAACGCCGGCCCCTTCATGGAGCAGATCACCAAGCTCGTGCTCACCGGCAACCCAGATCGTGCCGTGAAGCTCTGTGGCGCTGCTCCCAATGCTCCGCTCGCCAAGGTCGTCCGCGCCGGTCTCACCCGCGCCAACCGCGGCGAGATCGAGGTCGCCAAGTCCATCGAGGAATCGATCCTCGAGAACAACCCGCACATCACCGCTCGCATTCAGTGGCTCTGGTCGCTGGCGAACATCGCCACGCTCTTCGGCCTCATCGGCACCATCATCGGTCTCATCGGTACCTTCAAGTCGCTCGGCAACGTGCCAGCCGACCAGAAGCAGGCCCTGCTGTCGAAGGGCATCTCGGAAGCGATGAACAACACCGCCTTCGGGCTGGGCATCGCGGTGACCTGCATCATCGCTCACTTGTTCCTCACGGCCTACGCGCGAAGCATGATCGAGGTCGTCGAGCTCAACGCGATGAAGCTCGAGAACCTGCTGGCGCGCCGAGCTGCGGGCGAGACCAGCGCCATGGACTTCGAGAAGGCTTCCTGACTCGGGCTCTTGTTTTCGGTGACCTCAGGAACTCACTGAGGGTATCGATGTCAGGGCCCTCGAGGTGGTGACATGGCATTTCACGTCTCGAAGCGAAAGCTGAAGCCGAAGGAAGAGGAAGAAGCGGGGGAACTGAACATCGTTCCGTACCTCGACATCCTCATGAACCTCATCATTTTCATGCTGCTCTCGATGGCTGGTATTGCCACCATCGGCATGTTGAACGTGAACGCTCCTGAGTATGGTGGCTCTGGCGGCGGCAACCCCGAAGAAAAACCTCCGCTCCTGCTGACGGTCGCTATCGCCAAGAATGGGTACTACCTCGCTGCGACTGGTGGAGTGCTCCCCGGCCAGGAAGGCGCCGCACCAGCTGATCCCGCGGCTGGGTCTCCTCCGACTGTCGGGAAGAAGGCTGATGGTTCGTACGACTACGACGGTCTCAACGCGAAGCTGAAGGAAGTGAAGACGGCCTTCCCTTCCGAGAGCAAAGTGATCATCGCTGCCGAGTCAGATACTCCGTACGACATTCTGGTCAGCACCATGGACGCGACCCGCGAGACGGTCGATCACAAGTTGCTCTTCCCCGACGTCACGCTCGCGAGCTTCTGAAGGAACCACGTCATGGCCGCCGCCGCAAACCCAGCCGCCGAGCTCACCAACGACGACGTTCAGCGAAGTCGCTTTCGCAAGGCGCTGGCGCGGAAAAAGCGCAAAGAGCGCGAGGCTGAAGGCGAGATCAAGGAACTCAACATCACCGCGATGATGGACATCATGACCATCATTCTTGTGTTCTTGATCAAGTCATACACCGCCTCATCGGTGCAGATCACCGCGTCGGAAGACATCAAGCCCCCACTGTCGTCGACCCGGTTGGTTCCCAAAGACACCATCGCGGTCACCATCACGCCGAGAAACATCCTGGTGGGCGAAAAATCAAAGGCGTCGCTGGTGAACATGCAGCCGCGCCCTGACGAGATGCAGGGCAAGCTGATCTTGCCGCTGGACGCTGCTCTGAAGAAAGAAGTTGAGAAGCTGAAGTTCATCGCTGAGCGCAACCCCAACGCGCCATTCCTGCAGGAGGTGTCGATCATTGCTGACCGGCGCATCTCGTATGAATTGTTGAGTTCGGTGCTGTACACAGCAGGGCAGAACGAGCTCAAGAACTTCAGGTTCATCGTCATCTCGACGGCCGAGTAAGCAAGGCTCGCCTCGCGAGGAAACGGGCGAGGGCTTCAGGTCCTCGTCGCCAGACCTTGCCTCGGCCGGTCAAGCCAGGTTCCTCAACCCTCCGCTCGGTGGTTTTTTCCTCTCAGCGTCCTTCCCCGCGACCTCGTTCGCGAGGGAGGCCGCTGGCGCCCGCCGCCCTGCTCGGCGAGAGGAAGCGCGGGCGAGAATCTGGCTCGACGGGCTGGTAGAGCAGGGCTTCCCACCATGCGCCCCATGAGACCAACCCATGCCTGTTGACCCCGCTGGTACACCCATCACGGTCATCGGCGGCGGGCTCGCAGGCAGCGAATGTGCCTACCAGCTGGCGCGCCTGGGGCATCAGGTCGTGCTTCGCGAGCAGAAGCCGCACACCCGTTCCCCGGCGCACAAGACCGACGGCCTGGCCGAGCTGGTGTGCTCGAACTCGATGCGCTCGGACAACCCCGAGAGCGCCATCGGCATGCTGCACGCCGAGCTGCGCCGGGTGGGCAGCGTCATCCTCGGGGCGGCGGACACCCACCGGGTCCCCGCGGGCGACGCGCTGGCCGTCGACCGGGAACACTTCTCGGCCGAGGTCACCGCGCGGCTGCTGGCCACCGGCCGTCTTCGGCTCGTGGCCGGTGAGGTGACCGAGCTGCCCGACGGCCCGGTGGTCATCGCCACGGGACCGCTCACCAGCGACGCGTTGACCCGGGCGCTCTCGCGCTTCACCGGCGAGAAGCTCTATTTCTACGACGCCATCGCCCCCATCGTGGCCGGCGATTCGGTCGATCTCAGCATCGCCTTTCGAGCCAGCCGCTACGGCAAGGGCGGCGGCGACGACTACCTCAACCTGCCCATGAACCAGGAAGAGTACCTGCGCTTCGTGCATGAGCTACGCGCAGGCCAGAAGGTGGTGCCGCACGCCTTCGAAGAGCCGAAGTACTTCGAAGGCTGTCTGCCCATCGAGGTGATGGCCGATCGGGGCGATCAGGTGCTGGCCTTCGGGCCCATGAAGCCGGTGGGGCTGACCGACCCCCGCACCGGCAGGTGGCCCCACGCGGTGGTTCAGCTGCGAATGGAAGATCGGGCGGGCACCGCGTGGAACCTGGTGGGGTTTCAGAGCCGGCTGACGTGGAGCGAGCAGAAGCGCATCTTCTCGCTCATTCCCGGCCTGCAGCACGCCGAGTGGCTGCGCATGGGGCAGATTCACCGCAACACCTTCATCGACAGCCCGCGCCTGCTCGCGAAGGACCTGTCGCTCAAGGCCGAGCCGCGCCTGTTCTTTGCCGGGCAGATCACCGGCGTCGAGGGCTACGTCGAGTCGACGGCCTGCGGGTACCTGACTGCCCTGGCGGTGCACGCGCGGCTGGGCGGCACCGCGTTCGTCCCGCCTCCGGGCACCACCGCGCTGGGCGCGCTGTACCGACACATCACCGGCGAGGCGCACCCCGAAGGAGCGCCCTACCAGCCGACCAACGTGGTGTTCGCCCTGTACCCACCGCTCGATGGGCGAATGAAGAAGGCGCAGAAGCGCCAGGCCTACGCGGCCCGCGCGAGGGTCGACTTCGATGCCTGGGCGCCGGCGGCTCCGCATGAGGTCTCGGCCGCGATCGTGATGCCTCCCGGCGGGACAGCGGTCCCGGCTGCCGAGGTGGCTTTGCCGGGCTGAAGCTGTGCCTGGAGGGCATGCGGGGTCCCCCAGTGCACCGGCGCGCTTGAAGCCCTCGACGCTTCGGGTGAGCACGCCGAGCGCTTCGGCGGTGCGCCTCGCCAGGGTGCGCGAGAGAGCGCCGAACCGGTGAGCTTCCGCCGGGCTCGCAGGACGCGCCAGCCGCCGACGGCGGCACCACGAGGGGGCTCCGCTTCGAAGAGGCCAATCTGCTCATCGAGGTCTGCCATCGTGGCATCCCTTCGTTGCCTCGTTCAGTGACTGACGAGTCGCTTCACTCGGCGCGCCTCGGCCTGCTCGCAACTCCACGACCCACCTGGTCCGGTCACCTGATCGGCGCTCGGGTCAGCCCTGGTGCGCCGGGGCCTGCGCGCGATCGCGGCGGTCTGCTGGAGGCGAGTGAACCTTCAGCATCGCCCGGTGTCGACGGCTCATGGTTTGCGCGCTCGACAATGTCGGTGGCGGTCGCCGGGTCGGTGGCGGTCGCGGTGTCGGGGTGCAAACCGAAAGGCTCGTCGAACGCAGCGCCGTCGCCCGGCGCTCAACGAATGAGCGACACCACCGTGGTGCGGCTGCCTTCCCTCGGGACCCGCAAGCTCGAGGGCAACGCGTCCGAGCTGCGCCCTTCGCCCGACGGCCGTGTCGTCACCGTGCTGCTCGACGGTGAAAAACCGAGGCTGGAAGGCGTGCCGCCCCTGATGCGCGTCGGGGCGCTCTGGGTGGTCCCCACAGGAGAGGGCGCCGCCGTGAAGATCGCGAACGGCGCGTCGAACGCCCCGGGCGGGTGGCTCTTCACCTCAGACGGCCGCTGGCTGCTGGCCCTCGCCTCCTACGATCCGACGCAGCAGGCCGGCGAGCTGCTGGTGCAGGACCTGACCCAGCTCTCGGTCGAGCCTTCGCGCCTCGGCGGTCACGTCAGCTATTTCAAGCCCAGCGCCGACGGGAAGCGCGTGGCCTTCGTCGAGGCGGGCGTGCTCTCTGAAGGCCCGTTGCCCAGCGGACCCTTCCGACAGGTCGCTGGAGAGGTCGGCACCGCCCAGTATTCGCCCGACGGCAAGCAGCTGTACTTTCGCAGGCGCTCGGCGGCCGGCGGCGGGGTGTACCAGGTCGAGCTGAGCGCCGAGAAGGCCACGCCCAGGCGCTTCGTCGACGCGGTGGGCGAGTACGTGGTGTCGGAAGACTCGAAGTGGGTGGTGGCCATGGCGCGCACCAACCCACGCCAGGTTGGCTTCGAGCTCTTCGTCGCAGACGCGGCGAAGCTCAAGGCGGTGAAGATCGGCGACGACGTGATGCGCTTCGCCATCAGCCGCGACGGACAGTCGCTGGCGCGCCTCGAGCTGCCGAGCGCGGTCAACGCCGCCGCCGCGGCGCCGTCGGATCTGCAGGTCGGCGAGCTGTGGCTGTCGAAGGTCAACGAGCCCGGCAGCCGCAAGGTCGCCGACAAGGTGCACGAGTTCGAGTTCACCCGCGACTCGAGCAAGCTCTACTTCCGCGACCACTACCAGGAGCTGGGCCTGATGGGCGGCGCGCTGGTCGAGAAGGTCGGCGATCTCACCGAGGTGACCCTGCCCGATGGCGCGCCGAAGCTGTTGCAGCGACGGTCACCGAACTACGAGCTGTCGCCCGATGGCGTGACCATCGCGTACACCGCCCGCATCGAGAGGCCCGAGTACTCGCGCTACCTGTACCTGCTGAAGGAAGGGGGCGAGCCGGTCAAGCTGAAGGACTGGCTGTACGACTACACGTTTTCACCGGGCGGTGAGCGCCTGCTGTTTCGCGGCAACTGCACCCGGGAGGGGCGCAGCTGCGATCTGCTGGTGCAAGACGTGGCGAAGGCCGGTACCGCCCTGCCGCGGCGCGAGGCCGAGGCGACCTTCAACTTCAAGCTGTCGGAAGACGGGAACCGGGTGCTCACCACCTTCGCGCATACCCACGATGAGTCCTTCGACGTCTCGGTCAGCAACCTGTCGACGGGGCAGCGCAAGACGCTGGATCAGTTCGTGGTGCAGCCGGTGCACTTCGTCGCGAAAGACGGCAGCAAGGTGGCGTGGATCGTCAGCGAGCGGAAGCGGGCCGGCGTCTACGTGGGCACCGACGTGCCGTGACGGGCCCAAAAGCAGCGCCCAGGCCTGTGGAGGGGTAGCGTGACGGGGTGAGCCCGCATGTCACCGAGTTCCTCAAACACCTCGAGGTCGCGCGCGCGGCGTCGAAGCACACCCTGAAGGCCTACGCGCAGGACCTGTCGACGTTCGAAAAATGGCTCGAGCCCCAGGGCCTTTCGCTGCTCGAGGTGAGCCACCTGCACCTGCGCTCGTTTCTCGGGCAGCAGTCGGTCGAGCTGGCGGCCACCAGCCGGGCGCGTCGCCTGGCGGGGCTCAAGTCGTTCTACAAGTACCTGGTGCGTCGCAAGGTGCTGGCGGTCAGCCCGGCGCGGCGGGTGAAGACGCCGAAGCTGCCCCAGCGCCTGCCGCGCGCGGTGCCGGTCGATGAGGCCTTCGCGTTGATGGAAGCGCCTGACTCGAGCCGGCTGCTCGAGCTGCGCGACAAGGCGATGCTCGAGATCCTCTACGGCGCGGGGCTGCGCGTGAGCGAGCTGTGTGGCCTGTCGCTGGGAGACGTCGACGGCGCCGAGCGCACCGTGAAGGTGCTGGGCAAGGGCAACAAAGAGCGCCTGGTGCCGCTGCATCAGGGAGCCATCGACGCCCTCGACGCCTGGCTGACCCGGCGCGGCGAGCTGCTCGTCAAGGCGCGTCCCAACCAGGACCCGAAGGCGCTGTTCCTCAACTACCGGGGCGGGCGCCTGAGCACCCGCAGCATGGAGAAGCACCTGGACAAGTACGTCGCGCGCCTGGGGCTCAAACGCGATCTGTCGCCACACTCGCTGCGGCATTCCTTCGCGACCCACCTGCTGGCGTCGGGGGCTGACATCCGGTCGATTCAGGAGCTGCTGGGCCACGCCAGCCTCTCGACGACCCAGCGCTATACGGCGGTGTCCTTCGAGCAGCTGCAGAAGGTCTACGACGACGCGCACCCCCGCGCCTGAAGCGTTCCAGAGGAGCCGCCGCCATGGCGAAGAAACCCCAGCCCTTCAACAACCCCTTTCAGGCGCTCAAGCTGCCGCAACAGGCTCCCGCGACAGCGAAGGGCCGGCCGGCCAATCAAACGGTCGCAGCGCCGCCCCGGAAGGCCCCACGCGCCGAGGTGAGCGAAGACGACGCGCGGTTGTTCCTCGAGTCCGTCGGGGCGGTCGAGAAGGTCAAGACGCGCATCGAGAGGGTGGGCCCGAAGGCGCCTCCGAGCGCCGAGACCCTGCGGCTCCAGGGCGAGGAGATCGAGTCGATGGCGCGCCTGGCCGAGCTGGTCTCGCCCGACGGGCCCTTCGAGCTCGCCGAGTCCACCGACTTCATCGAGGGCCACGTGCCCGGGTTCGACGCGCGGGTGCTCAAGCAGCTGCGGCGTGGCGAGTTCGCCATCAAGGGCACCCTCGATCTGCACGGGCAGACCCGCGAGGTGGCCCGGCCGGCGCTCGAGCAGTTCATTCAGCGCGCGCGCGTCGAGGGCTGGCGCTGCGCGGTGGTGGTGACGGGCAAGGGCCTTCATTCCGAGGGGCAGGTGCCGGTCTTGAGGGCGGCGGTGCAGGACTGGCTGACCCGTGGTCGCCTCGCGAAGCAGGTGCTGGCGTTCTGCACCGCGCGCCCCGAGCACGGCGGCCTGGGCGCGGTGTACGTCTTGCTTCGCCGGTGAGCGTCAGCCGGTCGGCCCATCGCCAAGGTGTCGAAGCGTGACGCCGCCCAGGTGGACCTGGTCGGTCGGGCCGGCTTTGGCTCGGGAGAAATCACCACCGCGCGTCAGGGCGTCGCGAGGCTCGAAGCCTGCCCATTGCTGCGTTGAAGGGCCTTCCGCGCGACGTTCTTACGGGCGAAGCGTGCAGCCCATCACGTTGCCGCAGGTGACTCCGTCGAAGTTTGCGCAGACGGTCCCGAGGGTACCGCTGCACGCTGCCTCAACACGGCAGCCCTGCGCGCGACATTCCTGGTCGCTGACCGAGGCAGAAACACAGTCAGGGATGCCATCGCAGCTTTCGAACCAGGCGCACTCGACATTGCTTCTGCACTGGACACCCGTTGTGGCTCTAGCACAGAATGCTGATGCGCCGCGGCACTCACCTTGCCACGCGCAACCTTGGACTGCTGCGCAGGTCGAAGCACTGGAGTTGTCGGAGCAATCTCCCCCGCAACGGCTGCAACCGAATACCTGGGGACAGCTCACTTGCTCCGCGCACGCTGAGCTCGTCCCCTCGCAGCGTGCGCGGTCGGTGCGCTGACACACCGTGCTGACGCATTCAGTTCCTGTGGGGCAGAGTTCTCCGCCTCTGCAGGACTTGATGCAGCCCCCATTGACGCATCTGTCGCCCCTGCAATCTGCCTCGCTGCCGCACGGTGACGTGCACTGCCGGTGGCCAGTGTAGCGAACGGTATCGTTGCGGCACGTCAGACCGCTGCCACAATCTACGTTCGAGGCACACGGCACGCTCAACAGGGCTGAGCCGGCATCCGAGCCTGAGCCGGCATCGGCGCCTGAGCCGGCGTCGGAGACCGAGCCTGCGTCGGAGACCGAGCCTGCGTCGGAGACCGGGCCTGCGTCGGAGACCGGGCCTGCGTCGGAGACCGGGCCTGCGTCGGAGACTGGGCCTGCGTCGGAGCCTGGGCCCGTGTCGGAGCCTTGGCCTGCGTCGGCGCCTGGGCCTGCGTCGGAGCCTCCACTCGAGCCGCTGCACGCGACGAACAGGACCAGAAAAGCAACTGAGGCGAGTCGGCGGCGGGAGGAAATGGAGGCACTTTCAAGACGGTGAAGAACGCGCAGCGCCGGTACCACCATTTTGGGGATGGAAGAAGTCAAGCCCACGAATGAAGAGGTCGACCTTCCTGAAACGACAGATGGTCGCTGAGTGAGAGCGCCGTCAAGCTGGCGAGCCCCGGCCTTCCGAGCCAACGCCAGTTTCTCCTCGAGTCGAGGGAGACTCTCCTCGGCGCGCCACCAGTGAGGCGTGAGCTCTGGGCGCGTCAGCTCTTTCAGCGCAGCAGCAGGTTCCGGACCTCTTCGAGCGAATTCTCCTTCGCTGCCCCGAGCGCGCCGGCCTCTTTCGGCATGCCGTCGACGACCCAGTTCGCCTCGCTCTGCGCGAACGTGCGGCAGCCCGACTGTTTCGAGCAGGCCGCGCGCGCCTTCGTCGCCCACGCCAGTGAGGCACATCGCCACCACGTCGGCGCCCAGCTTCGCGACGGAGCGGAAGAGAACATCGACGCTCGGTTTGCGGCAGTTTCACTGGCGGCGCGTCGAGCACCTGTGTCACCAGCCCAGGGGGCTCGCGCTCGAGAAGGCAGGTGAAACGGAGCTGGAAATGGAATGGGCGCCGTGTCTGGGAGGCAGTCGGCCAGGGCGGCGTGGTGAGACGGTGGTCGGAGACAGACGAGTCCCTCGCGAGGACTGGTTGACCCGTGGTCGTCTCGCGAACCAGGTGCTCGCGTTCTGCACGGCGCGGCCCGAGCACGGGTGGCCTCGGCGCGGTGTACGTGTTGCTGCTCCGGTGAGGCCGGCCGCCGAACGGGCCTTTGCGGTCCCGGCCCGCACGTCAGGTATCAGGGCGAGGTGAGCGAATCGGGCGTTCGACCAGCGCGCGAGCGTCAACCGGTGGGCCCGTCGCCGAGGTGGCGAAGCCTGACGCCGCCCAGGTGGACCTGGTCGGTCGGGCCGGCTTTGGCTGCCACGAAAATTACTACGCCGATGTCGGGATCGCGGGCGGTTGCAGCGGCTCGAGGGTGACCTGGTAGCCGAGTTGTTCAAGGCGACGGACGAGTTGGGCCTTCACCGCG
>VYLD01000349.1_pt1 | contig 14245 bp, 10 predicted proteins | sample 5114401 | NCBI WGS metagenome assembly VYLD01 (sample SAMN12291783, study PRJNA351875) | freshwater metagenome | isolation source: freshwater lake | place: USA: Michigan, Gull Lake | collected 2013-08-08 | reverse complement strand
CTTCACTTCGTCTCGCTCTCTGCGCGCACGTCGACTCATGACTTGTCTTCTACCCAGGCCGCTGAGGGATTTCCGAGGCCCTGCGTGTCAACCTCGGAGACGGGATCACCGTACGCTCTCATCGGTGAACACCGACAAGCGCACAGCTGAAATCATCTGGACCACAGGCGCGAAGGTGCTGCGATCGAGCTGGACCGATGGTCAGTTCTGGGAAGAGCTGTCGACCGATCCAAAGCACGTGCGCATGGAGCGGCTGAACAACGGTGCTCCCTTCCTCGCGGACCATGACGCCTCGACCGCCACGACGATTGGCGTGGTCGAGAGCGCGCGCCTCGAGAACGGAAAAGGCTACGCGACGGTTCGCTTCACGCCTGCGGGCGTCGACCCTGCAGTGGACCGGATCTTCGCGATGGTTCGCGAAGGGATTCTTCAGAACATCAGCGTTGGCTATCGGGTCTACAAAATTGAGCGGCTCGAGGGCGAGGAGAGAGAGACCCCGATCCTGCGCGTTGTCGATTGGGAGCCCTTCGAGATCAGCGTTGTTGCCGCGGGCGCTGACGACGGCGCGGGCTTTCGCAGCGGAGTGCAAACCAACCAGGTCGTGATCGTCACGACCCACAACCAGGAGCAGAAAATGGAAGTCCCCGAAGCAGTGCAGAAGGAACGCGAACGCATCAGCGGCATTCGCTCCGCGGTGAAGGCCGCTCGCTTCAGCGACGAGTTCGCCGAGCGGTTCATCAATGAAGGTGCCGCGGTCGACGTTGCCCGCGCCGCGGTGCTGAATGAGCTCGCGAAGCGCGACGCCGAGATCAAGACCGAGAACCACATCACGATGGGCGACACCCACGAGGACAAGTTCGGTCGCGCGGTTCAGTCGGCGATCCTGATGAGGGCGGTCCCTACGCTCGTGAAGGCCGCGATCGAGGCAAAGGTGCCGGGCTTCAACCAGAGCACGCTGGAAGAGGGCAACCGTTTCGTGGGTGTGTCGCTCCTCGAGATCGCCCGCCAGTCGCTCGAGGCTCGCGGGGTGAGCACCAGGGGCATGTCACGTCAGCACCTCGCAGGCGTCGCTCTCACCCATCGAAGCGGCCCCTACGCCGGGATCGCCGACTTCCCTGTTCTGCTCGAGAACACGATGAACAAGGTTCTGCTCGGCGCCTACCAGACGACCCCAGACACCTGGTCTCGCTTCTGTAAGGTCGAAATCGTGTCGGACTTCCGCGATTCGCCCCGCTACCGCACGGGCTCAATTGGCGTGCTCGACTCGCTGAACGAGAACGGCGAGTTCAAGAACAAAGCCCTGCCTGACGGCGCGAAGCTGTCGATCAACGTTGCCACCAAGGGGAACATCATCGCGATCAGTCGGCAGCTGATCGTCAACGATGATCTGTCGGCGTTCAGCGATCTGGGCGCGAAGCTCGGTCGTGCCGCCCGTCTCTCGGTCGAGGCTGACGTCTACGCACTCCTGAACGCGAACTCGGGTCTCGGTCCCACCCAGAGCGACTCGCAGCCCTGGTTCCATTCGAATCGCGGCAACGTGAACGGCACGGGCTCGGCTCTCGGCGTGCCTGGTCTCGACGCTGACCGCGTGATCATGGCGGCGTTCCGGGACGCTCAGAACATCGAGTACCTCGACATCAGACCGCAGACCTTGCTCGTGCCGAGCAGTCTCGGGGGCGCAGCTCGAGTGCTCAACAACGCGCAGTACAACGTGACGGAGACGAACAAGTTCCAGGTCCCGAACATGGTGCAAGGGCTCTTCCGGGACGTGGTCGACACCGCGCGCCTCACTGGCACTCGACGCTACCTGTTCGCTGATCCGAACGTCGCCGCTGCGATCGTGGTCGCGTTCCTCGAGGGCGCTGCGCAGTCGCCAGTGGTGGAGACCGAAGCTGGTTGGCGCGTCGACGGAACCGAGATGCGGGTTCGGTTCGACTACCGCGCCCAGATGTTCGACCCGAAGGGCGCGTTGACGAACGCTGGGGCGTGATGCGGTGAACAGGGCCCTCACCTGGTGACGGGTGAGGGCTCGATTCACCTCGCAGCACCCACGGAGTCACCATCATGGCGCATCTGTTTCTGAAGTATCTCCGCTCCGAGGACTTCCCTCCGCAACTCGCATCAGTGGCCGGCCCCTTCGAGTTGCTGGCGAAGGCTGTGAGCGAACTCCCGGAGAGCACGGCTCGGGAAAGCTGTCTGTGTCACCTGCTCATGGCGATGAACTCGATCACGCGCAGCGCTCCCGTCACTCCCACGCCGCTCGCTGTCGGCTTTCGCGTCGGCGATCGCACGTTCCACGCTTCCAAGGAGAAGAACTGAAATGCATCGCACGGATGGGCAAGCGCATGTGGGTAACCTGTTCAACGAGGGTGACCCCCTCATTCCTCGCTTGCCGACCCAGATCGACAAGGACTGGCTGAACGCGGTGCAGGAAGAGCTGTGCAACGCGATCACCGCGGCGAGCGTCGCCCTGGTGAAGGGTACGAACAACCAGCTCGCCAGCGTCATCGTCGACCGCATGCGCGCTCAGGCCATCGGGGGGATCAAGACGTTCAACGACAACCTGATCGCCCTGAGCGACGTGACGATCACGGGCGCGTTGAACGCGAACGGTGTCGTCAACGCCAACGCGGGCGCTGTCGTCACTCAGACCGCAGCTGCGGGGGCAAACCTGATCGCGATGGACGTCACCGGCAAGGGCACGGGCCGCGCCGCAACGTTCACGGGCGGTTTGACTGGCGGTGGCATCAACGTGATTGGCAACAGTGACCAACCCGCGGTGAACGCCGTGCAGACCGCGAACGGTTACCCTGTGGTCTGCAACGGCGACCCGACGAGCCCGGCTCGTGGGGCGATTCGCCTGGTGCCACAGAACGCTGACCCTTCGGTCCCCGACACGGGCGCGTTGTACGTTACGACCGCCGGGGTGCTGAAGATTTACAACGGCAGTGCGTGGGTCGTGGTCGGCACGCAGACCTGAGGCCGGCATGAACTCCGCTCTGCTCGAGGCCCTGGGGAAGTTCGTCAAGCCGCTCAGTAACCGGATCGCGAACATGGTCGGTCGCGCCGTGCTCCGCGTGGCCGACGATGCGAAGCAGATTCAGATCGTCCAGGTCGACCTGCTCGAGGGCGAGACCCGCGACGACATCGAGCGGTTCCAGAACTACGGATTCACGAGCCGCCCACGCGATGGCGCTGAGGCTGTAGTGCTCTTCGTCGGTGGTCGGCGCGATCACGGCCTGTGCATCGCAGTCGACGACCGACGGCACCGCCTGAAGAACCTCGAGTCAGGTGAAGTGGCCATCTACAACGACGCCGGCGCCAAGGTCGTCTTGAAGGCCTCAGGCGAGATCGAGCTCACCCCAGGGCCTGGTGAGGTCGTCTCGTTGGCAGGGCTCGGGGCGTCAGTGGCCAAGGGCGAGGCCCTCAACACCGCGATCACCACGCTGGGCACTGCGATTGCGGCCGCGCTCACCACGATGGGAGCGGGTGGGGCAACGCCCATGCCTGGCACGCTCGCTACCGCGGCGGGTACCGCGATCACCACTGCCGTCACCGCGTTCAACAGCTCAGCAGCGGCCGCGCTCTCGACCAGGGTCAAGCTGTCGTGACACCCCGCGGGGAGTTCATCCAGGCGCAGCGGTCCCGAGAACAAGAGTTCGACGAGACCAGGGTCAGGGTGCGCGCCCTCGAGGAACGGCTTGAGCGGCACTTCAAGGCCGTCGCCCTGAACGAGAGGCAACGCGGGCGCTTCATCCCGCGGCACGACTACGGGGAAGCGCCCTGGTGCGCTCCGGATGCATTGGAGGGCTTCTGGCGCTCCCTCGCTGCGGAGATCGCTGGCGTGGCCGCTGAGGGGCCTCCGGTGACGCTCTCGGTGTTCACCGCCAACGCGCTGCACCGGGTGACCGGCTCGGTCGCGGTCGAGCTGATGGCTCTCGACCTGCGAGACCCCGCGATCCACAGGCGCTACGCCGAGTGGGTCTTCGAGGCCCTCACCACGCCAGCGGTCAAGTTGAGCCCCTCGAGGTCCGCGCCGAGTACCGCCGACGATCGCGCGACCAGCAAGCGAGGGCAGAAGTCGCGGCCGGGTAGGAGCACCGAAGCGGAGCTGATACCCTGACCAGCCAATGGCTCCTCGGGTCACCAAGCACAATCTGTCCTGGCGCCTTTCTTTCCGGCTATCGGAGGCAGCGCTGCAGCGTTTCTGGTCCATCTTTGCGGAACTGGGCATTGTAAAGACCAGCGCGACGATCGTCGCCTCAGATGGAAGCAAGCTTGAGTTTGATGTCGTGCATGACGTTGCGGCATTCCCCAACGCGCCTGATCGCTCTGTCGAGGAACTCAGCATTTCCGGGTACCTCGATCCCAATGACTTCAACTCGAATCTGCTAGCGCGCTTTGAGAGCGATCCCTCGGGCAGGAATGTCAGGCTGCTCCTTGAAGGACCCGATGAGTGGGTGCTTCGGGCTCGCCGCGATATCGAAGAGTGGATTCGAGCCAATAGAACACCGTACGCGCCGATCGCCGAAGTGGAATGGTTCGTCCCGCTCTTGACTCTGGCGCTGTCAGTCTCGTTGTGGGGAATTGCGTTCTTCCTTCATGGGGCGGGCTCTGCAGGCTTCACCAAGTCGTCAGCCGTTGGTTGGATAGGTGGCCTCATACTGGGGGCGTGCCTCTCACCAGCCTTCGGCTGGCTCCAGCGGGGGTTCCGGCTCCTCTTTCCGTTGGGAGTCTTCACGTTTGGTGTTCACGGTGAAGAGCGGGAGGCCCGGCGCGCGTGGTGGCGGATGACGGTTGGCGGAAGCGTTTTGCTTGGGCTTATCGTCAACCTGATTGCAGCCGCAGTGTTCACCTGGGCTCAATGAGTGCGTTGTCTGACACCGCGAGAGCCGACATAAGAAGTTGATTTTCTTGGTGAATCGACGCGCTCGGAAAAACCTGCTAGTACCGCTGTTGAGGCCAGTCCGGCTCCCCGGTACCTCGCTTTCGGGCGAGTCTTCGCAGTCTGTGTTCACCTCGAGCCGCACGTTGCGGTTCAGTCGAGCAGGAGAGAAATTGGAAAACTTGGAGACGGTCGCTCTCGTTCTGGGAGTGATCGACCTTGTGCTGAAAGTAACCAGGAGCTTCGTCGCCCTGGTCAATGAGTTGAAGTTGAAGCGTCCTAGCTAACCACTCTGCGGGGTCGAGCACCTGAACGCTCGACCCCGCTTCCATTTCACGCGACCAGCGTGCGCGAGCTTGTCAGGTTCCAGTCCGAGTCGAACTCAAGACACAGGGCGGGGCGACCGGGGAAGCGAACGAGAATGGTGGGATCGCCGTTGACGCCAACGGCTGAGACCGTTCCTGTCTCGCCTGCGATGTAGCGGAACCCCTCGCTGGTGCTGATCGTGGCCGTGAGGGTGATCTTCGAGCCGACTTCGACGCTTTCGTTCTGGTTCTGAGTCATCGTTTCTCCGTGGGGGTACTGCTGGGGTGATCAGCGCGCTTCGAACTCGACCCACCGAGAGAGGTTCGATTCCCACCGCCTCCACAATCAACCGGCTGAGTTCGCCCGTGTTTCGGGCGGCTCAGTTGGTGTGAGTCGCCCCTGTGCCCTGTGCAGCACCCCGAGTCCCTTCACTCGACAGACCAGGGACCCGCGGCCTCGCGGGTGGCAGGGTCAGCTCGACGCTGGTCTCGACGCCAGCGCGCAGCGTCACCGTCTGTGGCTTGCTGACTCGTTCGCCGTCGCGCGCCGAGAGAACCGCCGGGCCTGGGGCGACGCCCGTGAGCCAGAAGCGGCCCTCCGCGGTCCAGTCCACTTCTTTGGAGCCAAGGTACACGTCGACGTGCCCTGCGGGCGAGCCATCGGCTTCCAACACCCGGCCCGACACCCGCGCCGCCAACCGGAACTTCACGGTGCCGAGGTCGAGGGTCTTACCCGCAGCCAGTGGGACCTTCTTCTCGATGGGCACGTGTTTCGGCGCGCTCAACCTCAGCGAGCGGTGGTCGGGCGAGAGGTCCTCGACGGTGACGACGCCGTCAAGCGGTTTGACTTCAACCTCCCGGTCCTTGCAACCCCGACCGCCGCTGAAGGTGAGCCAAAAGCGTGTCAGTGGGAGTCCGTCAGCTCCCAGCGCCTTCAGCCTGACCGTCGCGAGCGCCGGGAGTTTCAGCTCGAGCTTCTTCCCCGGGGTGACCAGCACCGGCCTGCTGTTGGCGCACGCGTCCCGTGAAGTGGCCGTCGGGGTCTCCTCCGAAGTACTTCTCGTACGTCGTTGGGTCTGCCGCTTCGCCAGTGGGCTTCAGCAACGCCTGGTACTCGGCTTTGGTGCGCGGCTGTTCCAGTGAGGGGGGCGAGGGCCGATCTGCCCCGAGGGTTCCCACCCAAAGCCAGGGGTCCTTCACGGGTACTCCTTTTCCGTCGAGCACGACCCCTGAGAACCATGCGCGCGCGGGGACCACCAGGTTCTCGGCGCCGGTGTGGACCTCGAGGCCTGGCGACCAGACGTCCTCCACCGAGGCGGTCAAAAGCCAGGTCGCTGGCTGCAGATTGGCGAAGAGGAACGACCCATCCTTGTCGGCGCGCGTTCGTCGAGGCGTCAGCGCCGCGCCCTCGAGGTCTCGCGACACCACCGCGACCGCAGCCCCCCAGACAGGGCGTCCTTTTCCGTCGAGCACCCGGCCCCCGATCGGCTGCCCCACCGGGAATTGCACGACGATCGGCCCGGGCCCCTCGAGGTCGGCGGAGGCCTCTCCGAGGGAGGGGTGCCTGGCGGTGAATCGTGTTCGAGCGGGTGCCGGCCCGTCGAAGGTGACCCAGCCGTTCTGGTCGGTCTTGCGCAGGCTGGAGGCCAGGTCCTGGGAGACGCTGCAGAGGATGCTGGGCACCGACATGCGCACCTCGGTCTCGACCGGCGCCGGGTTCGCGCCCCACAGCACCTGAACCCTGACGATGCCCGCGTCAGACGCCGCAGGGTCAGAAGGCTGCGCCAGCAGGGCCAGGACGCACACGAACGAGACCACGTCCCAGAGGTTACCCGGGCCAGCCTCTCAAGAGCAGGGCAGGAAAAGTAGGACGCGACGAACCGGGGTGAAGAACGCCAGACTGTCGGCCCCGCGATGGCCTTCTCTCTTCTTCACCCCGCGCAGCGCCGCCTGATGGCCGAAGGTCTGGTGCGGCTGCGGCGCAGCGATGAGGCCCAGCGCTCGGCAGCGCCCCAGCGCGCGGCGCGCATCGACCCCAACCCGCATCAGATCGACGCCGTCATCTTCGCGCTCGCCCGCATCCGTGAAGGCGGCTGCATCCTCGCGGACGAGGTCGGCCTCGGGAAGACCATCGAAGCCGGCCTCGTCATCACCCAGCTTTTGGCCGAGGGCGCGCGGCGGGTGCTGCTCATCGCTCCGAAGTCGCTGGTGGGGCAGTGGCGCGAAGAGCTGTCGAACCTGTTCGGGCTCGACGCACACGAAGGGCAGGCCCGGCCCGGCGGCTTCGAGGGCGACGGGGTGTTCCTCATCAACCGCGAGGCGGCCGGGTCCGAGAAGGGGCGCGACGCCCTGCTGGCCAGCGCTGCCTTCGACCTGTGCGTCATCGACGAGGCGCACGAGCTCTTCGCCGGCCTCTACAAACGGTTCGACGCCGCCGGCGACTACGACGATGAGGCCGAGGTGGCGCGCACCGCCGGTCGCGTGCGTGACGTGCTGCAGGCCCACCAGACGCCCGTGCTGCTGCTGACCGCCACCCCCATTCAGAACAACCTCGCCGAGCTGTGGGGGCTGGTGCAGTACGTCGACCCGCTCGGGACGCTGCTGGGCGACTTGCCGACCTTTCGCGAGATCTTCTGCGCCGCCGATGATCGTCAGGTCGCGCCGGGCCAGGAAGCCGAGCTGCGCTTTCGCCTCAAGCAGGTGCTGCAGCGCACGCTGCGCCGCCAGGCCCAGGGGTTCCTCGAGAAGCCCTTCGTGCAGCGCCAGGCCCGCCTCTTCGAGTACGCGATGAGCCCCGCCGAGCGCGCGCTCTACGACGACGTCACCCGGTACCTGCTCGAGCCCGGCATTCTCGCGTTCCAGGGAAACCACCGGAAGCTGCTGCTGCTCGGCTTTCACCGACGCATGGCGTCCTCGACCCGCGCGCTCGCCGCGTCCCTGGGCAACGTGGCGCGGCGCCTCGCCGCAGGTGGCGTCTCGAGCCAGGCCGACGTCGACGCGGTGGTCGCTGATCTCGAAGACGACGAGCTGCCCGACACGCCAGACGATGAGGGCTCGGTGCCGGCGGCCACCCCCTCGGCGTTCGCTGCAGAGCTGGCCCGCGTCGAGGGCTTCATTCGACAGGCCAACGCCCTCGCCAACGACGACGGCCGCTTTCGCGCGCTGCTCAAGGCCATCGACTTCGTCGGCGCGCGCGCGAAGGCAGGGCAGGGCGCCGCGAAGGTGGTGATCTTCACCGAGTCGCTCGAGACGCAGGACTACCTTCGCGAGCGGCTCATCGAGAGTGGACTGCTGACCGACGCCGAGGTGACCCTCTTCCGCGGCAGCAACGACTCCGCGCGGGCCCAGCAGGCGCTGCACCGGTGGCGCGACGAGGTGCCGACCAGCGAGGGCACCTTGGGTCCCAGCCCCGACATCGCGATGCGGCTGGCGCTGGTGCACGAGTTCAAGACGCGCTCGCGGGTGTTCATCTCGACCGAGGCGGGCGCGAAGGGCCTCAACCTGCAGTTCTGCAACGCGGTGGTGAACTGGGACCTGCCGTGGAACCCGCAGCGCATCGAGCAACGCATTGGCCGGTGTCACCGCTACGGCCAACAGCACGACGTCACCGTCATCAACTTCCTCGCGCGCGACAACGAGGCCCAGGCGCTCACCTTCGAGATCCTGAGCCAGAAGCTCGAGCTCTTCGGCACCGTCTTGAGCGCCAGCGACGAGGTGCTGCATCGCGCGACCGGCGTCGACGGTGAGGTGCTGGTCAGCGCACTCGCTTCGGACTTCGAGTCCGAGCTCACTCGCATCTACGAGCGCGCCCGCACGGTCGAGGAAGTGCACGCCGAGCTGCGGGCGCTGCGCGAAAGGGTCACCGAAGATCGCAAACGCTACGAAGAGACCCGCGCGCGCACCATGGGCCTCATCGAGGACCGCTTCGACGACGCCGTGCAGCGGGTGTTTCGCGAGCGCCGCTCGAGCCTGCCGCGCAGCCTCAAGGCCTTCGACGACGAGGTGCTGGCCGTGGTGCAACAGGCCCTGGCGGCGATGAAGGTGAAGACCCGGGAAGAAGCCAGCGACGATGGGCGGTTGCTGCATGTGGAGGCGTTCGGCGCGCTGCCGGCGATGACCGTGGCGGTCGGGTCTTCGCGCGGCACGCCCTCGCTTCACCTGGGTCACCCGCTGGTGCTGGCGGCGGTCGCCGAGGCCCGTCGGTTCGGGGGGCGGGGCTCGGTCAGCGTGCGCGCGCCGAAGGGCCAGCACCTCGCGAGCGGGACGCGGGGCCGCCTGCGGCTGCTCAAGGTCTCGTTCGAAGGCTTCGAGCGCGTCGAGCTGCTGGTGCCGGTGCTGGCGCTGGCCGACGGGCAGGTGCCCGAGGCCCCGGTGGTCGAGGCGCTGCTGGGCGAGGTGATGGAGGACGCTGCGTCTTCGCTCGCGCCGACGCCCGATGAGCTCATCGACGACGCCCAGGAACAGGTGCTCTTCGTGGCCCAGGCCGCGGTCGATCAGGCCGAGCACGCCCGCTTCGAGCGCGCGTCGCTGCAGGCCGAGCGCTTCCTCGCCGATCGGGTGCTGGTGCTGCAGCGACGGCGGCAGTTGACCCTCGATCGGCTCGACGCGGCGACCCGACGACGTGACGGCTCGACCGGCTCGGTGGCCCGCACGGACGCCGAGCGCAGCGTCGCGACGGCCCAACATGAACTCGACGACCTCGACGCCCGCCTCGAGACGCTGCAACGCCGAGACGACGCGCGCCTCACCCGCTACCTCAGCCATATTCAACAGCGCCGCTACACGCCGCCGAGCGTGCAGACGCTGTTCGATCTCGAGCTGGTCATCTCATGAAGCCCACGGAGGACGACCTGGTGCTCAAGTTCCTGCACACCGCCGACTGGCACCTGGGCCGCCGGTTCCGCGCGTTCGACGAAGCCTCGGGCCTCACGCTCTCACGCGCCCGCCTGTCGGTGCTCGAGCGGGTGTTCGCCGAGGCCGAGCGCAGCCAGGTGCACGCGGTACTCTGCGCGGGCGATCTGTTCGATGACGCCACGCCGTCGCGCGAGTGGGTCGATGGCGTGGTGGCCCTGTTCCACGCCCGCGCCTGGGTCAACCGGCCGGTGTTTCTGCTGCCTGGAAACCACGACCCGCTGGTGCCCGAGTCGATCTGGCGTGACGCCTCGTTTCGCAAACAGCTGCCTGCCTGGGTGCACGTGGTCGATCAAGAGCTGAAGGAATACCCGCTGGCCAACGGCGCGGTGCTCTACGCGGTGCCGTGTCTCTCTCGTGCAGGTCAAGCAGATCCGACCTTGCGCATCCCCAGGCGCGAGCCGAACGATCAGCGGGTGCGCATCGGCCTGGTGCACGGCAGCACCTTCGATCTGCCCGAGGCGCTCACCAACTTCCCCATCTCGAAGGACGCGGCCGTCGAGCGCGGCCTCGACTACCTGGCCATCGGCGACACCCATGGCTTCCGCTTCATTCCCCCCGATCGCCTGCAGCCGCCCACCATCTACCCCGGCGCTCCCGAGCCGACGGCCTTCGACGAGGTCGACCCCGGCAGCGTGGCGCTGGTCTTCATCAACCGGCAGCGCAAGGCCCTGGTGCAGCGCCACCGCGTCGCGAGCTGGACGTGGGAAGAGGTCACCATTCGCAGCCTGAACGAGCTCAAGGCCCTCACCGCCCGAACCGATCTGGGCAATCGCGTGCTGCGCGTGGTGGTCGACGTGACGCTCACCGCCCCAGAGCTGGAAGAGGCCGAGCGGCTGCTCGAGCTGCTCGCGGGCTCGACGGCCAAGAACGGCCTGGCGGGGGTGCTCGACCTCAAGCGCCAACGCTTCGAGCTCGACGTCTCGACGCTCGATTCCCTCGGGCAGCAGCTGCCCGCGGTGCTGCAGGCCACCGTGAAGCGCCTCAGGCTGGCCGCCGACGACCCCCAGACCCGCGCCGCGGCACACCGCGCGATTCTTCACCTCTTCCGCACCGCGAAGAAGAAGGCGTCCTGACCCACGATGCGCTTCGTTCAGCTCACCGTCGATTCGTTTCAAGGCATCGAGCGGGCCAGCGTCGACTTCGGGCCCGGCCTCAACGTGCTGTACGGCCCCAACGATCTCGGCAAGTCGACGCTGGTGACCGCGCTGCGGGCCGCGCTGCTGCTGCCGGCGAAATCGAGTGAAGGCGACGCGTGGGTGCCCTGGTACCGCGACGCGGTGCCTCAGGTGTCGCTCACCTTCTGCGATGACACAGGCCGGTTCTGGCGCGTGAAGAAGGCCTTCGGCGAGCACGGCGGTGCCTCAGAGCTCTCGTTCTCGAAGGACGGCACCAGCTTCACGCTCGACGCGAAGAATCGCGAGGTCGACGAGAAGGTGCGGGGCCTGCTCGAGCTCGGCGCGCGCGGGCCGGGCGGGAAGGGTGGCGCCAAGGGCCTGCCCAGCTCGTTCCTGATCAACGCGCTGCTCGCCGGTCAGACCGAGGTGGGTGACGTGCTGGGGGCCGACCTCGACGGTGACCTCGAAGAGAATGGCCGTCTGCGCCTCACCCGGGCCCTCGCCGCGCTCGCGCAGGACCCGGTGTTCAAGCAGGTGCTCGAGGTCGCCCAGGCCGAGGTCGACGCCTTCTTCACCGGCACCGGCCGGCGGAAGTCGGGCGCGCGCTCTGCGATGGGCCTGGCCAGCGCGCAGGTGAAGAGGTTGTTGGCCGAGCTGGAAGCGCTGCGCGTGGACCTCGCCCAGCTCGGGCACGCCGAGGCGCAGGCCCATCAGCTGCGCGAGCGCTCGGTGCTCGCCGCGTCCCGAGAGCAGGAAGCCCTCTCGACCCTGCGCGACCTGGAGCAGCAGCATCAAGCCTCCCGGGTGCGCGCGGCGCTCGAGGTGCGGGTGGGCGAGGCCCGCCGCAGCCTGTCGGCCATCGACGAGCTGCTGCTGCGCGCGAAGACGCTCGCCGCCGAGCTGGTGACCCTCGAGCAGCAGGTGACCCAGGCCGAAGAGACCCTGCACCAGCGCGAAGAAGACGTCGCCCAGGCGAACGCCGCCGTTCGAGCGGCCGAAGAGGCGCTGCAGCGGGCGCAGAGCGCGAAGGGGGCGCAGGCGCGCGAGCTCAAGCGGGCCACCCTGACGACCCAGGCGTCGCAGCTCGAGGCCGCCAACGCCAGGCTCGAGGCCCAGCGCGAGAAGGCGCTGGCGGCGATCGCGCAGCTCGAGGCGCTCGAGCAGGCCCGCGCCGAGCACGCGCGTTCGCAGAAGGCGCTCGAGGCGGGTCGATCGACGTTGACTGGCGCTGTGCACGCGCTGGCCGAGGTCGACCAGCAGCTCGGCCTCGCGCGCGCCATCATCGACTACGGGCAGTGGCAGCAGTCGGTGCGCATGTCCGAGCGCGCGGGGTTGGCCGCGAAGGACGCGGCGGCGCAGCGAGCACGCGCCGCGGCAGCCCTGGCTCGTCGAGAGACCCTCGCCGCGCAGGCCACCGCGCTCGAAGACTCCCTCGCCGCCCAGCGGGCCGAGCTGCCGTCGCCCACGCAGGTCGACGAGCTGATGCGGCTCGAGCGCGATCTCGAGCAGGCCGCGGCTGCGCTGGGTGGAGGGCTCTCGATCACCCTCAAGCCCAACGACGCCCTGCGGCTGCTGGTGAAGGTCGACGATGAGGACCCGGTCGAAGAGCCGAAGGTGTCGGCCGAGCGCTCGTACGACGCCAACCGATCGCTGTCGGTGAGCATCGGCAAGATGATCGACATCGAGGTCATCGCGGGCACGAAGGAAGGTCGGAAACACCACGACGCCTTGAAGAAGCGGTGGCGCACCGAAGGGCTCTCCGCGCTCACCAGGGCCGGCGTCTCATCGACGAAGGACCTGCAGGCGCGCCTGAAGGCGCTGGACGCGCGAGCGCTCGAGGCGAAAGGCCTGCACACGGACCTCGCGCGGCTGGGCGCCGAGGCCGCCAGCGCGCTCGAACAGGCGGCGTTGCTCGACCGTCAGGCTGACTCGAGCGAGACCTCGACCACCCTCGAGCAGCGCAAGGCCCGCATCGGGGCGCACCAGCTCAGCGTGCTCGAGTCGATGTTCGCGTCGCTGGGCGAGACGTGGGAACCGCAGGCGCGCCAGGTCGTCGCAGCCGCCGAGGCCGCTCGGGCCAAGCAGTCCGAGGTGGTCTCGAAGGCCCAGACCTCGGTCGAGGTGCACCTGGAACGCAGCGCCCGCGCGCAGCAGCAGCTGCAGGCGCTCGAGGCCGAGGTCTCAGCGCTCGGCGGCGCGGACGAGGTGCGCGCGCTGGCGAGCCGGACGGTGCGTGAGCTGCAAGACGGTGAGCAGCGCCTGCTGGCCCTGAAGCAGCAGCTGATGGCGCTCACCGCTGAGCAGAGCGCGGAGGTCACGAAGACCACGGCGGCCCTCGACGCTGCGAAGCGGTCGCTCGAGCAGCGTGAAGACGGGCGGGCCACCGCCCAGCGCGCGCTCGAGGCGGCGCGTGACTCCCTGAACGTGAAGCGGGGCGAGCTCGGCGCCTTGCAGGCGCAGGTGCGGTCGGTCGATCGCGCCGCGGCGCTCGAGGTGCTCGAGGGCCTTCAGACCCAGCTGGCGCCGTTGCTGAAGGTGCCGCTGGTCAGCGAGGACGCGGTGGCGCGCGCGAAAGAGGCAGCTGGGCGCGCCCAGCAGGACGCGAAGGACGCCACTGCCGAGTTCAACAAGGCCGATGGAGCCCTCGCGGGCGTCGGCGGGCCCCAGCTGCGAGAGCAGGAGCTGCAGCTCGAGGAGGCGCTGGTCGTCGCGAAAGCGCGTGAGGCCGAGCTCGAGCTCGACGCCGCGGCCTGGCAGCTGTTGTTGACGTCGCTGAGGGAGGCCGAGAACCAGGAAGGCGCGCACCTGGGCCGGGCGCTGGCGATCCCCGTGGCCGAGCGGTTCAGCGAGCTGACCCAGGGGCGCTATGGGTCGATCACCATGACCGCGGGCCTGAGCACGGCCGGGGTCGCAGCCGAAGGCACCACCATCGCCGGCGAAGCGGTGCTGGGGGCGCTCTCGGTGGGCACGAAGGATCAGCTCGCCACCCTGATTCGCCTGGCGATCGCGCGGCAGCTCGGTTCAGC